>Ga0074193_1001984_pt1 | contig 21014 bp, 11 predicted proteins | sample EPASupsiteHSE605_FD_64523 | JGI IMG/M metagenome (GOLD analysis project Ga0074193, IMG submission 64523) | Bioremediated contaminated groundwater from EPA Superfund site, New Mexico - Sample HSE6-05 | ecosystem: Environmental > Aquatic > Deep subsurface > Groundwater > Contaminated ... | reverse complement strand
TATGGTGATGGCGGCATGGTGGTGACCAACTGTGATGAAATTGCAGAAAAGGTCAGACTGTTCCGTTTCCATGGCTCCAAGACAAAATATTTCCATGAAGAGATTGGCTATAACAGCAGACTGGACGAGATCCAGGCTGCTATTCTCCGCGTCAAGTTTCAGTATCTGGATGAATGGAACAAAGCCCGCAGGCAAAAAGCCGAACTGTACGACAGCCTGCTTAAACCGCTGGCCGATCAGGGGAAAGTCACTCTTCCGGGCAGAGATCCTGAAGCCTACCAGGTATTCCATCTGTACGTCATGAGGACCTTGCAGAGAGAAGCAGTGATGCAGAAATTGAAGGAAGCAGGCATTGCTTCGGCGATTTACTATCCGCTTCCGCTTCATTTACAGAAAGCGTTCGCTTATCTGGGTTATCAATCCGGCGATTTTCCTGAGGCAGAAAAGGCCTGCACGCAGGCACTGGCCATCCCGTGCTATCCCGAACTAACCCTGCAGCAGCAGGAAGAAATCGTGCATGTTATCAACGATTGTTTAATACCTAGCTAAAACTGGCATGCAGACTTAGCGTAATAAACTTATAATCAGTCTGTAAGCCACAGTTCCGCTGTGAGCGGAGCATGGAGTGCGCAGCGCGGCTGTTTGTGCCATGGATGGCACAACAGCCGAAAAGCGGTATTGTGGCTTACAGACCAGCCCCAAAAAGAGTACAATTTAACAGGAGGCACAATGTTTTGGAATAACGGCATTACGAGAAGGAATGATACCAGGCTTTTTATTTTAGCAATGGCCATGCTCTCAGCAATGATCCTGCCTTCTTTTCCTATTCATCCTTCTCTTCCAAATATTCGATTGGACGAGCTGCTGCTCTTCGGTGTCTTTGGCCTCAACATCCTGCTGTTTGCAGCAAAAGGATTCCGCTTCAGCCCTGAAGAAAAAGAGCAGTTGTTAAAACGCAAACAAGAACATAAGGGGATTCTGCTGATTTTTGTTTTACTCGTATTCTCTTACGCCATTTCCAACATCTATGGCGTGATCATCAAAGGAGCAGGTTATTACGGTCTCCGGGATGTCATGGAACTGGTGACATTCTGTAAATATTATCTGGCCGTAACGCTGGCTTTGTCCATCGATCTGCGAACAGAGGAATTTGACTTCCTGGGCAAGGCTTTCCTCGGAGGTCTAGCTTTTCTGATTTTTTTCGGCTGGGGACAGCATTTTAATGTGCTGAATATGAATACCTGGCTGTCGCCATATTTTGACCAGCAGCACTGGCAGCTGCTTTTGGTTGGCAATCCGGCCAGGGTGCAGGGCACCTTTGACAACCCGAATTTCTTCGGAATATTTACTGTGATGACGCTAGCCTATCTGACCGTTCGCTATTATTTCGGTGAAGATCACGGAAAATTTCCAGTTCTACTGTTTATTCTGATCGGCTTTGTAATCAAACTGGAATTCCTGACGATATCCCGGACAGCCCTGGTCGGTATTGGGTTGCTTTTCCTTATTTTAAGCATCTGGGCATTTAGTTATCACCGGCATAATAAAAAAGTACTGGTTAAAATAGCGGCGCTGTTTGTGCTGACAGCAGTTCTTTTCCTGACAGCCTCAGCCGATTTCTTCTACAGGCTGCAGGAAGGGCTGGATTTTTCCAACAGCACATCGTTCCAGGGCCACCTCGAGCGCTGGGGAAAGGCAATCGGCAGCATTTGGGATTCTCCGGTCTTTGGCTGGGGTACGCAAAAATACGTCATGACTACTCTTGTGGACAATGAGTATGCGTTGTATGCCAGAAGGTATGGTTTTTTCGGACTGGCGATCTATCTGAGCTTCTTTTTGCTCCCGTTTATTCTTGGTATCAGAAACCTTCTCGCTAAGATTGCTGTCTTTGGACGGGGACTGGCCTTCAGCCAGCCGATGCAGTTTATGGCGGCGTATGCCGCAGTACTGCCGTCCATCTTTGTGTTTAACATCATGGCGGGGATATTCTACAATCTGCAGCTGATGACTTTTTTTGCAATTTGTATGGGTCTGGCTTATAATTCGTTTGCGGAACAAAGGGGGATAAACGATACATCCCTAAGACCCCTCAGTTCCCTCAGTAAGGTGGTTTAACGGTGAAGATATTAGTGATCTCTCATATGTATCCTTCATCTCAGAATCCGGCTTACGGCATTTTCATTCATAAGCAGGTTAAAGCGCTGCAGGATCAAGGCTGCGAGATCAAAGTCGTATCGCCTGTGCCGTATGCGCCCTGGCCTCTGCCCATACTCCAATCAAAATGGCGGGCCTATGCCTCGATACCTGATCACGAAGTGGTGGACGGAGTTGAAGTATACTATCCGCGTTATCTCGAGTTTCCGCGCTCATACTTCCTGGATCAGTCGGGCTATTTCATGTACCGGGGAATCCGCAGGCAGGTCGCGCAGATCCACCGGGAGTTTCCATTTGATCTGATTCATGCCCATGTGGCCCTTCCCGACGGCTACGCGGCATTTTTACTGAAGAAAGACGATAATATGCCGCTTGTGGTTACCATCCACGGGCAGGACTTTCAGTCAACCCTGACCAAAAATGAAAAATGCCGCCAGAGACTTTTTGAGGTACTGGAAGGTACGGACAGAATCATTACAGTCAGCTCCAAACTGAAGAATATCATCAGGGACCAGGCTTTTTTCTCGAAGACAGAGGTTATCAACAACGGTATCGACTTGAATGACTGCGTACCGCCACCGGATATTTTTCCCGGCCATCATTCAGATAGGCACGGTATTTCCGCTGATATTGTCAGCACAGATCATAGCGAAAGTATTCTAAGTACTGATAGCAGCGGCATTTCCGGTAATACCCGAAAAGAAATCAGGATCCTGAGTGTTTCGAATCTTAAGAAAACCAAGGGCATCGATCTGAACCTCCGGGCGGTTTCATCTCTGACCGAAAAATATCCTTCACTCAAATATTTTATTGCAGGTGACGGCGAAGAAAGACAAGCCCTGGAGGATCTGACGGAAAGTCTGAAACTCAAGGATAAGGTTGTCTTCCTAGGGAAACTTGCCCACCCTGAAGTGATGAAAGAGATGGCAGAGGCCGATATTTTCAGTCTGCCAAGCTGGCAGGAAGGCTTTGGCGTCGTCTATATTGAAGCGATGGCCCAGGGGTTGCCGGTTATCGGTGTCCGCGGCGAAGGAATCGAAGATGCGCTGATCCATGGCCAAAACGGTCTGCTTGTCGCTCCCCGGAATGTCGAAGATCTCACCGGAGCACTTGATTCACTGCTCAGAGATCCTGTTTACTGCCGAAGGCTCGGTGAGGCAGGCAGGCAAACGGTGCTTGACCGGTTTACCTGGTCGAATAATGCGGCCCGAACAGCCGGGGTCTATCAAGGTTTAATAGGAGGCAGGATAGTTTGAAAATATGCATTCTCACAACGGGTCATCCGGCCCTCGATAACCGAATATTTTACAAGCAGGCTTTGTCTCTTAAGAAAAAATATGACGACATTACCCTGATTGTTCCTGATGAGAGAACTGAATATATGGAACAAGGGATCCGGATCATTGGCGTGCCAAGAGAGGGGTCTCTTTACGGCCGTTTTAAGCTCGGGGATACCGTCGTTGCCAAAGCGATCGAACTTCAACCGGATATCTGCCATTTTCACGACTTTGAACTGATCTACAAAGTGTTAAAGATTAAAAAAGCGCTGCCTGCATGCAAGCTGATTTACGATGTCCACGAGCATTACCCGGATATGATGCGCATGTCCAGGAAGATCCCGCGGATCTTGAGGCCCTTGGCTACTTTTTTGGTCGATAAAAGTGAACTGTATTATGCTGAAAAATTTGACCAGATCATCACGGCAGATGATGCAGTCAAAGACCGGTTTACCGGCAAAAATCCAAGAGTTGATGTGATCTATAATTTTACTGAATTTATACCGCTGGAAGCTGACGCTTTGCCAAAAGAAACGGAGCTCCCGGAAAAGGAATATGATGCCATTTACCAGGGGGATATTACGCTGGAGCGCGGTGTATATATGACCGTCCAGGCCATCAAGCTGTTGAAGGAGAAGTATCCGGACATCCGGATGGTTTTTGTCGGTCCTTTTAACGACGCTGAAGGCAAAGAACTTGTTACCCAATACATCGAAGAAAATGATCTGAGCAAAAATATCCTTTTCACAGGACGGGTACCCCATGTCGAGGTCCAGGAGTATATCCGAAAGTCTAGGGTTGGCGTTGTTACGCTGCTGCCGCTGCCTAAATATTTTAAGAACATACCGATTAAACAGTTTGAATACATGAGCTGCGGCATCCCTGTTGTGGGCAGCAATCTTCCTCCGATCCAGCATTTTTTGACCAGCTACAACAGCGGGATCATTGTTGATCCGACCAGACCTGAGGATATTGCCAAGGGTCTCGGCATCCTGCTAGCTGATCCCCGACTCTGCAAAGAAATGGGCGATAACGGCATCAAGGCTGTCAGACAAGAATACAACTGGGGCAAGATGGAGGAAAAACTGCTTAAGATTTACAGCAGATTTGAGAATTAAGGCTTAAGAACATGACTGAAAAGATGGAAATAGATAGAAGCGTCCAAGAAAAAACCGTAATGCCGAATAAAGAAAAGCTAAAGAAGAAGTGATAGAGTTTGGATACCCGCCTGATCGCTAAAAATGCTGCGGCCCTGGGAATATCGGGAGTACTTGCCAAGGCCATTGCCGCCGTGGTGGGTATATTTGTTACCCGCTACCTTGGCCCAGGACCATTTGGAGATTACTCCACAGCGTACGCGTTCGTCGGAACGTTTATTCTGTTTGCGGAGCTTGGAATCAGCCAGCTCATGGTGCAGGATTGTTCGAGGAACCTGGCCGAATTGCCGCGGTATTTCGGCAACACGCTGTTTGTCAAGTCCGTAATCTCCATTGTGTGTTTTCTATTAATGGTTATCTTTATGTTCCCAGCCGGATACAATACGTCGACCAAAGAAATGGTTGTCGTTTTGGGCGTGGCTGTATCTTTCAATGCGCTGAATCAGTCGGTCTATAACTATTATCAAGCCGTTCAGAAGCTCTACCTGGCTGCTGCGTTCCAGTTTTTGACCACATTTCTGATCGGAGGACTGACCATTGCGGTGATCTTTACCGGGATGGGAGTCGTCGCAATTACGTTTACACATTTGTTTACGTATATATTGATTAGTGTGCTCTTGTTTTTCGCTCTCAGTAGGGAAATCAGGCCGCGCGTTGAACGGAGCAGCCTGATGCTAATGGTCAGGAACGGATTGCCGTTTGGGATTCACCGGATATTTTATAACGTCTTTTTTCAGCTCAGCATTCTGGTTTTGTCACTGACGGCCAGCAATGTCGAGGTAGGGATTTATTCTGCAGCGTACAAGCTTGTCCTGATGCTGATCTTCCTGCCGAGCCTGATGACCAGCGCGCTTTATCCTGTGCTGTATCAGCTCGGGGAAACGGATAAGGACGGTCATCGTAATACGACTGAAAAGGTCTTTAAGCTGCTTTCCGGGATTGGGATCCCAGGCAGCATTCTGATTTTTGTCTTAGCAGGGCCGTTGACAACATGGCTGTATGCCGGAAAATTCGATGAATCGATTCCGATCCTGATGATCGTGTCCTGGTTCTTTGCACTGGAATGCATGAGTTTTTCCCTGGGCGATGTCCTGACAACAACCAACCACCAGTGGCAGAGAACCATCGTGCAGGGTTCTGCGCTTGTACTGATGTTTATCCTGATTATGGTCTTGAATCCGCTGTTCGGGATCAGCGGTACTGCGTATGCGCTGATCATTATCGAGATCTTTATCTTTTGCGGATACTACCTGTTGGTCCGAAAAGGGGTTTATAAGATTCGGATCTGGCGCCAGTTGCCGTCAATCGTATTTGCTTCCTTGCTGATGGCAGGAACCGCCTGGTTGACAAACAGCTTTCATCCGCTGATATCTGCTGTAATGGCCGGAATCATTTATTGCCTGGCGCTCGTGATATTGGACAGGGATTTCCGGAAGATCGGTGGATTTGTTATTCAAAAGGGTCTTCGAAAATAAAAACTGGGAGGAATCGAACATGCTTCAGTGGCCGGTATTCGTGTTGACCATCATACTTCTTGGTTACCTGGCTGTCAAAAAGCCGCTATGGCTCGTGCCGTCTCTGGCAGTGGCAGTCGCGCTGGAAATATCGATTAGCTGGTATCCTAACCTTGGCTTTTTGGAAAAAATTTTGGGAGAAGTCTCCCTGACCAGGCTTACCAGTGTTGTTCTGATCCTGGCGGCATTTTCCCGCGTGTTTTTTTCGGAGGAGATGCGCAAAAAGCTTAGAGCGGTTCTAAAAGATCCACTGACGCTTGTTTTATTGGCTTTTATCATTCTTGGTGGGATAAGTGTTGTATACTCCGCCAACTTTGGCAACACTGTTACTGAAACCATCCGGCTGCTGATTTTATTTGCTGTGTTTATCTCTACCGCACTTTTGATGGATAAAGAACGCGCCCTGCTGCCTTTCAAAGCCGTACATATCATGGCACTCCTGCTTGCGCTGGTCAGTTTCTATGAAGGAATTACGGGAAACCTGATCTGGCAGGGAGACAAATTGCTGGTTGAGCAGACGCTGCGTGTCAATGCTACCTTTGTCGACCCCAATATTTTTGCACGTTACATCATCCTCGGGATTGCGTCGAATTTTGTTCTGCAGATTTATACCCGGGAAAGAAGCCATAAACTGATTTATATGGCGTGTCTCGCTGTCCTGCTAGCAGAATTAGTACTAACCGGTTCCCGCGGTGGATTCCTGACGCTTCTGGCAATTCTGATTGCTACTTTGATCTTTTTGCCGAACAAAAAGGCTGTTCTCTGGGTTCTTGGTTTAGGTGCCCTTTGCGGGGCGATTGTGATCTTCCTGCGCCCGGAAATCTGGGAGAGGATGCTGACGATAACGAAGGGCTTCGCATATTCGAGCGAGCAGCGTTTATACCTCTGGAAGGCTGCAATAGCAATATTCAAGGACCATCCGCTGATTGGGACCGGACTTGGCACTTTTGAGACTGTGTTTAAACAGAGTTATTTTGATTTCATGAATATCCCCGGTGGAGCGATACGCTCCCACACCACCATTCTAACGATTGCTTCGGAACTGGGGGCCGTGGGGTTGGCCGTACTCACAGCGATCTGGGCAGTGATCCTGTACAGGCTGGCCAAATTGTTCAGCCTGGGACATGATTACCTCGGTATGTTTCAGGAGCAAAACCAATACTTTGCAGGCACGGGCTATGTGCTGTGGGCTGCAACCGTATTTATCAGCTCTCAAGCGGAGGGACGCTTCTTCGAGGATCCGATATTCTGGCTCAGCTGCGCGATGCTTGTTGTATTGAAGCTTTCGCGGAAGTACCGGCTCGAGCTTGACTAATTTGTTAGAGCTAGTCTGTTGGCTGCAGATTAGTCCGATTTTTTGGGCCTGTCTGTAGGCCACAATACCGCTTTTCGGCCGTTGTGCCGTCCATGGCACAAAAGGCCGCGCTCCGCATCCATGCTCCGCTCACAGCGGAACTGTGGCCCACAGACTGATTATAAGGCCGTTTATGTAAGTTTGCATGTATTAGACCATCTATGGGTTGCGTTCATGGTATCACGGCATTAAGCTATCCATGGCCGGCGCGCGTTCCGCATCAGCGGTCCGGTTGGACGCGCTTAGCACGTCTTTTATTACTAGTACAACGTTCTCAAATTCCCTGCTCGAATAATTCATACAAGCTTGATTACCCTAAATTAGGTCTGGGGGTCACGATTCCAGCGTTAAGCGGAGCATGGAGGCGGAGCGCGGCTGTTTGCGCCACGGACGGCGCAACAGCCGAAAGCGGAATTGTGGCGCACAGGCCAACTCGGGAGTTTAACGCAATCATATATTTGAGTATTTATTTCAGGAACGTTGTACTAGAAGAAGCAGCCAAAATAAGTTTAGTAAAGTAAGTATGAACCTAGGAGTAAAGATAAATATGCGTATTTTGCTTTTGACGCAGTATTTTCCGCCGGAGAAGGGGGCAGCTCAGGTAAGGCTCTGGGAGCTGGCCAAAGGTCTGCGGAACCAGGGGAATACGGTTACGGTCGTGACAGCCTTTCCAAACCATCCCACTGGGATCATCCCAGATGAATACCGGGGGAAAGTGTTTGCTCGTGAGGATATGGAAGGAATCGTTGTTCTGAGGACCTGCATCTATCCAGTGAAGCGGGGCAGATTCTGGCTGCGTTTGCTGAATTATTTTTCTTTTGTCTTTTCTGCTTTTTTGGGAATTTGCCGCAGCGGTTCCCAGGACTTGATTGTCGTGGAATCCCCGCCGCTTTTTATCGGTTTTACAGCCGTCATTGCTTCTTTCTTCAAAAGAGCACCCTATATCTTCAATGTCTCCGATCTGTGGCCGGAATCAGCCGTACAGCTCGGACTTGTCACGAATAAGCAGCTTATTGGCATGTGCGAGTGGCTGGAACGTTGTTTTTACCGTAAGGCATTTAAACTTTCGGCGCAGACCCAGGGGATTGTGGAAGGGTTGAAAAAGAAAAGGGTCAAAGCTGAAGATATCTTATTCCTGCCTAACGGCGTGGATACCGAACTATTTACACCAAGGCCCAAAGACGTGGTGTTGGAACAGCAGCTCGGACTGCAGGGAAAATATGTGATCCTGTATGCCGGGACGATGGGGTATGCCCATGGGATTGAGACAGCACTTGAGGCCGCCGATCTGCTGCGCGCCGAGCCGGAAATATTCTTTCTATTTGTCGGCGACGGTTCTGAAAGACCCCGGCTGGAACAGATTGCCCGGGAAAAGGAGCTGCCCAATGTCCGTTTTATTGATTTTCAGCCGCTCGAAGAGATTCCACGTTATTATTCGCTGAGCAGTATCAGTCTTTCGACCCTCAGACGCTATAAGCTGTCGGAAGGGGTAAGGCCTTCCAAAGTATTCCCGGCGATGGCCAGCGGTCAGCCGCTGATCTATGTCGGAGAGGGCGAAGGCGCCGAGATTGTCAAAGAAAGCGGCGGCGGAGTGGTGCTCGAACCCGAAAATCCCAAACTCCTTGCCGAGACGGTCTTGCGCCTAAAGGCAGATCCGGAAACCTGCAGGGTACTTTCCGAAAAGGGCCGGGAATATGTCATCAGGCACTATTCCTGGGACAGTATCGTCAGAAACTGGCTTGAGCAGCTTTATTTGAAGAAAGCCTGAAGTTGTTTTTTGGCCAAAGCGTAGTAAAATAAAGTAGTCAATGAAAAATTAGCCAATGAACAAGGAATTAAAAGTATTGAAGAATAAGCGAAGTATAAAAACAATTAATCGATAAATCAAAAAACAAATCTAATAAGAACAATAGAACAACATAATAACATGATAGCAGACACTGAAACGAAGAAAGAGGCGTAAATCTATGAGTCCACGACGCGAACAGTTCCTTCCCTATGCGCTGCCGCTGATTGAAGATGATGATATTGAAGCTGTTGTCGACAGCCTGAAATCGAATTGGATTTCCAAGGGTCCAAAGACCGGAGAATTCGAAAAGCGTTTTGCCGAATATATCGGTGTTAAACACGCCATTGCGCTGAATTCCTGCACTGCAGGACTGCACATCGCCCTGCTGGCTGCCGGAGTCGGAGCAGGCGATGAGGTGATGACCACGGCCATGACGTTTGCAGCCTCAGCGAATGTGATCATTCACTGCGGGGCAACTCCTGTTCTGGTAGATATTGATCCCAAAACCATGAATATCGATCCGGCAAAGATTGAAGAGAAGATTACTGCCAAGACCAAGGCAATTATTCCGGTCCATTTGGCCGGGCTGCCGTGCGAGATGGATGAGATAATGGTGATTGCGAAAAAATACAGCCTATTTGTTTTGGAAGATGCGGCCCATGGCACGTATACGAAGTATAAAGACAGAATGGTCGGCACGATTGGTGATGCGGCAGCCTTTTCATTCTATGCGACGAAGAATCTGGCGACTGGTGAAGGCGGCATGGTGATGACCAACGATGATGAGCTTGCCAACAAGATGAGAGTCCTGAGCCTCCACGGCATGAGCCGGAATGCCTGGAACAGATTTTCTGAAAAAGGCTCCTGGTACTATGAGATTGAATACCCGGGATACAAGTACAATATGACGGATATTCAGGCTGCGATGGGGATGACCCAGCTAGCCAAACTGGAATCGATGCAGGCCAGAAGAGAAGTCATCTGGCAGCGTTATAACGCTACTTTCAGCAAGCTTCCCGAAATAGAAGTTCCGACTGATTTCGCGTATGCCCGTCATGCCCGCCATTTGTATATGATCAGGCTGAATCTCGATAAACTTACGGTGGATCGGGCTGCGTTTATTGAATTGCTCAAGGAAGAAAATATCGGCACAAGTGTTCACTATATTCCACTTCCGTATCATCCATATTACCGGGATACCTTTGGCTACAAACCCGGAGATTTTCCAAAGACGGAAGCGCTCTACGAAAGAATTATTTCCCTGCCGCTTTATCCCAGAATGAGTGATACCGATGTTCAGGATGTTATTGAAGCCGTACAGCGTGTTATCGAAAAGATCAGGTCATAAGAAGGAAGAACAGACTTTCTCCTCCGTTTCTTATAGAATTTAGGAAATTGTTGAAATCATCTACGAAAGATAGTAAGAATATTTGTAAGATGTGAAGGAGTAAAATCCCAAGGAGTGGTAATTTGTTAGCGAAAAGGGTTTTAGACCTGTTGATTTCCATCCCGCTGCTCATTATTTTATCCCCATTGTGGCTGATGATTGTCCTTTGGATCAAAGCCGATTCCAAAGATCCCGCAGTCTTCAGGCAGGAAAGAGTCGGACGGAGCGGAGCGCTCTTCACGATCTATAAATTCCGGACCATGGTTCCGAATGCAGATGCAGTGATGAAAGAAAAAATTGAGCAGCTGAAAAAAGAAGGCAAGTTTGATCCCGACAACTTTATCTTTCAGGATAAGGATGACCCGCGGATTACGAAGAGCGGCAGATTCTTAAGGAAAAGCAGCCTGGATGAACTGCCCCAGCTTTTGAATATTATCAACGGTACGATGAGCATTGTTGGTCCGAGGCCGGAAGTCCCGGAAATTGTGGATCAGTATACGCCTGAACAGCGTCATCGTCTGGACATGCCGCCGGGAGTGACCGGTCTAGCCCAGGTCAATGGACGCAGTGAGCTGACACTCACGGAAACCCTGAAATATGACGTGGAATACGTCCAAAACTGGCGTTTCGGCCTTGATCTGAAGATACTTTGGGAGACCCTTTTTATTGTTTTAAAGGGCAAGGGCGCGTACTAATATTGGAATGGTTCAGCACGTTTCTATAATGACTTACGTACTCTTCATGTATGATAAAAGAAACTTTTCCTGTGAGGCACTTCAGGTGTCTCTTCTTTTTTGGGGGTATTGCTGATTTCGTTCCTTTCCTATTCCAGCAGTGCCGCAAATTGCCCGGCGCTTGCCTGGTCAAGCCAGGCCAGGGACCAGCAGCCTATCCCTCCGAGGTTGAATTCGTTTAGCACGTTGAGTTTACCTGCCCAGCTCCGGTTATCATCGTAATACACGGTCCAACGATGACCGTGTTCATCTGTATAGCAAAAAGTTGGTGTACCGATGGGATCGGAGGAAGAGGTCTCTCTCGTGCTTACTGCACGGAAGTGTTCAGCAGTCCGCGTGGCAGCGGAGAGACCTAGCGCTTTGGATACCCAGCGCGTGTCGTCCTGCCGCCAGGTTCTGCCATAAAACGGTATGCCCATCAGGATCTTCGAGGGAGGAATTCGCGTAACGGCATAAGCCATGACCCTGCGCACCCAATCCAGCGGTGCGATCGGACCCGGTGCAGAGGTTGCATAATGCAGGTCGTAGGACATGATCTGTACGTAGTCGGCATATCCGGATAGCTCGGCGTAGTTATACTGAACGCACCAGGGCTCTGCTGTGTCGGAAGTCCGGGACATCACAGAGACGAGCGTGAGCTTTCCTTCGGCGGATAACTGCGCATAGAGGGCTTTCATTAAAGCGGTAAGTCCCGGTCCGGTATCGGACGAGAGCGCTTCAAGATCGACCAGAATCCCGTCCGCTCCGGTATCCCGGATGAGCTTCAGGCAGCTTTCCTTGAAAATACTGCGTTTCAGAGGATCACGCAGCATATCCCCGGCAGTCTTGCCGCTGCCCAGCACCATCGGAACCACTTTGGCGCCGCTGCGCTGTCCGAGAGCGACCAGGTACTTCGGTATTTCAGGATCGGTGAAGACATAGCCAAAACTACCATCCGCTTGCAGCGGCCCTGCAAAATTTGGGACCAGGATATCAATCGATTTCAGAAGATTGCCGGAAACGCAGGCCAATTGTTTCTCGTAAGCTGCCTTACTGCCGTATCCATCCCAGAACTGAAGGTTAGTTGTCATCTTGAAACCTCACTTCTTAGTTTCCTATCTTCTAATATGAATATTCAGTAAGAAAAAAGAGGGTGCGTGAACACCCTCTAGTACTAAATAGGTAAATTACAGTCAGACTTAAGTATATCGGTCCTGTCTGCGTGCCACAATTCCGCTTTCGGCCGTTGTGTCATCCTTGACACAAAAGGCCGCGCTTCGCTTCCTTGCTCCGCTTGACGCTGGAACTGTGGCACGCAGACGGATCAAAGGTTGGTTAAGTAAATTGTTAAAAATTAGTTGATCCGCTCTTTCAGCAGCGGGTACAGCTCCGGAGCACTGACTTCGTTGATCCAGCCCATGGACCAGCCGCCGATGCCTCCGAGATCGTATTCATCCATGATATCCAATTTTTCTCCCCAGCTGAGCCTGTCGTCAAAATAGGCTGTTCTGCTGTAGCCGCTTTCATCGACATACTTAAAGGTTGGTACGCCGATCGGGTCTGTCAACGTGGTCTCTCGGGTGATTGTAGCACAGAACTGGTCAGCGGTCTGCGTCGCGACTGCCCAGCCAAAGACCTTGGACACCCAGCCGCTTCCCTCCGTTCTCCAGGCCCTTCCGTAGTAAGGAACGCCCATCAGGATCTTCTCCGAAGGAATTTCAGTCACGGCATAAGCGATGACTTCTCTGACCCAGTCCAATGGTGCGATCGGGCCAGGAGCGGAGGTCGAATAATGTTTGTCATAGGACATAATCTGGATATAATCGACATACTGCGCAAGGTCGCTGTAATCGTACTCGTCGTACCAGGGTTGAGCGGTCGCGGAGGTTTTGGACATCACGGAGACCATGACCAGTTTTCCCTGTGGATGAAGCTGCGTATACAGGCTTTGCATCAGGGCAGTCAGGCCTTCCTCTGAACTTTCGGAGAGTGCTTCCATGTCGACGAGAATGCCGTCCGCATTGGTTTCAGCAATCATTTTTGTGGCGCTGTTGATAAACGCGCTGCGTTTGGTCGCGTTCTGAAGAACGGAATCCGCCGTACTGCCGCTGCTCATGACCATCGGTACGACCTGGGCACCTTTGCTCTGCCCCAAAGATACCAGATATTTTGGGGTTTCGGCACTGCTGAACCGATAGGCAAAGCTGCCGTCGGCCTGGACAGCCCCGCAAAGGTTAGGAACCAGAATATCGATATAGTCCGCCAGATCACCCGGAACATAGGACAGCTGATTTTCATAGGTTGTTTTATTGGCATAGCCATCCCAGAACTGCAGCGATATTTTGGAACTGGTGCTTCCGATCCGGACAATATTTTGTATTGCCGTACTGATTACATCAAAACCGCCCAAGAAAAAGAAATTATTCACACTGGCTCTGTTTGATCCAAGATAAGCTGTAGTCGGCGTATTCAGCAGGGCATTTTCGTCCTTCGGAACCAGTAGAATCGGGTTATTGTTTCTAGCGGCGAGCACAGAGCCTGCCAATGCATCCGGGAAGGAACCGCCTGTCGCGACAACCATTTTGTCCATATTATATGGAAGATTTTTTAATATCGCCACATTGGTCTTGTAGCGGTCCTGGTCACTCAGTCTGCTGACGGTATAGCCCGCTGTTTTGAGCTGCCCGGCAACTGAAGCACTGATGGCACTCTCACCACCAATCAGGGTAATTTCAGTGACACCGAGTTTCTGGAGCGCATTCAGGGTTGCTGTGGGGACTTTCTGCGTATCGGTCAGCAGAAGCGGAATTCCATTGGCTGCGGCGTACGAAGAAATGCTCAACGCATCGGCAAAAACTTTGCCGGAAGCCAGGAAAGCCCGTGTACTACTTTCAATTGAAGTCGCAGCAATATTGGCCGCAGTTTCATAGCGGTCGTTTCCCTGAATCCGATAGGTCTGCAAGCCACTGGTTTTCAGGGCATTTTCGACGCTTGCCGATATCGCGCCTGTTCCGCCAAGGATAAAGACCGAGGAAGCATTCAACCGCTGGATTTCCTGAAGGACTTCAGGACGCAACCGGTTGGATTCGGTCAGCAGCAGCGGTCCGCCGCCAACCACAGCGCTGTTGGCAAGAACGGCACCGGCCAGTGCATCCGGAAACGCATCTCCGCGGGTCAGGACGACGCTGCTGGCATTGGTCCAGTTATTTGAAGATATTTCGACCGCTGTCTCATATCTGGTTTCTCCGGCAAAACGGGTAAAGGAAGTGGTACTGCTGTCTGCAGCATAGGCGGATTTAGGCGTTTCTCCCGTTCCCATAAACAGGCTGCACGTAAAGAAAGAAGCCAGGGTCAGAGTCGCTATTCCTTTTCTAACCAGGCTTGTCGCTTGCTTTTTTTGATGACTATTCATTTTTAACTTGGACATAAAGATTCTCCTCCATATATTCTGTCTGGCAAAAAACTGGATATCTCTTTATTTCGCCATCAGACTCGAAAGTCCTGTTCAAAATGCAGGAAAATATAAGATCTTGCCGAATTTGTGAAAAACATACAAAAACACAAAAATGTGAGGACAAAAAAATGCCGCCTATAAGCACCAGGAATCCGCTAAAACAAAAAACGATCGGATTGAGAATAAATTCCCTTCTAAACGTAAAAAGTTTTTCAGCACTTTTACTTTGTTTTATTCTGGTATTTCAGGGCATACCAGACGGCCTGGGGGAGGCCACAGCTGCTATGGAGATATCTGATTCTTCAACACTGCCGGCCCAATCTGAGCAAACCCTAAGCAGAAACAGCGAGCAGCTGTTTGTAACGGAAGAATACGATCCGGCAGCCGTACGTTTGGTTGTTGAGACAACTCAGAACACCGATCTCGATACACTGGCTGAAGCTGTCGGAGGTGAGCTGGTAAGGACCGGGCCGCTTGATTATTGCACACTGCAGTTCGAAGGAACCAAGGATACAAATGAAGCAGCGGATATCCTGCAAAAGACACTTCAAGTTCCGGGAGTTCTAAGTGCGTCCTGGAGTAAAAAATATCAGACCGAAGGCGTTGTAGATACGAAAGTTTTCACTACAGCTGTCAGTGATCCCGAATACAGTTACCAGTGGGGGCTGCAAAGGGTAAGGGCCGACCAGGCCTGGCAAGAAGGTGTAACCGGCCAAGGGGTCGTGATTGCCGTGATTGACACCGGTGTAGACCTCGATCATCCGGATCTGGCGGATGCAAACGGCAGCAATCTTGTGAAAGGGTATAACGCGATTACGCGAAGTACCGCGACCTCAGCTGTACAGGACGACAACGGACACGGCACTTCTGTGGCCGGACTGATTGCCGCCCGTAATAATAATAAAGGCATTATCGGAGTCGCCTATAATGCGAAAATCATGCCAATTAAGGCCATGGATAGAAACGGCGAAGGAGAGGATGCCGTCATCGCGGACGGTATTATCTGGGCCGTCGATAACGGTGCCAAGATCATCAATATGAGCCTCGGTTCCGATGAAGAAACCAAAATTCTTGACGATGCGCTGCAGTATGCAGCTGATAAAGGGTGCCTGCTGATCGGAGCTTCAGGTAATGTTTCCGGAAGCACTTCCCAGGTCTACAGCCACCAGACAGTTGCGGGAACCAGCGAGGTGTCTTATCCTGCGGCGAATCCGAACGTTTTGGCTGTCTCGGCTTTGGATTCCTCTGATGTGATTACGGATTTTTCCCTGACAGGACCGGAGGTGCTGCTCTCCGCTCCGGGCAAAAGGATCCTTACCGATTACTGGTCAAATACAGAGACGGGCTGTGCCTATATGACGGGGACCTCGATCGCGGCACCGTTTGTTACGGGCGCCGCAGCCCTGCTCTGGAGCAAATATCCAGGATTGATGGCCGATCAAATCAAACAGGCCCTGATAGAATCCGCTTATGATCTCGGGCAGGAGGGCAGGGATGATGACTATGGGTACGGCAGATTGGATATCTACCGTGCGCTGAAGACGTTTGGAACTTTGCAGAGCTATACATCGCCGGCCGCTCTGGGCTGGGAAGGCGGCATCGTAGCTGCGGGCAGTGCCGGAGAGGAACTGGCTGTCGAGCTGACCGTCCCGACCGGAGCCTTTGCGTTGCAGGTCGACAGCACCGGAACGGAAAAAAAGATTACCATCTCCATAACCGAAGCAAAGTCTCCGGGTAGTTTTCCTGAAGGAATCGTTTCCGGCAGTGGGGTGTATGCAGTCAGCTGGGGTGAAACGCTGCCTGAAAAAGTTATTAAACTAGCCGTGAAGACAGAGCTTCCTGTGGCCTATGCAGCAGGTACAGGATCAGGCTATCTTGCTTATTTATATCGGTGGAGTGGATCGAGATGGATCAGAGTTGGCGGAGGATTCTCAATAAACGCCGCAGAAGTGGAAGTCTCCATCTATGAGCCCGGTACTTACCGGGTTGGCTGGAGTCCGAATTCTAATACGGACCGGATCGCCGGATCGGACAGGATCACGACCGCGCTGGCCATTGCAAGGGAAGCGTTTCCTACCGGTGCGGACACCGTCGTGATTGCCCGGGCTGATGATTTTCCCGATGCGCTGGCCGGAGCACCGCTTGCTTACAAGTACCACGCACCGATCCTGCTGACATACTCTAACGAGCTGCCGCAGGAAGTTTATCAGGCGGTGCAGGATTTAAATACGAATAAAATTATCATTCTCGGCGGCACGGGGGCTGTTTCAGCTGCCGTCGAAGCAAAGCTCACCAATATTGCCGCTGTAAAGCGGCTGGCCGGAAACAACCGATATGACACTGCTGCGGCTGTCGCCGACATGCTTGGCACAAAAGGGCAGGCAGTCGTGGTCAGCGGGGCCAACTTTCCGGATGCAATTGCAGCGGCTTTTTTCGCGGCAGTAGAAGGCAAACCAATTTTATTGACGTCTTCCGGAATATTAAACAGCGAAACCCTGCTTGCCCTGAAGAAAAGTTCCATTACCGCTACGGAAGTGATCGGCGGGAGCGGAGCTGTCTCCGGAAATGTACTGTCAGAGCTGCCTTCCCCGGTCAGAATCGGCGGTGCGGATCGTTATGCAACGTCTGCAGGCGTTCTCCAAGAACATAAAACTGCAGGACAGGTACTATATATAGCTACAGGAATGAATTTTCCCGATGCACTGACCGGAGGAATATTGGCAGCGACAGGCTCATCCAATATTTTGCTCGTTTCCCAAAGCGGTCTGTCTGCCAGTCAAAAAGTTTTGCTGTCATCATACAAAGGTAAAACGGTGATAGCGATCGGCGGGGCAAAAGCATTGCCGAGTACTGTCTTGACGGAGATGCGGCAGCTCGGATTACTGTAAAATAAGAAGCAATTGGGCTCCTGCGTCAGTTAAATGGCCAAAAAATCGTCTTTATAGAGGGACTGTGAACAGAATGTCACTAAAAAAACACTGGAAATTTCTGCGCGAATATTGTAGAATAACATAGCGCGATTAATTTGGGTGATTATGTCAATTTCTTAAGGAATACCAATGTTTCCTGTGAAAAAAGTTGTGTTCTTATGCAGGAATATCGAGTTCTTTAAAGAATAATATATGGAGGTATGAGAAGCTCAATTATAAGCTTCTCTTTACCCATAGAACGTCTAAAGGGATAACCGCCCCTGAGGAACGAGGCTCAGAGGGGGGACGCCCCCGGGTTGGGTGGTGCCTTTAGATATTGCGCAATGTCTAAGGATAATCTTTGCGACACTGTTAAGGGGGGTGAAGTTAGAGGTTCCGCATTCGAGTAAAGGGAAACTGATTCAAAACAGAAATAAAAATACTAAATTGGATCAATTTGCCCGAAGACAAAAAAACCCTTTTTAAAGAAAGAGAGGAGATTTGACTAAATGAGTAGAACGAAGAAGATAGCCGTATTAGCTATCATTGCTATGGTTCTGACCCTGATGCCTGCTGCTATGTTTGCTGCTACTACAGCAGACAGCACCAGACTTTCCGGCGCAGGCCGTGTAGAAACCGCTCTTGATATCGCCAGTGCAGGTTGGACTACTGCTGGGACAGTAATCCTTGCTCCTGCCGACCAAGCCAACCTCGTTGACGCTCTGGCTGCTGCACCTTTAGCAGGCCAGGAAAACGCCCCGGTTCTTTTGACCTTCAAAGGTTCCTTAGATGCTGCTGTAAAAGCTAAAATTGCAGCTCTGGGTGCTACCAAGGTTTATGTTGTCGGTGCTATTTCCGATGCTGTAGCTGCTGAAGTTGATGCCATGACTGGTGTTGCTGTTGAAGCACTGAAAGGTAATGGCCGTCAGGCTACTGCTGCTGCTGTCAATGCCAAATTGACCAGCCCTGCAGGTACTTTCGTAGTTGGCTATGATGCTATTCCTGATGCTCTGTCAGTTGCATCTTTTGCAGCGAAAAACAAATATGCCATCATGTTGGCCAATGCTGACGGTACCTTCTCTGGTACAGCAGTCGGTTCGACCAAATACATCGTTGGCGGAACAGCCAAAGTTGCTGACATTACTGGCTTTAGCCGTATTTCCGGCTCTGACCGTTTTGCAACCAACAAAGCTGTTGCAGAAACACTCGCATTTGATTATGCAAGAGTCTATGTTGCCAACGGTTTAACTTGCGTTGACGCTTTGAGCGTTGCTCCACTGGCAGCAAAATATAATGCATTTGTAGCCCTTTCAAGTAACAGTGATGTTGCTGCTGCTTCTGTAGTAAATGCTAAGCTTAATTCTGTTAGTAAAGTTATTGCAGTAGGCGGAGCGACCGCTGTATCTGACGTTATTGTAGGTAAAGTCGCATATGCCGCTCCTAGTGCCTTAGCAGTTGAGTCTGTTCAGACTGTTGGACTGAACACTATTGTTGTGAAGTTTAACAAAGAAGTTGAAGCAACTTCTGCACAGACAAATACGAACTATACACTGGCTGGTGCAAATCTCACTGCTAGTGATGTTTTACAACTTAGTCCTATCGATAATAAAACACTTACAATTATACTGGATGTGCCGATGGGACAACTTGCTCCGTCTGTATTCACAGTAAAACAGAACCTGATTAGATCCAAAGATTTGGCATCAACAGTTCCTGCATATTCAGCTAATGTTACTTTCTCTGACTCTGCAGCTCCGACTGTCACCTCAGTTGTTGCAAACGGGAATAAGGAAGTTAACGTTCAGTTTTCTGAAGGTGTGAAACTTCCTGCTGCCTATTTAGCTGCAGCAGGTACCAAAATGACCATTGACGGTTCCAATCTCGTTAACTTTGGTTTCACCGCTCCTGCTACTGCAACGGTTACTGCTACTGCTGCAAATAGTTATGGGTATAAAGTGAAACTTACCTTTGGTACAGCTATTCCTGCAGGAACACATACCCTGAAAGTTTTAGCTGGAACCGCTACTGATTTGATTGATGCTGCTGGCTACAAAGTCGCAGAACAATCGATTACCTTTACTGTAGAATCAGTAACTGGCGCACCTTCAGTTACAAGTATTACTGCAGAAACTAATGGTGTCGTTCAAGTAACCTTTGACCGCTCCATGGATACTGCTACAGTTGTTGCTGCAAACTTCCGTGTTTCGGGTAGTGCGACTGCTCCAACTGTAACCGCTGTTCCCGGAACTTCAAACAAAACGTGGAAACTATCGTTTGGTAATGGCGTGGTTACCCCCGGTGCTGGCGTCCTTGTTATAAACAAAGCTGTTGCTGATGTTTACGGGAACGTTATGTCTTCTGTAGCTGATGTCAGAGTCGCATTTACCGCTGCTGCTGATACAGTGAAACCTACGGCTAAGAGTGTTACAGTTATAAACAATACTTTAATCAGAGTAATCTTTAGCGAACCTATCCCTGTTGCGTACGGTACCAATCCTAATAACTACGTGCTTAAAGATTCGACTGGTAATGCTATTGCTACAGTACCTGCCATTGTTGGTGGGGTAACAAGTTCCGACACTTATGAACTCACTGTAGCTGCTCTGACTGGTTCCAACTACTCCTTGAAAATTCAGAATATGATTGACCTGTCCGTTGCAGGAAATATCATGGATGCATACACAACAACATTTAATGGAATCGACAACGTTGCTCCTACAATTGATGTTGCTGGTCCTAACACCGGTGTCTTCCAAGTCGCTAATGCAGTAGCTGCAGTAGTATTCAGCGAATCTATGGACGCGACAACAATCACTAATACGGCAAACTATTCCTACAAGGATAACCAAGCTGTTCCAGTATGGCATGCACTTCCTACCGGTACTTCCATCACGCCTCTGGAAAACAACAGTGCAGTACAGATTACTTTCCCGGCTTCATATACAGTGCTGGGCGGTGCAGCTACTGAATTCTCTGTTATGCAGCTTCGAGTAGCCAATGTCAAGGATGTCTCTGGTAATGTTATTGACGGAGTTGTAGTATCTCAAGCTATTGGCGCTATTGCATCTGGATCTGACAATGCAACTTACGTAACAAATTCATTCAATTTGTTCTCAGATCCTAACAAAGTATGGGCTGAGTTTGAACTGAACCAGACGGTTACTTCCCTGACTCCTGCTGACTTCACAGTTGCTGCTCAAGCACCAGATACTGGATATGTTTCTGGTAAGAAGGTGATTCTGACATTCACAACTGCTGGTAAGATTACAGCCATTAAGGGTGCTGGTGTTGCTGCTACTTTAGCGA
>Ga0074193_1001983_pt1 | contig 21019 bp, 13 predicted proteins | sample EPASupsiteHSE605_FD_64523 | JGI IMG/M metagenome (GOLD analysis project Ga0074193, IMG submission 64523) | Bioremediated contaminated groundwater from EPA Superfund site, New Mexico - Sample HSE6-05 | ecosystem: Environmental > Aquatic > Deep subsurface > Groundwater > Contaminated ... | reverse complement strand
GACTATCCCAAGAACATTTGCAGAATTAATATGCACTAATCAAATGGCTAATTGGAGAGAGATAAGTGTGACATTCTCAATTGCTTTCTTATTTCCAGTGATAATAATAATGATTTCATGAGTAAATGGTCATTCTAAGAATGTTCTTGTATTGTGGTTACGGAATAATCCAGAAATCACCTTTGATTCGCTAAAGTCATATTTATCATTTTTAAATGGAATCATTGTTTTGGAGCAAACTAATGAGAATCCTTCTTGAGAAGAAACAATACAACTATCAATATCAAACCCAAGTTTTCTATTATCTATTTCACCAAGTTTTCTTCCAATAATATTAATCATTATGGATGTTTTAACATAGTAGAAATTCGGTGTGATATCAAAAGAAAAAACATCCTTGAAAATTGCTTTGGGATATATATTGTCATCAACTATTGAAGAAACAAAGAGTGTTCCTTCACATACAAAATAAAATATATTTTTATACTTGGGATCTGCAACTAAATTAAATGAATTGCAATAATTGTCGGATATAAAGAACTTTCTGAAAGTTGATAGGTGAAAAGCAATTAAATTACTTTTTGAAGACATAACCAAATACATATTCCCAACAATTACTGATTCAATAGGCTGAAAAGCTTCAATAATACTCACTAAAGACGAAAAAAATGGGGATAATGGTTCATTTAAATATTTCTTGTCTCCTTTTTGAACAAAGTCGGATTAACTATATCCTGAACCAATGATGTATGAAGAAACAATCTGAATGATTCAGAGGAATCAGGTTCCAGTCAACATTTGGTCCATTCAGACAACCAGGTATAATGTATTTCATTTCAAATCCATTAACTTATTGTTGACCATGAAGTCTCCAGAGTACATCTGTTTTGATATATTAAGTCATATATATGTAGTTCTTTTTTTTTTAGTCATTATGCTTCAAATTCCCTATTCAGGTCCTTTCCTCATCGTATTCACCAATCCAAATGCAAATCCAAAATTTCCCAAACCCACAAATGCAGTATTACTGCAAACCCATTCAAAAATCATTAGTTCATCTCAATATAGAAAATGGTAGAATCCAGGATTTTTTGATTCTACCATTCTCTTAACTCCTATTCCCCATTTTCAAATCAAAAAAGTCCATTAATTTCCTGATTTTTTTACAAATAGGTTGCTCATTCAAGATAAATGTCATTTCCCTTGTTTTATCATAAAACTCATTAATCATTGACCCTAAATCAATCTTCATTATTTAAAAAATACATCCTTACACAACTGAAGTTTGACTTTGTCAGATGTCATAAAGTGGAAACTAGTTTTCAAAGAAAATATCACAATTTTCATTTCTGATTCAGCAATGGCACAAATCTTTGAAAAAAGCCTATTGTACATGATGTTTAACTTATATTTATATGAAATGCATGAAATGAAACTTCAAATATCTTCATTAATTAATCTGATAATTTCTTTGAGAATTAAAAAAGTTTACGAATCATTCAAAAATACCTACTCCAAATATCATGTTTTAGCAATATTCATTTTGAATTTAGTTTTTTTTAATTATTCTAGTATCACTAGATATTTATGCAAGTACCTACTAAGATTTGGATCAAATGGAGACCAAACAAATCCATTTTTCGAGATTCCAAGGATTTATTTGTTTATTTTTTCCCAATTATTCTCGAAAAAAGAACTTAAAAATACTAAAAAACTAAAAAAAATTACCATTCAAAAGATAAATAATATCAAAATTGTTACTATATCGAGCATTATTATTGGATTATTATTTATTATAAATATTGCCTGTCTTGAAAAACTATATAAGAGAAAACAACACTTTTCACTGTTAAAAAAAGTAGACAAGAATTTGATAAATCCCAAAAATTACCCGATTGTGCCTCTATTCATATTGTGGTTGGATGATAATGAGATTATTTTGGATGCTGGGGTGGGATGTGAAAGTGAAAGTATAGACCAAGGAAGGTCTTATGTAGATAAAAATATCAATATTTCAGATTGTTTCTTCAAAAGATATTTATCATACTCTGGAGATGGCGGTGTAATATGTGTTACTTCTAGCTCTTACTCAATGAATATCAATTATTCAATGTTCTATAACTGTGTTTGTTCTTCATGGAGAGGAGCAATATACTTCGACTCTTCTAATTCATCTCTCAGAATGATATGTGCCAATAAATGCTCTTGTGGAGCTTCTTCTTACGATCATTTTGCTTTTCTTTCTGCTTTTCAAGTGAATCAAGTGGAGTATCTATCAGTATCAAATTGCTCTCATGCCACATCTGGATATTGTTCTTTTTGCTTATCCTCAGGTGATCAGAGAGTTTACAACACAAATAGTTCAATGAACAATGCTATTTGGGTTTCTGGTATTCTTATCATTTCTCCATCTTCATTCACAAGCTCACACAGCACTTTCTCAAACAACAAGGTAACTGATGGAATTTGCATACAATTTTGTTCTACACCAGGAACAATATCAATATTATATGCTAACATTGTTCATAACAACAGTCCATCTAATGGAGTTGTATATGTCAATGGAGAAGGATCAAAAAAGATGATGTATTGCATATTCAATAATAATCAAAACTATCTATTCTGTGTATGGGCTGGTTCTCTAGAAGTGTTTCATTCTTTCATATATCACTCTGCATCATCATTCTCCACTTTGACAGTAGTATCAACATCAAATAATAATTCATTCACTAATACAATCACTTATCAATTACAATTCTTCAATTCTCTTCATTGTAATGCTGATATGCCTCTTCCTCATAGAACAATGATGGAAACAATGACATTGAATCTCACTCCAATGAATACAGCCAAAGAAACTCCTTATAGATCTTATGATGATTCCATCGAAAACAAATCAAATTCGTTATTCTTGTATTCAACTGTTTGTATATTTATGATCATTGTAGTGATGATTTCTTACAATATTGGTAGTCAAAGGAATCATAAAAAGAATGACAGTTCATCATTGTCATCATCATTAGAAACGGAGAAGAAACACAAGAGAGAGGAGAATAGGAAGAAAGAGAATGGTAATGGTAATGAAAACAATAGTGAAAATGAAAATGATAGTAAGAGAGATCATCAAAAGAATCACCATCATGATTACCTCTCTAGTCCATTTGTTTTCTGATCATTGTAAAATTAGATATCCTATTTTGTATTGTGGTTGAATGATAATGAGATTTTTTGGGGTGTTGATTTGGGGTGTGAAAGTGAAAGTATAGATCAATGAAGGTCTTATGATGATAATAATCCCAATATTTCTAATTGTTTCTTGATTCATACCTTTGATTTTTTGGAATAGCCTGGAACTTCATCATTACTAGCATCTGATTCTATTTCACAATCATTATCAAATCCAATGAACTCCTCTATAAGATTCTCAGTGAAAGCTTCCATTTAATCAATTTGACAATCTAGCAAATATGAGAGTTTACCACATTTTTGGATCTCTATAGTTCAGAGAATAAACATACTAGAGCCTAATTCCCAAATCCTGTGTTTTTTGGGAATATCTCCAATGATATAACTGCAATATCAACATTATAACGATTAGTAAGTTGTTAAACTGATTCAAAAAGATAATTGTTTTGGTTACATATCAAATGAATTCGCTAACATGATATAGGTGCATTTAATGCTATTTGGATGAATTCTCTATTAAGGATTGGATATCCCGATTCATCTCAGTAAAAACAGGATATTCATTGGAAATAGAGATGACATCAAACAATTTCCACTTCATATTCATACATAAAATGTTGCTACCATATATCAGAACATGCGAAGGCTTATGTTTAAGTGTATATTCTCGATTTTGGAATACCAACTTGTATTTTATGTATAGTACTGGGTCAGGATAGTTACGGAAGAATCCAGAAATCACCTTTGATTCGCTAAAGTCATATTTATCATTTTTAAATGGAATCATTGTTTTGGAGCAAACTAATGAGAATCCTTCTTGAGAAGAAACAATACAACTATCAATATCAAACCCAAGTTTTCTATTATCTATTTCACCAAGTTTTCTTCCAATAATATTAATCATTATGGATGTTTTAACATAGTAGAAATTCGGTGTGATATCAAAAGAAAAAACATCCTTGAAAATTGCTTTGGGATATATATTGTCATCAACTATTGAAGAAACAAAGAGTGTTCCTTCACATACAAAATAAAATATATTTTTATACTTGGGATCTGCAACTAAATTAAATGAATTGCAATAATTGTCGGATATAAAGAACTTTCTGAAAGTTGATAGGTGAAAAGCAATTAAATTACTTTTTGAAGACATAACCAAATACATATTCCCAACAATTACTGATTCAATAGGCTGAAAAGCTTCAATAATACTCACTAAAGACGAAAAAAATGGGGATAATGGTTCATTTAAATATTTCTTGTCTCCTTTTTGAACAAATTCATTAGAATCAGCATCATAGAACATTTTCTCCTTCTTTCTAATAGAATCTATCAATAAATCCTGCCCATTAATAACAATTCTTTCTTCACTCATTTATGTACGTTTATTAATTAAAATGGATGAATATGATACTGAAATCCAATCAATACGAGAAAAGGCGAAAAAGATATTCGCTAAAATATCAGAATTTGAGAAAACCCATCCAACAATACGAGAAAAAATAGTCCAGGATTCACAAAATTCATCACCATCACCCAAAAAGTATATTCCAGTAACACCAAGAACAATTGAGTCTTTAAAAGAAGAAGAGCTTGATATCATTCAGAAAATCGAAAGAATGAAAAAGAAAAATCAAAAAATAAGGGAGAAAATTCTCAATGTTAAACAAATGATTGAAGAATCAAAAGCAAAGGAACAAGAGTTGCGTGACTCACTTGATTTCTCTTATCAAATGAGGTTGAGGATCCAGAAGAAACTAGTATGACATGTGATTTGAAAACATAATGTCCTCAGTACCAATTTATCCAAATTCTACATCTACAAAGTTATTTGAAACGATCTGTTTGTTTGAAAAACCAGGAAAGGGGACCTCTTATTTAATTCATATGGAACCAATGATGGAGAGTATTGGAATGTATTTGGAGATTCTATCATTGAATTCTTTTCCCAATGAGGACATTGATCATTTTCATGTGTTTGCATTCACTGCTGGTAATTATATATGCTATTCATATGCATTTATAAATAATGATTCATTGTTTTCAATTGTAATAGTTTCGTCTTGGAGGCTTCCTTCGTTATATTTCGGATTTCTCACTGATTCTCATAAATATTTTTTAGAGATTCTGGATAAATCAACACCAGAATGGAGGTTTTCACTGATACACCTATCTCTTTGCAATTGGAAATTTATCACACGAGATGTTTTTCATGTAGAATTCATAACAAAGAGTTTTGATATAAATACTAATTCTAATATTGACTCTTTCACACAGTTTAATCCTTTTCAATATTTTTCCAAAAGTTTTCCCTATTTACTTGTTTGGAAGGGATTGCTTTGTGGGAAAAGGATTTTAGTTATTTGCGAAGATCCTTACAAACTTAGTCACGCTGTATTTGCCCTTGCATCACTTACAGCACCTTTTCCATATATGGAAGATATGCTAATTAGCCTTCATCCCAACGATTCAAGATCAAAGTTTTGCGATAATTCCACTAAGCTTGTTGGAACAACATCAGCATTGATGGTTTCTACCAACACATCATATGATTATATACTTATTCCGAGCTTTTCTGATACTCCAAATAATGAGTTTTATGATGATTGGTCAACAAGAGCAGGTAAACTTTCCCAAATTGTTGTACATCTATCTAAGATGTGTTTCGATGATGATCCATATAGAGAGTTTCTTGGATATAATATTTTTTCGCCAAATGTTACTAAATTTATATCTGCAAGGACAAAAAAATCAATTCTGAACACAATAGAACTTCAACTATTCGAAAAATCAAAAACATTTCAGGAATGGTTTTCTAACATTAGGTGTAGACCTGAATTTAGAAATGCTTTTCTGTCAATTGATCCAGATACTTACTATAAGCGTTTCGAAAAATCTGATCTTGATACTAGGAAAAAGATTTGTCAAGAGATACAATCACATTTCATTAATGACAAGCACATGGTATCTGTTATCAAGCACCATATTAATTCTATAGATCAAGAGATAGGCATAAAAATGAATGTTCAATAAAATTGTCATTTAGATGATCATAAATGAAATAAGGGAAAGGAAAAGGAAATGCAACACTCTTGCAAATGAGTGCATTTCAATCATTCCTCCATTTGTTATGATTGAACATTCTGTGGGTGAAGGAGGCAGTGAATTCACCCCATGAAGCTCCCAGTTGATTGGTGTTGGAGCAGGGGGGATTGTGGGGCAAGGAATATCTTGTCCCATTATACTTTCATCTTTTGGACAAAAGAAAGTAGCTAACAAATTCATTGTGATTAATTGAGAAGAAGTGGATCCAATGATCGAATTTTCATTATTATAGTTACCAAATCCAGATGTATGAAAAATATAACAGGACCTAACAAATGGATAACTGCTTGAATATGAAAATAATGTTCCAGTGTTGTACATAAACAAACAATTTTGATGAGATATAGCATTATTTGGATTGTTACCCTCATGTATATTAGTCCCCCGATTATTAATAATATTGGAAAATAATGTAGTTGATAGGGCACTTGATTTTGTAATCATATAAAAAATGGAACCTGATGAAGCATTATTATCGGAAAGCATTGAAAACTGAATGCTTAACATATGTGAATTTGAATAATATGCTGTATATGAATAACATGTGTTTTTTGAACAATTCAATGAGTTAAAAGAATGAACTGCATTTTCCATATGCCAACAAGCATATCCTGTATTTATTTTCCCACATTCAACCACTGATGTTGTCTCAACTGTTAGGGCTGCTCTTGAAGTTGAAGAAGATCTGGAGTAACAAAAGATTCCATTAGCATTGGTGTTGATCAAACATTGAGATGCACATACCTTAGATATTAGTATCACAGCTGTATATGATGAAGCTTCAAGGTAAATTGCACCACCATTTCCAGATGATGTGCAATTATAGAATGAAGAGTCTGTGATTCTAGATTGATAATCATTGTTTGTAAATCTAATATATATTGCACCTCCACTACTTGAGGATCGACATGATATAAAATTACAATCTGCAATGAATGTTGTGATCCTAACAATGGGTGAGTGGTATATTGCTCCTCCGTTTTGTCCAGAGCATCTTTCAAAAAGAGATCCTGAAGAATGAAAATGAAAATTCTCTGAAGCAATAGCGCCACCATTTGTCAAGGCTGTATTATTAACAAATCGAGTATTTGTTGAGGAGAAATTAGTTCCTGAAACAAACATAGCTCCTCCAATATACTTGGTTCTGCTATTTTCTATCAGAGAAGAATTAATTAGAACTGATATTCCATTCATATGCAATGAACCTCCATCATTTGCATTTCCATCAGAGAAAGTGGAATTCTGAATATTGGCAAAGCTAGTATTTTTCGAATAGATGAAACCTCCTAAATCTTTGGCAAATCCATTAATAAACCTGGAATCGATAATCTCAGTATTATTGATGTTCTCTAAAACAGCAGCGCCTCCTGGCCCATTTACGGCTTTGGTGTCAACCACATCAATATTTCGAATTGTAACCATTGATGTATTAAATACCACAAAAGCCCCCCCAAACGATGCATTCACCATACTGAAAGAAGTATCAATAATCTCAAACCTTCTAACCATGTTAAAATATAGTGCTCCCCCATATACACTTGAATTAACAGATCTAAAACTCATATTTTTAACATTAATCAGAGGGGAAAGCCATCCTGGGTTTAAAAAGTGAAAGCAGCCACCATTATTATTCGAGTAAATATCAGAGATTGCCAGATTTTCAATTGCCATATTCACACTCGAAACAAAACTCAAAGGATCAACCCTATTTGTAAATGGTACACTAAATGAGCAGTTGATTTGCGACCCATCATCATTGATTCCAATTATTGTGTCCGAAACACAAAGACAAACCAAAGACCAAAACATTGTCATTTTTTTATAATGTTTCTCACAATTTTTCATTGGTGGGTGGATAAGTAAATACACCACTTGATGTGTATTAAGAATATCCGGTGACGATTATCGATTTTACAAAGTTTACATAGTATAAATGCAGAAGTTCTGGGAGAAGACAAAGGAGACCTTCACTATTGGTGTTGGTACTGCTATGGAGATTACTGGTACTAAGAAGTTTGAGGAGACACCTGAATTTTTAGCGAAAGTTCAATTCCTTGACACATTTGAGATGAATTGCAAGAACCTACAAAGATCATTAAATTCATTTAGCGCTAGTATCAACAATCTCGGAGAAAGTGAATCTGAAACCGCATCAGTATTTGCAAAGTCATTTGAAGGAGATGGGGGACAGTTTGAGCAAATGAGTTTAAATTTTAGAGGAGTTGCTGACGCCACAAAGCAAACACTTCAAGAAATGACTAATACTTCAATGAGTCAAAACACTATCCAGCCCATCCTCCAAACACTTGAAGAGATTTCAAGGTTGAAGAAGATTATGTCCAAGAGGAAGAAGAACCAGATTCTTTTGGATAGTGCGCAATCAAAGTACAACAGTGCTTGCGAGAAAGGAAAGACGGCTCAGCTTCCTGAACTCCAGCAGGCTGTTGAACTTAGGAAATCCAAATTTGATCAGCACAATGGTGCTTTCATATCAGGTGTTGATGCACTTATTAATTCTCGTAATGAGTTTTTCACAAGGATTTTCAATTCACACCAGTACTTTGTCAAAGAAATGATAACACAAATGAAGAACAATTATGAATCACAAATGCAAAACTTTGAGGTTGATCCTAGTATGCAATTCCCAAGTATATCAAGCATTTAATAAAAGTCAATTCCGTTTTATTTATCTTTAATAGCTTGATCTACTGCAGGTTTGAAAGTAGCTATTGAACAACTTAGTGAGGATGACATAAGCTTGTAGACAGCTAAATATCTTTTAACTAAAACACTACAATCTGCAGCAAAATCAGATGCTACATGTGCCGCCACTTTTTCGCCAATATTCAAAAGACGGAAAAGTGATCTCTGATTTGTAATACATAAAATTAAACCAGCAGTAATCTGAACACCTTCACCATATTTAACAAGAGATCCTTTTGAAAGATCATAATGATTCTTATCTCCACTAAGAACTTCAATCATACAGAATAGAAAATCTAGCACACTCCACATGGAAGCAAAGCCATTCAAACTCTGTAAATCTAGAATATTGCTGGATGTTTCTTCAAAGAGACCATTGTACTGTTTGATTAATTTGGAAAATTCTTGTATTGTAACATGAAGCAAAGGTGCGATAACTTCTTTATCACTGGTGACATTATTGTATGAATTAAAATATGGCTGTGTACTCCTAAATGGATTATCAAATAGTTCAAAGAACTCAGGATGACCATCCGGAGCATTAGATTTAGCAATATCAGTAGATGACCTGCTCATTATGAATGAACTAACTTGTTCTCTCGATACTCTCTTCAAAATATATGCATTATCCATCATTTCAGATACAGCAAAAATTGTACCGATTTCTCCCATTAAAGAAAAAATTTGATGTAAATCAGGGTTATCAAGGAAAAATCTATAGGCTCCCAGAAACCTATCAAGAACTTGGGAGCTGTTTGAGTTGATTGGAGCATCTTTGATTCTTCTCAACTGTTTTGCAAGCCTAGCATACACTTCTGCAAACAATGAGAACTGTTCTTGGAGCTCGATAAGTAATTGTGTATGTAAAACAGAAATTGCACCATCATCAATCATCCAAAACAGTTCTCTAAAAGACTCAACGGATACAAAACTTGCTGTGGGCCGAAGAATCACCTCCATCAATACACCAGGATTCTCTTTAAAGAAAACAGAGAAATTTATAGATGGCTGTGACTTAGGAATCAGACGATTTGGATTTGTCATTAAATAAAAGTCAGATAACAAAGATCCTGTGGTATGATTTGAAACATTAATAAGTAATAATGAAGAAAACGAATTTGGAGTGTCTGAGGCAATTGCATTACTTAGAATATCATTAAATGGAATCAGAGGGAGACCGTAGCTCATCATAATTCTATGTGTGCTTTGTAAAATCGATATAATTCTACGGATTGCAATAATCACTAATAGCCCATGTTTCTGAGCTAAACCAACCACTTCGCGTATAGATTCTCTCATGATATCAGCAACTCTTTCTGCAATAAGGTTTTTCGTATCAATTGGGCACCCAAGCAAAAAGAGTTGATTTTGCTGCAAAATAACTCCAAGATGAGAAATTGAGAATGATTCAGTAAATATTGACCTGTTAAGTGTGCCTACTTGAGCAATCACTTGATCTGTAATAGTTTTTGGCAAAGATCTCAAAGCAGCAAATTTCCTAATTGGGTGAAATAGACTATCCGCCACCATTCTAGTAATTGACATCAAACACATCCTTGATTCGGCCCTGATCTCTTCATAAAGCATTTTAGAATGGAGATAATTCAAAGCTGTTGATGCTGCATCATCATATATAAGCAAGGGATAAAATATTGCAGAGGTTAAATCTTCTCGAGAATTGTGTTGAAGGGCATAACTAGATAAAATTACGGGCAATGATGAGGTTACCTTAAAGAAAGATGTTTTGCAAAAATCAAGCCACCTCTCTTTGAAATAGAGTCTTGATTGATCACTTACACTATTCATTGTTTGAGGTAGCTGCATTAAATCGACAAAGTGTACAGAATCTTCAACAAACTTAATCAATGGAGCTGCTTCTTCTTTCGAAATAAAATTGGAAGCAAATATTCCACTTTTTTTCATTGCTGGAGATTCAGAGTTTGTTAATAGCTGAATTTGAACTCGGGCTAATTCAATCAAAGAGATCATTGGTCCGCATTTTGGAACAATTGGTTGCTTATTTCGAAGAGCTTTCACCGTTTTGTCATTGATTTCAAAATCAGCATTTTTGAAATATCCAAGAGTTGTCCTTATAGCTTCAAGGGGAGTCTTAATCTCTGGATGTTCTTTATGATGCAAAATTATGGGAGGCAAAACAATCTGAACAAAATTTTGAATATATGATTGAATATATGATTGAATAAGCTGGAAAACATCAGGAAGATTGTTGATTAACATTTCAGTAATGAGTCTACAATGCATTAAGTGCAAAAGGAAGGTATTTTTCATACTATCGGACATATTACACATTGAGTTTAAGTATTGATAAAGCCTAGGATTTTCTGGAGGTGGGTTTGGTAGTGTATCAGGAGCTTTTAATCTCCTCATTTCTAAATGATCTGAAATAAGACCAATGATCCTGCCAACAGACCTGAGTACCCTGGGCAAATTTGTGTTTAATTTCAATCCAGAAGTGTTATTAACATCATCACTTTCAATATTAATTGATATAAAAGCAGACAGATGTCTATAATCTTCCCTAATATTATGAAGCATCTGATCAAGATTTTCTTCCGTATATAATGTTATTTCAATTGGAGCAGGTTCATTATTTTTGATTACAAATGAATCCGGAAGTGCTTGTAAACTCGAAGGAGATATCTCGAAAATTAGTGTCAATGATTTGTGAAAATCGAGCAAACTTTTCATGAAGTAACATACATCAACAGGAGGTGGCTTCATTTTTGGTTTGGGCTTTTTTGTTCCCTTTAGTGCAGCTTGTTCCTTAGATATATTATAATCATAATATTGACAAAAGAATACAGCAGCTGTTACATAAGCATAATGCTGGTCTGGTACAATATATGAATGACTAATGAGGGCCTTTTTGATATGATCAAAACATATACTAAAAATATTCATAGAATCAATTGGAGATACTTCTGAACACTTTTTAATTACCATATCAGTAATTGCGTTTTTTTGGAAAATCCAGGCTCTAATCGGTAACATCTCGGCTGCATATGTAGAGTTATTTAGAAGTGTCAAGAAAAACGAAAGATCATCAACCAAACTCCTTTTGGTTAAAACAATAAACTCCAAAGCAGTAAACTTATGGATCAACATACACAAGCGACTAAAGAATAAATCTGTATATTGCGCCTCATTCCAAAACTGCATATCACAAAAAATCATTCCGATATACGACGCTATTTCCTCGCAATCTGATTTCTCCTTTTTCAATAAATCAATTAACGGATCTACCATGTTTTGAACAATTACTTTTGCTTCAGCACTACGGTATTTTGATGGAGTTTCTTTCTGATTAGATGCTTTTTTCTCAGCATCGATATATTTTTGAAGTGGTTCAGCAAACGACCTACGAGAATAATAATCACGCAAATACTGATCAACCAAATCTATCCTTTTGTTAATTTCTTTAATACTTATCATATGTTTTGATGCCGGAATGCACGATTGAATAGGTAAAACTCGATCGCAAAAATCTTCGGTTGGTGGAGAAATTATAATTGTTAATGGCACTGATCGTGGAGCTGTTTCAACAATAGGTAATTCGTTGATACCTTTCCACGCTTCAATCATTGTTTGCGATGGAACAACAACCTGTTCAGACATTTCTTCAATATGACAAAAAGTGGTAAAAAGAAATTTATCGTTGTGGTGGTTTGTGTTGTAAAGTTTTCAATTTCTTGTAAACAAGAGGTGGTATTGAGAACCAAACCTGATATAGGTTTTGGTACATCTTTCATCATTGAAATAAAACCAATCATCGCCAACTTTGGTAAAAGCAGTATCATGACCATCAATGGCATACCAGCCATAATGATCCATTGCAGATATAATCCTATAACTAGTACTGTTGATCAGAAGATGATCCTCATTGAATTCTAATTCTACTCGTTGCTTATTTCCATCCACATCCAAGCAAATATTCAATAGAAAATACTGAGGCATTTCAGTTATGGTAAATCCTTGTGTTGACAAATTAATGAGATGCTCAAGTGAGTATGTTTTCGGTTCATAATATTTTCCAGGCAGGTATACCTTCAGGATATGGCTAGAAAACTCTTTATTTGTTTGATTGTCAATTGCTTTATATTTCAACAATGAGAGAGGAGAATCTGGAATATATTTCACAATTGTTCTAATAATATAACTGACATACTCTTGAGAATCTTGGGGATCTGGGAAATTGAACTTTGTCTCATCTTGATTTACCAACAGCCTCAACCTATGAAGCTGTATGCATTTATGGTTTCCATACTTAAGTTCGGTGATAATCCTTTTGAATTCCTTGAATAGCGAACCACTTGATTCATTATTTAGGAAGTACTCAACAAACTCACTTATTGAAAACAGCATATGGAATGTAGAATTCATGTAACAAGTGTTTCCTAGGTTTATAAAACCAGTAATGAAGGGAGATTTCTCCTCTTTTTCAGCAAATAAACGACAGTCAATAGAGTTCCAACAATAATCTTTCATAATCCCCTCGGGAATTGCAATTTTCAATTCTACTTCAACCAATTGACCATTTGAACATCTATATTGCTTAATATCATCTTCAAAACTAATGAAAACATTATGATTACTTTCACTCTCGTGAATAATTGCATGTTTCTTACAGAAAAGTCTCTTACATTGCATACAGAGATATACCATCGATTTAGGTGTGTGCAATGTATAACATTCACTACATTCGCATAGTTCTCCAGAGATCATCAAAAAAAATGGCTATTTTTGTGATGATTTGAAAAATTCTTGATATATTCAATTTTATCCGATTATTTATGAATCAATATTAATAAGCAAATGGATACATTTTTTTGATGAAAACAGGTACTGAAAGCATGAACAATAATCGCTAGTGCATAATGTGGTAGGGATAAAAAGGGTTTTCTGGGCAAACTGAAAAGTTTATTTTTGTAAAATTTGTAAACCTTAAAGCTCTTTTGTTATTTTTAGGAAGAAATGGAATTATTTGAATACAAATCTACTATATCTGCAATGAACGATGTTAAAATGAAAAATAGCATGGATGATTTCGCAACAAATGGGGATTTCCTGGATTTCCTTAATAATACAATTGAAGATCAGGGATTCTTTGACTCTATTGATATTCAATCAATGAAACATTTAGCATTTCGATTGGAGAATGATTTTAATTCATTTGATTGTTATAAGATGCAGATTATTTGTCATCGGATTGTTAATTTTATCGATACATCTCTTTCTTTTTGTGAGAGTATTCTTCCTGATTTAGAGAAAATCTCAAATTTTCCAATGAAAAATGACTTTTTTCAAGATGAAAAGCTCCTTGTATGTCTGATCGCATTATCCAAATTGATTAGTTATGATACTGTATCCATGATAAGGGTTTCTGATATCATGATTATCGCTCATGCCACTGGAAAAGAGACATCAATATGGGCATTACACTGCCTTGAACTCGTTTCTAGGTATGATTCTTTGTCATTGAATCAAATTGGTTTCTATGAAAGACTAAAATATATTATTGATCATCCTAAATCTCCCCAACAAAGGATATCAGCTATTTGTGCATTTTCTCCTTATATGCATATAGACCAAGAATTGAAAATCAAGAAGAGAATATTTGACTGGCTTATTAATCTATTTGTTAGTTCAGATACTCATTCACAGCAGGCAATTTTTCAGGTTTTTATTGAGTTTGTAACCGGATCTCAAATTCAACTCGAGTATTCACTTCGTTGTGGTCTTTTTGAGATTTCTGAAAAAGCCCTTGGATGTAACTGTGTTAATTGCATTCATAGCGCATTGTTTTTGATTTCTGTTTATTTATCATCTGAAATATCTTATTATGTTGATAATAAAGTTCTATTAGAACAAGTTCTTAAAAAATGCATTCATCTCCTTAGTAATAGCAATCCATCGATAACACAGCAAACTGGTTTGCTAATCATCCAAATCATTCAAACAAAACCCCAAATTTATGAATCTTTTGGTAGTTTTGCATATCATCAACTAAAAGAAGTCATTAAAAAGGGATCTAATCATGAGAAAATTGTTATATCAAAAATATTTTTAATGCTATTGAAGTACAACAATGATTTATTAATAACTCTAATTGAAGATGATATCATGTGTGATATGATTGAGATCATGGCGCATTTTGATCCCATTAGTATTGGAAGTACCTGTGAAACTCTCTTAGAACTGTCATTTAGAAATTCTATTATGAAAGATTTTTTGATCTCTGACGATATTAATTTGTCATTAGAAGGTGTTTATGAGTTAACACACAATGAAATATTATTTTCTCTCTTGAACTACCTTAATCAAACAGTTTAATGCGAATGTTTCAGCCTATTGAATTTCAACTTCATTATCAGAAGAAAACATAGTCTTATTCCTGCACACTTGTTCTTTCATGGAAGTAAATAACTGTGTTTCAATTATCATTTCAAAAAACGGAACAAATTTTGGAGAAAAATGTGAAATGAAAATACCTTTGATAAATTGAGTCCCTTCAATACCTTTGGGGCCCAATTTTGTCATAACAGATGAAAAAAGGGGCTTTAAAATCGTACATTCTATGAACTCATAGGTAGCTCTAATAATAGTATTAAGCAAATTAATTGGAAATCCATTTTCTCGGTTTTCCCAAATAGGAGATAATACCTCTTCCAAAGGACCAAATATTTCAGAATAATCTGAATATCCATTTGGTGTTCTTTTTATTAATTTCTGTCCTAAATCAATTACCACTCTGTTTTCGGGTAATTCAATCGGTTTTTTTGGGCATATTCCGATGATTGATGACATTGGAGTATCAATATAATCATAGAGCTCCTCAGGAATCACACTCATGATTGGACATACCCAACTAAAAGGCGATAGAATCCTTGTTAAAAACAGAACTGTTCTCACAACATCATTTGGGCTATCAGCCGAAACAACAATATACTTTTCTAATAATAAATCAAATAGCAATGATAAGAAGTCATTCAATTCAATCCAATTCAGAATAGGGTAACACCCCCATATAGTTATTGTCGAATATATATCGCACTGATGAGGCATTTTCCACACAATCTTCTCCTCAGAATTGATGCTTAAGATTAGTTTTTCTCCCATTGGAGGCAGACTAAGGTCATAAAGTTTAGACAAAAACTTCTCCCTAAGCATTATTGAAGATTCTGGCCACGTTCCTCCAATAGGATCTGAGCCAGGAGTATCTTTTGACGCCAAATAAAACAGATTTCCCGATTCAATCCTTGAGCTACTTTCTAGCAGCATCATAAATTTTAACAGGTCAAAAATCAACGAATTAAAGGGATGGGTGGAAACAAAGCACATTGCAAACAAACATGATGGACCTGTACCAATATTTCGGTAAAATATAATATCCGATAACAATGATGAATCATCCAGTGCTGGTCTTGTGAATGGATTTGCTCGAAATCTGATGCAATAAATATAATATGTAATATTATTGTAGTTACTCAAGAAAATAAGCTCGTCTTGAATAGAGGGAGTTGAAGAAAAGTCTGTTTGTATCTGTACGGTGTCATTTAGAGATATATTTCTATATTTTAAACCATCAACAAATGCAAATTTCTCCATATTAAAAATATTTTTGTAAGAATCATCAGGGTAACAATACAAAACTGTTGGTTTAATATCTTTATGATAATTCTTGGGACCAATAATCGAAAAATGCTCGAAAATGGGAAAATTTGAATCCCATTCATGTATATTAACGCCATCCTCGGGGGAAAAAGAGTTCAGTTGGGATAATAGAGAAACATTTTTCATTTATTACGTTTACAATTTCATTGCAGGAATAAAAGAGGGTTTCAAAGATGGTCTTTTGTTAGCCATTTTTCTAAGTGTTGGGTTCGATTTTGATTTGGTTGATGTTCTTGCGGGTCTTTTTTTCGGCTCAGCTTCTAGAGGCGGCAATGGGATAATTGAAGGATTTAAAAAACAAGGTCGAGATAGTACAAAGTATGTTGTGGTAATATCAGTAGTATTACCAGAGTTTATCTGTTCTTCCAAAGTATCAATATTTATATTCATTGATTGACAAATCTGAGTGATGCTAATATCTATAGGGGTAGGAGTCCTCACAAACTTTTTAATCTCATTTGGGTTTTTGATATGATAAAAGATTACAGGTCGAGGTTCAGTAATCTTCAGTAATGAGATATGCGTTTTTGCCCATGCATGATCAACAAGTTGCGATACAGACAATCTATATGGTGGCCTGGGTTCAAGCATTTGATTTATTAAGCTTTGCAATTGACAACTAATCCCCGAAAGTGGAGACAGAGATGTGGCTTCTTTAGATAATAGTTTATAATCAGAAGTTTGAGCAGAAAATGGAAGCATATTAGTTAACATTGAATACAATACTACCCCGAGGGACCAAACATCGCACTTTTCTCCATATTCAGTCCCTGCAATCAGTTCAGGTGGAGTATAGCCAGGTGTTCCGACAAAAGAACGAAGAGTCCTGCAATAAAATGTATCCGATAATCCAAAATCTATTAGTTTAACATTATTATCCGCATCTAGTAATATATTATCTAACTTTATATCTCTATGTACCAAAAAATGGTTATTATTAATGTGAAAAATTGCTGAAAGGAGCTGAAGAAAAATTCTTCTGGTTTCTTCTTCTGTTAGGCCGTTATTTCTTTGAACGTATTGCTTAAGCGTGCCAGAAGAAGCATACTCAAGAAAAAATATCAGCATTGTATCGACAAAAGAGACCCTGTATAACAAAGCGATATTAGGATGTGAAACTTGCATATATACGCTTATTTCTCTCATTATTCCCTTGAAAGATGGCTTTGTTTGTTTGTTTAAGTCGATGATTTTTGCTGCTGAATATGAATTTGTTGGTAAATGACGGGCTAAGTGTACGACACATGAACATCCGCTTGATATTTTCTCTAAAATAACAAAATCATCAATAACTTTCCCTTCAATTGTGTCATAACTCAGTTCATTTTGCATTAAATTATAAACGTATGTTCCACTTTTCTAGTGTTTAAGCCTCATAGGGATCCTATACCTGAAAACACTGCCATATCTACCCACAAACACGTTCATGTACTTCAGACCCAAATCGGTAAAAGGTTTTACAAATTCTGCTGTTTTGCAAGGATGCACAAAGAACACTGGAATATGAAGAATTGGATGCTCTCTTTCAGAAACAGATTCAAGAGTGAGATCCTCAGTGATAATATTTAAAAAATCATTGAAAAGTATTCTTTGGCCATTCTCATAGTAAAAAACTGTACTGAAAACGGGAACATTGAAGACATCATCAATATCAATGTAATAATTAGCAAAAAAAATGTCATCTCCTTTTTGGATTACTTTCCTTTCATTCTTTGCATAAAAAGAACTATTAGAAGTCACAAAAACCCATCCATCATGACTATATTCGGCAACAAAATCCTTCAATAAATCATAGAAACATGTTTCCATTTAGAATGAGGATTTTTGGGATATGAGATCTTACTAAAACAAGCATTAATAGATATTTATTATCTCATGTTTGGTGAATATTTTTGGACCTTGGTGAATTAGTTCTCCACTTCATCCTCGCTATATTGATCAGAAAAACCCTTATCATGTATTTGTCATTATATTAACCGTTCTTAGTTTTTGATATCCGAGAATAATTCATTCTAATTATTAGGTACTATTAATTGTAAATACTGTTGCTTTTTAATATTTTATTATAAATATGAAGTTATATATAAATGTTATTTGGGAGACAAAACTCGCATTGTCATATCAGATTTTTTTCGAGCTACTTTTTTTATTTTATCCATAGATCTTATGAATTTTTATATTCAATAATATGAGTTGCTTAATAATGGATTTCCATTGACAAAGTTATTGCTTTTGATCTATATATAGATGTATAAACTGCTCAGCTGTCATATGTTTATAATTCTATTTGCCAAATATTTGGTTGCATTAACTTTGTTTTTGAGTTTTTCTTTCATATTCAACAATAGAAGAATAATCATTGGATATATGAAACAAATGATGAGAGAAAGCGACAACTAATTATTAAAAGAAACTAATGAATGCGGTTTTAATCCTCTTATGACTTATTTTCCTCCTTTATTTTTGAGGAATTCAGCAACATTCCCATGTGCTACTGCCAATGGTGTTTTCCCATATTTATCTTTTGCATTTATATCAGCATTTGGATTAACTAGATATTCAACAACACTAAGATGACCATTAGCAGCAGCATAATGAAGAGGAGTCCTATTAAATATAAAAACTCAACATCTTTGGCTTTTGCATTTATATCAGCTTTGTGATTAACTAGATACTCAACAACATGAAGATGGATTTTATTAACAGCAAAATGAAGAGGAGTCCAATCAAATATAAAAACTCAACATATTTATCTTTTGCATTTATATCAGCTTTATGATTAACTAGATATTCAACAACACTAAGATGACCATATTGAGCAGCATAATGAAGAGGAGTATGATAAAATGTATAAACTCAACATATTTATCTTTTGCATTTATATCAGCTTTTTGATTAACTAGATATTCAACAACACTAAGATGACCTTCTTTGGAAGCAGAATGAAGAGGAGTCCAATCATCTTTATTTTTTGCATTTATATCAGCTTTTTGATTAACTAGACATTCAACAACACAAAGATGGCCTTTCTCAGCAGCACAATGAAGAGGAGTATGATAAAATGTATTAACTCATCATTATGATTTTTTGAATTTATATCGGCTTTTTGAATAACCAGATACTCAACAATGTTAAGATGACCAAATCTAGAAGAATTATGGATAAGGCTGTTTTGAAAATCATCTCTGATTTCAAGGTTAAGATTATTGTTCTGATATAACTCAATAATAGTTTCAAGATTTCCATCCAAAGATGCTTTGAAAGCTCTGTCATTAATTTGAATTCTCTCCTTCAAGATTTGGACTACTCGATGATGACCATTAGCATCAGCAATATGAAGAGGAGTTTGGGAAAAATACTTGACGAATAATTTTTTGTTCTTGTGTTTATATCAGCCTTTTGATTAATTAGATATTCAACAACACTAATATGATTTTTTGTTGCAGCTAAAAAAAGTGGAGTTCTATCAAAACAAAAAAAACATCATTATTATCTTTTATACGTATATCAGCTGCATGATTAATCAGATACTTAACAATACCAAGATGACCATTAGAAGAAGCAAAATGAAGTGGTGTAGAATTAAAAATGAAAAGACAAAACATTTATCTTTAGCATTTATATCAGAGTTTTGACTGACTAGATATTCAACAATATTTAGATGTCCATTAGCAGCAGCCCTATGAAGAGGTGTCTGAATAAATACAAAAAGCAATCATCATTGTTCTTAGCATTTATATCAGCATTTTGATTAACTAGATATTCAACGACACTAAGATGGCCATTAGCAGCGGCCCTATGAAGAGGTGTCTGATCAAAAACAAAAACCAATCATCATTATTCTTAGCATTTATATCAGCATTTTGATTAACTAGATATTCAACAACACTCAGATGGCCATTATTAGCAGCTTTATGAAGAGGAGTGAAATTAAAAATAAAACATTAAATTTTTTATCTCTTGAATTCATATCAGCTTTTAGATTTATTAGATACTCAACAATACTAAGATGACCATTACAAGCAGCAAAATGAAGAGGAATAAAATCAAATATTAAATCTTATATTTGTTTTCTCTTGAATTCATATCAGCTCCATTTTCAAACATGAAAGTCAATAATGAGAGTTGAAAATTCATTGTTGCCAAGCAAACAATTTCCGCGGTGAAAAATCGTTGTCTATGACACAGATGAAATATATCAAAGCATCCATTGCAAACTACCATTGAGATAACTTTATCATTGATCTTGAATCCTTTCATCAATAAATACTTAAAACACTTGATTGAGCCAAAAAATCCAGAAAATGATAAAAGATCAAGATATTTGGGCCTG
>Ga0074193_1001982_pt1 | contig 21019 bp, 21 predicted proteins | sample EPASupsiteHSE605_FD_64523 | JGI IMG/M metagenome (GOLD analysis project Ga0074193, IMG submission 64523) | Bioremediated contaminated groundwater from EPA Superfund site, New Mexico - Sample HSE6-05 | ecosystem: Environmental > Aquatic > Deep subsurface > Groundwater > Contaminated ... | reverse complement strand
TGAAGGACTCTCCCTTCTCCGTTTGGTATACCGCCGCAATGCGGCCAATATCCTCACCAATGGTTTCGGCGAGACAGGTACTTAATATCCCAACCACCTGAGGGTTATACAGCTGTATTAGATTATCTAGTCCTTGTTTTAGATTAGCTTCACCACCATAAATGGTGCCTGTTTCGGTAATGGAACTGGAAGCGACATCAATCGGTTCATTAAAGTGTTCAGCCATATGGCGGCGCATGTAGGTAGCACAGCCCTGAGAACCATGAATAATTACCATAGTATCTTTGATACCCTTGAAAGGTACGATTGCTCCCATCGGCATACACATATTGCAAGGATTTTCGGTTACACTTCTTACCTTATTCTTATCAGCCTTCATGAATATCACCTCCTATATTAAATTCCTAAAGGTGTCAGGAGAACCGTCCCCTTGACACCCTAATTCCTTATCAAGATATTTCCATACCGGGGAGCAAACTGTCTGCTCTACTTCACGAGCAAAATTGGCTGCTCCCACAAAACCACTTAGAGGGTGTTTGCGCTCATGATTGTGGTCGATAAACGCGAGTCCCAGCTTAAAAGCCAACGGTCTTTCTTTCACTCCACCCACCAGAAGGTCAGCTCCTTGCTCAAGCATGAAGCGCTCCAACTCAGCAGGATTGGCATCATCCAGTACAACGGTACCCTCCGCAACCAAATGGTGAATAGTGTCATACTCTTCCTGCCGACCTGTCTGGGTTCCTACCATTACTACTTCCATTCCTAGTTCACGGAACTGTTTGATCAGGGATATAGCCTTGAAGCCTCCCCCTACAAATACGGCCGCTTTTTTCCCCATAAGGCGGTTCCGATACTGCTGAATAATAGGATCATATATTGCCATCTCACGCTCAATCAAAGCTTCCGTACGACTCGAAAAAAGAGGATCTCCAAAAAAATCACTGATTCTGCGTAAGGACTCGATCGTATCCTCCAGGCCCAGGAAAGATATGTTGAGGAACGGAATGCCGTATATTTCTTCCATCCTCTTTGCCATATACCCCATGGAACCGGCACACTGAACGATGTTCAGAGATGCCGAAGGAGCAGTTTGCAGAGTTTCATACTGCGAATCCCCGGTAAAGGCTACGTTCATATGGATTCCTATTTCCTGGAGGTAGCTGCGGATGATCCAGGCTTCACCAGCCAGATTAAAATCGCCTAAATAGTTTAAATAGTTCGATTGGTGGGGCATCTTTTGCTCGGGAGCAATCATTCGTAATAAGACTTCGCAGGCAACTCGGTAGCCGTCTGATTTATTACCAGAGAAACCGGATGATTGTACTGGAATTACTTCAATTCCATGACGCAGGGAAGCCATTCTGCAGACTGCCTCCAAATCATCACCGATAACGCCTACGATACAGGTGGAATAGACCAACATAACCGGAGGATGATAACGTTCCACCAATTCATCAATACAGCGGTTTAATTTCCGCTCGCCGCCAAAAATTATGTCTTCTTCCTGAAGGTCAGTGGAAAAACTATAACGGAACAAATCTGCACCGCTGCTGAGACTTCCTCGAATATCCCAGGTATAGCTGGCGCAGCCGATAGGACCGTGGACCAGATGGACCGCATCAGTGATAGGATTCAAAACTACTCTTGCTCCGCAGTACACGCAGGCGCGCTGACTGACACAGCCCGCCACGCTGTCAGCCTGGCAGTTAATAGGCTGTGATTGCCGGCCTTTGGTACGAATAGAATTCTGTCGTTCCCGAATGAAAACCTGATCAGGTTGACTAATTGCCATATATATCACTCATTTCTTGCGAAGCTCTATCACGCTCTAAAAATAAAAAGGCGCCTTCTCATTTAGTAAAATGAAAAGGCACCATCACCAATTTATTTAACTGATATATTAATTTATTCAACCCATGCATCACATGATGAACAGGCATTACATGGAGTATAAAATAGTGTAGGAACGTTATTAATTAAAAAAGCATACTTTGCAATTTCATATTGGTTAACATCATTATCGATCTTGACATGACCCTGATTAAATTCCAGCCGTAGGGGTGTTGCTTCTATTTTATTATCATCCAGTAAACTGGGTTTGAGACTGGGTCCCCGTGTAACTTGTTTTTTGTTTTGGTCAATTACCGTGACCATATTATTAGAAGTCATCAGAGATTTGATACTACCATCCTCATGAAAATTAAATGAATTCATATCGCCATGAATTCCGATGGCCTGAGGATTATATGCTGTAATTTCTCCAATCGGCGTATTTACAGCAATAGGCTTATTGGGCTCAAATGACTTTAGTCTGCCATCCGGATAAATAGTGATGCCAATACGTACGTCGACTTCTCCAAGAGGAGATTGTATGGTAACTGAATCATTAGGCCAGAAAGTCAAACCTTTTATGGAACCAGATTCGTAGAAATAAATGGCCATAACCTTTTTATTGAACTTCCCAAATTTGAATTTGAATTCAAACTCCGCGGCCAGATCATATTCATCTTCCTCCGTCCAATAAGCCGATATCTTACCGTTTAGGGGAAATAATCGCTTCAAATTACCGTTCTCGTAAAAAGTAAGCAGTTCAGCCGGAAATACGCCAATCGGAGTTTGAATCATCGTCTGTTCATGCAGAGCAATACTTTTGATGTTGCCATTACTATAGCGGGTAACAGCATTAGTATATCTTCTTCTGACAGTACCATCCTTGTATTGCGGGACTAAATCACCATATTTTGTTGATATTGTATGCATTCTAACACCTTCAATAAACGCCGAACTACATCAGCAATTCTAAATCTTCATCCTTTGCATCGCGATCCTGTCTATCTAAGAGGGTATTACTGATCATTTCTATCAATCTCATTGCACCTTTATAACCAACAATCGGCATATAGGAATGAACACCCCGGTCAAGAATAGGGAATCCTACTCTAACGAGCGGAATATCTTCAGCTCTGGCGATATATTTTCCATAGGTTGTTCCCATTAAGAGATCAACAGGTTCTTCTTTGATCCATTGATGAAGAGTAAATAGATCCCCAGCAGCCTTAACCTTTGCTTCTACTCCTGCGTCTTTAAGCATTTGTCCAACTTCTCTTTCAAAGGCATCACCTGGTGTACCGGTTAGCACATACTTGGGAACCATGCCCAATTCAAGTACAAAGGCGGTAAGAGCAATAACTACATCTGGATCTCCGAAGATGGCTGCTGTTTTACCCTGGTACTGATCATGTAAATCTACCATGATGTCGATCAGCTGACCTCTTTCCTCTTCTATCTCAGCTGATATATCCCGGCCAGTTGTTCGGGATACTGCCATCAAGAATTTGTCAGTAGCCTCTACTCCAATTGGTGTACGCAATATAACCGGACGTACTTTGGCCTTTTTCCTTAATTCATCAGCTGCATCGGCGGATGCAAAACTGCCTAATGCAAAGGTGGCATCAGAATTTCCGGCATCTATGATATCCTCAATTTTACTTCCCCCGGCTGGATACATGTCATATTTACCGGTCAAAGGGGCATCAAGGACACCACTGGTATCCGGGAACATAATAAACTTAACACACAACGATTTTAGGATCCGTTTAATCTCACGCATATCGCCAGGATTCACGAAGCCAGGTATTATATTTACTTTTTCATTAGGTTTATCACTATTTACACTGAGATATTTAACCATACCTTTCACCATATTGGAAAAGCCTGTTACATGTGAACCTACATAACTTGGGGTATTAGCATGAATAACCATTTTGCCTTCCGGTACTTTAGATTGGTTAATATAAACAGGAATATCATCACCAATTGTCTCGGATAAACATGTAGTATGAACTGCAATAATATCTGGATTATAGATCGCAAAAATATTCTTTATAGCGGTTTTAAGATTAGAGCCTCCGCCGAATACAGCCGCACCCTCGGTAAACGAACTCGTCGAAGCCATAACCGGATCACGAAAGTGTCTAGCCAGATGCATCCGATGATATGAGCAGCAGCCCTGTGAACCATGACTGTGCGGTAAACATTTGTGTATACCCAGTGCCGCATACATCGCTCCGATTGGCTGACAGGTTTTGGCCGGATTTATTACTATACCTTTTCTATTGGCATATTCCTTGGGTGTACGGTCTAACATCTACACCACCTCCTTAACATAGTTGCCTTCTAGCATCGGCTCAATTTTCCAGGGAGGCTGTACCATATTCCATACGGGAGTGGTTAAACCCATGGCGATGTCTCTGGCAAAAGTAGCAGCCCCTTTGAACCCGGCATAAGGTCCTGTATAATCATATGAATGAAGCTGTTTTGAGAAAATGCCCATTTTATGAATTTGATATTTTTCCTTTATTCCTGCACAGAATATATCCGGCTTTAATAATTTCATAAACTCATCTATTTCATAATGGTTAATATCATCGATAACTACGCTTTGATTTGGCATAGCCTTGATCATTCCACCAAAATAATTTAAAGGTATTTTGGTTTTCAGTTCTTCATATTTATCCCTGGGAAGAACCAGGCGATAGTACTGTTCGTCAGGTTCCGGATGCAGGTTTTCAATGTTCTTGCTGTCGGCATCTTCTTTCATAAAAGGAATTACTTCGCTGCCTTCATAATCATCCCGATGGGCAAATTCAAAACCGGCCAGTATAGTTTCCATACCCAGGTCTTTAAACAGGTACTGATAATGAAGAGCTCTGGAACCACCTACGTACAAGGCAGCTGTCTTACCCTCACAGAGCGGTTTATACTGTTCTATAATTGGCAATACCTCTGCCAATTCCTCGGCAATTACTTCCTCAGTTCTGGCTGTTAGTGCCGGATCATCAAAATATCTGGCCAAATCCCTCAGTGATTCAATGCTGCTCTGGATGCCGATAAAATTGACTTTCAGCCAATCAGTGCCGTATTTCGAATGAACCATGTCTGCGATGTAGTTGATTGAACGATAACATTGCACCAGATTTAAGTTAGCTTTATGAGCATTTTTAATCTTTTCGATGGAACCGTTTCCGGTCATAACCGAAACAATTTCATATCCTATCTTGGTAAGAACCCGTTCGATTTCCCAGGAATCACCGCCTATATTATATTCGCCCAGGAAATTTATTGAGTATTTGCCTACAACCGCATCTCCGGTTCCAACAACATGCTTAATCAACTGGTTATTAGCAATATGATGACCGGCTGACTGGGTTACGCCCTTATATCCTTCACAGCTGAATGCTAAGACCTTAATATTGAATTTATCTTCAGCCCAGCTGGCGACAGCATTTATATCATCACCAATCAGGCCTACCGGGCAAGTTGAGCATATCATGATATTCTTAGGCTTGAAGATATCCACTACCTCGATAATGGCTTGCTTCAGTTTCTTCTCTCCTCCGAATACGATATCACCCTCCTGTAAATCAGTTGAAAAACAGTAGTTTAAGAAATTATCTTCTTCACCTTCGTCTAATCTGGCTTTATTCCGCCTGGTTCCCCAGCTGTAATAGCCGCAGCCAATGGGGCCGTGAGTGATGGTTACAGCATCTTTTATGGGACCAACAACAACACCCTTACACCCTGCATAACAGCAGCCCCGGCTGGTTATAATTCCAGGAATGGTTCGAGTATTTGCTGTAATAGTTTGGGGATTTTCACTGTTATGGTCTACCAGTAAAATATGTTCTTTTCTATTTTTAAAGACACTTGCCGGGTATTGTTCAACAATTCTGCTAACTTTGTTTTTCATGACTAATAGACACCTCCGTTCTTATAGCGCTAGCTCACCGATCTCTCCAGTTCTTACCCTCGCACAATCTGTCACGGGCATTACAAATATTTTACCGTCACCGGGGTGACCCTTCTGATTAACAGCAATAAGCACATCAACCAACTCATTGACTTCATCATCTCGTACCACAACCGATAACAATCGTTTGGGGATGAGCCGATGTCCTTCTGAAAACGCTTCAGCCACGGTTGGGGAAGAGAAGTCGCTCCCGGAAATCATATTTTCAATAAACGAAAAATCAACTTTTCTCTTTCCTCTGCCCAGAACCTTCATACAATTCATGGCAGGGAAGCCGGCTTTTAAAAGAGCATCCTTGGTTTTTCCAATCATGTCCATTCGAATAATTGCCATTACTTCTTTCATAGAAGTACCTCCAATCTATAGCTCATTGTTTCCTGAGCTTATGGTATAGGCTTCCAATACCGGACTTACAAAAATCTTGCCATCGCCAAATGCAGCCTTATGCCCGGTTTTAGCATTTTTCATAATTATTTTAATAACATCATCCTTATCTTCATCATTCACAACCATCATCAACATTTCTTTGGGGATTTCATCATAAAAGACATCGCCAACCTTAACGCCCTTTTGTTTTCCTCTTCCCATTACATCCATTTTTGTAACAGCTGGAAAACCGCCATCGCTTAATTCTGACAAAACAACCCCAACTTTATCGGGTCTAATAATGGCTCTAATCATTAACATACATGAATCCTCCAATCCAAATAATTTACATTCCTAAGAAACCGTGTTTCATCATCAAATCCTCAAGTCTATCCTGTTCCATTGGTTTAGGTATAACAAACATATCGTTTCCTTCTATTGCCTTGGCCAGACCTCTGTATGCATCCGCCTGATTTTCAGTTGGAGCAAATTCAATTACCGTTTTCTTATTGATTTCTGCTCTTTGTACTAAATTATCGCGGGGTACAAAATAAATTAGCTGGCTTCCCAGTTCCTTAGCAAAAGCTTCTAAAAGTTCTCTTTCTCCATCCACTTTTCTGCTATTGCAGATGATACCTCCCAAACGACATCCACCTGTATTGGCAAACTTCAAAACCCCTTTGGAAATATTGTTGGCAGCATACAAAGCCATAAGTTCTCCACTGGCGACTATATAAATTTCCCGAGCTTTTCCTTCTCGGATGGGCATGGCAAATCCACCGCAAACAACATCACCAAGAACATCATAGAAGACATAATCCAAATCATCAGTATAGGCCCCGAGGCTTTCCAGCATGTTGATAGAAGTGATGATACCTCTTCCTGCACATCCTACACCAGGTTCCGGACCGCCGGACTCAACACATCTAATTCCGAAAACACCCGATTTCATAATGTTTTCGAGTTCAACTTCTTCGCCTTCTTCGCGCAGTGTATCAAGTACACTTTTCTGTGCCAGGCCGCCCAGAACGAGCCGGGTTGAATCAGCCTTCGGATCGCAGCCTACAATCATAACCTTTTTTCCCATTTCCCCTAAACCTGCGGTTAAGTTCTGGGTGGTGGTAGATTTGCCTATACCACCTTTTCCATAAATAGCTATTTGTCTCATGATATTTCCTCCCTTTTAAATATTTAATGGTGCCTTTCATCCGTCAAATGAAGGCACCATTGCCAATAACTTTGTTAAGTTAAATGAAAGCAAATAATAGAACTTAATAATTACCTCCTGTTTTTAAATGCCGGCAAAGAGAATTACTTGGTAGAAATAAAGAGGGCGCTTTCAGAAATCATTCCTGAGAGCGCCTTTACTCAATGTTAAGGAAAATGAAAAAGCCCGGAGCCTATAATTAGGTTCAGGGCACCATTGCCAATCAAAACTATGAAAATGTCTATCAATATTAACAAAGCCCCTCGAGATTTCTCGAGAGGCTCCTTTGCCGACGGTTTAATTATGTTTGTAAGTATATATGCCCGCAATCCAAATATCAACAGTAAATAGTCAGGTATACATTATTCCTTATGAAAATTGCCCTAAAGTAATCATTTCCTGTTTAATCAGACAAAATAAATTCTTCCTCATCACTATAGGGGATGTCTTTTGTACCCAAGAGGTCAATAATGAAACCTGTAACCTTACCGCAGACAAATGCTATTACTATAGTCATAACAATTCCCAGCAGCTGTACGCCCAAGGCACCGGTTATGATAATTCCGGTCAGGCCTCCAAGAACTCCCGGCATTCCGTGTAAATTATGTACCCCGCAGGTATCGGTACCTTTAATCAATCTTTCCACCTTAGGTGCTATTATCGCATATCCAATTGTGCTTAAGGCACCGGCCGCGATTCCAATAAGCAAGGCATAACCAGGGTTGGTCATATTGCAAATAGAACCGATTGCTACTCCACCTGCCAGGGCTGCATTGGCTATATCTGCAATTTCAATCTTGCCTCTAATTAACCTGGAAAATATGTAAGTAGAAATGGTGGCTCCACATAGAGCGAAGACGGTATTTATGGCCGTAAGCACCACTCTATCGGGAGCAACCAGGGCGCTGGTAAATGAAGGCCAGAATAGCCAGAGTATCATGCTTCCAAGCAGAGCAAATTGATTGCTTGTTGAATCGTTCTCGCAGGAGGGAGCATTATTAAAGCGCGATAGGGTATTGCTTACTACCCCGAGTCCGAAATAGGCGCCAAAGGCGTGAATAACAACCGAACCCCCCGTATCAAGGAATCCATTTAGATAACCGCTTTCTAAAATGAGCCACTCATTTAGTATATAAGCGGGTATAAACAGTAAGGCCATTATAAAATACTGCTCCATTTTGAGCCTGCCCAAAGGTGCACCAATAGCTATTAATAAACTTGCCGCCGCGAATTCAGCAAATAGAAATGTGTTGATATCAATGGCAGACATTGCGAAATGCTCGCCGCCAAAACTTTTTAACAGCATGTACATCGGGAGGGCGATACTTACAACCAGAAAGGTTGCAGTGATAGAACTATATCCATGTTTTCTTACAAAAACCATCAGAAATCCAAAACCCACCAAAAGCATGGCGAGAATATGAATCGAACGTCCGTACTTAAGGGTGTCATAAACAGTAGCCATTTCGCCTGGTGAGACAGAAGTGTCGGCATTGTGAGCAGCTATAATATTCATACCTGATGCTACATTATGATTTATCGCGGGGGCAAAACCGAGGGCAGCCATAATTATGAGAAGTAAAAAAAAGATAAGCAAGCTCTTGCTTGCAGGTTTCTGCTTCTTCGCAGCAATTTGTGGAGTTATTTGCGACATTATACTTCGCCATCCATTCTTTTTAGTTTCCTGCTCCAGTGCAGTCTGTGCAATTTTCTAGTTTATTCTTTTATTATTCTTTGGAGGTCAATGAATACTAGAATGCCACCCCCTTATTCAGTTGAATTATGATCGAAAATTTCAATAAATGTATTGTATCATGTAAATATAGGGCTTTATTTATGTATACGCGTATACTAGAGATATACCGTTTGGAGAGGATATAGTTGGTTTTAAACGGTTCTTAATAAAATATATTTTCGATAATTATCTTATGAGGTGATAGATGATGAGCTTACCATTAGAAGGCATTAGGATATTAGATCTGTCCAGAATATTTGCGGGGCCATTTTGCACCCAGTTATTAGCTGATTTTGGTGCTGAAATCATAAAGATCGAGCCTGTTTCGGGAGATCAGGGGCGATGGGCACAGCCTCTGATTGGTGACCAATGTGCCAACTTTTTTGCGGTTAATAGAAACAAAAAAAGTATCACTCTGGATCTGAAAAAAGAAGACGGTAAAGCTATATTTAAGAAGTTGGCAAGTAATAGTGACGTGGTAGTAGACGTTTCCCGGCCCGGAACAATGGATAAATTAGGGCTGTCTTATGACGAACTTAAGAAGGTGAATCCACGTATCATTTATTGTGCTATCAGCGGTTTCGGTTTGAATACTCCGTTAAGCAATGCTCCCGCACATGAGATTAATATCACAGGTATGTCGGGGATAACTGATCAAACCCGTAACAAGGATGGTTCGCCAACCCTTTCTCCAGTACCCATTGCCGCTGCTGTCGGGGGTTCTTTATATGGGGTTATAGCAATATTAATGGCCTTGATTCATAGACAGAAAACAGGTCAGGGTCAGTTATGCGACATAGCTATGATGGATGGAGCAATCAGCTTATTGACTTACGCTCTGGGTGAGTTGTCAGGCTGTGGGACTAAACCAGAACCCGGCACTAGTTTATTAGATGGTGGATTTGCCTATTACAACATATATGAAACCAGCGACAACAAATATATGAGCCTGGGAGCGCACGAAAGCAAGTATTGGCGAATATTCTGCGAGGGTATTGGCAGGCCGGAATACATTGCCGGTCATTTGCAGGCTGAGGTGCAGGAAGAAATTAAAAGTGGAATTAGAGCCGTCATTAAAGAAAGAAGCCAGGCAGAATGGATGGAGATTTTTAAGGACAACAACTCGTGTTTCACTCCCGTTTTAGACTTGGAAGAAATGTGTGAACATCCCCAGGCAGCAGCCCGGGATATGGTAATAAAGGTTGAACAATTCAGGGATTCTGACAAAGACATGATGCTAACTGGTATACCGTTCAAACTATCGGAAAGCCCGGGTGAGGTTAAACTAACATTTCCGGAGGCGGGGGAACATACCGAAAGAATATTATCAGAAGCAGGTTATTCCTCAGAAGAAATTAAATTATTCAAAATAGGTGGTGTCATATAAAGGTATGCGGCCCGAACCCAATATCCTAAGGTAAATATTCATGATCTTTAAATGTTCAATAAGGGGCCTATCAGGTGCCAGCATAGCAGTGCGCTATATAATATAACCACCAAAAAAGTTCCTTGATAGGCAAGCCGGAAATTATAGCGGGAGCCATACTGAATTAGTATGACAAAAGAAGCCACAGCAAACAATTTAAAAGCTGCACCAGTCAGAGGATTTATAGCCATAAAATATCTCATAAGCGGATTAATTTCCTGATCCAGTCCATTAGCCTTACACCAGGCAAGGGTTGCCAACAGGTCAAATGCATTCAAATAAACAACTGCAGCGAGAAGAAGGTAGAGATAGCGGGTTTTCGTTTGAGTCATAAAATAGCCTCCTGAAATTCATGAACCGAAGAATTAACGCATCACTGTATCTAAAGTGTGCTCAGAATTTCAGGTTTTATATTCATGTTAAACGGGGATAGGCTTTTATTAGAAGTTCGGGCGGGATTGGGTTGACTAAAGATCCTTTCTGTTATAGAATATTCTTTGCGTCGGGGTGTAGCTCAGTTTGGTATGAGCGCTACGTTGGGGACGTAGAGGCCGCTGGTTCAAATCCAGTCACTCCGACCATTTAAGTTATTTGGGATTTTGACAGGTTTTTTGAACCTTAAGAAACATAGTGGACTTTCGAGACCACATTATACCGAGGTAAGACCACTTCAATTTTTCTCATGAAAAAGAGGGAGTGGTTTTTTTGTTGCTTAAATTTGCCATTAAGGATTTCTAGGAGATACAACTATGACTAATTATAAGAGTTCATGGGGAAATAAAGCGTTTTTCTCTTTAATGTCCAGAAACTGGCTAAGTAATAATAATTGACTACTATTCAACGCAAGGTTAAGATACTAGTATATACTTGCATAGTTTCGAAAATAGGATAAGGAGAAACGAATGGATTTTAATAACAAGGAAATGTACAGGCTTCATGCGGAGTTCTGTAAATTCATGGCTAATGCTAAGCGGATAGAAATTCTATTCCTTTTAGGGGGACATGAAATGTGCGTAGAAGATATAGCATCAGCAATGAGTCTCAGAGTTCCAAATGTATCACAACATCTTGCAATCATGCGTGAAAAGGGTGTTGTAGAGGTCAGGCGTGAAGGTAACAAAATGTATTATTCAATAGCCAATCCTAAAACCCTAGAAGCCTGTACTATCATGAGAGAAGCAATGGTAGAACAGATGGAAAAACAAATTGGCATAATTAGGTCTATAAACAAGGAGTAGCTGGTGTGAGCAATACAATAGGGACTGTTGACGATGCTTACAGTCACTACAACTATAGGGATTGTACTGGGCATTTATTATAACCCTAGAATTTGGTGCTTTTTCTGTCCTGCAGCCAGCTTCAGTTGGTGGATAGGGAGGGGTAAAAAACCAATCAAAATTGATGGGAGTAAGTGCATTGATTGCAGTACTTGTAATGAAAACTGCCCAATGGAAGTAGATGCAAGCAAATATAAAGAAAAAGGATATGTAGACGATTGGGATTGCATCAAATGTGGTAAATGCTCACGGTCTTGCCTTGAGCAAAGCATTTCAATGGAATAAATATTAAGGAGGAATTATTAATGAAGGTTGGATTAATCAGATGCATGCAGACTGAAGATATGTGTCCTGGTACAACTTGTTTCAAGGTGATGAACACCAAAAAACTAGCCTTTGAGGGCATTGATGAGGAAATAGAAGTTATTGGGGTTAATACCTGTGGAGGATGTCCTGGCAAGAAAGCAGTAACCAGAGCAGCGGAGATGGTAAAAAGAGGAGCAGATACAATAGTACTGGCTTCCTGCATTACAAAGGGAACACCTATCGGCTTTCCCTGTCCTAACGCAGAACAAATGAAAACTGCAATTAACAAGAAACTTGGAGATAAAATTAAAATTATTGATTATACTCATTAAATCTTAATTTGAAGATGAAATAGCACAATAAAAGAATGCATCTATAAGGCTATTATTTAGAGATAATGCCAATATGTAGGGATTATTCTATTTGCGCTGAGGCACAAGGATGAGTTATTAGGCCACTTCAATTTTTCTCGTGAAAAAGAGGGAGTGGTTTTTTTTGTTGCTTAAAATTAACCCTCATTCAGATCATAAACTGAAACCTCAAAATGCTCATTTGTACTTAGGTCTTGAACCTGAACCTTATATTCACCAATCTTTTCAAGCCAAACAGGAGAATCCTGGTAACAGACTTTTATGACCCCTTTTGAATTGAATATTTCTATAGCTCTGCTTATGTTCATAATGATTATCCCCCATACTTTTCTTTTAGCTTTTCTTAAAACGAGAAATTTTATAAGTAACTGAAAATAATAAAAGGCCATATTTCTATTGAAACATGACCTTCTTTAATGATCTAAAAAGAAAGAAACTGTTACTTTATTTATTTTTCGAGCATTACCGAATATATTTTCGACCACCTTTAATTTCATAATTATACTAATAAGCTGTTTTTAATACCGATTTAAAGTAACAAAGTTGTCACTTTTTGACACAAAGTGTCACAACGTGGCGCAATGATGAAACACTAATACCGTGCGCCAATCAGAAATTATCACCAGTTAACTACTCTAGTTCTTATGGGCTCTGACATCTTGGCAGCCTCAACAACGCGCTTTACTTGCTGCTTGTCTTCTTTGTCACTAGTCATGAGTTTGGCCTTACCGTGCACAGATTTTAGACGCGGGGTTTTCTTTCCTCCCTGGCGTTTACACTCTGCACCCCAATAAATCTCACAAAACCCCAAATGATTGCATGAATCGCAATTAGCCAAATGGGACTCTATACGGATCATCTTTTTCCCCTCCCTTCTGTAATTTGTTACATTAATAACTGTTTTGTAAACTTAGTACCGTATTTTTGACTTTTATTAATGCAAAAAATATGCCATTAAATAAGCTGCATTTCTAAATCTTCAGGGAGAGATAGGAAGAGAAAAATTATATTAGAAAAAATTGATAGAGTTGATAAATGATGGGAGGAAGTGGGTGGGAAATAAGGAAGTAGTCATAATCTTAGTCAGACAAGTAAAACCGGATAAATCGTAGTTGGAGAGTGGGGGTGGATATTCGATCTGTAAAGCTAAAGAAAGCGTTGAAGAGTATGTTTATGAAGTACTTCAGGGGAGATTTACTTGAGAAGTATTTAGAGAGTTCGGATAAATTATGGACAATTCCAATGAGGTCTAGGATAATAAATTTGATAGGAGTGAAATAATATGGATGAAAATACTGCGAGGCGTCTTTATAGAATGCTGTCATTAATTGGTCTGATATTTATGTTACTAATATTCTGGAAATTGACAGGTTAAAAAATTCTACCTTCCCAAATGATTTCCAAGACAAATCATTACTCTATAACGCCTCTGCCTTTCAACTCCTCTGATTTTAGACCGGAACATTTTTCACATCTGAACTCAGGAAACTTATCCTGGGTTTTATCATAATTCTTGGCCTTAACTATTCTGTAGCCTTTTGTTACCTTGCCGCAATCTGCACATTTAATTTCATTTTGTATCTCCCAAAGGGGGTTCAGTATGCTTGTACCCCTTGACCATTCTATTAGTCCCCAAATATTTAATCCGGCATAAACAACCATCATTATAATCTGAGGCTTCATATTGGGGGTAAACCAATCTACATAGATCCAGGCAATATTACCACCAATCCATATCCAAAAACCTAATTTGTTTTTCAAAATTATAAACACGTTACCAAGACAACTTAGAAAGGTTGCGAAATAAACTAAAATCTCCATTTTAACCCCTCCTTTTCTCATGGCATTGTAACATTAATTTTTGGCTATGTTAAATTTATTGCCTATAAAAATTGTTTATAACCTTCTAATTAAATTCTATTTCGGCTATTACAGGCAGATGATCAGAGGCCAGTGATGGGAAGATATAGTATTTCTTAGAGGTGCAGCCAGCATTGGTGAAGATGTAGTCTAATCTTTCGTTGGGTTCATTAGCAGGGAAAGTCGTATCCAGGGGATCGGTATTTTCTGCAAAAGTATCATGCAGGCATGAGGATATTAATTTTACCTCCGGATCATCTTCGGAAGCGTTTAGATCACCGACTAGTACAGCAGGAGATTCAAGAGATGTAATCATAGGCAGAATGGTCTTTTTTAGATTGGACATCCTTAACTGATAGTTTAGTCCCAGGTGAACATTGAAGACATTTAAAGGCCTATTATCAACATCCAGGGTTACCTGCAGGCAGCATCGCGGGTCACGGGTGTAAGGTAATACATGATTAATATGAGCCGTTATTGGATATTTGGAAAGCAGGGCATTGCCGGCAGAAGCCAGGAAGTAGCGGTTTACAGGTCCATAAACATAGTTCATTTGGAGTAGTTTAGATAGTTTGCAAGCCTGATTTGCCAGATTACTTCGAAAGCGGTATTTATCAACTTCCTGCAGGGCAATTATGTCAGCATCTATTTCTTTTAAAAGGCCGGCTATTCGAGACGGATCGGTCTTCCCATCTATTCCCTGACAATTCCTAATATTATAGGTTGCTATTTTTACTTTAAGCATACTTTTATCTCCTTTATGATACATCATAAAAGTTTATGTAATGATGCCACAGTTTAGAAGACTTTATATTTCCCGGTATTTTACTTTCTATAATAATATAACTTGCCGTTTTCGAGTTGATAGTTTAATTCTTCGTGATCATGCAGATAGGCAATTATGGCCCCGATGGTCGATATGGAAAAATAATACTCTTTAAAGTCGAGCTGTAATTCTTCCAGTATACATATTTCCTCCAGGAGCTCTTCGCGGGTATGGGGCTGAGCTAATAGGTCCAGGGCCAGATCCAAATAGTTTTTTACATTCTCTCGGTTGAGCTGCACTAGCTCTTTGGTTTCAGCCAGATTGTAGATCTGCGGGGCATGTCCTATAACAAACCAATCATAATCCAGTTCCTCAATGGTTCTATAGCTGTTTAGCTGATCCTCAATGTCAAATAGAAAGGGAAAGGAATACTTGGAGATTATTTCACGGCTGAACAGCGCGTCTCCCAGAAAGCATACCTTATCACGGGTGCCGATACCAACCTGTCCCCGGGCATGACCGGGCAGGGGAATTACTTCGAACTTTTCATCATTGATTTTAAATGTCCCCGATACCAATATTTCGTCAATACTGATCTTTTTACTCTTGAAAAAATGACGCGAGAGCTCATTAACAGGGCTGCCGCCATACAAGTACATAGGGAAGAGGTAACCGTTTTCCAGAAATAGTTTTTCATCCGGAGAGGAATAGTACACACTTCCCGGAAAATGCTCCTTAAAGAATACATTGCCCCCGGAATGGTCGATGTGATTGTGAGTGTTAACAATATATTTGATGATCAAATTATTGGCCTGGATTATATCTGTGATTTTTCGGGCCTGCTGGTTGTTATCCCCGGTATCTATCAGCAGAGTGTACTTATCCTTGAATTGAAATACTCCTATGTTAGTGGGTGCCGGTATGTAATAGGTATTGCCGTTTATCTTGGTTAATTGCATGTCATCCTCCATTTTTTATGATGGTAATCCCAATAATCACAAATCCAAGCCCAATTCACGAATATTGCTGCGAATTTGCTCCTGGCTGGGAGGGTTGTTTAAGTCTATATTAATATATTTTATACCGGCTGCTTTCAGCGCGTTCTCTGTAAATTGGCTACTTATCTGCTGCTTTTTACCGTCTCCCTGGGATTTTAGATTAACAGCCAGAACCGGTCTGAGACGGGATGATTCAAGTATAACCATGTCCAGGCTTCGTTCTTTTATCCGATATAAATATTCTGGTCGATTTTGAGTTCCCATCGGTACCTTAAGGAGCTCAGCCAGGCTCAGATGAGGATATACCGTATAACAGCTCTTATCAAGAATATCCTTAATCATTTGGAATACAACAAGTTCGCGATTGTCTAACAGATATTCATTTTTTTTATAAGGCATTTCATCGGCATTAATCCATTTTTCACTGATGTCAATAAATTCACCGTTTTCAGCCGGTTTGCTTTTACGGAATGCTGGTTTAATATTATCTATGATAATCTTAATTAGAAACACAGCCAGGATTGCGATTAATAACTGCATACGGCAGCCTCCTTCATTGATTGTTAAGCTTGGTTTGCTATCATTATTGTACATACTGTTTATATGATATACAAAGATATTCTGCCTTTCATAGCTAAATTATAGTCAGCACTTTATTAGGAACCATTTTCGTTATAGAATAAGTAAGTATTAGACTGGTTAAATTGATGGGATTTATGAGGAGGTTAGCAAGTGAAATATTCCAGCAGCAGGGGTAAATATTCCTCGATAACTGCGGCAGAGGCCATAAAGATGGGCATTGCCCCGGACGGGGGACTGTTTGTTCCTGATAATATACCTAAAATTTCAGAACAGGCCTGGAGTAACATGAAGGGGCAGACTTACCAGGAAAGGGCCTGTGAAATACTTAGCTGCTATCTACAGGATTTTTCGGCTGACGAGATAAGAAAATGCGTCGACGGAGCATATAATCTCCGTAGTTTTGATAATCAACATATTGCCCCTCTGGTTAGAATTTCTGATGAGGTTTACATTCAAGAGCTCTGGCATGGCCCTACCTGCGCTTTTAAGGATATGGCTTTACAGCTCCTGCCTCATCTGCTGGTTACCAGCGCGGAAAAGACCGGTGAAGAAGATGAGATCGTCATATTAGTAGCGACATCAGGAGACACAGGTAAAGCTGCGCTAGAGGGATTTAAAGATGTAGATGGGGTTAAAATCATTGTTTTCTATCCGCAGGATGGGGTTAGCGAAGTTCAAAAGAGGCAGATGATAACCCAAACTGGAAATAATGTTTTCGTATCCGCAGTAGAAGGAAATTTTGATGATGCTCAGAATGGAGTTAAAAAAATATTTGCTGACCAATCATTTATAGAAACTCTAGCTAAGAGTGGAATGAAGATGTCTTCAGCTAATTCGATAAACTGGGGCCGGCTTCTGCCTCAGATTGTATACTATGTTTCGGCCTATGTTGATTTGCAGGTAAACGGGCAGGTGCAAAAAGGGGAAGCTATAAATGTAGTAGTCCCCACAGGGAATTTTGGTAATATTCTGGCCGCATTTTATGCAGGTCAAATGGGAGTGCCAATTAATCGTCTGATCTGTGCTTCAAACGCCAATAATGTATTAACAGAATTTATCCGCACCGGTGTTTATGACCGGAACAGAAAATTTGCTAAGACGATTTCACCTTCCATGGATATTCTAATATCATCTAACTTGGAAAGATTGCTCTATGAGATTACCGGCCATGATGCAAAATTGGTATCAGGCTGGATGGAAGAGTTAAAAACAGAAGGCAGATATCAGGTTAACCAGTCTGTCCGGGATAAAATAAGCGAATTATTCTGGGCTGATTTTTCTTCCGATGAGGAAACCCAAATGACCATTCGCAGTACCTGGGAAACGAAGAAATACTTACTGGATACTCACACGGCGGTGGCATGCAATGTTTTTGAGAAATATACTGCTGCTACGGGAGATAAAACCCCCACTATCATTGCCTCCACGGCCAGTCCATTTAAATTCGGCAAAAGCGTAGCCGAGGCTATATTAGCCCCTGAACTGTTGGAAGGGCAGGACGAGTTTGCGATACTGAAAATGCTTTCGGAATATACGGGTATCCCCATTCCGGTTGGCATTAGAGATTTGGACCAGCGGACGGTGCTTCATAAGTCGGTTAGTTCGAAGGAGTCTATGGGGGAAATGGTTCTGAAATACCTGCATTTATAATTGAACTTGCTATATGCTATTGCTATACTATAAAAAGTCGATCATGTAACTGGCGGAAATGGAGTTAACCATAGGGGAGCATGATTGGAGTAAGATTATCGACCGCCTGGGTAAAATGTATTTACCCAGGTTTTTTCTGTTTAATTTTAAGGAGGTTATAGGTATGGAAAATTCACAAATTGCCCTTAAATATGGGTGTAATCCGCAGCAAAAACCGGCTCGGATTTATATTGCCGGCAAAGAATTACCTATTAAAATTATTAACGGTACCCCAGGTTATATTAATTTTATGGATGCTTTTAATTCATGGCAGTTGGTTAAAGAATTAAAACAAGCCACCGGATTACCCGCCGCCGCTTCATTTAAACACGTGAGCCCAGCTGGTGCCGCAGTTGGTGTTCCTTTGAATGACGTATTGAAAAAAACATATTTTGTTGAGGATATTGAGCTATCCCCGGTTGCCAGCGCATATGCGAGAGCAAGAGGTGCGGATAGAATGTCTTCCTTCGGAGATTGGGCGGCTATTAGCGATATTGTTGATTTACCAACCGCAAAAATCTTAAGCAGATCTGTTTCCGATGGTATAATTGCACCTGGATATACTGATGAAGCATTGGAACTGCTAATGAAAAAGAAAAAGGGCAGCTATTGTATAATCGAAATGGATTGGGAATATGAGCCGGAAGAAATTGAAACAAGAATATTATATGGGATAACCTTTGAGCAGAAAAGAAATAATCTCGTAATGAACGACGAGCTGCTTAAAAACATAGTAACTGATAACAAAAATATCCCTAACGAAGCAAAACGCGATTTGCTTATTTCCATGATTACCTTGAAGTATACTCAGTCCAATTCTGTTTGTTTCGCTTTAGACGGGCAGGTAATCGGAGTTGGTGCAGGTCAGCAGTCTCGAATTCACTGTACCAGATTAGCGGCTTCAAAAGCTGATATATGGTATTTAAGACAACATCCGGCGGTGCTTGGATTGCCATTCAAGGATGGAGTTGCCCAGCCTAATAAAGATAATGTGATAGATCAGTATCTAAGAGATGATATTACGGCTATGGAAATCAAAGAATGGGACAGTGTATTTGAAAACACCCCAAAAAGATTGACATCAGAAGAAAAGGCGGCCTGGCTTTCTAATCTGACTGGGGTAGCCTTAGGTTCAGATGCATTCTTCCCATTTAGGGATAATATCGATAGAGCAGCTCAAAGCGGAGTGCAATACATTGTACAAGCTGGTGGCTCAATAAGGGATGATATTGTAATTGAAGCGTGCAATGAATATGGTATAACTATGGTTTGTTCCGGGGTCAGGTTATTTCATCACTAAAATAAAAAGATAATGTTACGGGGACATTCCCCTTAAGGGGTGTGTCCCCATACCTTCTTTAATCTTCACTTCTGTCATCGGCCTGAACTATCCGAATTTACTTACCGGATATAAAAAGATCTATTAATTCATGACCATTCTCAATAAACATGCCTGTGCTGGTGGCAGTATCTTCATCATAAACAGCAACCGGTGATTTTACCGGATTATTCTTGTCATACAGCATAAAAGGCACCGGATCGCTGGTATGGGTTCGTACTGCTATAGGCGTGGGATGATCGGGTAATACCAAAACCCTTAGGTCCTCAAAATCATTTAATTCAGCAAGGATCAGGCCTAATACTTCTTGGTCGATTTGTTCTATAGCCCAGATCTTTTTCTCCAATTCGCCCTGGTGGCCGGCTTCATCAGGGGATTCGATATGCAGGTAAACGAAATCCTGTCCCCTTTTTAGTTCATCCAAAGCCGCTCTGGCCTTACCGGCAAAGTTAGTGATGATGCCACCGGTTGCTCCATTTACTTTTACGGGAGTAAGACCGGCACAGATTCCCAGCCCTTTTACCAGATCCACAGCTGATACCACTGAACCCTGGAGTTGATATTTATCCTGGAAACTATTCAGGGCAGGCTTGCTGCCCTCGCCCCATAGCCATAAGGAAGTAGCAGGATTTAGTCCTTTCTCCCGCCGCGCCTGATTTACAGGATGATTGCTTAAAATTGCTTCACTTCTTACCATCAAGTCCAGCAGCCAGCTGCTGTCTGCACCGCTGGGGAGGTAGTCATGGATCTTACGATCAGATATATCATGTGGGGGAATGAGGGTAAGGGATTTATCAATCCCCTCTTTCCATACCAGAAGGTGGCGATAACTTATCCCGGCATGAAAATTGAAAACCTCGCTGCCCAGTCCGCGTTTCACTGCTTCTATTAATTGGGCCGATTCCTCAGACGTTATTTCTCCTGAAGAATAATCCAGCATAGTTTTGTCCTGATAGTCAGGTTCATCAGATAAAGTTACCAGGTTGCAGCGCAGTGCCAAGTCCCGGGTGCCTAATTCAACTCCCATACTTACTGCTTCGAGAGGGGAACGACCGGTATAATATTGGCGCGGATCATAACCCATTACCGACAGGTTAGCTACGTCGCTGCCCGGGGGATAATTTAAGGGAACGGTTTTTACCTGGCCAATGACCGATGTCGTTGCCAGCTTATCCATATTAGGCGTCTGGGCGAACTGCAGAGGAGTCTTGCCGCCTAATTCGTTTATCTTATAATCAGCCATACCGTCAGCCAGTACCAGCAAATATTTCATGATTAAATCACTCCT
>Ga0074193_1001980_pt1 | contig 21040 bp, 13 predicted proteins | sample EPASupsiteHSE605_FD_64523 | JGI IMG/M metagenome (GOLD analysis project Ga0074193, IMG submission 64523) | Bioremediated contaminated groundwater from EPA Superfund site, New Mexico - Sample HSE6-05 | ecosystem: Environmental > Aquatic > Deep subsurface > Groundwater > Contaminated ... | reverse complement strand
CAGAAAAACTTAACTTCTGGACATATACCGCAAAAGCAGGTTTAACCTACAAGATTTCAGGAAACCAGATGGTTTATGGCAATGTTGCATATATGCAGACTGCACCGTTCTTTCAGGAGTCCTTTGTATCACCAAGAACCAGAAATAGTGTTGTGCCCAAAATCACAACCGAAAAGACATTCGGGGTCGACCTGAACTACTCTGTCCGCCTACCGTTTTTAAAACTGAGACTGACAGGTTTCTATACAACAATTAAGGACCAGACCAAGCTAATCAGCTTCTACGACGACATCAACAGAAGCTTTACAAACTTCTCAATGAGAGGAATCGACCAGCTTAATACTGGAATGGAGCTCGGCTTATCTGTCCCTCTGTACAAAGGGTTGTCTGCCGACGGAGCAGTGAGCTATGGTTACTACGTATACTCGTCAAACCCAGAAGTGACTGAGACTGTAGACAACAGCGATGTTGTTATACACGAGAACGAAAGGGTGTACTGGAAGGATTACAAAATACCCGGAACTCCGCAAACAGCTATTAATGTTGGGCTAAACTACAGATCTGCCAGTTATCTTTTTGCCGGTGTGGACCTCTCATATTTCGACGCCATGTATCTTGATATGAACCCTATTTACAGGACAGATTTTGCCAAGGCCGGGTTAACAGCAGATGAGGCCAAGGTGTTATCACATCAGGAGTTGTTCAACAGCTCAGTGGTACTGAGTGCCAACATAGGAAAATCCTGGTATGTGTTTAAGGATTACAATGTGGGATTCAGCCTTGAGGTGAAGAACATACTGAACAACCAGAACATAAAAACCGGCGGCTACGAACAGATGCGACTTAAAGTAAATGAGGACTCATCCGGAAACGTATTGAATCACAGTCGTTTTGACTCCAAATATTTCTACATGTTCGGGACAACATATTATCTGAACCTTTATATCCGTTTCTAATTGAATAATTCTAATATTGCATATAATGAAAACATTAAATAAAATATTTCTGTTTGCTTCAATCTCTGCATCTCTTATGATAGCCTCGTGTTCAGAGAAATTTAATGACCCCGCAGTATTTGAACCGGCAAACCTTACTCCTACAACAACAATACAGGCTCTCAAGTCTCTTTACAACGGGGGCCCCTTTGAGATAAACGACAATGTTATAATTGGCGGAAAGGTGAACAGTACAGACGAACAGGGTAATTTTTACAGATCGTTCTACATTCAGGACGAAACCGGCGGCATTGAGGTGAAGATTGGCAAGACCACTCTATACAACGAATACAAGGAGGGTCAGACCATATATGTTAAAGCCAGACATCTTGTTTTAGGCAGCTATGGTGGAATGGTACAACTTGGAGAGAAATCTGTTGAGACATGGTATGAGACGTCTTATATTGAGACCGACCTGCGGATCAAGGAGACAATCTTCAGAGGCGCAACCGGGCCAAAATTGACCCCTCAGTTAATTAACACTTCGTCCGATGTATCTGTATACAAGTTGGGAACCCTGGTTACATTAAAGAATGCCAAGCTCGTTAAGAAGAACATGGAGACCTGGGCAAAGAGAGCAACAACTACAACCGATGCTGTATATGGCGAACACACCTATCAGGTTGCCGGTGGTTTGAATATTGTGGTACGCACCAGCGGGTATGCAAAATTTGCAAATCAGCTTGCTCCGGCCTTAAACACCTACGCCGACGTTACCGGAGTTCTTACCAAATACGGAAGCACATGGCAACTAGTCCTAAACTCTCCGGACGGAGTGAGATCAACTAACTCCTTACTTTAGAAGATAATTATCTCTTTAGGTTTTATGTTATTCTCCATGGTCCAGAAATGTGCCTGGCCATTTTAGGGAAGCATTACTACTTCGATATGATTTTTCTGAGACATTATCTCATTCGCTAAAAACTTGATGTCGCCGGAGCTTATGGATCTTAACAATGTGTCATAATTGGAGTAATTATCCTCCCCATATAAATAATAGGTTGATAAAACGGATGCCCAGTATTCGTCACTCTTTCGTGCTGCTTCTGCTTCTTTAAGCATATAGTTGACAAGCATTTCCAGAACCTCCTGTGGCACCTCATTTTTTGCTAAATGTTCAACACAGGAGTGTACTATCAGTTTTACACGTTCCAGTTTAGCCGTATCTGTATCGTACGCGATTTCAATTTTAGTCAAGTCTGCCGGAAAACGATTACATGCAACATTGGTCCTGATTCCATAGGTTCCACCTTCGTTTTCCCGCACATTTTGCGTAAATACCAAATCTAGCACTAGTTTAAACAAGCTTAGTGTAAGATCATTTTTAAGATTCCGTGGAATAATGCCACTATAAATCTCAAAGACAGAAGCTTTAGGCGTTTGCATCTCAGCACGAACCGTTTTTAGATGTTGGCCGTTTTTTATCAAATACGCATCATCTTGAATATCATATTTAAGCGGCTTCCCTTTGGGCAATGATGCCAGATATTGCTCTACCAGGGGTTTTATTTTAGCTTCATCAATGGTACCTACAAAAGTAAAGGTTAACGACCCTATATTAGAGAAACAAGTTTTATACATTTCCAGTATTCGGTCGTAATCCAACTTGTCCACATCGTCCGGTTTCATTTTACGGATACGGGGATTATCGCCGTACATTGTATAAGTAATTGTATCGTTCATCGCAGAAAGAGGGTTCTCTTGCCCTTTTTGCAGCTGTTCATGTAATCGGGTAGTGAAAATAGAATAAGCCTCTTTATCTTTCCTTGGAGCAGTCAATTGAAGATAGATGATTTGGAAGAGAGTTTCCATATCTTTAATTGAAGACCGTCCTCTTATCTCTTGGGTCGTTAGCGAAACAGATACCGATGCAGATGCCGATTTCCCGACCAACATTTTACTTAAATCTTCGTTACTAAAAGAGGCCAACCCGCCTAAGCCGGCTACATTATTAATAACACTTGCGTTAAGAACATCCTTATCTGGAAATTGAATAATACCCCCTTTGGAAATAGCATTCATGGTTACCTGATCATCCTTAAAGTCGGTCTTTTTAAGTACTACATGTATCCCGTTTGAAAGCGTCCAGTTAGTAGTACCCCACTTGCTATCTGTTGTTGATTGTACAATTTTCCCTCTCTTGGGAAGCTTTTCCATTAAGGTTGAAGCTACCTTTTTTTCAATGTATGGCTGAGTTTTTTCTTCCTTCGTTTTTTTTATCAAATCCAGTACTACATGTTTACTTGGATATATAATATTATCTTTTTGAGGACCGGTAATTGCTATTGCAATATTTTTATCAGAGATAATCTGATGCATAAATCCGTTCAGTTCTGATGGCCCAATCTGTACCAGGTATTGCTTAACCAAATTATAATTAGCCTCAATACTGGTTATTGGAGTTTTATTCAAAAAGCTCTGAACATACTGATTAATATAAGCTATGCTGTTTTGTTTTTTTCTATTGTTATATAAATTTTCATATGAAGCTAACAAGGAAGCTTTGATCCTGTCTATTTCAGCATTGCTGAATCCATGTGTGTAAACTCGCATATTTTCCCTTAATAAACAAGCCAGACTCTCTTCTATTTTCCCTTCTTTAGGAACAGCACTCAATGTCCAGGCATCTTTAGTGCTGGCAACCAAAAAACTTCCGACATCAGCTCCGGCACTGACAAAAGGTGAATCAGCTTTTTGACATATTTCAGACAACCTGTTCGACAAAGCTTGTGATGCAAAAAGTCGTAATAATGACAGATATGTTCCTTGACCGGTCATTTTAATACTATCCGGAATAACATCCTGTTTGAAAAAGACAGAAACTGATGTTGAAGTTGCTTCCGGGTCAGTAATAATGGCAATCTGAGGCTCTTCATTATCCGGCACTGGATAATAAATACGCTCCGCTGCATTTGTTAGTTCCGGAATATCTGCAAATACTGCTTTTAACTTATTTTCCACAAATTCTGCATCTATATCGCCAACAATAATAACACACTGCAAATCTGACCGATACCATTTATGGTAGTAATCTTTCAATTCCTGACAAGCAAAATTTTCCACCACATCCATGCTCCCAATAGGGGAGCGATTTGCATACTTGCTCCCTTTAAGAAAAATTGAGTAGAGTTTATCTGTTATCCTGGACTGGGCGCTATTCCGGGTTCTCCATTCTTCTTTAATGATTGCCCTCTCTTTATCAATCTCTATACTGTCCAGTGTCAGAAATCCGGACCAATCATGCAGAATAAGCAAGCAGGAATCAATAACAGCATCACTGGAGAGAATAATATCCGACAAATTATAAACCGTTTCATCATATGAGGTGTATGCGTTGATGTTTGTTCCAAACTGTCCTCCGTTACTCTCTATGAATGATACCGATTTTTTTCTCCCGGGAAAGTTTGTCGAACCATTAAAAGCCATATGTTCAAGAAAATGTGCCAACCCCGATTGTGTATCCTCTTCTTGAATTGAACCAACCCGTTGTACGAAATGGAAGCAAGCTTTATTTTCGGGTAAAGGGTTGTGTCTAACGTAATAAGTAAGGCCGTTTGGGAGCTTGCCATAACGGACACACGTATCTAACGGCAAAATGCTTGAAGTCGGCTGGGCCATGACCGATCCAACCGACAACAAGCAAGTAAGGAAAAAAAAGACACTCTTCATCATTTTACTTAACCAAAACTAATTATTACGCCTCTTTATCCATACAAAAACAGCTAGAAACAACAATATACTTGGCAACACCCATTTCAATGCAATCTTTATAGCATAGCAGCTTTTAGGTGTTATCTTTATCTCTGTATCCTTCGATGCCGGTCTGCTTACATCAATTGGGTATTCATTATTTGACAACCATTTGAAAGACTTAACAATAAAAGCCCAGTTTGCTGACATTTTTTCTCTGTTCATACTTAACTCTGCATTACTTATGCAATCAGCATCTCCCATTACAATTATATTCTGCTCTTTGCTTTCTGTTTTTTTATGTAATGCTAGTACAGTAGGTATTGAGGTCTCAATTTCTCCAATTGAGGTATCAAGCAAAGGAACCTCTTCTGTGAAATTTTTAGTGTTTATTTCATTCCAGTAACCAGAAGGTGCTGTTGCAGCTATTGGAACAATTTTATACCCTTTATCCGCAACAATTCCTAAACCGCCCGCAGAAGGCATAGCAATTTGACCTCCAAGGCTTGCGATACGTCCTAGCTCAGGTGATATTGAATCGCTCTGAGGGAGAATCGAAACGAAAGAGAGATCTGGCTTCTCAGATTCTGAAATATGTACCAATGTGCCAGGTATCATGGTAATTCCTAGCTGGTTGATAATGCCATTAATGATATGTGAACGGCGAGGTTCTCCTGCAATTATCATGTTTCCTCCCATTTCAATGTATTTATTGATTGAGCTCAACTCCTCAGGAGTATATGCCGTCTGGGGATCTGCAATAACTAATATATCAACATTTTCAGGAATACCATTTTTAGGAATTCTAAGGGATATTGGATCAAATCCTTGATTAATAAGAGACTCTCTTTTTATCAATATACTTGTGAACATTCTGTAATTCAGATCTCCATTCTGGTCAAAGGCTCTCTCATTGTGACCAGTAACAAATGCAACTATCGGACGTTTGTTTATCAGAGACTTAAATGCAACAGATATCTCGCTTTCACTCGGGTAACGATTGCTCTCGTCATACATCCGGAGAAAAGCTTTTTTCCCGTCTTCGGTTTCAATTACCCTGACAAATCTGTTTTCCTCCGGCTTAAGATCTATGATCTTGTGTATCTCTTCTGGGTTAAGAATTTTTTCAGGATTCAGATTATATACAACTGTCATCTTTTCTACCTGTTTAAGCATTTCCTCTTGTGTCACCCCGGAACCTGTAATAGAATCATAGAAAAGGACATAGTTTAGCTTCATCTCCGGTTTGAATCGTATAAATTGTTCAAAGTGTCTTTTTTCACTATTTCTATTATTTGGAAGGCCAAGATTTGCATTTTCATCCATCAAATTTACATAAGAGGTCATTTTCAGATCCCCTTTAATCTGAGACAAGATTTTTTGGCTGTTTGGAGTCAGAGTATGCTGTTTATTTTCTGTCGCATCATAATAACACTTAAAAACAGGACGAGAAGTTACATAGCCAATTAACAGACATACAATTATAAATCCTACATACTTAGCACCTTGTACAAATTTGGTGTTGTTTTGCCTTCCTGATTCAAATTTGAAAATAGACAAACCAATAAACATGAAGGTAACAATTACAAAATAGATAAGATCTTCACTACAGATAAGCCCCCAAAGGAATTTGTCTGCCCGGCCGGAAATTGAGAGCCAGTATGATATATCCCGGACAAAATCTATATTCTGCCCTAACTTACCTATAAAATTCAGTACACTTAAGGCTGTCAGTGTTCCCAATGCTGCAATAATTTGGTAAGCAGTCAACGTGGACATAAACAAACCAATGGCAGCATATGTACAAAATAGTAAATATACACCGAGTATACCGACAAGTATGGTCGGTGTAAACAAATTTGGAACTAGGATCTCTGAAACTACCAATGGGACCACCAGCAATACACCCGTTAGCAAAAGGCCGTACAACATCATAGCTAAATATTTCCCCAGTATGATCTGAGATCCGGTTATTGGCGATGATAGTAGCAATTTAACCGAACCGTTATTATACTCCTGACTTAAAAGCCCCATAGTAAGTAAAGGGACATACAAAAAAAGGTATGATGGGACTATTTGAAATGGCACTCCCACTCCGCGAATAAACAAATCCAATGTAAGATTTGTAAAATCATTTCGTCCTAACGAGATTGAATTGGCATAAAAGCCTAACATTTGAGCGAACCCTGAAAAGACCTGAAAAGAAAAAACAATAAGTATCAGCCACGCCACAGGGGAATAAAATAGTGTACAGAGCTCATTTCTTGCTATTCGAAATACCGTCTTCATTCTTCAAATTTGTTTATTGTTCTTTTTCCAGATAGTTGAGCAAAAATTTCATCCAAGGAAATTCTTTCCATTACTATCTCTTTTAATCCCCATCCATTATTCACACATGATTCTGCTATTTTAGGTAAATCATTCTCCGATGTTATCTCTCCTTTAAATGTATTGCCATCTACCGATTTAATTCGAACAATATTTTCAATTTTAGATATTTCTTCTTCGGTTGGTGGGTTTGTCAACTTCAATAAAAACGTGTTTGGTTTAACCGAATGGTTAAAATCGTCCATTGTCCCGCTAAATACCAGATGACCATGTTCAATCATTTTAACATGATCACAAATTGCATCTACCTCAGAAAGTATGTGAGTTGAGAGTAATACAGAATGATCTGCCGAAATCTCTTTTATAAGAGCTCTTATTTCCAGAATCTGATTAGGATCAAGACCGTTTGTAGGTTCATCCATTACAACGAACTTAGGGTTATGTACTATTGCCTGGGCAATTCCTACCCTTTGTTGATAGCCGCCGGAAAGATTTTTTATCACGCGTTTACTGAAATGGGAAATACCTGCTCTCTCCTTTGCTCTTTCTACAGCCGATTTTATTTGCTTTTTGTCCATTAAATGAAGATTTGCACAGTATGTAAGATATTCATCTACATTGTGGTCACTATACAAAGGTGGTTTCTGTGGTAAAAAACCAATATTCTTTTTTGCCTCAACAGGATTCTTCCGGATATCAATTCCATTAATCAATACCTGTCCATCTGTTTGATTTAGTACGCCGCAGATAATATTCATTGTAGTGGATTTCCCTGCCCCGTTGGACCCAAGCAAACCTAAAATACCCCGCTGGTTAATTTCAAAATTTATATTCTGGATTGCCCATTGTACACTATAGCGATGTGAGAGATTCTTGACCTCGACGATTGGACTCATAATTTTATATGTATTTTTTTTAATTATCGTTTGTTTGAAATATTTTAATGAAACTCTATTTAAGTCTTCGTCTATACCACACAATACCTCCCCATACTAACCAAAAACATGGGAACAAAAAGAGGAAAAATAAGTTAGATATCCCTTTGTGTTTAAACTTAAAATTGAGTTCATTATCGGGTAGTGACGGTCTGTCAAAAGACATAGGATATTTATCATATGACATCCATTTAAACATATTGGTTATCATTGAATTATTTGCAACAGCAAAGGTCCAGCCTGCATTTAATTCTCCTTTGCTAAACCAGTCAGAATCCCCAAAAATAAGTATTCGCTGCTCTCTGTTTCCTCTGTTTTTTATCAGAGATAACGCTGTACTATATATTGATGTTGAGTTTCCTGCAATTGTATCTTCTACAATTTCATCAGGGTTGGACGTAGCTGTTACGTTCCATGTTCCTTGTCTTGCTTCCAACAGAGATTCCACCTCATATCCCTTATCTTTTGTTTTAACAAGGCCTACACAACCTTTCATCACGATTGGCACTCTTCTGTCTCTTGAATTCGGAAGATATGTATTAACCATCTTGCTCTTTTCCGTAAAATAGGTAAATACAGAAGTAGGAGTATATCCTTTATTACATTGAGCTAAAATACCGGGAACAATTTCCACACCTAACAACTGAAGTAATGGCTCCATCTGTTTCTTCCGGTTTATATCGGTGTTTATAACAAGATTCCCTCCTCTTTCAATGTATTTTTCAATGCATTCAAGTTCATCTGTTGAAAATGGATTTTTCATATCAGCAATAACTAAGATATTGACATCTTCAGGTATCTGGTCTTCTGCTTTTAGTTTAAACGGATAAAATCCCTGGTTGATCAAAGAGTAACGCGAACTCCTTGCATTTGGTAACCCACTGTAATCCTGATCCGCTGTTCCATCCAGATCCCGCTCTCCATGACCTGCTATAAATCCAATCTTTTCTACACCGTAAAGCATTGTAAACATAGCTGTCGATATCTCTTTTTCACCCGGATATGGGCTTAAGTCGTTAGCATACATTCTTATATATGCTTTTGGAAAGCTTTCAACTTCAAATGTCCGGACAAAGCTTTCGTCTGCCTCCTTAGCATCAATCAACTCTTTTACATCATCACCTGTAGATGATTTTTTAAAATTGATTGAATTTATCCTTGCTGTTTTTTTAGCCAAAGTAATAAACTCGTCCTGATTTTGTATTTCACATCCATTGCTATGACATGTCTGAACATTGTCATAAAAATAGACATAGTTCATCTTCATATTAGGTTTGAAACGAACATATTGACTAAAAACATGTTTATCCCCGTTGATATTTCCCGGATATCCCTTTTCCACAAGGTGCGGATTACCCATAAAATTGATATATGTAGTTAATACCGGCTTCCCTGTGAAATGGGATATAATCTCCTGACTTTTAGGTGTTAATGTAGCTTGTTTATATCTTGTCACATCCCAGTAAAAAGTTATTTGTGGTCTGGATGTAATATATCCCACAACAACCACTACAAGGAAAACGCCTGCATATTGCATCCCTTTTTTCACATATGAGATATTCTGCCGTTGAAATCTGATATTCAGTATTGAGAATATAACGAACATTGCAGACATCAACAAGAAATATATCACATTATCACTGCTGAGAAGTCCGTTAATGAGACCATGTGGGCCAGTGCCTAACCAGAATGTAATATCACGAATAAAGGGAATTGTTTGAAAAAGCCCGCTTACCAGTTGAAAAAAGATTATAACTAACAAGGTGCCTAATACTGCAATAATTTGATATGATGTTACACAAGAGAGGAATAGTCCGATTGCCGAATAAAAACAAAAAAGTAAATATATTCCAACCAGCCCGGAAATGAGAACAGGTAAATCTATGTCTTTAATGGCAAAAGCTCCGAAAATGATGTAAACCCCCACAATCGAAATCATAAGCAATCCATAGATCAGCATAGAAAAATATTTGCCTAAAGCAATCTGTGTCTCCGTTATTGGAGTAGATAGCAGCAGCTTAATTGAGCCGCTGCTATACTCTTTGCTCATTAATCCCATTGTAAGCAATGGAACATACAGAAATAGCGAAGAAATGACCGTTTTAAACAATGGGGAACCGAATCCTGAAATAAATATATCAAAAGTCAGATTATTCAGTTGCTGACCCATAACTGCATTCATCAACTTCGTATTTAACATTTCCGTAAATCCGTAGCTCAACTGGAAAGTGTAAATAACCAGGACAAACCATGCAATCGGTGAAAAGAATAGTGATTTTAGCTCAGACCTGGCTATTTGAAAGATAGTTCTCATATATACTTAACACTCTATTTTTGACTGGTAAAACTGCTGTATTTACCATATTTAAATTGTATGTCCGCAACTGTCCCTAAGTTTGTTGCCTTAGCTATGATTTTTGCTGTTCCACTAGCCAAAACCTCATTGGACACATCTAATACATAAAACTCACCATTATCCATACCTACTCCTATTTGATTTTTTTCTGAATTTGACTCTATAGCAGTTACTTTTCCTGTAAAAGTTGTATATTTTTTTACTGTATTCAGATCAAAATCATAATAGTAAAGACTATTCCCTTCGCCAAAGAAGAGATACTGGCTGCCAGTGAGAAAATAATGTGTGTTATCTGTTACTATACCATTCCCTGCAAAATCAGATTCTGTTCCTTTAATAACATAAAGAGTCTGGATTGCAGTTTCAAGGCGAAGCAAAAATTTTTGTATTCTATATTTACTACCCTTCTTTAATATCTGGACAAAATATCGGTTTGAGCTTGCAACATAACTACCTGTATAGATAAGTTTTGCATCTGTTCCAATATTTGCGAGATCAGTAAATTCTGCAACATTTTCGCCGAGCGGGTCCATTTTTGTATAAAGCAGTTTCCCTGTATATAACTGAGGAAGATCCTGTATACCTATAATACGGTGATTCAGATCGTCATACATCAATATATAACCTTGGCCATATTTATAATAGGTTTTAGTTATCTTAGCATTGCCAATCGGAGTAGTGCTATATCGTGCTCCCTGGAAGACGCTGCTTGAAGTACGAATACGCGTAAATGCACGTCCATCTTCTCCTACAACCATTTCAATTCTATCGCCATATTCTGCTTTTATAGGTTTGAACCCAGTTGGGTATACTCCATCAACAAACTCTTTATCAGTTGTTATCACTTTTGAAAAGTTCGTTCCGTCCAATTCAACTGAACCTCCTTCTCCGTTCTGAACAACCAATATCTGATCAGCCTGATCTGTATAATGTCTTCCAAGACTTAGTGGCCCTTTCCCTAATTTATTGGCTCCATAAAGAGAACTGTATATATCCACGAAAGTAGTATCGACGTTACCTGAATTTAAACGAGAATAGCTCAATACAGAATTCCCATTTTTCTCAGAGAGAATGAGCCAGCCCATTTGATATTTTGATACCACATTAAAATCAAATATTTTTGAAGTTATTCCTCCTGTTTTTTTGTTTTTTATCTGATATACACCAATATACCAGCCAGCTTTAGTAAAAACAAAGCTTAAGTTCTTTTCATGAGAAAGAGTATCGGATGTTGAAAAATCTGAAAGATTGGCAAACCAAAAATATTCGAAATCATTTTCAGAAATGTCTTTGTAATCAATAACCGGCTTTATTATATATGGTTCACCAATTACTGCATTTCCCTTTGAAAATGTTGTAATTGTCGGGGTACCTAAATCTTTTACATCATAACTACCCTGATCTTTTATGCAAGATGTCAAAATGAAAAGAGCAAAAAGGCTCAATGATAATATTTTTATTTTCATAGGTTCAAATTATTATAATACAGGTACTTCAATATATTGATTATTATCATCCAATGTTGGATGTTCAGTTAAGTATTGCTTCATTTTCAGAGCATATGAACGTTTCATGCTTGCATCCAATCCTGTCATATCAAATTTGCCGGTAATCTGGATAAATAGTTCATATTTTTTATCGCTGTACGTCCCTAAATAGTATGAGTCAATATCGCTATTCCACCATGCGGGTTTTGAAAGTGTGTTGCTTATCCATATAACCGCAGCAGATTGCTCAATTTTACCAGTTTTAAGATCAGAAGATGACTCAACTCTTAATAAGAGGCGCACCTTTTTTTGTTTTAAGTCGGTTGTATTATTCAATCTTACATACAGAGTATCAACATATCTGCCAGCATGGAATACTTGATCAGAAGGGATTGAGTAATGTTGTCCCGATGCAGTAGTGTATTCGTTATCAACAGTCACCTTGTATTTAAGATCCCTTTCTGAAGCGACCCCTACAAGTTCGAGTGCTACCGGAAATTCAATGTAATCCTTCCCTGGATAGAACATGAAAGAGACATTTGTTGAATCAGAAATTGCTTTCTTGAACTGAACAAAATTATCTCCGTCATATGTTTTCAATTTTTGCTCTTCACATCCTGTCGCAGCCATTAATGTGAATAATATTGTTGTCAAAAAAATTATATTATATTTCATTTTAAGAGTATTAGATTATTAATAATAAGCTCTTTCACTATCCGGTAATGTAATCATGTATTTTCCGGTCATATCTATGGGAGTAGTCCCATTATACATTGGTCTGTTAAGCCTTTTATACATATAGAAAGTCTGACCTTCTGCAATAAATTCGCGAGTAGCATCATTATAAACAGCATCCAGGAACTTATCCTTTGGAATTGCCGGGTCAAGAGTAGTTTTGGCGCCTCTTGCCACACGAAGCTCCTGTAATAACTGAACTCCTTTACTTAGATCCTTATCAGCCAGATATTCACAAAGAATATAATACACTTCACTAAGTCGAATAACAGGAATAAGCCTATCCTCTACCGACATGATAGTCCCATTATACCAGCCATTTGCTGTTTTAGGTTCCCATTTAAGAGAATAGTTTGAGTAAATCAGTTTTGTCAGTCGGAAGTCATCGGTGTCTCCTCCAAAAAGATCTGCAAGATTTTTAATAGTCAACCGGCTTGAAAAATAGTTATTGGTGTTCCAATCAGTATAAAATGTATAAACCTTACTACTATTAAATGCGAAAAGAATATCATCATATAAACGAGTATGACGATTATTTTTTTCTTCAATTATAATATTACTTGATGAAGTAAAAGAGAACCATGTTTTTACAGTATGATACCTGTAAACAGCCATTGCATTTTTATATGCATTATCCTTATCCCCAATGTACTGGTAAGCTCTGGCCAAGAGAGCACATGCTGCGAAATAATTAAAGCGGGTTCCTCTGAAGCCATAAAAAGAGCCTCCTTTTGCGTCACCAGCATTACCTGGCGCAAAACGATAGCTGGTATTAGTCATCATTTTGGAGTTATACAAAGTGTCATTATCCGCCAAATTATTTTTTGCATATTCCAGATCCTCTATAATGTTCTTCATGACCTCGGTAGTTTTTAGCCTTTGAGGTTGAATTGTAGGATATGTTGTTACATAAGGAACGTATGGATTGTTATCGTTTATAACAGGTGCCGGAGCGAATAATCGAAGTATGTCAAAATGCATTAAAGCCCTCAAACCCCTGGCTTCGGCACACAAAATCTGTTTTTCTCTCTCACCTTCCACAAAAAAGGATCCTTCACGTGTTTCAACTTTCTGAATTAAACTATTGCAATTAGCAATTGCATTGAATCCTTTTCCCCAGATAGCATCTGATACCGTTTTGAGATAGGTATTATCATAATCATAGTTTGTAGCTGGTATATATGGAGAGAGTGTGTTCCATGAATATGGAGAGAGGTTGTAGTTCTGACCAAGAAATGAGGTGAAGGACCATGTAAGTTCCTGACCATACAAAGCCTTCTGCGACATATCTATGTATATCCCGTTCAAGGCAATGCGAAAACCTTCATTTGTTGAAAACAAATCGTCTTTAGTTACCAAATTGTCCGGGTTCACATCAAACCAATCTGAACAAGATGTATTCCCAAGCATAAGAGATGCTATTAATATAGTATAAATATATTTTCTCATTGTTACAGAATTAAAAATTTAGATTTAATGAAAAATTGAATGTTCTTGCAAAAGGATATGACAAACCCCTTTCCTGTTTCACAGATGAGAGCACAAGTAGTTCATTTGTACTTATTTGCAGGCGCATCATTGATATGTTAAGCGGTTTGAGGTATTTTGAATTCACTTCATAGCCTAATGATAATGAATTAAATTTCAATTGGTTCAAATTCTGGACAAATCTGGATGAGGGTAGTGTTACTCTCTTTTGATCTGCAATATTTTTCAAAGGAGTCACATCTCCAGGCTTTTTCCATCTTGCTGTAAGGACTCTTTTATCAACATTATATGAAGCAATATCTGCATTTTCCACATTCACCAGTGTTTGATTGTATACTTGACCACCTATCTGATATATAAAAGATGTGTAAAGAGTAAATTGTTTCCAACGCAGGTTCAATCCAAATGCTCCTTGTACAGTGGGTTCCGTATCGCCAATCTTAACCTGCTGAGAAGACTCCCATGTACTTGTTAGCTCACCTGCTCTGTTAATAAACACCTCTTTTCCATCCATTGGGTTGATACCCATAGATTTCATACCATAAATTGCTGTAAGGGAGCTGCCTTCCTCATACTTCATGTATGGTACAGAATATTTTTTGCTATTATCATAGCTGGCCTTAGTATTATAAAATGCATCTATCCTCTCGTTATACTCTTTTAAAGATTCGGCTAATTTCATCAACTTACTTTTATTGTGGGCCATAGATCCAAAAAAACTAATCCCTAAATTCTTAGAGTTAAAAACCATATAATTTGCAGTAAATTCCCATCCGCGGTTCTGTATTTCACCCATATTTCCTTTATAGGTAGTAAATCCTGAAGATGAAGGTATCGCCACATCTGCAATCATGTCTTTTGTTTGTCTGCTATAATATGAGGCCGACATTGTAATCTTCTTCAGTATCGATATATCAAAACCTATATTGGATGAAAATGTCCTTTCCCATTTCAGGTCTTCGTTTCCAAGATAATTAAGAGTTGTACCCATTCCGGTTGTATACCATTCGTCAAGAATAATATTGTAAGTATGGCGTGCAACATAAGGCGGGTAGTTCACCTTTCCTGTAAGGCCGTATGTCCCTCTTACTTTTAGCTGATTTATGATCTCTGAGTTCTTCAGAAAATCATAGTTGTGAATATTTACACCAAGTCCCAAGACCCAGAATGGAGCATATTTTGAATCAGAACCAAATTCTGAAGAGCCATCTACTCTTATCGATGCATCAGCAAGATAGATATTGTCATAAGTATAGTTACCAGAAATGAACAGACCTCCAAGACGGGTTTTGTTATCAGATCCTGTTGGCTTTGTCACAATCGTATTTGCAAACCCAATTGTGTGTTGGGAAGCTGATGGAAATCCCTTATATTTTGAATATATCTGAAATGCATTGGTTTCCTGCGCATTAATACCACCAGACAGGTTTATATTGTGCTTTCTAATTGTATTGTTATACATCAAGAAGGCATTCAGGTTCCAGGTATTGTTTTTTATGTCAGAAATTGAAAGGTCACCTCTCTCGAATGGTGTAAGAGAATAAGAATAAGTTGAAGACAAGGGATCTTTAAAGATATTTTGATTTGATGTGTTCTGGCTGATTGAAAACTGAGATTTGAATTGAAGATTATTTGTTATACGCCAGTCAAAACTGAAATTATTGGTAATTGTATTATTCTTAGTGCGGTTGAAGTTCCCAAGAGAGGCCTCATACAATGGATTTGCACGATAAGATAACTCCAGTTGTTTTAATAAAACTCCATTATCATTGTATATCCTTTCATACGGTAACTGGCAGGTATAGTCTGAAAAGGTTCCATAAGTGGACGCTTGAGAATTGGTGCCGTCATAAGACACTTGGTTCCTGAACTGTACCTTTCCTACCCTGTATTCAACATACATGGCACCACCCAATCGTTGGCGATAGGAATCCTTCATTACACCATTATCATTATCATAGCTTAAATCAATCCCAAATCTAAATCCTTCGGTACCTCCACCAAAAGATATGCTGTGCATTTGATTTATTCCATTACGTAATGGCTGTGCTAGCCAGTCTGTATTTATCCCCTTGGCAATCAGATTGCTTTTCTTTGCATAAGTATCATAACTGTTGGAATCATTCCAGTTGAAAATACCAGCCAAAACCTCTGTCTGAAGTTTTTCAGATGCATTCATAAGATTATAATCAGAAAGATCAGGTGCTGTAACTGAACCTGTAAAATTGTACGAAACCATTAACTTTCCTATTTTTGGTGTAACAGATTCAATAACAATCACTCCATTTGAGGCCCTGGATCCATAAATTGCTGTTGCAGCAGCATCTTTTAATATCGTAATACTTTTGATCCTGTTTGGATCCATATCATACACTTTCTGAACACTTACCTCATATCCATCTAAAATAAAAACGGGCAAGTTCGGATTGTTGGTCAATGCGAATTTGGAGAGAGTTCCAGATTCACTAGCTGTCAGATTATCTAACTGTTTTACCGCATCAATACTAGTACGTCCCCTTATGTAAAACTCCGGCAAGGTGTTAGGATCGGAACCCATAGTGTTGTTTGGTATCACTCTGAACGAAGGATCAAATATCTGTAGTACGTCAATCACGTTTCTTGGAGACACTTTCAAAATATCCTCCTTGGTTACTTTTGTTGAGGACCCAGTAAAACTTGATTTGTTGATATTGGCGTAACCTGTTACTACGACATCAGTCAAAGCATTCTCGGTTTCTTCAAGCTTTATAACATATTTACCGCTTTCTTTAATTTCAAGAATTTGTTCGGAATATCCTAAATAACGTATTGCCAGCTTATTACTTTTCATTCGTGGAAATGATAATGAAAAATTACCATCTATATCCGTCTGCTTACCAATAGATGTGCCCACGACTATAACAGTGGCCCCTGGTAATACTTCTCCAGTTTTTTTGTCTTTTACAACTCCTGAAACAGATATATTCCGGGATCGTACCACTACCGTATTTTCCACAAACTCAAACGAAACCGACTGACCGGTAAATAGTCTTTCAAGCAAATCCTTGACTTTCTCATTCTTTGCTTCAACATTTAACTTCTCTATACCAACAAAATCTTTGTCATTGTAAATAAAGTTCAATCCAGTCAATGTCTGGATTGCTTTAAATACCTGAACAACTGTTTGGTCTTTAAGAGAAAGGGTTACTCTTTTTTCTTCCGGATTAGTTTGTTTTTGGGCAAAAACAGAACATGACAATCCGAAGAATAGTAAAATTACAAGCACGCAAGCTTTCTTCATAGGTTGTTTTTTCAGTTAGGTTAATAAATAGTTAATTCTTGTATCAACTTTTACACATGACGAAAATTGTGAAAAAAAGGTTTACAAATGTTAAAATAAAACAGCAAAGGGGGATTAAAATCCCCCTTATATACTTTACTACTACTCCAATATATTATGGATTAGCCGACACTTATTATCTTGTTTTTGACAACGAGGGTTTTCCCTTTTAATTCCAGGGTCAGGTAATTTGTCCGCTCAATCAATTGAATCAGTTTTTCAATTGAAAGGTTACGAGAAAGACTTCCAGTAAATGTCTCTTTATAAGCTTCTTCCGTTTGATAGTCAATAGAGAGGTCATACCATATAGCCAGTTCATTTAAAATATCTGACAAACTTGTACTTTCGAATAGATAATTCCCTGTTTTCCAACCGATATAGCACTGAATATCCTTCTCGTTAATATCTAAAGCCCCTGTAACAGGATTCATGATTGCTGTAAAGCCTGGTTTTAATTGTACTTCCTCCATTTTTTCAGATTTCAGGGTTACCTTTCCCGAAACAAGTGTCGTCCTTACAGATTCAGGGTTACGTGAATTGATATTAAATTCGGTACCTAACACCTTTATCTCTGTAACACCAGTACATACAATAAATGGTCTATCTTCATTTCTTGTAACTTCAAAATATGCTTCACCCTGAAGATATACTCGTCTTTCTTTTTCGTTGAATACCGTTGGATATTCCAACTTTGAATCCGAATTAAGATGAATTTTTGTACCATCGCTCAAGGTAATTCGGAATTCGGCTCCCCTGTCCACTAATAATTTATTTAATCCGGGACCTTCGTCAGAGTTGACTGCAGAATAGGTCAAAGCCATTTTGTCGTCAGAAAGCTGAAAATCTTGAATTTTTGCTGATTCATCGGGTACCATCTCTAATAACGAAATCTTCTCTCCTTTTGCAGTAATTAACTGAACCTTCTTGTTTGACACCTTGGGCATTTTTGTCAAAGGATCCGATTCCTCCTTTTCAATTTTTGTCGACTTTTCCGTAAATAATGAAAACGTATTATTCCCATTTTGTCTTTCTTCCGTAAATAGTCTAATGAAAATGAAGAGCAGAATTAGTGCAGCCACCCCGGCAGCAAAAAATATCTGCCGTCTTTGCTGTTTCCTTTTGCCAGCAGATTTCATTTTAACAATAAAAAGTTGACGGTATTTTCGAAGTTTTTCTTCCGACAATTCAGCCGCTTCATAATTAGATGCAAGTTCTCGCTGCTCTAATTTCTCAAAATAAGCACTATGACGAGTATCTGAATTCAGCCAATTGTCAAACAGGATTTTCCCCTCTTCGTCAAGTCTCCCATGTATTTTATCTAAAAGTATATTGATATCTATTTTCATGTCCATAAAGATTAATAAAAGTACAGGTTAATACATCTTGCCAAGCTTTTAAACAATTCGGGACATTTAAGCATGTCGCTCCTCATCTTCAATTTTCCCCGGTGTATCTGAACCTTGACTGTATTTGGGGACAACGATAACTTCTTTGAAATTTCGTTGATTTTGTAACCATCCACAAATCGGAGTTTACATATTTGTTTACATGAATCAGGTAACGAATTAAGCAATTCACGCATATATAGGCTCATGTCGTCAATTTCCGGATCTTCAGTTCCAATTAGTTCAAGTTCCCTTTGATATAACAATTTATGAGCATCTTCGATATCCAGCTGACGCAAGTAGCTTATACACTTGTTTCGGACAGCAACCCGAAGGTAACTCTTAATATTTCTAATCTCGTCTAATTTTTCAATACTGTTAAATAAATGGATAAATGTCTCCTGCACCATGTCATTAGCAATATCATAATTAAGCACATAGTTGACAGCAGTAGCATGTAAGTATCTGTAATACTGATCAAATAGTTCAATATATGCAGTCTCATCCTGACGTCTTAATCGCCTTGAAAAATTATCCTTAATATCAAAATAACTCTCTGTCATCCGAAGAATATAATAATTCTAACAATGAACAAATGTAAAGTGTTTTTTCAATTTTGCAATATTGAAGATTAATTTATAAAGGATATATAGCAATTAAATCCCGTTTCCACGCATCTCCTTTTTGAAATTTTTTACAAACTTTCCAAAGTCCTTATCTCTCTTCCTTCTCTCATTTACAGACGATTCAAAATGTTTGTTCTCTCTTTCCATCTTCTGGTAATTTTCATAGGAAGCTTTGTTAATTTCTCCTTTCTCTACTGCTTCTATGACTGCACAACCAATTTCATTTGTGTGAGTACAGTCTTTGAACCTGCAACTTTTAGAGAGGCTGACAATCATGTCGAAAGTGATTTCCAATCCGTTAACCGAATCGGTTATACCAACCTCCCTCATACCCGGTGTATCAATCAATATTCCCCCATTGTCAAGAACTATCAACTCCCTGTGACTTGTAACGTGCCTCCCCTTGTTAGTGCTGCTGCTTATTTCATCGGTCCGCATTGTTGCCCTGCCGGTAAGATTATTCAAGAGAGTAGATTTACCAACACCGGAAGATCCAAGCATACAGTATGTCTTCCCTTTTTCGATAATCGCTTTTATTGCTTCTAGTCCATCAAGTGATTCGTTGCTTATTGCAATAACAGGAACATGTTTTACCCTGCTTTTTATACTCTCCAATATTTCGGAAACCTGATCCTCACTTATCAAGTCAGTTTTTGTAAGCACTATTATGGGACCAACTCTGGACGAATTACAAATTGTCAGATATCTTTCAAGTCTGTTGATATTAAAATCGCGGTCGACGGCCTGCACCAGAAAAGCATAATCAATATTAGCCGCTATTATCTGAATCTCGCCGAATTGTCCCACTGCCTGTCTTTTAATGACCGAGAATCTGGGAAGAATTTTATGAATAACAGAAAAATCCGACGAATAAGTTGTTAGTGCAACCCAATCTCCTACGGCAGGGAAGTCCTCACGACCTTTTGCTGTAAATCGCATATTGCCTGTTATCTCAGCTTCAAAATCTCCTTTGGGTGTCTTTACGATATACCTCTCTTTGTGTTCTAACACAACCCTTCCTATCTCAAAAGAATTAAGGTTATTGTCTATCCTCAATTGTTCAAGGTTGTTGGTATATCCAAGATCTTCTAATTTCATTCTGATTCTGTTATTATTACTTTCCAGCTCTTTTTGATCGCATAGCATTTATTTTTACTATATCCGGATCATTGACAAATTTTTGGTATTCTTCCGTCTCTCAACCATATAGAGCAATTTTTCCCTCTTGATTGAAATGTATTCCCCATCCATATCGCTTTGTCAAAGGGGAAGATCTTAGACATGCCTGCCCTTTGGAGAACAACTCTGCTCTTGCTTTTTCATATTCTTCAGCAATCAAATCATTGCGGTAAGCATGAACCATAAGCACAACATCATCCGACACATACTTATATGGATTATTGCTAATAAGTTCGAATTGAATACTAGCCGTAGATTTTATGTTGTCTTTATCCGGCGGGACTGCTCCAACAAACGCTTTGCTATCGTCTGCAACTAAAATAAAAGTATTTATATAATTAGTTGTATGTACTTTGAGTCTCTGTTCCTTCATTTGCGTTGTTGCCGTGTGTGTCTGTCACATAAGTTTTACTTAAAATTCTTTTCCCTATTTTGCATAAGGCCCATGGATAGTAGATACCGAATGTAATAATTATGAGAAGAATCTGCCCCCACAAGAAAAGAAAGTCCTTTGATC
>Ga0074193_1001978_pt1 | contig 21084 bp, 25 predicted proteins | sample EPASupsiteHSE605_FD_64523 | JGI IMG/M metagenome (GOLD analysis project Ga0074193, IMG submission 64523) | Bioremediated contaminated groundwater from EPA Superfund site, New Mexico - Sample HSE6-05 | ecosystem: Environmental > Aquatic > Deep subsurface > Groundwater > Contaminated ... | reverse complement strand
ACCTCCGGACCTCCGGCGATGCGACGCCGTTCATCGTCTTCACCGGGCGCGGGCGCGAGGAGGTCGCCATGGAGGTCCTCGACTCCGGGGCGTCGTACTACCTTCAGAAGGACGGGGACGCCCGGACGCAGTTCGGGGAGTTGCTGCACCTGGTCGACCGGGCCGTTCGGACGGCCGACGCCGAGAGGCTGGTGCGAACATCCACGGAGGCCTATCAGGCGATCTTCGAACATACCGGGGCAGCCAGTCTGATCCTGGAAGAGGACGCCCGCGTCGCCCGTGCGAACCTTGCCTTCGAGGAACTGTCCGGATGCCGGCGCGAGGATCTTATCGGGTCGATCGGGGTCCTCGACCTCGTCGCCGAAGAGGACCGCGAACGACTGCTCGGGTATCACCATTCGCGCCGGGCGGAGCCGGGACAGGCTCCCGAGCGGTACGAGTTCCGCTTCCGGGGCCCGGACGGAGGCCTGCACCTCGCCGCAGCCTCGGTCGGGATGATCCCCGGGACGAAGCGATCGATCGCGTCCTTTGTCGATCTCTCGGACCGGGATGCGGCCCCGGTCTCCGGGGATCCTTCGATTGAAGCCGGCGAGGGTGCCGATACGCTCCCCGATATCGTCTATACGGCCTTTGAAGAAAGGGAGGGGGGCGGAAGCGACCCGGCCCGCTCCGTCGTACCCGGCGCTGCGGGTGAAGGGACGGAGACCCGACCGACGGTCGGTACGGCGATCGAGCACCTGCAGAACGAGCAAGCCCTGCTTCGCGCGAACGAGAAGCTGAACCTCCTCTCGTCCATCACCCGGCACGACATCCAGAATCAACTCACCCTCCTCGCCGGCTACCTCGACCTCGCACAGGAAGACTGTTACGAACCGGTAGTGCGGAGTTATCTGGCCGGGATTCGACAGGCGACCACCACGATCAGACGGCAGATCGCATTCACCAAGATCTACCAGGACATCGGTATCCGGTCCGCTCAGTGGCACCGGCTCGATGACGTGGTGACGCAGGCCGCCGAGTGCGCAGCCCCCGATCGCCTCCTGATCGAGTCCTCGGTCGGCGACGTCGAGATCCGGGCCGACCCGCTCTTCTCCAGGGTCGTCGAGAATATCATCGAGAACACAGTCCGGCACGGAGGGGACGCGACGCGGATCCGGTTCTCGTGCGAGTCGCATGGGGACGGCCTCGCGGTCAGGATCGAAGACGACGGCGTGGGCGTGCGGGCCGAGGAGAAGGAGTGGATCTTCGAACGGGGATACGGCCAGAACACGGGGTTCGGCCTCTTTCTCGCGCGCGAGATCCTCGGGATCACGGGGATCGGCATCGAGGAGACGGGCACTCCCGGTGAGGGGGCGTCTTTCCGGATCTCGGTGCCGGCGGGGCAGTTTCGGTTCCCGGCCCCCAGGAGAGAGGCGGCCCGGGTCTCCTGCGGGACGGGGACGCGAGCGGCACCGGACTGAAGCGGCATCGGCCATTCGTATCGGCCGTCCAGGGCGATCGGCCCGCGCGAGTCTTCCCCCAGAACCGGAGGACACCGATGCCGCGGCCCCTTGGGCTGCACAGGTTCGACTCAGTAGAGGATGCTGGAGCGTGCGGGGTACGCAGGCACCGTGCGCTTCAGTATCACGGGCGCGCCGCCGTCGGGCCGGAGCTCGAGCGTGAACGATGTTCCGGGAGCGAGCGGGTTCGATGGTCGGATCGCGATCGTGACCTGCTCGTTCGGCTCCAGGACGTTGTTCGGGGTACCCGTCGACTGGTCGCGGCGAACGACGGTCCACTCTCCCGCCTCCGGCTCCGCGAGGTCGGTACCGCGCTCGAGGGTCTCGACGACCTCGTCCGTCGCGATCTGCACGGCCATCCGCCCCAGGTCGACCGTGACGCCGGTCGCGGTGTTCGAACTCAGGACCACCCGCAGGGATTCGACGGCCGCTCCCTCCGACGGTGCGAAACCCATCATCTGGCCCCGGAGTTCCAGCCCGCCAGAGACCTTGCCCAGGGCCCCATTCGCTATCTCATGCGTCTTCTGCGTTGCCATGAATCCGAGACCGAGAACGGTGTAGGAGAAGACCGACGCCACGACGACGAACGCGATCAGCACGATCGCGACCTCGAGACCCGTGAAGCCTGCATCGTCGAGAGGCCACGCGGGGAACCGCATAAAAAAAAGGGTTAGAAGAGGAGGTTCACTGCGTTGATGTTCGCGGGAATCGTCCTCTTGATCGCGAGGGACGCGCCAATCGGGGGCTTGATCTCGAGGTTGAAGGCGGTGTATGCGATCATCGGGTTCGTGGGTTGGGCCGAGATCTCGAACTGCTCACCTGCTTCGAGCATCTTGTTAGGAGTGCCCAGTTCATGGTTCACTGCCACGATCGTCCAGCCACCTGCTGAATCCTGGTCTGCAGTCAGAGTCTCCAATACCGTGCTGGTGGAGAAGGTGAACACTGCCTTGCTCATATCGACCGATGTCGCACCAGCGGCAAGACCAATGGTGAAATTGATCGTATCGACACCAGTGGCGGGGGTTCCGGCTGTGCCGTAGACATCGCCCAGGATCTCGACGGCCGACGAGGCCATGGCAACACCACTGTGGACGGTCTCCTGCGACTTCTGCGTGGTGAAGAACCCGGCGCCGAGCACCACGTACGAGAACACGGCCGCCACGACGACGAACGCGATCAGCACGATCGCGGCCTCGAGGCCCGTGAATGCATCTTCATTCTTCCTTATGGATCTCATGACGGTCACCTGACCTGACTTAGTAAATCTCGAAGAGATCTTCGAAATTTCTATTTTTTTTAACGACACCAAAGTATTTAAAATTATCCATATCCCAATCGCGTGGATATCTCGCTGTTCGGCAAAAATATCTTGATGCATCCAATTCCGGCTCAGTTCTGCAAATGGCGAACAAATCGGCCGGGCAGGGCGATCTGCCCCCGGATCTCCACATATAAATAGTCCCGGCGAGCACCTTATTGGTAATGGAGAAGCGGGAGATCCAGTACGTCGTCCTCGCCCTCTCGGTCGTGATCATCCTCGCCCTGGTCGTGAAGCCGGCACTGACCGGAAAGCCGGCCGACCTCGGGGTGCAGGTGAGCGGATCGGCCACGCCGCTTCCGACCGAGACGGCCGGCGCAATCCCGACGTCGGTCGGACTTCCGTTCGCGAGCCAGACTCCGACTCCATCTTCGACAACGACCGAGGGTGGTCCGCCGCCCGTGCCCTCCGACCTCCCTTACGCGGTCCGCGAGGGCGAGGCCGGCAACGAGACCGTCGCCCCCGGCGCCACCTTCCCCCTGCAGGTGCCGACCGTCATCGCCGCCCCCACCACCCCGGCCACTATCGCCACCCCCATGCCCGACGTCTCGCAGATCCCGTTCGTCGACCCCTCACGATACTCGGTCCAGCTGACCGAACCCCTGCCCGAGTCGAACCGCCCTGTTCCGGGTCCGACCGAGGATCCGACGCTCATGACCTACGCACAGGTCTCGGGCCGCTGGTCGGGGACGACCGACGTGATCCGCGTCCCGTATCAGTCCTTCGAGCTCCATTACACCCTCACGCCCTCGGTCGAGCCCGATATCGTGATGCCCAGGTTCTCGATCCAGGTCGTCGATGCCGACGACCCCAATCGGTTCGTCCGGATCGTCTCGCCGCCGGGCAACACCTACTCCGGCAGTTTCACCGAGAAGTTTTACGAGGGAAATCACCGCTACTACTTCGTCATCACAAGCCGGTACATCCAGTCGTACTCGGTCCAGGTGAAGGTACCCCGGAAGTACCTCTGAAGGGGCCGCAAGGGGAGGGGACTCCGGGAGGCGACCCATATCATTATCCATCGGATCCCCGATAGCTATGCACCATGGCGATGCACCCCACCGTCCCGGTTCTTCCGACGAACGACCTCGCGGCACTCCTCGAGGGCATGGCATCGACCGGCTTCCAGGGGCGCAAGCTCGGCGAGTCGGTCCGGATCTGGCGCCAGATGCTCGAGGACCCCGACTGCACCATCCTGCTCGGACTCTCGGGCGCGATGATCCCGGCCGGGATGCGCGAGGTGCTCAGCGCCCTCGTCCGGCACCATTATGTCGATGCGATCGTCTCGACCGGCGCGAACGTCTTCCACGACGCCTGCGAACACCTCGGCATCTGCCACTACCAGGGCCACCACCACGTCGACGATGCGGACCTCTTCAGCCGCGGCATCGACCGGATCTACGACGTCTTCGCGTTCGAGGAGGAGTTCCGAACCACCGACCGGCAGATCGCCGAGTTCGCCCGTTCGATCGCCCCGTTCCGGGGCTCGTCACGCGCGTTCCTCGAGGCCTTCGGCCGGCACGTCATGAAGGTCGCGCCCGAAAGCAACTCCTTCCTGGCGACCTGCGTGAAGGAGAACGTGCCGGTCTTCGTCCCGGCCCTCGCCGACTCCTCGATCGGGATCGGGCTCGTGATCGCGCGCCGCGATGGGGTCGAGGTCGACGTCGACCAGCTCGCCGACGCCGACGAGATCACGCGGATCGTCGAGGCGGCCCCGAAGACCGGCGTCGTCTACATCGGCGGCGGTGTCCCCAAGAACTTCATCCAGCAGACCCAGGTGATCGCCTCGATCCACGATGCCGACTGCAGCGGGCATGCGTACGCAATCCAGTTCACCACCGACGCCCCGCACTGGGGCGGGCTCTCGGGGTGCACCTTCGAGGAGGCCATCTCCTGGGGCAAGGAACAGGTCCAGAGCCCGCGGGTCCAGTGCTTCTGCGATGCGACGATCGCGCTCCCGATCGTCGGCTCGGCCCTCCTGTCGAGTGGCATCGAGCGCGAGGGAAAGCGGTTCGAGCTCTGAAGGCCGGCAGCTCGAGAGCGACGGCAGGGCCCCGCGGGAGGATGGGGGAGGGAGAAACACCACAACCCTTATACCGCCCACCCTCATACCATATTGCGCACCATTCATGGAGTGACGCCGGCGGCGTCGCGAGTGTCCACTGGATGCGACATTAAAAGTTGAGGTAGCCAAGCCTGGTATGGCGCAGGTTTGCTAAACCTGTGTCCCCCTGGGACTCGAGGGTTCAAATCCCTCCCTCAGCGCTCTGGGCAACAGCTCAATCGAGGAGACCTCATGGCACACGAAGAAGAGGATCTGAAATACTTCGTCCGCGTCAGCAACACCGACCTCGACGGCACCAAGTCCGTCCGGGTCGCCCTGACCGGCATCCCCGGTGTCGGCCGCCACGCGGCCGGCATCATCGCCCGACGTGCGAACGTGGGCGAGCGGGAGACGATGGGGAGGCTCGACGACGACTCGATCGAGCGTCTCCGCGAGGCAGTCGGCGGATACGCGGGCATGGTCCCGACGTGGATGCTGAACCGCACGAAGGACGTGTACACGGGCGAGCCGCGACACCTGCTCGGCACGGACCTCCCGCTGACACGCGACGAGGACATCAACCTGCTCCGCAAGATCCGCTGCTACCGCGGCATCCGGCACGAGACCGGACAGAAGGTGCGCGGCCAGCGGACGAAGTCGACCGGACGCACGGGCGCAACCGTCGGCGTGCGGAGAAAGAAGGACTGAGCGGGGCGACGTCAGATGGCATATCCAGGCAAGAACAAGAAGTCGTACGAGACGCCCAAGCGTCCGTTCGAGAAGACCCGGATCGAGGCGGAGACCAAGCTCGTGATCGAGTACGGCCTCCGGAACAAGCGCGAGGTCTGGAAGGCACAGGCCGCGCTCCGCAAGTACCGGAAGGGTGCCCGCGACCTGCTCGCGCTCGAGTCGGCCGCGACCCACGTGGACCTCGCCGCCCGCAAGAAGGGCGAGCTGATCGGGCACCTCCAGCGGATCGGACTCCTCGGGGGCGAGGCGGACATCGACGACGTGCTCTCCCTCAAGATCCAGCAGCCGCTCGAGCGCCGCCTCCAGACCCAGGTCTACCGCCTCGGCCTCGCACGGTCGCCGCGACAGGCCCGGCAGATGGTCACGCACGGCCACATCGCGATCGCCGGACGGCGCGTCGACATCCCCGGCTACCTCGTGAGCCGTGCCGAAGAGGCGCAGATCACGTACTACGGACGCTCGCCGTTCACCAGCACGGAGCACCCGGAACTGAACCGGCAGCTCGGTAAGAGGAGGCGTTAGACCATGGCAGACGCGAAAGAGAAGTGGGGTGTCGCGCACATCTACGCTTCGTTCAACAACACGATCATCACGGTCACGGACCTCTCCGGGGCCGAGACGGTCACCAAGTCGAGCGGCGGCATGGTCGTCAAGCAGGACCGGAACGAGTCGAGCCCGTACGCGGCCATGAAGATGGCCGGCGACGTCGCCCAGGCCGCGATGGACAAGGGCTTCGTCGGCCTCCACGTGAAGGTCCGCGCCCCGGGCAAGGGCAAGCAGCGCTCGCCCGGCGCCGGAGCACAGGCCGCCATCCGGGCGCTCGCCCGCGCCGGCATGCGCATCGGCCGGATCGAGGACGTCACTCCCGTGCCGCACGACAGCATCCGCGCCAAGGGCGGACGCCGAGGCAGGAGAGTCTGATGCAGGTCGAGTGCCAGCACCGCGACGAGCACTCCTGCCGGTTCCTCCTGTCGGGCGCCCTGCCCTCATTTGCGAACTCCATCCGGCGCGCAATGGCGAGCGAGGTGCCGAAGCTCGCCATCGATACCGTCCGGATCTACGACAATACGAGCGCGCTCTTCGACGAGATGCTCACGCACCGTCTCGGCCTGGTGCCGCTCAGAACCGAGACCGGGACCTACGTGCCGATCGAGGAGTGCACCTGCGAGGGCGAGGGGTGCGACCGCTGCACGGTCCCCTACACCCTCTCGGTCGAGGGACCGGGCATGGTCTACTCGCGGGACCTGATCCCGAACGACCCGGTCGCCACCCCCGCCCAGGGAGACATTCCGATCGTCAAGCTCGAGAAGGGCCAGAAGGTCGTGATCGAGGCACGCGCAGTGCTCTCGACGGGCAAGAGCCATGCAAAGTGGCAGCCGACCACGGTCTGCGGGTACAAGAATTACCCGACACTCACCGTCGACGCTCACTGCGACGGGTGCGGCGCCTGCGTGGACGCCTGCCCGCGCCGCGTCCTTCGCCTCACCGGGCGAACGGTCACGGTCGACGAAGCCCGGATCGAGGAATGCTCGCTCTGCCGCCTCTGCGAGAAGGGCTGCCTTGCCACGGGGATCGGGGACCAGCCCGCGATCCGCGTCGGCACCGAGCCGGATCGCTTCATCTTCACGGTCGAATCCGATGGCGCAATCCCGGCGACCGAGATCCTCCGCCAGTCGATCCGTTTCATCCGGGTCCACGGGGACGAGCTCTCACGCGCACTAGAAGAGATTGCCGAGGGATAGAGATGACACTCATACGAGAGAAGACAAATCCGCGTCTGACGAACCTGATCATGACGCTCAAGACGGCCTCGCGCGAGAACGGCGCCCAGGTCTGGCGCGATATCGCCTCCCGCCTTGAGGGTGCGACCAACGCGCGCGCCGAGGTGAACGTCAGCAAGATCAACCGCTACGCCGCCGACGGCGAGACCATCCTCGTGCCGGGCAAGGTGCTCGGCACGGGCGTGATCGACCACGCCGTCCGGGTCGCCGCCCTGAACTTCTCGGCCCAGGCCGAGACCAAGATCACGGGTGCGAACGGAACCTGCATGACGATCGAAGAGCTCCTGAACGACAACCCGAAGGGGAGCCGGGTCAGGATCCTGAGGTGACCGAGATGGTAACGGTGATCGATGCGGAGAATCTCCTGCTGGGACGGCTCGCGTCCATAGTCGCAAAGCGCGCGCTCGCGGGCGAAGAGTTCGCGATCGTCAATGCAGAGAAGGCGATCGTCTCGGGCGCACGCGCGCACGTGCTCCAGGACTTCAAAGAGAAGCGGGAACGCGGTTCGCGCGAGGGCGGCCCGTTCTACCCCCGGCGCCCGGATCACCTCGTCAAGCGGACGATCCGTGGCATGCTCCCGTACAAACGCGAGCGCGGCGTCGCCGCCTACAAGGCGATCAAGACCTATGTCGGCGTGCCCCCCGAGTTCGCGGAGGCCCCCCGGGAGTCGCTCCCCGAGGCGCATATCGACCGGCTGAACAACCCGAGACACGTTACGATCGGTGCGATCGCAACCTTCCTCGGCGCAAAATACTGAAAGGTGAACGTATGGCGAAGGTGATAAACACCAGCGGAAAGCGCAAGACCGCGATCGCGCGCGCAACCCTCAAGGAGGGGCGCGGCGTGATCCGGATCAATTCGGTCCCGCTCGAGGCCTATGGCACCGAGCTGACCCGCATGAAGATAGCAGAGCCCCTGCTCCTTCACCCGGCCGGTATCGAGGGCATCGACGTCTCGATCACGGTCATCGGTGGCGGATTCATGGGCCAGGCCGAGGCGATCCGTACCGCGCTCGCGCGCGGCCTCGTGAACTGGCACAGCGACCCCGCCCTGAAGGACCTCTACGTCGGATACGATCGGACGCTGCTGGTCAACGATTCGCGCCAGAAAGAGGCAAAGAAGCCCCACGGCCCTGGTGCACGCGCGAAGTTCCAGAAGTCGTACCGTTAAATTAAATAAAGACCGAGAGTAACGTGTATGATACCCGTCCGATGTTTTACATGCGGTAAAGTCATCTCGCCCGTGTGGGAGGAATTCAAGCGGCGACGTGATGCCGGCGAGGACCTGAAAGAGGTCCTCGATGACCTCGGTCTCCACCGGTATTGCTGCCGGCGGATGCTGCTGTCGCACAAAGAGATCATCGACGAAATCAATCCGTACCAATGAGGGGTCGTGGGGTAGCCTGGTATCCTAGGGCGTTCGGGATGCTCTGACCTGAGTTCGAATCTCAGCGACCCCATTCTTATCCAACCATTTTGAGGCAGACGATGGAATCGTACACCCGTTATGAGAAGGCGAGAATCATCGGAGCCCGCGCCCTCCAGATCTCGATGGGCGCGCCTACACTCATCAATGTCCAGAAGACGGATCCCCTGGAGATCGCGCTCCAGGAGTTCGTAGAGAACGTTATTCCGATAACGGTCAAGAGGAGGTAAACAGGACAATGACGACGATTGAGGCCGTCCGTCTACGCCGGATACTCGACTCGCGCGGCAACGCGACGGTCGAGGCCGACGTCTGGACGACCACGGGCTTCGGCCGCGCGGCCGCTCCGTCAGGAGCGTCCACCGGAACATATGAGGCAAAGGTGCGGCCGGTCGTCGAGGCGATCCGCGACGCCGAGCAGGGGCTTATCCCCGAACTGCTCGGTCGGGACGCCTCGGACCAGCCGGGATTCGACCGCGCGATCCACGACCACGACGGGACCACCGACCTCTCCAGGGTCGGCGCCAACGTCGCGGTCGCGCTCTCGCTCGCGAATGCACGGGCGGCCGCGGCTGCCTACGACCAGGAGCTCTTCCGCTATCTCGGCGGCTGCTTTGCCGGCGAGACCCCGTTCCCGCTCGGAAACGTGATCGGCGGCGGTGCGCATGCACGGAACGCGACCGACATCCAGGAGTTCCTGGTCGTCCCCACGGGTGCGCCCAGCGCGCTCGACGGAGTCTTCGCGAACGCTGCGGTCCACAAGAAGGTCAAGGAGCTCCTGGTCGGCAGGGGAGTGGGCGCCGGCAAGGGCGACGAAGGGGCATGGGCCCCCGCGATCGACGACCTGGCTGCGTTCGACCTCGTGCAGGAGGCCGTGACCGCGGTCTCGGACGACCTCGGGTTCTCCATCGGCATGGGCATCGATGTGGCCGCGAGCGAGCTCTGGAACGGTGAGAAGTACCGCTACCGCGATGCGGAGCGGACTCCCGAGGCGCAGATCGCCTACATGGCCGAGCTCGTGGACCGGTACGACCTCGTCTATGTCGAGGACCCGCTCCAGGAGGAGGACTTCGAGGGGTTCTCCGACCTCTCCGAGCTGATCGCCGACCGCTGTCTCGTCTGCGGCGACGATCTCTTCGTCACCAACACCGAGCGGATCACGCGCGGAATCGAGCTCGGCTCGGCCAACTGCGTCCTGATCAAGCCGAACCAGATCGGAACCCTGACCGACACCTACGAGGCGATCGAGCTCGCCCACACACACGGGCTCGATACGGTCATGAGCCACCGCTCGGGGGAGACGACCGACACGACGATCGCCCACCTCGGGACCGCCTTCGGCTGCATCTTCATCAAGACCGGTGCGGTCGGCGGCGAGCGAATTGCAAAACTGAACGAACTGATTAGAATCGAGGAGCAGCTGTAAGCATGACGGCAAATGAGATGGAGATCGAGCTCGCCGAACCGCTCGTCCCGGTCGAGGAGTACCTCGCGGCCGGTATTCACATCGGCACCCAGCAGAAGAGCAAGGATATGAAGAAGTTCATCTACCGCGTTCGCGGAGACGGACTCTACATCATCGACATCCGCGAGACCGACGAGCGGATCAAGACGGCGGCCAAGTACCTCGCGCAGTTCAATCCGGGCAACATCCTGGTCGTGACCTCGCGCCAGTACGGCCAGTACCCGGCCCGTCGTTTTGCAGAGGCCGTCGGGGCCCTTGCGGCTACGGGACGGTTCGTCCCCGGCCGGATGACAAACCAGAACCTCCATGGCTACATCGAGCCCGAGGTCGTCCTCGTCACGGATCCGATCGGCGACGCTCAGGCGATCAAGGAGGCCGTTCAATCGGGCATCCCGGTGGTCGCGCTCTGCGACACCAACAACATGACCCAGTTCGTCGATCTCGTGATCCCGACGAACAACAAAGGGCGCAAGGCCCTCTCGATGATCTACTACCTGCTGACGCGCGAGATGCTCCGCCTGCGTGGCGTTCAGACATCGCTGACACAGGAAGATTTCGAGACCGATCTGTAGATATACGAGGAGACAGGAGATGGTTCTCCCATGAAGGTCAGGACGCCAGCGGTTGCCGGCATGTTCTACCCGGGAGAGCCCAACCATCTCGAGCAGCTGCTCGAGCGGTTCTTCCTCGAGGCGAAGACGGTCGTGGAGGACGATCCCTATGCGATCGTCGCGCCCCACGCCGGGTACGTCTACTCGGGTGCAGTGGCGGGTACGGCCTATGCGACGCTGCCTGCGGACTTCGACGGGACCTTTGTTGTGGTCGGACCATCGCACGGTGGCTATCCGACCTGTACGTCGTCCATCCCGTGGGAGACCCCGCTCGGGATCGTCGACGTGGATACCGCATTCGTCGCTGCTCTCGGAATTCCCACGAACGAGCTGTACATGCGCGACGAGCATGCGCTCGAGGTCCAGATGCCGTTCATCAAGTACCGGTGCCCGCGAGCGCGGATCGCCCCGGTGATGATGGGGCTCCAGGACCTCGGGTCGGCCGAAGCGCTGGGCGACCGGATCGGTCGAGCGATCGAGGAGACCGGGCGGGATGTCCGGCTTGTTGCTTCGAGCGACTTCTCGCACTATGTCCCCGATCGCCTTGCGCGGTCGCAGGACCTCTATGTGATCGAGGCGCTCGCCAACCTGGACCTTGAGCTCTTCTACGAGCGGATCGCCGAGCGGCACGTCACGGCCTGCGGATACGGCCCGATCGCTGCCGCCTGCACCGCAGCCGAGGGGCTGGGGGCACGCCACGCGCGCCTGCTCCGGTACGCGACGAGCGGCGATGCGACCGGAGACCCATCCTCTGTCGTGGGGTATGCAGCATTAGCGGTGGTATAGGGTGGCAACGTGGTCGGCCCCGGGCAAGGTCTTCCTGTTCGGGGAGCATGCGGTGGTCTACGGAAAGCCCGGGCTCGCTATGGCGATCAAGCCCCGGGTCCACGTGACGGTCCGTCGCCATCGTCACCCGGCACCGGCCAAGTCACCGTATATCGAGCAGTGTTTTCGCGAGCTCGGCGTGACCGGTTCGGTCTATGTCTCGAGCCAGATGCCGTCGTCGGCAGGACTCGGGTCGTCGGCCGCCGTGACGGTCGCCACCCTCTCCGCAGCAAACGATGAGTTTCGCCTGGACCTCGATCGCGAGGAGATCGCAACGATCGCCCACCGGATCGAACAGGCCGTTCAGAAGGGCCGTGCGTCGCCGACCGATACCTATGTCTCGACCATGGGCGGAATTGTTCTTGTCATGAACGATGTTCGGCGGCGGATCCCACCGGCGAACCTGAACATCGTGATCGGCAACACCCAGGTCTCGCACAGCACCTCGCGCATGGTCGAACTCGTGGCCGAAGAGCGGCAGCGGCGGCCTGCCGTCATCTGTCCGATCCTCGATGCGATCGGAGCGCTGACACTCGAGGGACTGCGGAAATTGGAGGAACCGAAGGAGCTCGGACGGCTGATGGACGTCAATCATTCCCTGCTCGACGCGATAGGCGTCGGTCATCCTTCGCTCACGAAGCTGGTGGTCGCGGCCCGGGCGGCCGGAGCGTTCGGTGCGAAACTGACCGGTGCCGGCGGCGGAGGGTGCATGATCGCACTCTCTCCCAAGACCGGGAAGACGCGGATCGCCGGGGCCCTGGACGCTGCCGGTGCCAAGGCTTTCATCACGACTATCGACACGGTCGGAGTGCGAAAGGAGCATGATGCCTGAACCGGTCCTCCTCAAACTGGGCGGCTCGGTCGTTACCGACAAGAGTGGCGACTGCGCGGTCAACGAGGAGACCCTCTCCCGCTGTGCGGCGATCCTCGTCGAGGCGGAGTTTGCCGGCCTCGTGATCCACGGCGCCGGATCCTGCGGTCATCCCGAGGCCCGCCGATACGACCTGGCCCGCGGCGCCGATCGGGGGAACCGCGAAGGGATCGCGGTCACGCACGAGGCGGTTGGCAGCCTGAACCGCGCCTTCGTGCGCGCGTTCCGGGCCGCGGGGCTCGAGGCGATCGGGGTTCCCCCCCTCGGGGCCTGCACTGCGGACGAAGGACGGATCGTCTCGTTCGAACTCGAGCCGCTCCGACTCCTCCTCGGTCTCGGTTGCGTCCCGGTCCTGCATGGCGACGTGGTTATGGACCGGGCGAAGGGGGCCTGCATCGTCTCTGGCGACCAGCTGGTCTCCTACCTCGCACCCCGACTTGGGATCACCCGTATCGGGCTTGCGACGGATGTCCCCGGGGTGCTCGCCGAGGGGGTCGCGATCCCCCGCATCTCCCGGAGCACCGCAGCCGACCTGGTGATCGGCGCGTCGACCCGGACCGATGTCACCGGAGGCATGCGGGGCAAGGTCCAGGAGCTCCTCCGGCTCGCCGACATGGGGATCTCCAGCCACGTCTTCGCACTGGACCGGCTCGGAGACTTCCTCAGGGGCGCCCCCCACGGCGGCACCGAGGTCGCACCGGAGGCGGCATGAACCGTCCGGACGGCCAGACCTCGTCGCGTAAACTGGACCACCTCCGCATCTGCTGCGACGAGCAGGTCGAGACAGGGGACGCAGGCTTCGGCGACGTCTTTCTTGTCCACAACGCCCTCCCCGAGTGCGACATGGACCGGGTCTCGACCGCGACCCGATTTCTCGGGCACGAGTTCGGTGCGCCGCTCCTGATCGCGGCCATGACGGGCGGGCACCCCGAGGCGACTGCGATCAACGCCCGGCTCGCAGCCGCAGCCGAGCGCTTCGGCCTCGGGATCGGGGTCGGGTCTCAGCGGGCGGCCCTCGAGGACCCCCGCCTGATCCGGAGTTACCGGGTGGTCCGGGAGGCCGCGCCGTCCGCGTTCGTGATCGGGAACCTCGGGGTCGTGCAGCTCCGCGACCACGGGACGGCCTGGGCCGACCAAGCGGTCGAGATGATCGATGCGGACGCCCTGGCCATCCACCTGAACCTCCTCCAGGAGGCGATCCAGCCCGAGGGGGATCGGGACGCGACCGGGTGCCTGGAAGCGATCGAGCGGCTCTGCGAGCACGCTCCGTACCCAGTCATCGTGAAGGAGACGGGAAACGGGATCTCGGTCGAGATCGCCCGGAGGCTCTTCGGAGCCGGTGTGGCCGCAATCGATACGGGAGGTCTGGGAGGCACCTCGTGGGCTGTGATCGAGGCGATCCGGGCTCGTGAGACCGGCAGACCCCAGGACGAACGTCTGCGCGCCCTCGGCCGGACCTTCCGCGACTGGGGCATCCCGACCGTGGTGAGCCTCGTCGAGTGCTGCCGCTCTGGCGGCCCGGTGATCGCGACCGGGGGCATACGGAACGGGGTCGACCTCGCGAAGGCCATCGCTCTCGGCGCGGAGATGACCGGGATGGCGCTTCCCCTGCTCGCACCGGCACGGGCGGGTCAGGAGATGCTGGACGCCGTGATCGAGCGCGTGATCGACGAACTCCGCGTGGCCATGTTCCTCACGGGGTCGGCCGAGGTGGCGGGGCTCCACCGGGCACGGGCGATCCTCACGGGACGGATACGTACACTCATAGAACCATAGGAGATACAGATGGATGTAGAGATTATCGCATTCGGCGGATACGACGAGGTCGGGAGAAACATGACCGCTGTCCGCTGCGGCAAAGAGATCGTGGTCTTCGACATGGGCCTGCGCCTCGATCAGGTCATGATCCACGAGGACGCCGAGATCGAGAATATGCACTCCCTGGACCTGATCCAGATCAAGGCGATCCCCGACGATACGATGATGAACGCGGTCGAGGGACAGGTCAAGGCGATCGTCTGCACGCACGGACACCTCGACCATATCGGAGCGATCCCGAAGCTCGCGCATCGATACAATGCGCCGATCATCAGCACGCCCTACACGACCGAGCTGATCCGGCAGCAGATCCAGGGCGAGAACAAGTTCGAGGTCAACAATAAGCTCTTCGCCCTGAAGTCCGGCGGGAAGTACACGATCTCGCCGCACCTCGTCCTCGAGTTCGTGCGGATTCAGCATTCGATCATCGACACGGTGGCGGCCGTCCTCTGGACGCCGCACGGCGCGGTGGTCTATGCACTCGACTTCAAGCTCGACCGGACGCCTGTGATCGGCGAGCCCCCGGACTTCGCACGCCTGGCCCAGATCGGCAAGGAGGGCGTTCTCGCCCTGATCGTCGAGGCCGTGAACATCGATATGAAGGGGCGATGCCCGTCAGAGCGGATCGCCCGCGACCTGGTCCGCGACACCATGACGAGTTTCGAGGACGAGAAGACCGCGATCATCGTCTCTACCTTCGCGTCGCACATCTCCCGCGTCAAGACCATCGCCGAGTGCGCGCACGAGATGGGCCGCAAGCCCGTGCTGCTCGGAAGGTCGATGGAGCGGTACTCCTCCACGGCCGAGCAGATGAAGCTGGTCGCGTACCCGCAGTCGACCTCGATGTTCGGCAACCGCCGGACCGTGGAGCGGACCATGCGCCGGATCATGAAGACCGGGACGGATCAGTTCATTCCGATCGTCACGGGCAACCAGGGCGAACCGGGGGCGGTCCTGACCCGGATCGTCTCGGGCGAGACGCCGTACAAGATCAGCCCGGGGGACAAGGTTCTCTTCTCGGCCAACGTGATCCCGAACCCGCTGAACCATGGGAACCGCTACCTGACCGAGACGAAACTGCGGATGGCCGGGGCCCGGATCTTCGACAAGCTCCATGTCTCGGGCCACGCCTATCGCGAGGACCACTACGAGTTCCTGCAGCTCCTCAAGCCGCAGCACATCGTGCCGGCCCACGCTCCCCTCCCCGTGACGGCCCAGTATGCGGACTTCGCGGCCGATCTGGGATATTCGACCAAGAGCGACGTTCACCTGATGCAGAACGGGCAGCGGGTGAAGGTCCACTAGGAGAGAGATTATGGAACTGGATGCCTACCTCGAACACGCGGCCGACCAGGTCGACCGACTGATCGATCGTTACTTCGGCGCCCCCGTGGGCGAGCTGAACCGGGCGGCCGCCCACCTCCTGAGCGCAGGCGGCAAGCGCCTCCGCCCCGCACTGATGATGCTCGCGGCCGATGCGGTGAAGAAAAACTCGTCCGACGAGCTGATGCCGGCCGCGCTCGCACTCGAGTTGACCCACACCTTCACCCTGATCCACGACGACATCATGGACCGGGACTCGTACCGGCGCGGGGTGCCGACCGTGAACCACCGCTGGAACGAGGCGACGGCGATCCTGGCCGGCGACGTGCTCTACTCCCGCGCCTTCTCGTTCATCGTCGGCGCGATCGCGCCCGACGCCGCGCGCATCCGCGCGGTCGGGATGCTCGCTATCACCTGCGACGAGCTCTGCCTGGGCCAGCACCTGGACATGACCTTCGCCTCGCGCGACGATGTCACCGACGGCGAGTATCTCGAGATGGTCGAGAAGAAGACCGGTGCGCTCTATGCCGCATCGGCCTCGATCGGGGCCGTGCTCGCCGGCGCGAGCGAGCCCCAGGTCGAGGTTCTCCACCGCTTCGGCCTCGCTTGTGGCGTCGCCTTCCAGATCCAGGACGACCTGATCGACCTGCTCGCACCCTCTGGCACGAGCGGCAAGGACCGGGGCTCCGATATCCGCGAGGGAAAGTCGACCCTGATCACAATCACGGCCCGCGAGAAGGGGATCGACCTCTCGCCGTACCGGCACCCCCTCACCGAGGCCGAGTGCGAGGACCTGATCGGCCTCCTCGCCGACCACGGCGTGATCGACGAGGTCCGGGGGCGCGCCAGGGGGATCGTCCGCGATGCCTCGGCCCTCCTCAAGATCCTCCCCGACTCGGAGGAGAAGCGGCTCCTCCTCGCGCTCGGCGAGTACTTCGTCGCGAGAGGCGCATAAGGTGAACGACCTGGCGGAGCGCCTCCTCGTCCACGCGCTCGAGAACGCGGTCCGGCATCGCAGTACGCCGCGCGGCGGCGCGATCATCGGGGCCGTGATGGGCCGGTACCCCGAACTCCGCTCCCGGGCGCAGGAGGCCAAGGCGCTGATCGGGGATGTGATCGCCGAGGTCGACGCCCTCTCGCACGAGGAACAGGAGGCCCGCCTCTCGGCGCTCGCACCCGAGCTCCTGGAGGTCCGCGTGGAGCACGCACGAGACCGGTACGCCCTGCCCCCGCTCCCCGATGCGGAGGAGGGAGTCGTGATGCGGTTCGCACCGAACCCCTCCGGCCCGCTCCATCTCGGGCACGCCCGGGCCGCGGCCCTGAACGACGCCTATGTCCGGCGGTACGGGGGGCGGTATATTCTCCGGATCGAGGATACGGACCCGAAACGGGTCGACCCCCAGGCGTACGAAACCGTCCCCGAGGACATCGCCTGGCTCGGATGCGCGATCACCGAGACCGTGTACCAGTCCGACCGGCTCGAGATCTACTACGACCATGCCCGCCGCCTGATCGAACGCGGCGGGGCCTACCTCTGCACCTGCGAGAACGATCGCTTCCGCGAGCTCCGGCAGGCGAAGAAGGCCTGCCCCTGCCGGGCCGCCGGGATCGAGGAGAACCTCGCAGGGTTCGAGGGAATGCTCGAGGGCGACTTCGCCGAGGGCGAGGCCTCGCTCCGGGTCCGAACCGACCTCGAACATCCCGACCCGGCACTCCGCGACTTCCCGGCGTTCCGGGTATTGACCTCGACACTCCACCCGCGGGTCGACGCGACCGTCTACCCGCTCATGAACTTCTCGGTCGCGGTCGACGACCACCTCCTCGGCTGCACACACGTGATCCGGGGCAAGGACCACATTGCGAACACCCGGCGCCAGCAGTTCATCTACGAGTGGTTCGGCTGGACGCCACCGCACTTCAGGCACTACGGCCGCATGGGGATCGAGGGGGTCGTCCTCTCGACCTCGGAGATGCGTGCCGGGATCGCCGAGGGGCGGTACTCGGGATGGGACGACATCCGTCTCGGGACGCTTCGAGCCCTCGCCCGCCGGGGGATCCGGCCCGATGCCGTGAAGCAGTCCATGCTCGCGATCGGCTGCGGCGAGACCGACATCCAGTTCTCGTGGGAGAATCTTTTCGCCGAGAACCGTCTGGTGGTCGACCCGACGGCGGACCGGCTCTGGTTCGTCCCGGGACCGGTCGCGGTCGAGGTGACGGGGGCGCAGCCCCAGACCGCCCGCCCGCTCCGGCACCCCGGTGACGCGGGACGCGGGACGCGGACGCTCGAATTCGAGCAGACGGTCCTCGTGCCGGAGGCCGATCTGGCGGAGGACCTCTCGATGCTGCGCCTGAAGGACCTCTTCAACGTGCGCGTGGTCGAGAGCGAGGAGCGCCGCCGGTTCGTCTACAGCGGCGACGACCTGGCCGAGGCCCGGGCCGCGAAGGCGCCGATCGTCCAGTGGCTCCCGCTCGGCCGCAGCCTGCCCTGCCGGCTCCACAGGCCCGAGGGCGACCTCGAGGGGGTCTGCGAACCGGCCGTCGCCGACGCGGTCGACCGGGTCGTCCAGTTCGAGCGGATCGGCTTTGCCCGGATCGACGCGGCCGACGAAAGCGGTGTCGTGGCGTACTTCGCCCACCGCTGATCCCGGCCCGCAGCAGGTACATCACCGCCAACCCGACCTTTTTTCTGTGCCCAGGAGCTGCAGCGGGCGATTGTACGTCGGATCGTCGCGATCCCCGTAAGAAGAAGACCTAGGCCATGAGCCGTTTGCCGGTCGGATAGCAGTGAATCGCGCGAGGACCGGACCGGAGGGCCACCACGCCGTGGCGGACGAGCCACTGCAGGTGGTACCGGATCTCCCAGGAACGGTAGCTCTCGCGATACGCCTCGAAGAGTTCCTGGAGCGTGCACCCGGGCCGCGAGGTGATCAGGGTCAGCATCTGCCGCTGCAGGTTGATCCGTCGTATTCGCTCCCTCATCTATGCCCCCGGTGATCCCGCTGTCAGCGATTGGAACTTAATGTAATTACACCTTCAGATATATATTAATTTTCTAAATTGAAGAGAGTGAAAACTGGCTAAATGCAACAAAGAAAGGATTCGAACAGGGCGATTGAGTTTTTTCGGACAGTGAAGTCCTCCGAACAGGTCCGACCGGAAACGAAAGATATATTGGAGAACAGGGGCAATCAGAGGTAATGTGCGCCCGCTTTTTTGACCGCTTTTTTCGCCCGAAACCCCATATTGTCGACAGCACGCCTCCGCCCACCATCCGACTCGGCGCCGGGATGGAAGTCCCCGAATACCGAACCAAGCCGTACTTCATCGTGGCCTCGGTCGAGATGGGGAATACGACGACGAAGTGCATCCTGACCGGGACGAACCTGGAGACGGGCCAGAGTTACGTGATCAACAAGACGGTCTCGATGACCCGTGATGTCCGCGCCCCGCGGCCGAACGAGCAGGTCTTCGGAGCCACGCTCGACGGGACCGAGCTCACCCGCGAATCGGTCACTGAGCTGGTCCGCGATACCCTGATCAAGTGCCACAGGGATGCCGGCCTCTCGATCGCGGACGACCTCGACTTCGTGGTCAGGTCGACCGGGGTGGTCGCCGCGATGGACTCCCCCGACCAGGTCGGCGACTTCATCATCGCGCTGGCGAACGGATGTCTCGAGGCCGGCGTGCCGCCGCGAAAGATGACTCCGCCGATGAGCAAGGCGAACCTGCCTAAGAAGCTCCAGCCCCACTCGTTCGCGGACAAGGTCGTCTTCGTCGGTGCGGTCGCGGGCGTCCTCCCTCCGGTCGGGTGTACCGGCGTCGAGATGGTCGCGAACGAGATGGAGGGCGAGCTGGCGATGGCCGGGATCAAGGAGGGGGCGAAGTGGACGCCGGTCGACTTCCGGAACCCCTGCCTCTCGATCGACTTCGGCACTACTCTCGACGGCCGGATCACCTCGGACGTCGACGATGCCTCCGAGATCCCGTTCGCCAGGACGATCGGCAACTTTGCCGGGCTCGCGGGCGCCATCCCCGACGCGATCGTTCGCGGAACGGGGCTCGTACAGCAGAAGAACGGGACGGCGCTCGACCTCTTCTCCGACCGGTCGACGCTCGGCTCCTTCGCCGCCCGGACCAGCAGGAAGGTGGTGGACGACTACGTCGATCGCTGCCACGAATACATCGACATCCGGATCGTCCCGGCAGACCGCAAGCGCTTCGGCTGTGTCCCGCTCTGTGCGGACGTGGCCGAGGCGTCGGGGGTCGCGATGATCGGGTGCGATATGGGGGTCGACGGGTCGGCCCGGCCGGAGCTCGAGGCGCTCGGGCACGAGTGCCACCAGGCCCACGGGATCGGGACCCTGACCGAGGTCGTGGACCGGGTCTGCACGCGCATGGCGCTCCGGATGGTCGGGGTCGCAGCCGAGCGGCACCTGGTCCCCGAGAACGCCTCGATCGGTTTCACGGGTCGGGCGGCGATCTCCGGGCGAAAGCCCGAGTACATCCTCGAGGGGATCGAGGCGATGGGGCTCTTTCCCGACGACGCGAACAACCACCTGGTCTTTGTCGACGACGGCCTCGCGCGCGGGGCCGCGCTGATGGGGCGCTGCATGCTCTCCCTCGGCAAGCCGAAGTTCCCGCTCGGGGGCCGGCGCGGGGGCCGGTGCATCATGGCTAAGAGGATCGCGTGTGGAAAGTAAGGAGAGAGCTATGGCAGAGACTCAGGAAGCAACAGAGCGCTACGACGTGGTGATCCCCCCGGGGGTGCCACGGAGCATCATCAGGGAGATCGTCCAGAAGTACCCGGGCGAGCTGGTCGAGACAAAGCAGCGGATGAAGTTCGCGAACATGGATGGCGACGAGCGCGAGCTCCTCGCCTTCAGGACGGATCTGGCGACCGCGCAGACCGTCGAACAGTTCATCTTCGACCAGTTGAAGGCGTTTATCGGCGAGGAGTGATCCCCGCCGCCTCTTCTCCGCACCGGACCAGGTACTCCGCGAGGAGCCGCGGGATCGGCGCGCTCATGCAGTGCCAGTTCGGAGTCCCGTTCACCTCGAGGACCGTGAAACCGCCACCGGTCGGGAGGAGGTCGACCCCCGCATAGTCGGCCCCGACGGCGCGCGCGGCGGCGACTGAGAGCTCGGCCATCGCGGGCGTGACCTCGATCGCCTCGCCGCGTCCTCCCTGGTGAATATTGTGGGTCAGGTGCGGAGACGTCCGGCGAATCCCGCCGACCGCCTCGCCGCCGATCACGAAGATACGGTAGTCCTCTTCGTTCGGCACCATCTCCTGGAGGTAGTAGGGGGGATCGTCGAGCGCACCGACCGAGTCGACGAGCCGACTGCCGTTGCCG
>Ga0074193_1001977_pt1 | contig 21084 bp, 8 predicted proteins | sample EPASupsiteHSE605_FD_64523 | JGI IMG/M metagenome (GOLD analysis project Ga0074193, IMG submission 64523) | Bioremediated contaminated groundwater from EPA Superfund site, New Mexico - Sample HSE6-05 | ecosystem: Environmental > Aquatic > Deep subsurface > Groundwater > Contaminated ... | reverse complement strand
ATCAAGATTTAAATGATCTTCATGGAGTTCTATAATACTATCAAGAATTCCATTCTTTGAATCAATAAATGCTCTATTATATCTATCATGAATTGTTTCTAAATACTTAATAACAATAGTATGTCCAACTTTAGTGGCTAATTGAATGGGGAGTTGGTTATTCTTATCACAAACACTAATATCACATCCATTCTCAACAAGATATTTAACTATATTAAAATGCCCATTTTCAGATGAATAATGAAGAGCTGTTTGATTTTGTTTGCTTTTCGAATTAACATCACATCCATGCTCAATAAGATACTTAACAACATTAAGATCCCCATTTCCAGAAGAATGATGAAGGGATGTTCGATTCTCATTGTCTTTTGAATTAATATCACATCCATGTTCAACAAGATATTCAACAATATTAAGATGCCCATTTTCAGATGAATAATGAAGGGATGTCTCGTTTTGTTTGCTTTTCGAATTAACATCACATCCATGCTCAATAAGATACTTAACAACATTAAGACGCCCATTTCCAGAAGAATGATGAAGGGATGTTCGATTCTCATTGTCTTTCGAATTAGCATCACATCCATGCTCAACAAGATATTCAACAACATTAAGATGTCCATTCTTAGATGAATAATGAAGGGCTGTCTCGTTTTGTTTGTTTTTCGAATTAACATCACATCCATGCTCAACAAGATATTCAACAACATTAAGATGCCCATTTCCAGAAGAATGATGAAGGGCTGTCTCGTTTTGTTTGTTTTTAGAATTAACATCACATCCATTCTCAACAAGATATTCAACAACATTAAGATGTCCATTCTTAGATGAATAATGAAGGGCTGTCTCATTTTGTTTGTTTTTCAGATTAACATCACATCCATGCTCAATAAGATATTCAACAACATAAAGATATCCATTCTTAGATGAATAATGAAGGGCTGTCTCGTTTTGTTTGCTTTTCGAATTAACATCACATCCATGCTCAATAAGATATTCAACAACATTAAGATGCCCATTTCCAGAAGAATGATGAAGGGATGTTCGATTCTCATTGTCTTTTGAATTAATATCACATCCATGCTCAACAAGATACTCAGCAACATTAAGATGCCCATTTCCAGAAGAATGATGAAGGGATGTTCGATTCTCATTGTCTTTTGAATTAATATCACACCCATGTTCAACAAGATATTCAACAATATTAAGATGTCCATATTCAGATGAATAATGAAGGGCTGTCTCGTTTTGTTTGTTTTTAGAATTAACATCACACCCATGCTCAACAAGATATTCAACAACATTAAGATGTCCATTCTTAGATGAATAATGAAGGGCTGTCTCGTTTTGTTTGTTTTTCGAATTAACATCACATCCATGCTCAATAAGATATTCAACAACATTAAGATGCCCATTTCCAGAAGAATGATGAAGGGATGTTCGATTCTCATTGTCTTTCGAATTAGCATCACATCCATGCTCAACAAGATACTTAACAACATTAAGATGTCCATTCTTAGATGAATAATGAAGAGCTGTTTGATTCTCACTGTCTTTCAAAGTAGCATCACATCCATGTTCAATAAGATATTTAACAACATTAAGATGCCCATTTCCAGAAGAATGATGAAGAAATCCAAAACGATAATGATCTCTGGTATCAAGATTTAAATGATCTTCATGGAGTTCTATAATACTATCAAGAATTCCATTCTTTGAATCAATAAATGCTCTATTATATCTATCATGAATTGTTTCTAAATACTTAATAACAATAGTATGTCCAGCTTTAGTGGCTAATTGAATGGGGAGTTGGTTATTCTTATCACAAGCATAAATATCACATCCATTCTCAACAAGATACTTAACAATACTAATATTTCCATGAAAAGCAGATATTTGAAGAGCAGTCTTATGATTAATTCTTAAATCTTTTATTATACCATTTTCAAAAATGAATTGTAAAATTATAAATCTGAAAAACACAATTGTGTTTTTTATCATTTCTTCATTGTCGAGCATATCGTTATTACAAAGATGAAATAGGTCCAAAGAACCACTACAAACAACTGTTGATCTCATTTTTTCGTTAATACCGTGACCATTAGCTAATAAATACTTAAAACATTTGATTGATCCGAAAAAACCAGAAAATGACAACAAATCTAGATCTTTAGGCTTCATGCTCCATTCAAACGGACTCCACTTTACTTCTTTGTTGTCATTGATTTCAAATTTTTTAAAAACATCAATATCATCATATTTCAGACAATACTCGATACTTGATTGAAGAAATCCATATTCAATCATTTCCTCAACATTGTCATCATTTTGAAAAATCTTTCTACTAAATCCATTTGGTAGCTGTTTCGTTCTAATAAGGAATTCAAAGTCTTTGATTTCTTTCTTAAAAAAATAACAATATATGAATGCATCATTCCTATTTAACAAAGGCTCAATTTCATTAAAAACAAAAATCCCCATTTTATACAATCTATATATCAAAACAGGGCAACATATTGAATTTTTTATCAGATTTATCCGAAAACTTTGATCTTTGCAATAATCCACACATAATCTGATTACCTTATCAAGCTTTAGCGGACGAAGCGATGGATATATAACGATTCGATCAACCCAGAAATCTAAATCATTCATCTCATATGTATCATACTCACTGTCTCCAAAAAGGTACTGCTCAAACTCAATACACTTATCCAACATTTAATTAAAATTTATTTATTATATTATTAAATTATCTAATCTGATTAATATATTTGCACAAGCTAAATATGGAGATAAAACCAATTAATCTACAAAGACCCAAAAACTTTTTGGAGAATAATGAAGAAATCTGCGATATAATAGCTAATTCATGCAAGTTTTATTTAGAGAATGATAGAAGATCTGTTTTTACTGCACTTTTACGTTTTCATTCTGTTTTGATTAATAATAGAAAGCCTTTCCTGGATAGTTATATAAACGATACTTTTTTATTGGTATTAGATTCTTTTATAAATTCACAAGAGCCAAAAAATGCCGAAATATGTCTTGATATTATTAAAAAAATGGCTGATTTGGTTGGTTTTGAGAAAATGTGTCTATTTTTTAGCGATATGTTTGTAAAAAGGCTTATTGAGATGTTTTATAAAGTGAATATTGTTTCATCACGGGTTTCAATATTAGATTATATAAAATATGTAACAAATACTATTAATGATTCCAATTTTAGGATAGACAATTTTATAATTGATGCAGGCGAAATTATTTTAACCTCGCTTAATATTCAACTATGCTGTATATATTCCCAGTTTCTCTATGAAACAACTTACAGAAAAGGGACTGTTTTTCCAACATTAAAGGAGATTCTTAAACATCTTTTATGCATTAATGATACTAAAACATTCTCTTACGCGCTTGATACTCTTATTATCGCTCTTACATATTCATATGATGATTATTCAGACAGTGTATGTATAGAATCAATGCTTGATAGTCCCTCTAGTGTTATTGTTTCTGGAGCTTTGAAAATTATCCTATCATTTGTTCTAAAGATTGATTTGTTTAATATTAAATGGAAAATAGTTAAATGTTTAGAACACCGCTCACCTCAATGTAGATTATTAGCATGTCATATCATAATGAATTCTTCAGAGTTGTTTCAATATGAAGAATACTTAATTATTGATAAGCTATTAAAACTATCATTTAAAGATGGATATGAGACTCAGGTTTCAGCAGGAATGGCAATTTCGAAAATGATCAAAAGAATTAATAATCTAGATTTTTCAAGGCTGAATGTGCGAAAGATAATTTCTGCGCTTAATCATATTTCAGACGCTGATATCGAAGAAGAAAACCTGATGATAATCAACAATTCATTGGAAATTCTCAATAATACTACTTGAGTAGCAATACCTCTTTATTCACAAAATATGATATCTTTTTTTTTCAAACAAATGTATATAGCAAAATACAATTTTAGTAACAGATCAATATCAAAAACTCAGACAAGAAATATCAATACCTATTGAACGTTTTTGTCACATAAATTTGTTGTTCCTTCCACTTCAAATGATTTGAAAAAGTGGTCAGATTTCAATTCTGTTAAATGATAGAACCCTGAATGTATCATTGACTTATGTCTTGAGATCAATTTCCTCCTTAACAAAGTTGGGTCTTTATATAATACTTTTTGTGCTTCTTCAATAGAGATTTTTAGATCTATTCTTATTGGTTTATTATCTTTAAGAACATTTAACAACAAATCTCTTTCTGGTACAGAATCAAATCGTTCAAGCATAATATCATTAATACAAGTCGGATATCCAATAAATTCGGCAGCGAATTTCTTATCAAATTTGGAAATCGCATATGCCATCTCTATTATTGCACCGCAAAAATCATCATTATCCCATATTTTTGTGGTTTTTATATATTCAAATTCCAGAATGAATCCTTTATCAATTACTACTTTGACCCAATATGGATTTTCACAACAGTACCGAATGAGCCTAAGTGCATGATTGATAACTTCAATGCTTGTTGATTCCATATGCTTAATCAAATCTAATGTAGTTGTTACAAGTGGCTCCATCATTCTATAGTCAATAGTTTCGGATACAAACCGAAATCTCACATCGACATGAGGAATTGATGTTACAGAATGTGAACACATGCTTAACAAAGCATCAGATGCCAAAACAGCAGATAATGGATGCGAGCGAGCAAATTGCTCACCCAAACAATGAATACATATTGATACTAAAGTCAAATACTGTGGGTGAGCTGATATGACAGTTTTGCAATCAGGAATGGATGTTAATCTTACAAAATGATGCATTATCCGATTAAAGACACGATCATTTCCACTACTTTTTTCGATTACCATAAAAAACATGCTCTCCATATATGTTATAATTATCGAAAGGAATGTTGTGAGACAGTCTCCTGATATTAGGCTAAAAACCTTACTCATCAAAGAAAACACAATATTATGAATAATCTCAGATTCACATAAAAAGTAAGTTGTAATCCAGCCAGAAATTGAAGAGATAACATTAGACAAAAATGTTACATTGATTTCTTTAAGTGACAAAACATCATTTAACAATAAAAGAGCTGATAATCTTAGAGATGGTCGGTTTTCATTAATAACAATTGTGGAAATCTTAAAAAATCTCTCTAAAAACGGTGCTATCGAATGAGAAAACCTTAATCTCTCAATATATATTGAAGCAGTAATAGAATTAAATTCGTGTATCCCATATACAACTGGAGATGAAGATGTAGCCATATGATCAAACATCGATAAAACAAACTCAATATTAAGACCTAAAACCCCAAATATATCATTCACACCATATTTAGTAATTAATTGAACAAAAGAAGAGCACAAGTGTGCAAAAGGGATGGCATACCTCATATCAGTATTTGCATAACCTTTTTTCATGAAATTAAAAATAAAACTGTAAATATATTTTAGAGAATCCTCTAAACAAAGCTTTGAATAAACAAAATATGATGATGAGTGAAGTAATCCATCAACAGACCTGGATAAAGATAGCAAATCCATATCAGGAGAAATGGTTGGACATATTATATTTGATAGATTTGATGAATGATATTTCAAATCATAATCATCAAATAAAGCATATATTTTGGGAGAAAGTCTATAATATAACTCAATACAATTAGTAATTCTGGTATAATTATCTTTAAGGGAGTTTACATATAAGTAAGCCATATTATAATTCTTTTCAGATACTGCTTTTATAATGTAATCTTTGATAGAAATAAAATGTTTAAACCTAAATACATTAAAAAAAGCCTGGGCCACAGCATTCTGACCAACAGTGTTTTTTGTAGAAATAGAATTTAGAATACAAAGATTATATTCCTTTTCTTGATGAGCTGGTAGAATATGTATAATTAAATAGAAAGAAACCATCAAAGCAGTCACAGATTCTGCAACGTGTGAATATTTGGAAAACTCTGGATGATCTAATAGGAAAACATGATTTGGATAACCATATCTAAATGAATCAGAAACCCTACTGAAGTATTTTGCCATTGCTTTCCAATTAATACTGGCAAGAGACGGAGGATGCATAGAAGATAAACAGAGAAAGAGATTAGGGATAATAATAGAGCAAGCCAACAATTCCTGGTTATTCCAGTCAATTTTAGAAAAAACATGAATAAAAGATTCCCACAATGCCTGGGCGACTGAAGGACATAAGTAGGGAATAATGCTGTCATAATCAGAACTGTCAAATATTGATTGCAGTAATGAAGATACTGGCTTTAAAATTGTGGATACATAACTATTCTGTTTCGATTGTTCAATAGCCTGAATACATAAGCTCTTCACTTTCAAAGCTTTTAAAAAACTGCAATCAGGGAGATACTCTTTTACTTTGGAAACAAAAATAACAAAAGGTATATCAGAGTATTCCAAATATGGACACTGAAGAATAAATGGCGACACAATCCTTACAATATTCGCTAAATATTCTATTCTTTCATTTAATCTCAAAGATTCGATATATTTCGGAACCTTCAAGAAAAAATCCATGTTATCGAAACTAAAATTCGAGAATGATAACAATTTTTCATGAGAATTAAACACAATTTCACACCAATTCTCAGATTTTATAAAATCTATTGTAGTTTCCTTATTAACTAACATAGAAAGAAGCAGACAAATCCCCTTTTTATACAAATTCGCATTAATCGGTAAAACATCGTTTTCAACCCCACGAAATCCTGGAATGTTAGACAATGATAGAAGCCAAACTTCAGTATTCCAATAATCCTGAAAACCAGGACAGGGAAAATCACCAAAATCCTGAAGGAAAGAGAACATTTAATCGTTCAGCGACCACTTTTATGTCCCTTTCTCTTGAGTCTGTCCAGGTAGAAAATCCCAAATCCCTAAATCTGATTTTTGGCCAATCTCACTTCATTAAAACCATCGAAGATATTTACGAGTGCCTTATCCAGAGTGCTCTTGGAATCAAGTTTGGTGTTGCCTTTTGTGAAGCCAGCGGTCCCTGCTTAATCAGAACCGAGGGTAATGACAAGGATTTGATTGAGCTTGCCTCAAAGAATGCCCAAAAGATCGGCTGCGGTCACACTTTTATCATTTTCCTTGATAATGCTTTTCCAATTAATGTTTTGACAGCCCTAAGGCATGTTCCTGAAATTGTTAATTTTTATGCTGCTACTGCTAATCCGCTTCAAGTTGTTGTTGCCGTTTCTGAGCAAGGCCGTGGTGTAATGGGTGTTATTGATGGATCTTCACCAAAAGGAATCGAAAATGAAGAAGAAAAGGAAGCAAGGATGCAATTCCTTAGGAAGATAGGCTATAAGAGACACTAAACTCTGATTTATTAGTGGTTTTTAAATCATCGACCCGACGCATTGAGAAGCCAGGGTTTCATCCTTCTCACATGCAATATATACTTGCAAAGCAGTTGCTCCGTCTACTCCAAGGCGGGATATTCTATCAACAGCTGATTTTTCGTCAATTGTAAGACCATCATACATACCCTGCATTTCTCCATATCTTCCTCTTCCATAATTATATTCTGGTTCTTGTCTAGGCCTTGGGGGCGCAACATCATAGGAGTAGCGTGATGCAGGATTCTCTATTGGTCCACCACTTAAAATCAGATTTGCAGCCATTTCAGTATTGTAGTTGGACATACGAAGAGCGGGCATGCAGACTTCCTCATCGAATCCCATATCAGTAAGTTCTTTCACAAGCTGAGTGAAGTTGGCAGGATCGCCAAATGACTCTGGCTTTGGTGCGACAGGATCTGAAGATAGTGGATCCACAAGAACAGGAGAAACTGGTCTTTGAGGCCTTATTGGATCAACATGAACAGGTGGCTCTGGTTTAACTTCAGGCTTCACTTCGGGTTTGATTTCAATCTTGGGAGGATCTACTGGCTTTGATGGGGTTCTGGGTGGACGTGCAGAGTGGATAACAATGTATTGCCCGTTATTGATCTTGATATCACCAATCCTTTTATCATCGCTCAAAATGTTGGCAGTCAAAATCATCTTGCTCCCAGCAGCTGGTATTCCGTCTCTCTCTTCTATCATGCGTTTGGCATCACCAATGGTAGCATCAGGGCTAATATCAAGTTGCAATACTTTGCCAGTGACAGTGCGGAAATTTACCGAAAGCATTCTGGTCAGTTCATTTTCGGTAAAATTTTCCATCAAAATTCAAATAAACGATTATTCTAGTTTACTAGAAACCTCCGTATTCCATCGACCCAATAATCACATTTAGTATGCTAGACACATCTACGAAGGGTATGAAGGCTGTTCTTTTAGCAGGGTATGATCCCTTGAAGAACTTTTTATTCCATCTATGTATTGCTTCTGCTCTTGAGTAGTAGAGAGGAAGAAGCCAAAGTATGAATGTAACTGATCCCATATCAAATCTGAAGTATGTTATCCATATGATTTTGAACAAAAACTCACAAAAGAAGTTTGGTGCTGACATGTATTGGAACAAGAAAGCGTTGCATACTTTGTATCCTTTTTCGTTTTTGTATCTCAGTGAAGAAATCTGGAAATCAGAAATCCCTCCGATTATTGCAGCTGCAAGCATTATGATAGATCTTGCCAAAACACCATATAACGAAGGGATCTCATATCCTTCCATGTGAACACGGGCAGCAATAAGCGATATGCATGTATTTATTGCTGTCAGCAGAATAACTGTCTCAATTGGCCAAACTGATGCATATCTTGACCTCTTATACGCATAGAGAGTTCCTTTATAGAGGGAGTATAAAACCCAAACAATAGAAGGAATTGTTATAGGTGCGACAGGATTGAGCATATCTTCATAGAAAAATATGAAGTAAACAAAAAACAACAATGGGAATAGATGTATAATCGCCATTGCCTTTTTGCTACTAATTTCGATTTTCATTGAAGACGTTCCAGTTTTATAGAATCTTCCATATTTCATTGGTCGCTTTAAATAATACACAAATAGCACAATAGAAACTAAAATGTTAATTAGACAAAAAATATCAAAAAAACTCTCTTGAGAAAGACATTTGACAATATCATAGAGAATTGGAATGTCTTTCATGATTCTGACATGTCAAACGATTATGTAAATAGAAAACTTTATTAAAGAATAATACAGCAACCTTTGTCAGCATTATTGCTCTGGGGATAATGCTGGTGTTGTGTTGGGTTATCTGTTTCATTTATTTCGTTTGGAACTACTACAGCGCCCCAACTGCACTCGGCTATTGTTGATGATCCAATTACAGATCCACTGTTTGGTGCAACAATCAAAGACATAGAACCAAATTGAGCAGCGAGGGAAACTCCAAATTGAGAACCTCCTCCCTCTACATCTCCGAGTTCTTTAATATCTCCCAATATCTTTTCCAAATACTCATAATCAGGATCATCAGCAAACTGAAGAGAACTTATATGATTGTAAAAACTCTCAAACTGTGGAGGAAGCCCAACACATAACCTAGAAACTCCTCTTTGTTTAATTTGCGCAATGGAATTCTTTTCACTTTGATTTTTCCAAGGAAGAGGTGGTGCAGTAAACTCGATAAGTAGATAAAACAGGGAATACAAGTCATCTCTCCGACCCAAATCTAATTCTTTATGGCTGTTAAGTGATGCGTATCTTGATGTTCCACGAAAACCAACCTTTTCTCTCTGAGGATAAATCTCAGTTCCATCTAATGATCTCCAACGTTTTGCCAAGCCAAAATCAATAAGACATATGTCTAAATTTGATGGATGGTCCCTAAAGACGAAATTAGATGGCTTTATATCACGATGAACAAATCCAAAATTGTGAAAATCTCGAATTGCCCTTAACAAACACACTCCCAGCCTTCCAACCTCACTTAATGGTAAAATTCCTGCAGGATGGTTTTCTTGAAAAGTCCTGACACTAAGCCCTAAAAGCTCAATTACATAATATTTCAAACCTGAGAATTCTCCCTTGCCAAAGTATTTTGGGAAAGCACTACTCTTTGAAACAATTTCTGCTATTTCAGCTTCTTCATGAATTATTGACTTCGCAACTTTGGGATCTTCAACTTTTATCGCATAATCTGTTTCCGATCCATCCTTTTGGGCCGACCAAACAGATCCAAAGGCACCTTTCCCTACACATTTAATAAGTCGATATTCAGCAAATTTAGCACCATTAGTAAGTCGCTCCATAATGTGTAATTTTACAACTATTCAAAAACCACGATCATTTTTTAAAGAAAAAGATGATTTACAAAGTTCTCAAAATATTGATAATACTTTTTGATTGTTTCTGTTGGGTATTTGAACCATTTTCAGAGATTACTGTAAGGGTATCTATGATTGATTTATGCATGATTCGAAATCCAACTAATGTTTTTGCGTTTGCTAATGAGTGATCCATTATTGAAAGAAAATATATGTATTGTTCTGGTATTATTTGAAAATTTTTCACTATAGAGAAAAACACATTGTATAGGAATTGGTATTCTTTTTGCTGTATTTTTTGATTGTGCAATATTGAAGAAATGAAAGCAAAAAAAGATGTTACAAAACCTTTTGGAGGCTGTGAAGATATTCTTTGTTGAGCACTTTGGCAAATAGGAATAATCAGGTGAGATACTTCTGTTTTTCCAACTTTAATGATTTCGGTAATGAAAATTATGATACCTTCAAGAACCATTTCTGATATTGGCTGTTGAGTGAGAGGCAAAATATACTCATCAATTAATTTGAGATCTGCAATCGAGTATGATACCGATCGGTATATTGTGGTCAAAGATATTATTGAGATTGTTTGAATTTTTTGGTCTTTAGAATTCAAAGCCATAGATACCTTTTCGAGAATGCTAATAGTATAACTATCAATTTCGGTTCGATAATAGAAAAAGAGAGCATTTATAAGAGCTAACACAGAAAAATAATAGCTGCTTTGTGAATTGATGTTGTTCTCGAGAATCTGAACAACCAAGGAGGCACTTTTAGAAAACAGTGATTCACATCTCCTGATTAAAACAATCATAGTTTCACAAATCATTCCTATTGGAAATTTTTCGTACCAATTCCCAGGCTCATCTAACTTTTTGTAACAAAGAGAAAAGAGCTCCTCGAATGAATGAGCATCAGTTAATGGAATCATTGAAATATACTCTAAGGTAATTCGTAAAATATGGTTGTTTGTTTGGCATATTTTATCAATGACTGAGTAATACTGAGAAATAAGCCCAAATATCCGAGAAAATGTGTCCTTTTTAGCATTTTCCAATTCCATATAATTATATTTTGTCATAATATTACATAATAATCCTAATGAAATTTCATACAACTCAATATTTGATTCTGATGATAAAAAAATAAACTCAATCATTGTGCTGATATGAGATTGTTTAAATACAATTCCCTGAAAATTGATGATAACTTCATTTATATACCATAGAAATGCGAGTGATAAGGGTTCTTGTTTTGAATCAATGCAATCGAATAAATCATAAATAATTTGGCTAAGCTTCGAATCAGGATTAACAATGTTAGGTATACTTAATAATGGAGCAAGTAATAATATCGCTGATTTGATTTTTGATGGATTTCTAGAACTCATTATGCTACAACAATAATCATAAATCATTGGGATTACTGTTTTCGGTTCTTTGGTTCCAAAACTTTGGATAATAAGGAAGACCCCTTTAAGGTCCTTTGGAGATCGTTCATACGATCCTTCTAAATTTATAAAGATCTTTTCCAAAATCGATTCTTGAGCTCCCAAAATATAGTTCATAACTATGTTTTCTTCACTAGAACTATAATCAAGTTGATATTCAAAATCTGCCAAAGAACACCAATACTTCATTGATAGTTCAATCCTTAGATCGTTTTTGCTGGATAGATCACTCAAAGTGACATCATATATATCTTTTATTACATTTTCTAAAAATTTATAATAGCTTTTCGAAAACAATTCCAACAATCCATAAATCCTATCTAATGCTTCGTCGGAGACTTTGGATGATTGATACAATGCTCCATTAATAATATGTATGAAACTATCCTTAGTTATCTTATTATGAATATGAGTTGAAAAACAGCCCAAAAAGCAATTCAGAGTAGGGATAATACGATTAGAAGTGGTATTATTAGTAGTAAGGATTGCCAATGAAGAGTCATACACATAATCTGATAAAACATTGAATGGTATTACTTCCAAATTCTTTGATTCACTATATAAAATATCAAATAAATAAAACAAATCGCTGTATTTGACATCATCTACAAAGTAACCTGACAGCTGCGGTAACTTATTAAAATAGGATTCATCACCAATTTCAGATAGTTGCATAATATGGCATATTGCTAATGTTTTAATGACAATATTACGGTTTTCTTCATATGTATGATTCAAAAACATGTCCTGTGCAGCCATAAAAATGGAATCACGGTAATCGCCACCAATCTCTTTCCAAAAAAAAGATCTTTGATCCATAATATTTTTAATTGATTCACAAAAATAATTTATATATAGTAAAAGCAGATCTTGATCTGCTCTTGTCCTTGAGTACTCATTATACAATGTTAATACTTCAAATATAAAATCCTTGGGCCATTCATTCATATATTGTCGAATCTGTGACTCCAAAGCATATTTATTGGATAAATTCGATTCATTAGCCAATTCCTCTACTGTTTTGGACAAAGAAAAACTCATTAATAAATGACCAAAAATCTGTTTAAACAAAACCCTATCTGTTCTTGATATGAAATGGTGTGTCTGCTGACTCATTACTATTTGTAGAATTGAAAGCGAAATCGTTCAAATATGACGGCTTCACAATATATGTTATCATGTTACCTTTGCCTTTAACTTGAATCTCTCCTCTTTGCTCCATATCAAATTCAAGATGTCGAACTGAATCATATGTCTTTTGTGAGATTTGAATAGTACCTGGGATTCCTGTCGACTGTAATCTCGATGCAACATTTATCGGATCTCCAATAATATCAAAGATTGGTTTGTCTGTTCCAAAAACTCCACAAATAATAGGACCATCCGTGTTGATACCAATTCGAAGTACTAATGATGAACATAGTTGTGCATTAATATCATCCATAGATGACAAAACATCAAGTGCAAATCGAATCATCTGTTCGGCATGTGATGATGGATTATTGTCTTGTGAAAACAAACCAGAGGCGGCCATATATATATCACCTATTAATTTGATCTTAGTAATCAAATTGTATTTAGAACATATCTTATCAAATGTAGAAAAAACTAATGAAAGTGTTTCCATAATCTTTGAATGACTAACATGGGCACTATATTCACTAAATTTAACAATATCAATGAAAATAATACTAGCATGTGGAACAGAAAATGAAATCTCTTTCTCTCCTGAATTCAGTTTGTTAACTATATCACGTGGTAAGATTTGATATAATAACTTCTCGGACATCTCTTTCGCATTTTGTGCTTCTTCTTGTTGTTTCTTTAATAATGAATCATCACGAAGAACAATAACAAATGATGTAACATTATTTCGATCTTCACTCATACCAATTAATGTAATACTTACTGGCAAAATATTATCGGTATCGGTAATACCAAATCCATGACATTCACAAATCATACCTGATTGACCTTTCTTCATATTAACCATATGATTATAAAAATCATTCGATTTTTCGTTGTGAACAATAGAACTAATATGTCTTCCAAGAAGTTGTTCTGGTGAAAATCCAAAGATTTTTGAAACAGATTGATTCAAATGCTCAATAATCTCATCATTACTAATATACAAAATTGCATTACGTGAATTCTTAAAAACTAATTCATATAATGAACTTTGATCATTATCAATACTACGATCTTTGTTTTCAATAAACTCAAGGATATCTTTTTGCTTACTAAGAATAGGAGGAGGAATTCGCTTTAAAACCATCATACAACCTTCAATGATTTGTTCAATAACATTAGTTGATCGAATAAATAATAACATCAAGAAACTAATAACTATAACTCCTGCAATAGAAATCATCGCAATATAATAATGAAAATTCTTAAGTGTTTCTTCTGATAATGTGTTCAATTCATCGGCAATGTAGTATAATTGATTGAACATTTTCGTATTAGCAAGATTGTACATATGAAAAAGATACGAATCTAAGGTAAATGTTTGATTATATGGACTAGAAATAACTTGTTTAGCAAGTCGAGTAAATAATGATATAGATCGATCAAGGGAAAAACATGAATATGGTTGATCGTTTTCACTACTATTAATAGGACAAATGTCTCGAAAATGAATATCATCAAGTTTGGAGGATACTCCTGAACATGCTTGATATTCTCCATTACCTCGAAGCATATAATTATTATAATCTTTAAGTTTGTTCATAGAATCTTCGGCCCATTCAATCATTCGTGTCACATTCTTTGTAGTTGTGAATAAATTATACCTTGTAAGAGCAACGGAAAAAGCTGTTGAGATGAGAGATTCAATCACATTGTTTGCTCTAGATAATCCATAAAATAGCCATTGGTTATAATCAAGGAAAGAGTCATTTTGCCATCTCACAAAGAAGAAAATAAACAATAGAAAGCAAAACCCGAAAATTAATGGAAGGATAACAAAAACTATTTGTTTTACAGAACTTGATTCGTAAAGAGTATGGCCATGGTCATTAGTATTTTCAAAAACGCTATCATCAGATATTTGCCGAATGTTTGAGGGGCTTAATGATCTTAGACATGAGCTAATAATCCTAATAATTCTTTTTACATCTGATATTACTGAAAAATAGTATGAAAGTATTGTTGGGAAAATAATGGCCGCAAAGATAGCAATTAAACAATACAATGCATAGTAGTAAAGTTTTTCAAAGGATTCCTTTTTCTGGATTTGATCATTTGCTATTCTTAAAGCTAATGAATCAAATGCTGAATTCAAAGAATAAGTATTCAATAATGATTCTTGAAAGTATGGATATGTTCTCAGTATTGATGTGTATGATAAATACATTGCCATTTCTTTAAAATTCAACAAAAGGTACAAATACATTGATCTTAAAGAATACTCCCTTGAGCTATTCATTGCCCCTGAATAATTACAAAAAACCATTGGAATGTAAGCACTTGTCATTTCACTCATCGTTTTCCTTACATCTTCACCGCTTGAAGCCAATTCAACCATCTCATCAATGAAACCCTTTGTGTATTGAAGTCCTTTTTCAGCCCATGATAAAATATCAACAGATTGAATACGTGTGAAATTGAAGTTATACTCAAATGAACTTGTGGTATTGGGAGTAACTTTTGGAAGAAAGTCGGCTGATATATAATTAGCTTTTCTAAACCAATTGGTAATAATGGTTAAATAAACATGATGATATGAATATCTCATTTTGCTCAAAATAATTTGCCTTTCCATGTTTTTTGCTCGATCATCAAACGCAGAATAAAGATAAAGATAACAAAATACATACAAAGCGACTATTGTTAAACAAATTACGACTTGAAATGACCTGAGCTGATCAAGTTTATGCATTTTTCTTCCATCAATATTCCTAGCAAGAGCCATTCTCAGGCGATGGTATTGGATTCTTTGTGAAGCATATTTATTCAGTAGATCTTCATCAAGATCATTATTAGTAGAGATTCCATTTGACATTGAAAACACAGATTGGGAAGGCTTATTTGGTGATGTGAGACTTGGTTTGTTAATATTTCCTTTTATATCTGTAATTCTCCTTTTAATGTATTCAGGATGTACTTTGAGCATTGATTTATAAGACAAATCAATATCGAAAGCTAGACCATTTTCAATAATTGTAGATCTGTGATGTTGTTCAAGCCCCTTTAGATAGTCACATGTGTATTCGATCAAAAAGCAGGAATACTCCGAGAAAATCTTGGAATTATAAGGCCATTTAATTGCTGCCTCCTCAAATAACTGTTGACCCTTTTTGGCAACTAAGTTGAGGGAATAAAAGTAATCAGGATTTTCTGGTCCATTTCTCCATATATAATTCAAAATTGAGTGGATTTGATGATTACTGTTCTGGAGATCTATCATATGACTTGAATAGCCAAGTGAAGATGTTGAACACTGCCTTCTTTCCGTCAATAATTGAATCTGGAAGAATTGAAATCGATGAATAAATGACAAATCTCTGCTCTCTTTCACTTGAGCCAAATAATATGAAAGTAATCTTCCCTCTGAGGGAAAGAAGGAAATGAGTTGAATCATCAGACTTCTCATATCTTGGTTTTGATGATGTTGAGCAATTGCCTTCAGAAGTGACCAATCATATAATTTCTTATTACAATAACTGAATGCAATTATCAAACGACGTTCACATTCATTACTTGAACATTGAGAGTATGGTTCATTGTTCTCTATCGATTGTTCAATTTCAAGCAATTTTCGAGATAAAAATCTTTGTTGAATGTAGTATAAAATTGGAAAAGAAACAAAAAATGTTATTCCTGAAATGATAATGGCTATTGATAGAGATAATTTCATATCAAATAATATAAAAATGATAAGAGTATCTAAAACTGAAGATGCGATCATTAATGAACTAAAAGAAACATTCATCAAACCTCTAATGAACTCATTGCTTCGAATACAAAATGCGAAATAAACCTGGATTACAATCTTGATACCATATATTATTGAATAAATAAACAATTTTTCAATATCAAAACACAGCCCAATAGATATTGTTGCTACAAACAGATAGAAATACAAATAAAAATACCTATTCCATACCCCAAAATATGAAGGATCAAGATATGATGAAATGGAATTCATTCCCGAAGACAAACTTATCATTGATAGGTTTAAAACGAATAAGAGAGGGGCAATTAGCATGTCAAATCGAGACCTAATTGATTGGCTTTTCGTAAAAAGACTGATATAATATGATACCATCAAACTTGATGGTATAACTAACAGTTTAGATAGTTTGGAAAAAAGAAACCATAAAAAATGATTGAGCCATTTTGTGGTGACTTTTCCAAAATTAATTGACTTCCCAACAATCAAAAACAGGAATAAAAATATTGCAAAATAGCCAGAGAGAACATATACGATTATTTCCGCCTCTCCTTGAAAATTCTTGAACGGAAACCAGCATAGAATCGTGAACCAAAACCTCGTGGACTCATCAACACCAACTCGAGAAGATTTGAACAGAGGAATCAATGACACTATCATTGTTTGCATAAAGAATACCAAAATCAGAATATACTCAAAAATCCACGATGATACTGCATTCTTCTGTAAATTATCAACCATTCTAAAGAACAGTAGCTCAAAATTACTATAGTCACTCTCAGAAAGCCCTGGATAATCATCAGTGGATCTATACCTCGACCGTGACAACGACGAGTGTTCATTCATTTTCTTTTTTATGAACTTTTTATTTCTTTGAGAGAATCTGTCAATAAAGTTATGAAACTGTCACAGTGTTTTTTTGGTATTTTTCAGATAAGTTCTTTCAATATTTTCGATTCGGCAACACAATATCAGAAATAATGTTTAATTGATTCAAATTTATAAAATATTCATTTTATGCTCCACAGTAGTTCCAGTAGTTCAAGTCTGACAAGTAAAGAGAAGTACCATGGGATCATTGATGAGTCTATATATAAGAAGATGAGAAATCGGTTATTTTTGTTCCTTGATTATCTGATTTCTGTATCAAAGATACCATCTGTGATTCATAGCTTTGTGGGCTTATATAGGCTGGTTTTGCTTGCAATTCCATCATTTTTGTATGGACTAAGTGATGTGTGGGGTTCAAATCCATCATTTGCTAAGGATACAATAACCACATTCCATTGGTTCGGGCCTGAGAATCAGTATAAGTATATTTTGCACATAAATTTGGTTTTATCAGCAATTATATATGCTACTTTCGTTTATATATTAGTTTTATCTCGAGAATATGAAAAAGACTTGAAAATCTCGGCTATATCTCAGTTTTTCTCACAAATATTGATTTTTGGAGTTAATTATATCATACCCAATATATTGGCACAGAATATGGGAGTTTTGTCATCAAAAGTCTTTATTGAGAATGATAAAAATGTTCTGAATATTTCTGCCTTGATCCTTTCGGTATTTGCCCTTATTTGTGTGAATTGGTTTTATCTGTTTGGTTTATCTGTTAATGTTATGTTCGCCCCAGACTCCATATTGACTGCTTTACCTTCTATTCAATCCTATAATTACACATTTACTATAATAATCACATTTTTATCAGGGTTTATTGTACATTTAAAAAGGGAATTTCGAATTGCTTGTGAAATTTTGCTTATATTACTCTATATTTCAAGCATCGTTATAAATGCAAAGTTTGCTGGTATTGTGAGGGCGGCCCAAGAGAGAATATATATTGCTATGGTTTCTTCATCTGTTGTTATGGTAACATATATAACAATTTTAGATATTATGAAAAAAAGCATAACTCAATATTCAGTGTTATTATTTATCTTTCTTTTTATCCTGTCATTCATTATTGGGGGATTGCTAATGAATAATAGAAGAGACAGGATTCTTCTTCTGTTAGATATAATTGGAGAAGATATGAGTGCCATTAGTGAAATTAAATCGTCAGGTGAGTTTGGGAAAATAGTTTTAGAGGGTTATAGATATGCTCATCCTGTATGCTTCAACTGGAGCTTCTTTAATCATTGCATCGATAATTGGAGTAAGTCATTCTCTTTTTGGATCTTGTATGCTAAATTTATTGCTATTTATCCTGAAGAATCAAAGAAGTTTGAATGGATTGTTAAACAAATGGATAACGAAGGATTCAAGGGATCAACATATAAAAGAATGAAGTACCAAATCAAATCAATTCTTCGGCAAAGAGAGATGAATCTGATTCCAGAGTTAAAGCATAGGTTGGAAAAAATGAGTAAAAGTAGATTGGCGTGCAAAAACCGAATCCGAAATTTCTGGGAACTAATAATCCAAGGAAATACATCAGATATTGATCAAGCAGTGGAATCATCATATGAAACAATTGAAAAAACTGATCTTGATTTTTCTTCAGTTCTGAAGCAATATCCAAGAAATAGATTTGCATCAAGAATGTATACAAGATTTTTAGGTGATTGTTTTACTGATGTTATTCTTTTTAAAGAATGGAAGACCAAAACATCAACATTTAATTTTGGAGGAGTGTTGAAGAGGGATTATTCTAACCAGTTGGGGTGCAATGCATTTCCGTTAATACCTATCAGTTTGAATGGGAATGTTGAACCACAGATGTCTGGAATTCAATTTGAAGATTCCCTTGGTGTTGATTCCGATTATGAAGATGATGCTTTGATGAACGATATTGAACAAAAGATGCACCTTCAAAATAGTATTGATACTCTTCAGATACCATCATATAAGCGATCTAGAAAGCTACGACTAATCACTTTAGCTTTGACATATATTCCAATTGTATTCTTATTTATGTATATTCCAATTAGAATTGTAGAATTAACAAGCCCAATGGAAACAATGTATCATTTATCCAAATTACGTACTTCAATATTTCAACTGGTTGGAGTGGCTCTTCATTTAGTTTTAGAAAAAACGGGCGGATTATCAAGATATGCTCACAATGGAGAACCTCTTCCATTAACTTTTGGAAATAGTACAAATGCAACAATTCAGCTCACATATTTGATTGGAGATCTGTCAAAGAATCTTTATAATACTGTCACAGATCTTCAGAGTAATGCTAATGATATTAATACGATTCGTATTCGAGAAGTCTTATTCGATGAATATATCAATTTCCAGAACTATGATGAGAATACAAACACGAGCAAATCTGAAAAGATCTCATGTCAAGATGCCATTATGGAATACATCGTTATTGCTCAAGACATTCTCAAAGCAAATATTACTTCTAAGATTTTGCAATCACGAAGTTTTATTGTTCTATTTCATAATCTTGATCGACTTTCTGAATCACTGAGCGATGCTTTACAGTTCACAAGAGATTCTATTTCAAGCGAAATCTCTTATATAACTAATGCTTCAATTCTAATTATGTGTGTTTATGTTTTTATTGATATTCTTTTCAATATTGCAATAACTTATTGGAATAACTCATGTATACAAAGAGAAAAAATGATGATTCTTAAATGTGCATATACTCTTCCAAAAAAGGTTTTATCAAAGATTGTTGATGAGTTTATGTTAATGAAGAATGATGAAACATCAAAAAGTTCAACCTATACTGATGCTGATTTTTCCAAACAAGAAGATAGCCTAATGAAAATTTTCTCAAATAATGAAAATGAAATTCGAAGAATATCTGATATATTTGGAATCATATTAAATTCCATTATTCTCTTTTTGATCCATGTCATAATTGCGGCAATTGGTTTATGGTTTTTAGTTTCTTCGAGCAAGGATTTTTCTGAAGCCTCTCCTCATGTTGACTTTATTCAGGGATCATTTTCTTATACTTTCGCATATGTTGTATTTTTCCATATGTTTGCATCTCATGAAGCTAATCTAAGAATTCCTGGATATACTGCACAGTCAATTAAAAATAATATCTCATATTGGTCATACAAAGCCATAAAATACTATTTTGCAACAAGATTTGGTGAAAAAGATTTAAACGCATTGCCATTTGCTTCCATTGGTGAAAGTGTTAAAAAGTATACAAGAGGAATTGAAGATTGCGATACATCAAGTCAAATATCTTTCCATGATGTTTACAGATGTTGGGATCCTGATATGCTTTATTCTTTCATAAATATCGATCTTTATGGAATGATGGATAGATATACTGGAGCATCAAATCCAATGTATTCAGCAACCCTTACAACCCATTGGCACATTGTTATATATCATATGTATGAGTTGTATTTCTATCCTCTCTCTGAAGGAATTATTCCTATTGTTAACTCATTAGCCTCACGTAATTTGCAAATTTTGCAATATTCCGTGATTGTCTTAAGTCTGATCTGTTTTGTATTTGAGTTTTCGATCTATCAACATATCACCCAATCAGAACGTATTCAAAAATTTG
>Ga0074193_1001976_pt1 | contig 21085 bp, 9 predicted proteins | sample EPASupsiteHSE605_FD_64523 | JGI IMG/M metagenome (GOLD analysis project Ga0074193, IMG submission 64523) | Bioremediated contaminated groundwater from EPA Superfund site, New Mexico - Sample HSE6-05 | ecosystem: Environmental > Aquatic > Deep subsurface > Groundwater > Contaminated ... | reverse complement strand
CTTACCAGAAAGCTTACCTCAAAGAATAGGGGTAAGCTTTTTTTTACGGCCACGAATGGCATGGAACGGCGATTCCATTCTATAAATAATTGCATGCGGAGCTACGGAAGACGTATTTTGGAAAATAATATGCTATAATACAAAAAAAATTATTCTTTTAAATTACAGGTTAATTTAATCATAACTGGAGAATAAAAAATGGTAAAAGAATCGCATAGAGACAAGACAGAAAAAGGGAAGACTGGGGAAAATAATAAAAATCTTTTGCTCAAAGACAGATTATTTACGATCGTATTCGAGAACGATACCCACGCAGGGAGGTCTTTTGATATTGCGCTGCTCTGGCTGATCCTGCTGAGTATTCTCGTTGTCTGTTTGGAGTCGCTGCCCAATCTGAATCAGGATTACCGTACAATTCTCTCAGGTACGGAATGGGTGATCACGCTTCTCTTTACAATCGAATATATCATCAGAATCTGGGTCGTAAGAAATAAACTAAGATATCTGAAAAGTTTCTTTGGCGTAACCGACTTACTGGCAATCTTGCCAACGTATCTGAGTATCTTTATTGCCGGTAGCCAGTTTGCTTTGATTTTTAGGGTCTTTCGTCTGCTGAGGATCTTTCGGATCTTAAAGCTTGGCCGGTATGTCGGTGAATCATATTCGCTGATCAATGCGCTAAAGGCCAGCCGCTATAAAATTATTGTCTTTCTGCAGGCGGTCCTTGTTGTGGTTGTAATCGTTGGGACAATGATGTATTTAATCGAAGGGGAAACCAGCGGATTTGACAGTATTCCGGCCTCAATCTACTGGGCGATAGTGACCCTTACGACCGTCGGATTTGGCGATATTACACCGGTCACGCCTTTGGGAAGGATTGTTGCCTCCATGCTGATGCTTCTTGGTTATGGCGTAATTGCCGTACCTACCGGCATTGTCTCAGCAGAGCTAGCGAAAAACAGAAACATAAAAGCATCTACACGAACTTGTCCGAACTGCCGCCTAGTTATTCAGGACGAAGGGGACAACTACTGCAAAAATTGCGGCCTTCAACTAGAAAAAAAAGAAAACAATAAAGTATAAATGTATATGATACTTTATTGTTCAAGTTTTTGAACAATCTGCCCTTAAAAATAGAGCAAATGAAGCAAAATCTGTCAAAGTTCACGGCCTTAGACGACCTTGGTCGTCCAGTTCTCACAGTAGAAGAATGATAGACTGCCAAACTCTATGAAGGCATTAACCCTATAAATTTGATATACTCCCCTTGTGGTAAACAGTTTAAATAAAAACTGCTTATGACAACGGGGAGCTTTTTTATATCCAAAGCGAATTTCCAAGTGATACGTATTTTGCCGCTTGCAAAAGTTCTGTTTAGACATAGAAATACAAAACATAACAAAATAAAACAGAACATAACACGATACAGCAAAATACAACGTATTAATTCAATGGTTGAATCTACATAATTTTACATAAAAAAGAAGACGCTTATGCTATGATTGAGCTTGTCTAAATATATACAAATATAGGGATTAATCAATTTCTATGTATGATTATACACAAATTGAACTGCTACAAAACCAAAATTGAGGAGAGAGGCAAATGAAACACAAAACGCTTAGACTTATTCTATGTACATGGGTCATTTTTTGTTCCTTTGATCTTTTAACCGGGTTAGGGAATAGAATGGGATTTGACACCTCCGCTCTTATGAAAGCAGCTTATGCTGAATCAGGCATAGACTCGAATGCGGCCATTGCTGCAACCGGATATGATCATTCTTTATGTATACAAAAGGACGGAACCGTAAACGCATGGGGAGGAAACTCCTACGGTCAGTTAGGGACCGGAAATACTACCCAATATTCTACGCCTACAACCATACCGGGCCTCACAGGCGTCAAGCAGTTATCGGCAGGTCTTTATTACTCACTCGCTTTAATGAATGATGGTACCGTTAAAGCCTGGGGATATAATGCCAACGGCCAATTGGGGACCGGAAATACGGCAAACTGTAATACACCAACCTTAATATCCGGCCTAACAGGTGTCAAACAAATCGCAGCAGGCGAGATCCATTCCCTGGCGTTAATGAGCGATGGCACCGTCAAAGCCTGGGGATACAACAGTTATGGAGAGTTAGGGATGGGTAATACAACGCCATATTACACCCCGACAACCATTCCCGGACTTACAGGCGTCAAGGCAGTAGTTGCAGGATATCTCAGTTCATATGCCATAATGAGCGACGGTAGCGTTAAATCATGGGGAAATAATGCCTATGGACAGCTTGGGAACGGAAGTACATCGACAGTATTGACACCAACAACTATCCCAGGCCTAGCTAGTGTCAAGCAATTGGCGATTGGTATCTACCATGCTGTAGCATTAATCAATGACGGTACCGTAAAAACTTGGGGATATGGTAACTTCGGACAGCTTGGGACAGGAAGTAATGCATCTTATTATTCGCCTACACAGGTAACAGGGCTAACAGATGTGAAACAAGTCAGCGCTGGCTATTATTCCTTATTTGCATTACTGAATGATGGCACGGCAAAAGCTTGGGGTAACAGCGATAACGGAGAACTGGGTACAAGTATTTACGGTACATATAATTACACCCCGATTACTATTTCGAATCTATCGGGTATACGTATGTTAATATCTGGATCTCGTTCCCGGCATTCAATAGCTTTGATGAATGACGGTTCGGTCAAATCATGGGGATACAATGGATCTGGACAACTGGGCAACGGCAGCACATCGAACTCTCCTACCCCGGGTACAGTGCCCAGTCTGATTTGCGATAGATCTCCTCTTGTTACAATCATAACGCCAACCCAAAATTCGGTCTATAATGCAAGTACATCACTTAATCTATCGGTATCTGTCTCCGACCCGGACGACAGTTCACTTTCCAGCTCGTATTATCTCGATTCTGAAACAACACCAAGAGAGACCCAAGCTGCATCCAATACGAATAGTGCTCAGACAGTGAATTTTTCAACCGTAAATTTGACGAACCTTGCTGACGGCAAACATACCCTATATTGTATTGCTGATGACGGGACTCTTTCAGCAACGGCTTCAGTCAGCTTCACATTGGATAAAACCGCACCGGATATCTTAAGCATTGCAGATACATCCTCGACAACTAATAGTGTCAGTGTAATCGGTGGAGCCAAAGATAATGTTTCAGGATTTGATAGCGCCGCCTTCAGGTATACCATTGGTGAGAATATCAGCCCCTGGCTGCAGGGAATTAGCACGACGAACATAACTTCGTTATCGGATTATCTAACCAATAACTCACAAAAGGTAGTAAAACTCAGCAATGACTGGCTCATATACTCGCTTTACAGCAATACAAATAATCGAGTCAATTTTTATTGCAGCAAAAACTCCGGAATATCATGGGACTTATTATGTTACCTAAATATATCGGGTTCCGTCAGCTCATCCGTATGCTCATTGAATAACAAGGTCTACTTTTTTGCCACAATTCCAACAAGTACAACAGCCACCGTATGGAAATTCGATGCTTCTACAATAACACAAGGTAGCGATATTTCTTCATCTGCCGTCGTCGTCGATGCAGCTCAAACTACCTTTGGCGCGGGATGCTCGATAACATCAGATTCTTTAGGAAACCTATATGCAGCATGGTGCAGTAAAGGTAGTTCGTCTCCATACAGCTATGGAATTCGATACAGCAAAAGCACAGACGGAGGCGTTACATGGCAAGCTCCCACAACTATAATTACTACAAATGGTGCAGGTTATGACTACACGAATCCTTCGATTCTAATTAAAAGTAATGGGTACCCGGCGGTAGCCTTCGAGTATACACAGTATGATTCTAATAACGGCGGGTATTATCACTATATTTATGTATACTCATTTAATGGATCATCATGGAATTCTACCAGTTCGCTATTTAGCTCAGGAAGATTCGGTGGTAATTTTAATATGAAACCAACTGTCATAATGGATAAAAATAATGTCATTCATCTGGTCTGGCAGAGCAAGGACACCACAGATTATTCTTACCTCAATTTGTGGTACAGTAAATCGGCCGATGGAGGCTCGACTTGGAGCACAGCAACGAAGCTTACCAGCGGCAATCTATATGACCAGAACTCGCCGGTACTTACGTTTGATGAGAGTAACAAGGTAACCCTGCTATGGACAGCTAAAGACGCATCGAACACGCAAACCCCTGTACTTAAACAGATGAGTTATACAGGTACATGGGGTCCCGCAGCTAACGTTTTAAATAATGGCGTTCCCATCAACGCAATAAGCGTTACCGCATATTCAAACCTCCCGAATCTACCAAATCCGCTGTTGATCTATGCCAACTCTTCCGGGACATTCAGTTATACAGACAGCCAGATAGCCAAGGCATCTTATACGACCCAGCAGGACCCGTTACTTCCAAATAAGACCTATACCATCAAACTCGAAGCGAAAGACAAAGCCGGAAATATAGCCAGTGCTACCAAAGAAATAGTAACAAAAGCTGAAAAACCAACAATCTCCGCCAAACCGCTGTCTACGACATCGTTGGAACTCACAATCACGGACACTAACCCTGCCAATACAGAGTACCAAATCTACTGCGGTAACAAATACGTCAACGCTGCCGGCGAGTTAACAGTAGATCCCGACTGGTACCCACTCGCCACCAAAAAAATCGTCGTTAGCGGTCTCAACCTCAAAACGCAGTACTTATTCCAAGTCAAAGCCAGAAATGCGGAGAACATCGAAACAGACTATAGTGAAATATCAGCCGGCGACACCTACGGATCAGCCCCCGAAGGAACGGTTTCCAACATCAAACTCACTTCCGGGACCGGCAAAATCACCATCACCTGGGACCCTATGGATACCGCAACAGGTTATGACATTGAAATCGACGGCGTCATCACAGACAACGGCGCCAAAACAACCTACGAAAGCGCCTTCACCCCCGGTCAAGACCACCTCTTCCGGATCAGACCCAAAAATGAGACAGGAGCCGGCGACTGGAGTAATGTGATAACCGGACGCGCCAAATATGCCTTAGCGGCTGCTCCGGCTAACCTCACAGCCGCCCCGGCAGGCACCTCGGTCACGATTACTTGGGATGCCGTCAGTGGAGCACTCAGCTACGACCTGGAATTCGACGGCGTAATCAAAAATGTCAAACTCAACACCACCTATAAATCTACCGGTCTTAAACCATCCACACAGCATACCTACCGCGTAAGAACCCGGAACGTCCAGGGAGCAGGCGAGTGGAGCACACTTAAATCAGTCATGACAACAGGCGGACTGCCCGGAGCACCGACCGGCATCACCCATACGGCAACAAATACCACGGCCACCATCAACTGGACCGCGGCAGCCGATGCCGAGACTTATGAAATCGTCGAAATCGTCAACGGTCAGGAAACCCGCATCGTCGACAATAACACACCGACCACTTGTGAAAAACGTGGTTTGACACCCAACACAACGCACATCTATAAGATCCGCGGTGTCAACAGCATCGGGGCCGGTGCCTGGAGCGATCCGATTACCATAACGACCTACCTCTTGGATACGCCTTCCGGGATAAGCACGAACGAATCCGACACCTCCATAGAACTTACCTGGAATGCCGTTCAGGATGCAGCGTCCTATCAAATAACACTAAATAACGGAACCCCGGTAACTTCAAATACCACCACCTATACATTTACCGGCCTTACGCCGGAAACAAAATACAGCTTCCAGATCAAAGCAGTCTCTGCAGCCGGCGAGAGCGGACTAAGTGATGTCATCACCACTTACGCCACACCGGTTAAACCGGCTATACCCCAAAACGTTAACGCCACCGTCTCGGATACCCTGATCACCATCACCTGGGATGCGGTCGGGAATGCCGAAGGCTATGATGTGGAACTTGACGGCATACTCATGGAAGACGACGACGATCCAATCTACATCCATGACGGACTGGAATCCGATACACTCCACGCTTACCGGGTCCGGGCGCGCAATGCGGCCATTGAAGGCGACTGGAGCGCCATGCAGTATATAAAGACACTGCCCGGTAAACCGGCTGCGCCTGCCAACATCGAGGTAAAATCCTCTTCTACCGGCGCCACACTTACCTGGGATAAAAAAGACAGCGACCAGAGCTTTGACATTGAAATCAGTGATGGCACGACCACCACAATCGTCTCGGATATCGCCAAGAACACCTTCACCCATCGCCGGACCGGTCTTGGCCGTGAATACACTTACCGTATCCGGACGCACAATATGCAGGGTGTAAGCGAATGGAGCGGCAAGATCATCAACAATGCCTTAAAAGCCTGGTGCAAGAAGGCCAAGACCGTCGACCTGGGACTCACAGCCAAAGATATCACGGACTTTAGCCCGTATACCATGGTTGTGACGTATAATGCCGCGGCAATTGACGTGATTGACCTATCAACACTGACCGGCATCTATGAAACAGTACCTGGCAGGATCGAAGGCACAGATATCACCATTACCGAATTCAAACCCGGAAAAATTGTCTTTGTCGCCGATAAAGTCATCAACCCTGGCGAAGCCTGGACCGGGGTCTTAAACAGCATCAAATTCAAAGCCAAAGCAACCGGCGGCACAACCATCACCTATACCGTATTTAGCAAACCGGACGAGCCCACCCCATAAATTCTTTCGTCATAAAAAAGAATCGTGTCACACCAAACAGATTGATAAAAGAAGATCCGCTCCCTCTCTTGCCCAAAAGAGAGGAAGGGGTGGGTTAGGAGGAACAAAATGAATAAAATCACAGGGCTTATGCTAAAGCTCTTTATCGCTTTATTCTTAATCACAGGCGTAGTGATCACCGAGCCGACGGGTACCATTAATGCAGCAGAAGCCGGTGTATCCTACAGAGAAAAAGTACAGATTCTTGTCAAGTATAAGGATGACACCAAAGCCGACAGCGTCAAAACAAAGGTTAAGAAGAACCTAAGCCTTGCAAAGCTCGATTCCAAATATAAAAAGAAACAAACAAAAACAGAACTTCTGGAAATCTCTCAAGACGATGATATTACCAAAGTCGTTAAAGAGTTAAAAAAAGACGCTAACGTCGTCTATGCCCAGCCAAATTACAAACTCAACCTGTATAGCGCGACGGCAGACGAGCGGTTTAATGAAGAGTGGGGACTGTTCAATGCCGGACAGGCCATTGGTGGCGTTGCCGGTACTCCCGGGATCGACATTGGTGCCGAGTCTGCCTGGACAACGACCGAAGGATCATCCTCTGTGTTGGTTGGCGTGCTGGATACCGGTATCGATACCAGCCACCCTGATCTTAACGGCAATATCGAATCCGGGTATAACTTTATAACCGACAGCAGCAATGTATTCAGCTCAGTAAGCTCGGATTCCCATGGAACCCATGTTGCAGGGATCATTGCTGCAGAAGCAAACAGCACCGGCATCAAAGGCGTAGCCCCGGGTGTCAAAATCGTACCGCTTAAATTTATCCAAGACGGTACCGGCTATACCTCCGACGCCATTGAAGCAATTGAATATGCAAGCAGCCATGGTATCAAGATCATCAACTGCAGCTTCGGCTGTTCAGAGGAAAACCTGGCCTTAAAAGATGCCATGGCCCAAAGCGCAATTTTGTTCGTCTGCGCCGCCGGCAACGATGCCTCCGTTTCACCGGTATACCCGGCAGCATTCAACCTGCCGAATGTCATCTCCGTAGCCGCGGTCACAAACACCGGAAACCTTGCTGCATTCTCCAGCTACGGGACAAACGTTGACGTTGCAGCCCCGGGCGTCGGCATCCTCAGCACCTTGCCGAATGGCAATTATGGTTACATCAGCGGGACCTCCGCAGCCGCGCCCTATGTCAGCGGGATAGCCGCACTGATCGAAAGCGCTTATCCGGGGCTGACTCCGGCACAAGTAAACGCCTGCATTAAAAACAGCGTTGTTACCTTAGACAGCCTGACCGGCAAAGTAGCCGCAGGCGGTATTGTCAATGCGGACAATGCGCTGAAGGCTGCCGCCGCAGTTCCTGAAAATTCAGCTGAGCAAACAACAAAAGATGATACCAACACCGCAAAAACTACCGTAGATAGTACAGTGACTACACTTGCCGCCACGATTTCCCAACAAAACATGGAACAGATCCATTACGGTGAAAACGGCGTCAATGCTGCTACCGGAAACTACGCCAAGACGGTGACCGATTTCAGCTTATCCTCACCAGGTTTTACCGTTGATATATCGCGGACCTATAACTCGAAAGACACCCGGACTTCCAGCACCTTGGGCAAAGGGTGGTTTTTCGGATTTGAAGGAAGCTTTACCCAGGATACGACCTATCCTACCCAATGGGTCGCAAAGCTTCCCAACGGATCGGCCCAGGTTTTTATTAACAACAGCGGTGTATTTACAGCCAACGACTCCCATAGCACCATGGTCAAACAAGCTGACAACGCGTATATCCTTACCACCAAAGACCAGTATACATACGGTTTCAATGCGAGCGGTTATCTCTGCTGGATGAAAGACCGGAACGGCAACACAATCACAATCGAGGTCAATGCCACAGGCAAAGTCCAGAAAGTAACCGATGCAGCGGGGCGGTTCTTTAGCATAACCTATAATGCCGCCGGGTATATCACCACGGTCACGGACCCAATGAACCGGACCTTTAAATATGGATATGACGCCTCGAACCGGCTGATCACCGTTACCGACCCGTCCAATACCGTGATTGCAACCTATACGTATGACAGCGCCTCCGGTTGTCTGGCCTCTATCAAAGATGCATCAAGCAATTTGCTGGAAACATTGACGTATACCAATAGCTCGGGGACATATAAGGTGAATACCTATACCGATCCTGACGGCAAAGTATCCACCTATACCTACGATACCGCCAACTCAAAAACAACCATCACCGATGCCAACGGCCGGCAAATCATCAAGTGGTATGATTCCTGCTATTATGTTACCAAAACCCAAGACCCGGAAGGTAAGACTGCGACCGTCGAATACAATTTAGACGCGAATGGGACAAACAAATACGGTGAAGAAATCGCCATCACCGACCGGTATGGCAACAAGACGCAATACCAGCGGGACAGCATGGGGAATATGACCAAGATCATTAACCCCGATGCATCTTACAGCACCTATACCTATGACGCCAAAAATAACCTGATTTCCGAAACCGACGAATTAAGCCATTCCACCTATTACGTATACGATACCAATTCAGCCAACCTGCTAAAAAAAATTCAGCCCTTAAACGGTACTGATACCTATAGCGCGGATGCCGATCAGACCAAGTTTGCCATTACAACGTATGTGTATTACAGCGATGCGGAACGGACATCCCTCGGGTATCCTGCGTTGGGATTACTCAAATCGGAAACCGATCCCGAAGGCAACACAACGACGTATACCTATGATGAATACGGGAACAAGGCCAGTGTCACCGATCCGGAGCATAATGTCACCCAATACACGTACAACAAAAACGGCTGGCTCACGCTTATGACCTCCCCGTCGGGCTACAAAACGACGTATACCTATGACCCGTGCGGAAGAGTTGAAAAAATCGAACTTAACAACAAAGAAACAACCCGGATCGTTTACGATGCCATGGGGCGGAAAACCCTTGAGGTTTCCCCGAACCAGTATGATCTGACCAAGGACGGACTGAACAGCCAGGCACCCGCACATAGCTATAGTAAAACATCTGACGGTATGGCCACGACCTATTCGGCAAGCGGCAGGGTCTTATCGCAGACGGATCCGTGCGGCAATACGACAACATACACGTATGACGTCTACGGTAATCTGGCAACAGAAACAAAACCCAACGGTTCAGTCTACATCTACACCTATGATGTGATGAACCGATTAACCAAAATATCCTTTAAAAACCTCTCCACAGATACGACTGCCCAGACACTGAAGGAGTATGCCTATTCAGTTGTCAGCGGCAAGCTCCAAAAAACGGAGACCGTATACTTAAACGATACGGATAGAGCCGTCACTGTCACCACCTATGATTACCGCGGCAATGTCGTAAGCCAAAAGAACCCGGACGGCGGGAACATCGTGACCGTATATTACGGCAACGGCCTGGTCAAATCCGTAACCAATGCCAACGGCGGGACAACCTATATCAAATATGACGGATTAAACCGATTCAGCGAAAAATGGTCACCGCTAGAATCGGACAGATACAGCTACAGTGCAGTCACTTATGACAGAGCCGGCAATAAAACCGCTGAAAAAACAGGAAAAGATAAAGTCGAGCTTTATGTTGCCCCGTCCAGCGACAGACTGATGATAACTTCGTATACGTATGATAAAAATGGCAAAGTCAAGCAGGTCACAGATTCGACCGGGGCCAAGAAAATCTATCAGTATGATCCGGATGGATTTGTAAAAAGACAGGATATATACACCAGTGAAAGCACCGTAAATATCACCGAATATCAAAATGACCAAAGAGGCAACCCCACAAAAATCATGCTTCATGTTTCCTCGGCGGATATTTACGGCAGTTCCAATAAAACAGGGGATACCATCCTAACAACCACCAACGCCTATGATAAAAGCGGCAACCTTAGCAAGACTATTGAACCCGACAACACAGTAACCACCTATACCTACGACAACATGAACCGCTTGTTAACGAAAACCCAGGATACCCTGGATGAAAACGGCGTACTCACCACAGCAACAATTGAGGTCATGGGGTATACCTGGAACGGCAAAGAAATGAAGACCAAAGACGCCCTTGGCAATATCACAGAGTACGCTTATGACCAAAAAGGACGTTTAATAAAGACCAAGAAAACCACCACAGATCATAGCAATACCGTCACGAACTTTATGACAGCTTATGAATACGACCGTGCCGACAGACTGATCCGTGAAGTCTCTCCGGCCAACTATACCGGAACAGGGGAACTCACAGAATCCGTTGATCTCTCGACCATGAACCGCAGCGAGTACACCTATGACCTGATGAGCAGAGTGATTGTGAAAAAAGACGTCTTTAAAAATGCGCCTGCGGATACCAGCTGGATCACAATCGTTGCCAAAGCCTACCGTTACGATCTAAACGGGAACATCATCAAAGAAATGGACGGACGCGGCTATGAAGCCGGGTCGGGAAGCACCGATGCCGACAAAATCAGAACCGGATATGGCACGGAATATACGTATAACTATGCCAATCTAGAAACGAAAGTACTGGATGCGGTAGCAAAGGAGAAGGGCTTAAGCTACACAGTTTTGTACCAGTATGACGGGGCATTACGGAATATCTCGGAAACAAACGCTAAAGGCGTCATCACTGAGTATAGTTATGACAATGCCGGACGCATTCTTCAGGTCAGTATCAGAAAATCTGCCGGGGACGCGGCAGCAGTCATCAAAACTTCAAGGTATGATCTCGCCGGAAATCTAATAGCCCAGACAGACGGCAATGGTAACACAACGACTTATATCTACAATGCTTTTAATAAAGTAAGAAAAGCCGCTTACCCGGCAGATGCTTCTATTCCGTCTTACACGGTCACTTATCTGTATGATATATCCGGGAACATGGCATACCAGGAAGATTCCATGGGAACGGTGGACCTTTATACGTATGATCAGCAGGGAAGACAGCTGACCCATACGCAGCAGGCGAAAGATGGAACAGACGCGATCACAACTTCTCAGAGCTATGACCTAAATGGGAACAAAATCTACGTTACCGACGGCAACGGTACAGTTACGACAAACAGCTACGATGGCCTGAACCGCTTAGTAAGTACTGAAGTAATTGTCCATACGGCAGGCTCGGACGAAGCCGTTGTCAACAAAATTGTTTATACCTATGATAAAAACAACAACCTAATTACCGTCACCAAATGTTTAAACAATGTCAGTACAGGAACCTACACAAGTATCTACGACCCGATCAACCGGCTTATACAAAAAGAAGACCCGTATACCATTATCCAGAAACTCAAATACAATTCCAGCCACCAGCAGACAGAATCTTGGAGCATCCTGGACAGCACTCAAACGTTTGCAGTGACGAAGTACACCTATGACAAAAACAACCGCCTGATTTCCACGACCGACCCTGAAGGACATGCGACGCGCCAGAGCTACGACAACGTCGGCAACATCGCAACAAAAACAGACGGAAACAATAACGTCACCTATTTCAGCTATGACCAATTCAACAATCTCATCGCCGTGACCAATGCCAAAGGCGAGAGGACAACCTACACCTATGACCTTAATAAAAATATGACATCACAGACCGATGGCAAAGGCAATACCACAAATTACGAATACAACTGCGCCAACAAGTTGGTCAGAAAGATTGATGCCGGAGGCAGGACAGGGACAGCCGGAAGTTATACCTACACTTCGACCAAAACTGAATCCTACACGTATTACGCGAACGGCAGCCTAGCGGCAAAAACAGACCGCAACGGCGTCACCTTTACCTACATTTACGATACGCATGGCCGAAAGCTCTCAGAGAAAGCAAAAGATATTGTCATCAGCTTCACCTATGACGGCAACAATAACCTGCTTACCATGACAGACACGACCGGAAAAACCGCACGCACCTATGACGAACTGAACCTGGTCCTGACAAAGACGCTGGAAGGCCTTGGCGCCAATACCTATCAATATGATATAACAGCGGATATGCCTGAAGGGTTCTACGCTGAGAAAGCGACCGACCTTAAAGGAAACATCATCCTCAAGATTTTTGATAAAGCCGGTCGGCTAAAAGAAGTTCGGACAGACGGGCAGACAACCGGAACAGTTTACGAATACTATCCGAATGGCGCTAAAAAGAGCGTGACCTATGCGGACGGATCGTCCGAACAATATACCTATTACTCCGATAATCTCTTAAACACGCTGACCAATTACAAGATCGACAGCAGCGTAATGGACAGCTATACCTATACCTATGATGCTGCCCATAACCAGACATCGAAGACCGAAATCCTAAACGGTGTAAGCAAGGGCACGACAAGCTACGTTTATGATAAACTGAACCGGCTGCTGAAAGTAACCGAACCGGCAGGAAAAGTCACAGAATATACCTATGACAAAGCCGGAAACAGGGAAACCGAAACAGTCACGGATGGGACAACCAGGACATTTATCGCCTATTCATATAACGAACAGAATAGGCTGATAAGTATCACAAAGCTAGAAGGCGAACTCAAGACAATCACAAAATATGGTTATGACAATAATGGCAATAACACCAGCAAACTAACAGAACAGATAAGAAAAATTGACCCCGTTAACCCGCCAACGCCGCATTTTGGGATGTTCATACCCGGACAAGAGAAAGACGGCGCGACGCAATATGCCGAAGATCTCGTCGGCTTCGCCCAGTACTTTGAGTACGATGTTTTCAACCAAATGATCAAGAGCAACACCGGCAATGCCATGGTTGAGTACACGTACTATGGCGATGGTCTGCGTGCCACCAAGACGACCAATGATCAGACAATCCGGTTCATCTATGAGGGAGACAAGGTTGTCCTTGAACTGGACGGCAAAGGAAACCAATTCGCCAGAAATGTTTATGGAACGAACCTGTTAGCCCGGACAGTCGGCGGACAGACGCTGAACTATATGTATAACGGTCACGGTGATGTGACGGTACTACTTGACAACAGTGGGACTATTCAGGCAACATATTACTATGATGCATTCGGGAATATTACTTCGCAGACAGGTACAGTCAATAACCCGTTTACCTATGCCGGCTACTATTATGATAAAGAATCCGGTCTGTACTATCTGAATGCCAGAATGTATGACCCTTCAATAGCCAGGTTTATGCAGGAAGACACCTACCGCGGCGATCCGAATGATCCATTGAGTTTGAATTTGTATACGTATTGTCATAATGACCCGATTAATTACAGCGATCCCACCGGACACATCAATGTATATGGCAATGAAACCGACATTTACGCATTTCAAGCAAGTGTTGGCTATGCCTCGGGCTATAATTATATTTATACACAAAGCGGTAATATTACCGTAGAGTCAGGAAGTATAGTTGTTGGTGGCACAGAAGCCAAAGGCGGTGTTGGAGCCAACGTAGATATTGGCGGTTCTGTAAGAATCTGGGGCGATACCCGAACGGAAACGGCCAACGCCATAGCAGCTGTAAAAAGCAGTAACGCTATCAACTCCTCAGTCGATTTTTCTAGTTATATTAACGATTATTACCAAGCGCAAGGCGGAAATACCAGCGTCAATCTAGATTACTATAGTTCGAAGAGCGGTGAAAATTATGCATATTTGAACTATGGTAATACTCAAACCAGCACTTCGATAGCCCAAGGTCTATCTAGCTACACTGCGAGTAATACGATTTCTCCATATCCTACATTTGCTTCTAATGACCCGAATTTTGTACCCAAGGGGACGGGTTACTCTATTCAGAGTTATCAACCTGAAGATGTAACGAGAACTCTTGCTAACTGGTTAATAGGAAACCCAATTAATGCTTATGCAACTCAACAGGGTTGGTTTTCAGATCTGTTTTATGCGGCAGGATTTTACAGAGATTCAAACGGTGTTTATCATACACGGCAAGATGCTAAGCAACAGTATGGCGGATATAATCAACTTTACGATATAATCTTTGATTATGCCACCAGCATGAAACCATCTATTTCCCAGTTCACATATAATGGACAGGATTATAGACTCTGGGCATGGAAGGGAGATTATCTAAACTTAGGAGCAGGGGCAGAAATGGGCATATATAAAAGATTAGTTATTAACGGAACGTCAACGGATCACTGGCTTGCAGACACAAGTGATGCTATGCCAATGACATTAACCTTGAACTATAAGGGAGAACAAATAATAAATTATGTTCCCCAAAGAGATGATCCAAAAGGCCAGCAGACAAATAAATGGTGGGCGACAGGTTTCAATCCATATTATCAAGATAAACAAGCTAGTGACTTGACAGCTAATTATACTATAAACTTTTCCCGCAACGAAGGTATGTATGGTGCTTTTATCAACTCGGATGCTTTTAAGGGTGATAAAAGATGGTCTATATCTCCAAACGAGAAGAACACGTTAATATTTACATTTTAAGGGAAAGGATAACTAATAATGAATAGAAAAATCCTTATACTGCTGGCGCTTGTGACTACTGTCTTTTTATTAAGTTCATGTTCGTCAGGGGGCAACAAGATGATGATTTCAGATGATAGCGATAAAAAAGCAGATGCCAGAATGGAACAAATACTTAATACCCTTAAAAATAAAGACAAAGATGCTTTGAAAGTAATGTTTTCGAAGAAAGCTTTGTCGGAAGCTGACAATTTTGAAGGGCAAATAGATTACTTATTTGATTTTTTTCAAGGTTCAGTGAAATCGTGGGAAAGAACTGGATTTTCTTCTGACGGGTCAATTGAATATGGAAAAAAATCTACGATGCTTCGATCTTGGTATACAGTTACGACAGACAAAGATAAATATAGATTTTTCGTAATTGATTATTCCGCAGATACTATCAATCCGGATAATGCTGGTTTGTACACATTACGAGTGATTAAAGCAGCTGACGAAGCCACACAATTCACATATTGGCAAGATATGGAGATAGCTGGAATTTATAGACCGAAAGAATAACAGAAACTAAGTATAGCCACCCTATGGGCTTTTTGCTGGGGTGGCTATTTTTATCAGGGTAATTTGTCTTTATCGTCTGGCCCAGGGATTTGAAACTTTTCAAATCCCCAACATCAGACGGTAAAGACAATAGCCTCGGGTTATTTTAAGATGCAGGTCACTTTAAACGTTGCCAAGATTAAAGACATCAGAGGATTGGCTTACCGCTATGCCGGGAATTTGAAAAGGCTAAATCTTTATAGCACTCATCTTTTTCAAATTCCCCCTAGCCGAGCGGTAAGCCAATTGCTTTTAAGTCTATACGTATGGCTGTCGCAGTCCCCCCGCCCCCCGAAACAAAAAAGCATTAGTCAAAAAGGCCCTGAATACCGGAACGTATTACAATAAGTATATCCTTACTAAACTGTATAGTGGCAGGAATTTCCTAACGTATTGTCGAAATGAATTACGATTATATCGAAATTTAATCGTAAAGACAATGACACCCGGGATATTTTAAGATTGTTTCTATCTGTGAATAATCAAGCATCTCTCTAGGTGCGAGATTATTCCCAACTTACGCTTGCTTTTCAATAATACTAAAGACAAAGAGCTTCCGTAGTACTAAGCTGTTGTTCTCGAGACGAGAATTTAAACTGAAGAAAAATTGTCGAAAAGGAAATCTTGCGTAACGAACGTATGTTTGGTATATTATAACTAGAGAATTGACAGATGCATTCTTTCTGAGTACAATCATTTCGGTTATTATGGTTATTTTGATTCTGATATAAATGGAGGTAGACGCTATGCAACAAAGTATTGGAGACCATAAAGTAAGTTTTGCGTCCGCTCCATGGACAATGCATGAATTTTTTGCAGGAAGCGGCTTAGTTGCTTATGGTTTAAAAGAAATGTTTCGTCCTGTATGGGCAAATGACATTTGTCCTAAGAAAGCCGCTGTCTACGAAGCAAATTTTATAAGTAACCACTTAGTACTGGATGATATAAAAAACATATCTGGCGATAGGTTACCTTACGCTCATTTGTCCTGGGCAAGTTTTCCTTGCCAGGATTTATCCTTGGCAGGCTCTTTAGGCGGAATTGACGCAGAACGCAGCGGTCTGGTTTGGGAATGGCTCCGTGTATTACAGGAAATGCCGGAAAAGCCGGCTCTTTTATTAATTGAGAACGTTGCAGGCTTATTATCTACAAATTCAGGCGCAAACTACACAAAGCTTCATTATGCCTTATTAGGATTGGGTTATAGGAGTGGTGCCATATTGATTGATGCAACGCTTTTCGTTCCACAGTCCAGACCTAGGGTTTTTGTGATTGCAGTAAGGCAAGGAATACCGATCCCCGCTGAATTATGCGACTCCGAACCTAACTGGTTACATAACAAAGCAGCATCTGCTCTTGGTCGCACTTTGCCGCATTGGATATGGTGGCGTACCGATAAGCCGCCTAAACGCAAAAAAAGCCTTGTTGACGTTATTGACTTTAATCTGCCCTATGATAAAGACCATGTACTGAAACTTATACCGCCGCGTCATCAGGAAAAGCTCGATAAATCCGACGAGATTATTGCAACAGGTTATCGTCGTATAAGGCACGGTAAACAGTGTTTAGAACTCCGTTTTGATGGAGTAGCCGGTTGCTTGAGGACGCCTGAAGGCGGTAGCAGCAAGCAGTTTTTGATTGTTAAAAAAGATGGAGAGTTCCACGCAAGACTACTGTCCCCACGCGAGGCCGCGCGTCTGATGGGCGCACCGGATAGTTACATCCTTCCCGGTACTTACAATGATGGCTATAAAGCTATGGGAGACGCGGTGGCGCTCCCTGTCGCTTCATTTGTTGGCAAATCCTTTTTAACAAAGTTGGCGGAGGTAATATATGATGAACAGCGTAAAAAACCGCTTAAAAGCATTTCAAGCGGAGTATAACGCCTATACGAAGGGTCCGCTTTCCTTATTAGTTCAGTTAACCCGAATGGTTCGAGAGAAGACTTTTCCGCTTGACCCGAATGACTTTTTAACGGAAAACAAGGGGCAGGTCGCGGGTCTTGGCGGGCCAAACTTAAAAAAGATACTTAAAGAATATGACATTACTCGTACTTTGGCTTCCGAAGGTGGGCGCACTAGCCGCGGCAATATGGGACTTATGATCAAGTATGTGGAATTCCTTAATGTTTGGCAAGGGGTCGAAGTGATCAATTTTGACGAGGTAGAAAATTTTTGGGCCGAGCAGGTGCGCGATTATTTTAACAACCTGCCTTTCACGCTGACTGCCGATCTATCGCGTACTATTGGCGCAAGTCTTGATGAGCTGTTTGAACAAGTAAAAAAGCGGCAAAAGGAAAATCCGGGAACTCAATACTTAGGAACAATGCTTCAGCATCTTGTCGCCGCGAAGCTATCTCTTATACTACCGCCAGAAGGATTTGAAATTCATGGCGCTTCGGTTGCCGATTCGCCTACTGACCGCAGCGGCGATTTTGTGATTAGCAGTACCGTACTGCATTGCACCACCGCCCCTGGAGAACCGTTAATACAGAAATGCAATATGAATATTCGTGCCGGTTGCTTTCATGTAATCATTACTATTTTTGATCGGGTTCGCACGGCGCTTGACCTTGCCGCTGATGCTGATTTAAGCGGACGTATCGAAGTATGGGATATCCAGCAATTTCTATCTACTAATGTTAATGAGCACAGTATGTTTGATGGCGTGGCGCGAAACGCAAAGCTCGCAGATATCATTGAAAAGTATAACGCCATTATTGATGAGAAGGAAACCGATCCCAGCTTGCGGATCGAATTTGAAGCGAAGTAGATATTAAAGGGAGGGCATACATATGCGACCATATTCCATAAGTCTTGCTGGCAGAGTAAAAAACTTCCCTTTACCCAAAAATCGCCCGCTGATTCCGCTTTATGAAGCGGTAGTGAATTCTTTACATTCCATTGAGGAAAGAAAAATAGAAGACGGGTCTTTCAACGACGGCAGAATATACATAGACGTAATACGTTCAGAATCGCTTTTTAAAGATACGGAGCTTTCGACAATTGAAGGGTTCGTTATTACAGATAACGGAATTGGATTTACTGAACGAAATATGCAGTCGTTCCTTGAATCCGATTCAACTTATAAGGCGGATATTGGCGGCAAAGGAGTCGGACGTTTTTCTTGGCTAAAAGCATTTGACTCTGTTTCTATTTCAAGCGCTTACAAAGAAGAGACCGCTTTTGTTAAACGCGAATTTATTTTTTCATTGGCTAAGCCATATATAGACGATACTCTAGTTGAGTGTGATAATACTGCTGATTATGTAACGAGCATAAAACTTAACTCCTATTTATCTGAATATCGGAATAAAGACTTGCCCAAACAGATTGATACAATCGCAATGCGGATTATTCAGCACTGCCTTGTTTATTTACTTGATAATAACTGTCCGAAAATTACTATAAGAGATGAAACGGGTGCTCTTGTTCTTAACCAACTTTTCAAAGAAAAATTCAAAACAGATGATAATACTTCCATATTCAAAATTAACGGAATAGATTTCTCGTTGCTCAATGTAAAAATTGAAGATCGTGCGTTTCCGGGCAACCGTTTGTATTTATGCGCTAATAGCAGGCTGGTGGACAGCAAGGATTTAGAAAAACAAATCGTTGATTTAGACGCCCAACTTTTTGACCAAAACGGCTTTTGGTATGTTGGCGTATTAACAAGCAAGTATTTAGACGAACATGTTGACATGAACCGTCTGTCTTTCAATATGCCTGATAGTGGTACAAATCTTGTAGACGCGGTATCGCAAGAAGAAATCATCACCGCATCTTGTACACGGGTTGAAGAATACCTGAACGCATTTTTACAGCCAATTACAGAAGAAAAATCAAAGCGTATTCAGGAATATGTCACTACTATCGCTCCACAATTCAGACACCTTCTTAAATATATGCCTGATGAAGTAGCAGGCATTAAGCCAAAACTCAATGATGATAAACTGGATGACGCACTATACGAAATCAAACGAGAGTTTGATAAAGTATCAAAAAAGGAGCAAAAAAAACTTCTCGAACAACTTGATGAAACGAATATGACCACAGATGAATACGAGCGCTTTTTTCTTGGTCAAATTGAGAAAATCAGCGATGCTAACAGTGCTGTTTTAGCTGAATATGTTGCGCACAGACGCGTTATTATTGAGCTTTTGGAGCGTGGTTTAAGACGGCAAGACGACGGAAAATTCAATAAAGAAAAATATATGCATAATCTTATCTATCCCATGAAGAAAACGGCTGATGAAATTGATTATGAGGCCCATAACCTATGGCTTATTGACGAGAAGCTTTCGTATTGCAACTTTATTTCTTCAGACATTCCTTTTGATAATGATTATAATCAAGAGCGATCAGATATACTGGTTTTAGATAATCCTGTAGCTGTATCTGATGATAAAAATGATGGAACGATATTTGATACGATTATCATTTTTGAACTCAAGCGTCCTATGCGTGATGATTATACCGATAGCGACAACCCAATCACGCAGCTTTACGACTATGTTCGCAAGATACGCGATGGAGAAGCAAGAGATAAATACCACAGGCCGATAAGAGTCACCGACTCTACAAAATTCTACTTGTACGCTGTGTGTGATGTGACAAGTAAACTTAAACGTTTTATCGACTTACATAGCTTTACTCCTACTCCTGACACGCTAGGATATTACGATTTCAATGAAAGATATAACGCCTACTTTGAAATACTATCGTATGATAAAATCCTTCATGACGCGAAGAAACGTAACAAAGTTCTTTTTGACAAGCTAGGGATTTGATTATGCCCGTTAGGAAATTCCTGCCACTATACAGTTTAGTAAGGATATACTTATTGTAATACGTTCCGGGATTCAGGGCCTTTTTGACTAATGCTTTTTTGTTTGGGGGGCGGGGGGAACGACGACTTTGAATGTGCATCCATACGTATAAACTTAAAAGCAATTGGCTTACCGCTCGGCATTGGGCGATTTGAACTGGTGTTGACACCACGTCTCGTCTTTAAGCCACACCTCCAGAAGATCGTAAACTTTATTCTTATAAATGATATACGTCTCCTTGTCATTAGGGGCGATCTGGAGCAGCTTATGCTTTACTTCCTTAATGGTTTGATCCAAGTTTTCACAGAGGAAGGCGATATGGTTGGCCCTGACTTTGAGCGAAGTATTAATGAAGTTTGTTTTCATCCGCTCGTAGCCCTTGGCGGCTGAGCTTTTTTGGAGCGATTCCAGCGAATCCTTCAGCTGCCTGGCCGTTTCATTGAGTTCTTCTTTGGACGTCTTGACGTTCTCCAATTGGATTTTCAGATTGGCGAGTTCCGCTGT
>Ga0074193_1001973_pt1 | contig 21133 bp, 21 predicted proteins | sample EPASupsiteHSE605_FD_64523 | JGI IMG/M metagenome (GOLD analysis project Ga0074193, IMG submission 64523) | Bioremediated contaminated groundwater from EPA Superfund site, New Mexico - Sample HSE6-05 | ecosystem: Environmental > Aquatic > Deep subsurface > Groundwater > Contaminated ... | reverse complement strand
CCTCCTTGGCCATTGCGACGAATTTATCAGTACGAGCCGTTTTGATGACTTCCGTGGCCAGCATGGGGGCATGACCGTGAATGGCTATATTAACAAAGTCTTTTTTCAGCGCACCAACGTTGGCCTTGATGGTGCTTCGTGTGGGAATGCCAAAGAGACAGTCGCTGGCAATGGAACCACCCACCACGCTGTTCATGGAAAAGGTGATACCTAAGCGCAAGAACTGGTCCATGGCTTTACGCCAGTCGCCTTGGGTGGCGACTGTGGTCGCGTGCAAGGTCTCAAAAACCTCGTGATACGAACCAATCGGAGTTATTCCGAGATCGTTCCAGACCTTCTGTCTTTCAGGCGGGGCTACTGCAGTGAGGGTTCGGTGCGTGCCAGGCACGGTGCGGCTCATATCTTCGAGCAAAATATCCGCAATTTCACCGGCCAAAGCTTCGATGCTTTTGCCTTCGGTCTCAAGTCCGTACATGATGGCAACACCAAGCACCTTGCTTTGGCCTACGATAGGGAGATCGATCTCTCCAGAGGCAGCCTTTTTCAGGGTTAGCATGACTTCACGGGCGCGCGCCCCATGCGCTGCCACACCTCCGGCTGCCGCTCGGGCCAAGTTACGCGCTACGATGAGATCCGCAGTCGCTCCGCAGGTACCCCGTGGAGACTTCTCAGTTATCTTGCAAGGACCGAGCGAGCAGTTTTTGCAACAGACACCGGCTAATCCAAAAGCGCAGTGTGGTTTCTGTTGGTCGAAACGGTCAAAACAGTTTTCAAGGCCCATACTATCCATATAGGCAACCATTTCCCTCACTGCGGGATCAGGAGCCTGGGACATAACGTCAGCTTTGCTGGCGAAGGACCTGCGATATTCCGTAACTGCAGCCATGTAATCGGTGAAATCGTTATCGTGGTGATGATGGTGGTGATGGTGGTCATCGTGGTCGTGGTTGTGGTTGTGATCGTGATGGTCAGCACCAAGCGTTTGTGAATGTTTCTTGTCTTCCATATCGTTACTCCTCTCTAAATTAAAGGTTGCAATTTAAAACAAGTGCCCTGTCGCAATTGCTATGCCACTACTTTTTATCAGCGGCATCATGCTCCCCCTTTGTGTTTACAACAATGCAATTGCTATGCCAAAGTCATTTGTTGGAAAATAATCAGCAATGAGAGGTGGCTACGAAGTTTCTTGAAAGGAAGAACACAATGACAGCAACGAAAGTCCGTTGCTGTCATCGAAATTTCATTGCTGTCATTGTGTTTTGGTTGCAAACGCGGGAGCGCCTAAATCTTTCACATAGACGAGATGGTCATAAGGGCAACTAGGCGACCGCCTGCGCCAGAGGCTTGGCGCTAGCCAAGTTTTCTTTAGGCATGCGAGACTAATTGCGGCCCTGCCAATCGTCAACAGTGATCCCCATCTTTTTCAAGCGCGAAATCAGAGTGGTCGGTTTTATCCCAAGTTTCTCGCTTGCGCTTCTCGGTCCGTAGATCTTACCGTTACAGACCCTAAGTGCCTCGATCATATTTTCTCTCTCCAATTGACGCATTGCGGCGTCAGTGAGGATGCTGCGCTTGTCACTATGACCTATGGTTTGGACGCTGGGGGCAGTAGCACTGACTCCCAAGTGAGCTATGGAGGAACTACCGGATTCCAGCTTTCCCAAATGAGAAGTAATGACCGCCCGCTCAATGACATTTTGTAGTTCACGGATATTACCGGGCCAGTCGTATTGGGTCAGGGACTCAATATCGAATTGGGTGAGGCGAGGCTTGGGGCGGTTGAGTCTTCGAGAGGTAAGAGCCAAAAAGTGGTTGACCAAAAGCGGTATGTCTTCCTTGCGGTTACGAAGTGGAGGCAGAAGGAAGGGGAAGACATTAATGCGGTAGTAAAGATCCTCACGAAAGCGTCCCGCTGTGACCTCTCGCCCGAGATCGCGGTTTGTGGCAGAAATGATGCGTACATCTACTTTTCGGACTTTTTCCTCGCCTACGCGCTGGTATTCACCTTCTTGCAGGACGCGCAGAAGCTTACCCTGCAGTTCGAGGGGGATCTCGCTGACTTCGTCCAGGAATAGCGTTCCTCGGTCGGCGATCTGAAAAAATCCCTCCCGATCCTTGTGCGCTCCGGTGAAAGCACCCCGAGCATGCCCGAAGAATTCGCTCTCGAAAAGATTCTTGGGGATAGCGGCACAATTAATTTTGATCATAGGATGCCCGACCCGCTTGCTTCTAGCGTGGATCTCCCTGGCGATAAGCTCCTTGCCCGTGCCCGATTCCCCGGTAATAAGCACACTGGTGTCGATGGGCGCAACAAGAACGATTTGCTGTAGAATTTCATGGAGGGCGCTGCTTTTACCGATGATACCGTTGAAGGACTGGGCGTTATTGACTTCTTCGCGCAGGTAAGCGTTTTCATGCTCGATTTGCTTTTTGAGACGTTTGATCTCGGCAAAGGCTCGCGCATTGGAAACGGCATAAGCTAAATGATCAGCGATCATACGCATCAGCCCGAGCGCTCCCTGATCTAAAGCGATGCGCGTAAACATTGCCAGAACACCAAGAACTTCACCTTTGTAGATTAACGGCTGGCCGACGAAGCTGGCGATATGCTCTTGTTTCACCCAGGTCCGATCGGCAATCCAGTCAGAGTTACCGCTGATGGCTGAGACGTTGCCGGGCTGGCCCGATGATGCAATCCGGCCTACCTTGCGTACTCCGATGGGGAAACGTCTAAAGGCACCGTGTTCAATTGTGTTCCAGCTGGTTGTGTTGTCTATGGACAACCCGCAGCTAGCCATCAAGTGGAGGCAAGAGCTTTTGTCCTGGCAGACTGCGTACTCATTGCAGGTGTTGCAAATATCCCCTGGGGTAATCATCCAGACCCTAGCCAGCGCCACGTTACAGGTCGAAGCCAGAGATGATGTAACCAATTGCAGCAATTCATCGACCGAACGCTGCTGCGCCATCTCCAGAAGTAAGAGCTGAAAGCTTTCGAAATCCAAATTAAAGTTATTTTGAGTCATGGTGCACCTCGGCGATTTTTTATTGGAATTAAGTCAATATTAACACATAAGAAGGGCAAAAGTCTGATAATTCAATGAATATGTGGCTAAAATAGCATAATAGGCATAGAAACACGAGTGTAGAAAAATGGTTTTCTACACCCGTGTTTCTATACCGACGCATTAGTGATCTTGCAGATCCTTACTCCAACGGAAGTTATCAATACTTTTTTATGCAATTAATCAGGGAGCCAAGATGTGGCAGATATTGGTTATAGCGGCTATAATGGAGTTAAGAGAGTACAGCAAAGGAACATAAAATTTGGATTATTGGCATGGCGCCGGAAGCGTGGCCGGATTTTCTCAAGGAGTACGGTTGAAGAACAATCACTGGGTTAGATTCGATACATTTAAATTTAAGTTGGAGGGGATCATAATGGACGAATTCACATTTCAGCAATTTTTGTATGAACAAATACCTATAACTGAGAAAATGAAATTTGAGGTTATTCAGTTCGAACCTTCCGTTGTAAAAATGCTGGCCAGGCTGGAACCAAATTTTAATCACAAATGTACTGCATTTGCGGGTAGTATTAATAGTTTGATGACGCTGTGCGGATGGGGTATTGTTTATGCAAATATTCAAGAATTTGCTCCCAACTCACATATTGTAATTCAACGGAGCAATATTGAATATTTATCTCCTATTGAAAAGGACTTCCTAGCAGAGTGCCATATAGATAATAAACATGACATAGATAAATTGCAATTGACATTTAACAAGTTTAAACGTGCTCGAATTAAGTTAAATGTATATTGCAAAGATGAAAACAAATTTTTATCAAAATTTGAAGGACAGTATGTAGTGTTTAGATAACTATCTACCTAGCTTAATGTATTTTCCGGAGTGTCAGGGTCGGGCAAGTCATCGATTGTATTTGACACGATTACCCAGGAAGCCGATCGGCAATTAAATGACCTTTAGCAAATTTATTCAAATTGCTGATGAACCAACTCATTTTGTTTGCGAGTTGAAGAGCTCGATGAGAGTGGAGGAAATAGGGAAGTGAAATTTTACTCAAATCAAAAAGGAGTCTGACTACTTGTAATTAATCTAACGCCATCTTGTTCATATTTTTTCATAACTTCATCCCATTTATTTTTGTTAGCCATGGAAATTCCATCGGTAATAAGATTTACCTTATACCCTCTGTTTAATGCTCCTTTTGCCGTACTATACACACAGTATTGAGCATCGATCCCGATAAGAAACAGTTCATCTACTTGTTGATTAATTAAATATGCTTCGAGATCCGGATTGGAAAAGGCATCTGAAACAGCTTTGGGAAAAATATTGTTTGAAATAACGGAAACCCTTTTATCGATCTCTGTTCCCGGCTGGCCTTTGATATCTAACCCATCGGAAGTAACACGCGAAAGGATATTTCCTCTTAAACCTTGAAATTCATGTCTAATATAGATTATAGCGATGTTTTCTTTGGATGCTCTATTTATTATCTGATTAACTGATGTAATATATTTTTGAGAATCATTTTTGAATGGGGATGAATCCTTGGCGGTGGTTCCTGTTGAGTCTTCCTGAATATCTATCACCAACAACGCCTTGTGTGGACTCGCATACTGCGAAATTTTCATGCCCTTTGTTGGGATCACCAAAGTGATTAAGCCTATACAGAACCAGCCTATAACGCCAATAATCAGAACCGTCAACCCGATTGATACTTTCGCCTTCAAACACATCAGCTCTCCTTCTCGAACAGTCCTTTAAACAACTACAGTCTTAAATTCGTGGTATCAAACTAAGATAAGTACGACTAATTGTATTCGATCGACTCTAGAATATATAGCCGTACTTATCTTTAGTTTCATGTCTTTTACTTCTTAATCGGAACCCAATACTCACATCTGTAATCTGGAGAGAGTGTATCCCCTTTAGGATAAACCTCAAGCCCAGGTGTGCAACAATCATGCTGATATCCTGTAGCTGGGAACCACTCTGAATATACCCTTCGGATTATATCCATTAAAGCTTCAGGCAGTGCTCCAACTGATTCAAATACAGCATAGGTTGCAGCAGGTATAGTTGCCGAAACATATCCTTTCGGAAGGGTGTCTTTGATTTCCTCAACTCCTATTAAATAATTAAAGTCATCTTTACCGAAATCCTTAAATATACCAAGGAGACCAAGCCTGCCTGCCTTTGAGCTAAGCCACTGGTATGAGCCATCCTTCACGCAATCGTCCCAGAATTTAGCCCCCTGGATAAAGTTTTCTCCGTCCACCAAACTTAACCTTATTTGTTTACCTACTACTGCAAAGCTTTCCTTATCAACAATCTTATAATTCATATCTTTATCTCCTTTTATTGAAATGTGAAAGGAGAGTTTTGGATATGCCTTGAGATTTGCTCCCAGCTTGCGCGCAGCCGAAGGGCTTATTCCATGCATTTTTCCAAAAGCTTTTGTAAAGGCTTCGGGCGTTTCATAGCCATACCTATAGGCTACATCGATGATCTTATTACCGTATAAAATATCTTGCGCAGCGAGTGTAAGTCTTCTTCTACGCATATATTCAGCAATAGTAACACCGGTTATCGTATGGTACATACGCTGAAAGTGAAATGGGGATGATAAGGCAATTTTCGCCACCTTCTCAATATCCAACTTTTCAGTAATGTTAGCCTCTAGATATTCTACTGCCCTGTTCATTGCGTCAAGCCAATCCATAAAGCTCCTCCTCTATTTCTATATTAAGTGTTTTCTACTTATTTTTCCTGTCTTTAAATGCGTCCTGATGACAGGTTTGAATTATATAGTTTTATCTAAGGGTTCATATTCTATATAATTCTATTGACAAATTTACACTTAAAGATATTATAAGGTTAAAGTAGGGCTGAAAAAAGCACAAAAGGCATCACTATAATTTAGAATCGGTTTCTGGTAATAACTCCATCCGAAATATATGAAAAAGCAATGGATCTTATTAACGAGAGATCGGTTGCTCTTTTTTACTTGGACAAGTGCCCGATGGCCTATAAGAATATGGATAACATAGTAACTAATATCGGTCCGACAGCAGATATTGTTAAACTCATCAAACCTATATATAACTTTAAGGCTGGGAAGAGGACTAAAAATTGCACTGAAAAGCTATCTGCGTAAAAATAACAAAAATGACAGATATCCTTGACACAATCTATTTTATGGATATAATTTAATTATTAAGAATAGTTTGTCTTAGGTGCCCTGTTAAAGGGAGAATAGGGAACTGGGTGTAAGTCCCGGACGGGCCCGCCACTGTAAAGGTAAGCCAATGCCAGAACCACTCCAGCGTTGGGGGAAGGGGCATAATGGCGATGAACCTAAGTCAGGAGACCTGCCTAAGACAAGAGAGACCTTTTCGTGAGAAAATGGTTCTGTGAGGATGATGGAAAATCCACGCTAATGTGTAGTGTGGGTTTTTTTATTTTGTTTTAAGGAGGTAGCAATGAAAGCCGCTATACTGGAAGCCATTGAAAAACTAACCCTGACTAATGTGGATACCCCTCAATGTGGACCCGGAGAAATCCTCATAAAAACCAAGGCCTGCGGAATTTGCCGTACAGATATGAAATGCTTAACGCAGGGGCAAAGAGATTTAAAAATGCCAAGGATCTTAGGGCATGAGGTTGCGGGTACTGTGGTTACTATAGGTCATGGTGTCAATCATATCTCAGTAGGGGACAGGGTTCAGGTATCCCCTGGGATACCATGTGGTACTTGTAACTATTGTTTAAAGGGTCAAGATAATTTATGTGATTCTGTACAGATTCTTGGATTTCACGTCAATGGTGGATTTGCTGAGTATTTATTAATCCCTGCCAGAGGGGTTAATAACGGAATAATACAGCATATTCCGGATCATATTTCCTATGCGGAGGCGGCCCTTACTGAGCCATTAGCCTGTTCTGTTAATATACAAAATGCTTTAAACGTTTCATCTGAGGACTCTGTACTCATTATCGGAGCGGGGCCGTTAGGAATCTTAAATTCAAAATTAGCCAGAGCCAGTGGAGTTAAGAAAATTATTGTAGCTGAGATCAACGAAAGGAGAATAAAGAATTCAGAGAAATTTGATTTTGATTACTTGATCAACGTAAATCAAAAGGATTTGGTCACAGAAATAATGCAGATTACAAAAGGTGTCGGAGTCGACGTCGCTATCCCTTGTTGCCCAGGTATGGAGTCCTTTAGTCAAGGAATTAATGGTTTAGCTAAAGGCGGACGTTTCGGCTTTTTCAGTGGATTAATAGGCAATACAGCCTTGGGTTTTGATTTAAATATCATTCACTACAAAGAGCTATTAATTTCGGGAGCCTATGGTTGCTCCTTATCACATAATAGAACTGCCTTGCAACTAATAGCTGAAGATAAAGTCAATGTGAAAAATATGATCACCAAAAGACTTTCGTTAGATGAAGTAAGAACCGGTTTAGAGATGGTGCGAAATATGTCCGAAACATCGATTATAGTTGAGTATTAAGGAGGAAATTTTTATGTCTATGGAAAACGCGAAAGTATTCGGGTCTGTCATATCCACGTTAATTCAGTCTAAAAACATCTCTAGGAACGAATCCAAAGCAATGTTTTCCCAAATCCTTCGAAATGAGCAATCGGAGATGAATCAAGGAGCTTTTTTGGCTGCTTTCGCAGCAAAAGGAGAAACTGCTGAGGAGATCGCGGGAAGTTGGGAGGCTATTTATGAACTTGATACAGTAAAAGTGATTCCTGAAACAGAGCTTCCCCTAGTGGATAATTCCGGTACCGGAATGGATTCATTAAAAACTTTTAATATTAGTACTGCTGCCTCTATTATCGCTGCTGCCAATGGAATTACCATGGCGAAACATGGATCTAGGGCTATTACCTCATATTGCGGCACTATTGATATTCTAGAAGAACTGGGTGTCGATGTTGAATGTAATACCGAGGTGGTAAAAAAGAGTATTGAAAAAGCAGGAATCGGAATATTTAATGGGATGAGTCCTAAAGTTCACCCTCAAGCTCTAGGAAGAATCCTTTCTCAAATCTCTTTTGGAACTGTTCTCAATATCGCAGCCTCTCTGGCAAACCCAGCCCTACCCAAATATGGGGTACGTGGGGTATATTCAAAAGAAATGTTAGAACCGGTTGCCAAGGTAATGAAGGAAGTGGGTTATATAAAGGCGATCGTTGTTCATGGAGTGACTGAAGATGGAACTTTAGGGATGGATGAAGCATCTAACTTGGGAGAGACCTTTATTGCTGAATTAAAGGAAGATGGTACGATAGTAAAGTATTCCTTCTCTCCCGAAGACTTGGGGATCAAACGAGGCACTCGAGATGAGGTAGCGTCACTCAATAACCTGGAACAAGAGGCAATTCATATGATTGCACTGCTAAATGGAAAAGATTTAGGATCTCGCTCAGACATTGTTTGTTTAAATACGGCTCTAATCCTTTATCTCATGAACCAATGTGGCACAATCAGAGAGGGGTTTGACAAGGCCAAGGATATTATTGCTAGCGGAAAAGCTATTCAAAAATTACGGGATTGGGTAGAGGAACAAAACCATAATCCTCAAAAGGGATTATCCAAACTGGAAAAACTAACTCAGAAGGCCTTATCCTTGTAATTTGTTTAACTTTCTACTGTATAAAGAAATGAAAGAGAGGATGAATGGATATAAAGTTATATGCCTTAAAATGCAAGGATGGATACTTAAAGGTAAGCAATACGGACTGTTATCACTGTGTAGAAATGGATAAAGCCAGCGTCTTCCCTCTGGAGCAATCCACTATTCTGAAAGAAAACTTTGAAAGAGCAAAAAACAATGGAATGGTCGATGTTCGAATCGTGGAATTGATTGTTACCGAAAATGAAGATTTCATTCCTTCTCAACTCTCCATAAATGGCGCTCACCGGAAACGGTGAGCGCCATTATTGCTACACTGACATGACGATTAACTAGGATAAGAGAAAGAAATTAAAAACTATTGAAATATGATTCAATATATAATAATATGATTATATTATTAATTAGTAACAATGCGAACTGAAGGCTGCAACTGTCTTAAGCCTGCCAGAAATGATTACAAGGAGGAAGAGAAAAGGTACTGGCTGAAAAAAATGCATTGCACTCTTGACCGTATCTAATTTAAATGTGGAAAGGAGGTGAAATTTCCATGAGAATGCTGGGCGAATTTTTCCCGGAGTTCGTACAAAAGCTTGATGAGATGGATGCCTTGTATAATGAAAAGCGAATGATTGACGAAAAGACCTATCAATTCATTTGCTTTGCCCTTTCAATTAAGGCTCGTTCGAAACCTTGCGTGTTAAAGCACTTTAAAGGAGCCCTCGAAGCAGGGGCCACGGTTCAAGAAATATCCTATATTTTTGCCTTGGTAATGCGTGAAGCCGCAGGTGCCGACGATTGTTGGACACACGATGTCATTGGTGATTGGAAAGAAATTTTGGCTGGAAATATCCGCTGTGATTGTCAAAATAAGTGACCTAAGGGCTGTTGATAATATCAACAGCCTTTAGGGGTAGAAGAAAAAAAACAGAAATGAATTTCGCAAAAACACGGCTTACTGTTAAAATTATAAAGCCCGGTCTCTATCGTGTCGGAAAACCGGATGGATCTTTTCAGTTCTGGTTACAGCTAATTATAAAATAAGCTATCTTAAACGCCGGTTGATCGGAACTGAACCTAGCTGCGACTACTCAGATAATAGCCGCGGCAGTTGTTGCTAAGTTTGAAAAAATTTTAAGGGGGCGACTAATAATCATGAAGAGAAAAGTGTTGTTTATTTGTGTTCATAATTCAGCAAGAAGTCAAATGGCAGAAGAGTTTTTAAGACTGCTCGGTGGTGAAGAATTTGAAGTAGAAAGTGCTGGCTTTGAAGCCACAGAGATTAATCCTCTTGTTATTCCGGTAATGAAAGAAGAGGGGATCGATCTTACTAACAAAAAAACCAAAAGTGTGTTTAATCTCTATAAAGAGGGAAGATTCTTTGGCTATGTAATTACTGTTTGTAATAAAGGTAAAGAATCAAATTGTCCTATTTTTCCGGGGTCACCAATAAGAATCCATTGGGACTTGGAGGACCCAGAAGATTTTATCGGAACTGAGGAAGAAAAACTGGAAATGGTCAAGGAACTTCGTAATAAAATTAAAAAGTTGGTTCAGGAATTTATTGAACAATATAAGGAATAATGGAAATAGATACTTGCTGATTAATGAACACATATTCAATGTTGAATATGTGTTTTCTTTTGAGTGAACCTCCCCTACCTACACTTCGTTAAGAACGAAAACACTGTTTTCGCCGAAGGCTGGGGGCTTCCGGCAAGCCCAAAATGCATGTCTCAGCGGTATCTCTTTGGAGATGCCTCACCCGATAGGTGTGAGTCCATCATTTCGGTAATCGAGCCCTATGGGCACCTTGGTCACGGTAATAAGACTATAAAGAATATAGCTCTATATAGAGAAAATTCTTTTCTGTTTATAGAACCATCTATAGATTACCATTACCATATAGATTACTAAGGACATGCTAATCCATGTCCAATACCATTTCCATGAATGATATTTAATGATCATGGTATTTCTTTCGATTAAGAACTCTATTAATGTGAATACAGAAATAATAGTAAAAAAATAGAGTATTCTTACTTCTAATGTTTTATGAATTGGATAATTTAAAATAAAAAATATACTAATAATTGGAAGTATAAGGAATTCAAAGAGAAAGCTTGTAGCGTTGGCCTTTGAGAATTCACGCACAGGGTACTCAAGCCAGCCATATTGTACAACTATTAAGCCTAGAATCCATGTAAAAAACTGTGTCGTCAAAAAAATTAAGGCAGCTTTATCCAGCTTTTTACGTGGAATAAAAAATATAGCGATGAAGCAACCAATCCATGCGCCTGTCAGCAGAATACTCTCAATGGAATAGATGAGAATCATCCTCCTATGATAAATTTGATCTTTTAGAAAACCATAAAATAAAAACACGAGAAATGAAATAGTATATAAAAAAAGTAATATACGTACGGACTGTCTGAGAAAACAACGTCCCTGCTAGAGGGTTTTCTAATGCCGTAAAAACTGCTGTGAAATTAATAAACCATACTGAAAATGAGACAAAAATGAAATAATGTAAAAATTTCTTGAATAAGGATGCTTTGATAGGAAACATGAGAATGAACCAAACAAAGATCATTGGGTAAAATAAGTAGTTAGTAGTAAAACCAACTTGTGTTGCTCGTGGAAACTCTCGCACAGGAAACTCGATTTTACCAAGTTCAACAAGTAGAATAATAGCAGGCCACGTAAATGCTTGAAACATAAAAAAACTTACTAATGCAAGTCTATACTTTTCTTTTGGTATATAAAAAATAGATGCTATCGAAATTGCAAAGACTGAAACCATGATGAAACGTTCGATTGTCAAAGGTAAACACGTCCTAAAAAGTATTTTTTATTAGCATGTCTCTGATAAAAAACTATATACAAAAATCTAGCGAACTTATTAATGTTGCCATGGGCGGGCACCCTGGTCACGATAATATGACTAAGAAGTATAGCTCGAAAACTTCGGCAAACAACAAACCATGCCCAAATACAAACACCCAAACTGGTCAGCAGGTTTAAAGAGACACAGCAATATTTGGAATTGACTTTCATTATCAATACCGATAGAATTAAAGCTGTACATTTGTAGAGTTGTACTCGATGTCATTGCCAAAACAAAGGGAGCCATTTAAGCTCTGTAGAGATTTTCAAATACGATTTAAGCTGGAGGAGGTATCCATGATGTCATTATCGAAAGGAAAAGTAAATACGCCTTATACTGTGAATTGTGTTAAAACTGATAGTGAAGATATCCGTGAATTTTTATTTACGCTTGGTTGTTATCCTGGTGAAAAAATAACTATTATTTCAAAATTGGCATCTAATTATATTATTAACATAAAAGATGCAAGGTACAGCATAGACGAGGAATTAGCAAACGCCATTATGGTATAAAGTTTCTGATTGTACCGTTATCAATAGAGTATTGTTAATTAAAATTTTGATAAAGCTAACTATTTATAAGGAGGGACTTATGAAAATTGCTTTAGCAGGTAATCCGAATAGCGGAAAAACAACCTTGTTTAATGCTATTACTGGCAAAATCGAGCATGTCGGAAACTGGGCTGGGGTTACCGTGGAGAAGAAGGAAGGCGATGTTAAACAGAGCCTTAACCCAAGGAATGAAGACTTAGTTGTGGTGGACTTACCCGGTGCATACTCCATGTCGCCATACACGAGTGAAGAGTCGATTACCCGAGATTTTGTCCAAAACGAGAATCCAGATGTTATTATCAACATTGTTGACTCAACAAATTTAAGTAGAAGTCTGTTTTTTACTACACAATTACTAGAACTAGGTATACCCGTCGTTGTTGCACTCAATAAGAGTGATTTGACAGAGAAAAAGGGCAATACGATCGACGTTCCGGCCTTGAGAGATGCACTTAAATGCCCCGTTATTCAAACCATATCGTCAAAATCATCATACAACGGTTTGCCTGAACTGTTGGATGCGGTAATAATGGCTGGGAAGTCAAACAAAAAGCAAATTTCTCCTAATATTGGTGCAAAAAAAGCCTCAACAAAGGAAGAATTTGAGAAAGTGGATAAAAAACGATTTACGTTTGTAAACAATATTGTTACGGAAGTCGAGAGAAGAAAGGTAAGCTCGGAAAAGCAAACCTTGCAAGACAAAGTTGATAGGATAGTAGCTCACCCATGGTTGGGGATTCCGATCTTTGCGCTAATTATCTGGCTCGTATTTTCGATCTCACAGTCATGGGTTGGACCAGTGTTTGCCGATATTTTTGTTGGATGGATAGACTCGTTGAACGCAGGGGTGGCCTCACTGCTAGGCGAAAACGTGAACCCTGTTGTTAGTGCCTTGTTGCTTGATGGTATCATTGGCGGTGTAAGTGCTGTCGTTGGGTTTTTACCACTGATTATGGTGTTATTTTTCTGCTTAGCACTATTGGAAGACAGCGGATATATGGCCCGTGTGGCTATTGTTCTGGATAGATTCTTTAAAAAGGTTGGATTATCAGGTAGATCGATCATACCTATGATTATTGGTACCGGTTGTGGTATACCCGGTATTATGGCAACAAGAACGATTAAAAACGAAAGACAGAGACGCACCACTGCGATGTTAACCCCATTTATGCCTTGTGGGGCAAAACTCCCAATCATAGCACTTTTCGCCGGTGTGTTTTTTAACGAGAATAGCTGGGTTGGAACTTCAATGTACTTCCTTGGGATTATTGTTATCATTATCAGTGCCTTGATTATCAGAAAAATCACAGGAGATTATTCTAAATCATATTTCATCATGGAGCTTCCTGAGTACAGATGGCCAAGTATCAAGAGAGCATCCGTATCCGTATTAATGAGAGCAAAAGCATTTATTATTAAAGCAGGTACAATTATCCTGGTTTGCAACGCTGTAGTGCAAATCTTACAAACATTTAACTGGCAACTCCAAGTGGTTGCAGAGACTGCGCCGGAGACAAGTATCTTAGCAAGCATTGCAACACCCTTGGCGATATTATTTATTCCGCTTGGCTTTGGCCTGTGGCAGTTTGCAGCAGCGGCAGTAACGGGATTTATCGCCAAGGAAAATGTGGTCGGAACCTTAGCTGTTTGCTTTAGTATCACGAACTTTATCAATGTTGAAGAATTAACACTGGTTGGCGGCAGTCAAGAAGTAAGTTCGATTTTTGGTATTAGCGCAGTAGCCGCACTTGCCTATTTGGTCTTTAACCTCTTCACACCACCATGCTTTGCAGCGATCGGTGCCATGAGGTCTGAGATGGAATCGCCTAAGTGGCTTTGGGGGGCTATTGGGTTCCAACTGAGCATGGGTTATGTATTGGCTTTCCTTGTATATCAGATAGGTACTTTAGTAACTACGGGTACATTAGGTCAAGGATTTATCGGAGGACTAATCGCTGTGCTTGTTATAGTAGGATGCGTTCTCTACTTAATGAGAAGAGGTAGTAATAGCGCCCAAATATCTGCCGGAATGCGGTCGGTAAAAGTATGAGCGCAGTAGATTTTATCGTGATTGCTGTAGTCGCCGCACTCGTAGGACTTGCCATATATAAAATTATTAGGGACAAAAAAAGGGGTGTCAAGTGTTCTGGATGCAGCGGATGCTCCGAATACTCCGAATGCTCCGAATGCTCCGATAAGCACCCACATAAATAGTAGCTAACCTTCTCCAATATGAGTTAATTATTGGAGAAGGTTTTTCTAATTGTTGATCAACTGTTAAAATTCCGGCCTAAATTTAAACTGTGCTGGGCAGTATTAAATCAAGAAATGCAGAGATACTATCTTGCAGGAATGGAGTTATTTTTGGCGATCTGGCGACAAGTGCTTCTCACTATATACTGAAAATGACTAACAGTATCAAAAGGAGCACAAGTGAAAGGAATGAACGACATTATGCAGTTAAATCATTCATCTACTAATTTGGGGTTGGTAATATCTTTAGGTGGGAGTTTATTGGCGTTACAGTTTAGTAAAAAATATCATGTTGCTTTTGGGATTATGCTAACAGCGTTGGCAGGAGTACATTCTTGGCAGCATCGTAAGAGTTTAACGAAGATGCTGTTAATGGAACGCCCCTCTGCAGACCGTATAAACTTAGAGTAGCTATTCCGGGATATAAGGCAATTCTAGGTTCCAATTGTATTATATATTGTGTTAGTGAATGGACCTCTCTGGCCGGGAGGGCACAAAAAAAGTCCCCTTATAATTAAGAAGGTATAATACCTCAGTATCTGAGGAAATTATATCTTCTTTGCTGTATATTATAGCATCAATCATAGATAGGTGGGTGCTATGACCCAGTATCAACAATCAATGATTCTTAGTGTCCATATTATAGATATACGAAATAGTCGTTCAATGGATAATCATATACATAAAGTTAACGAAATTGATTGACTTCTCTTTTGTTCATAATGAGCTTCAGGATAAATATTCCCCTTGATAATGGACGTAATGTCACAGACCTATTAGTACCTTCAATGGTGATAACGATTATCATTTACATTTAAAAATTATTATAGTAAAATAAGAGAATATTGTAAGTGTATAGCTAACTTTGTAACACAGGGGGTAACTAAAACAATTTTCTAATAGCTTCTCGGAATTTCGATGATGGTAATAGGGAGGGAATCAATACATTGGATGTTGATGAAAACGTATGAATAAATACACATTGCTCAGCGGAGCGTTTTTGGGGTTGTTTTATGGGACTAAAAGTCGTAAAGGAAATGATCCAGCCTTTTTCAAAGGATTTTCTGGAACTTTAGAAATAAAACATTCTATTCCAGGGCGAATTCGCTTTTTTGCACCTTCTTTAATTCAGTTATCAAAGGGAAAAGAACTATTGGAAGAGCGGATGCAGGCCATTGAGGGGATAGAGAAAGTAGACGTAAATATCCTCAGTGGTTCAATCTTGGTACTTTATCAAGAAGAGAAGATTGAGAAAATACTAATTTTAGGAATCATTATAAAACTATTGGGATTAGAGAATAAAATCCAAAGTAAAGAGGTTCCAATCGTCAGGAAAGAAATCAGAAAATGGAATGAAGCCTTGAGTTATTCGTTATATGAAAAAACAAGGGGATTCTTAGATATCAAAGCAACCCTTTCACTTGTCTTTTTATTTTATGGAATCAAAGGACTGTTTTTTACGCCTGGAATAGCGAAGGTCAATCCCTATAACCTATTATATTGGGCTTATCGATCTTTAGTTTTGGAGGGTGACCATCAATGACCCTTATCGCAAATTTATATGACTATATGATCAAAATATATGTTGTTCATAGCATTCCAGGAAGATTGAGATTAACTATACCCTCTATGAAGGAAATTCCTAAGGCCTGGCAAGTGGATTCTCTCACAGTTACAGAATTAATAGAAGCAATTCCAGGCGTAAAAACAGCTTCTTACAGTTATCTTACAGGCAGCGCTTTAATTTTATATGATGCCGATCGCCTTGATGAAAAGAGAATCGTTAAGTATTTGAAAAATATGGTGAGAATCGTTGGAGCTCACAGAACCCAGCTGGCCAAGACGAAGGTAGAGGAACTAGAAGAAGCAATTCATAAAATGCGAGAAATCATCAAACTAGAGATGAGTTTATAGAGGAGGGAAGGTGTATTGGCCATAAAAAAGGAATCGCCTTTATTACAATGTGATATAGTACACAGCCTTCCGGGAAGAGTAAGGATTAAATGCAGAGCTCTAAAATACCTTCAGAAACAAGCTTTGGATTTGGAAAAGAATTTAAATAACGTAGCTATTATTAAGAAGGCCACGGTTACTACTATAACAGGAAATGTGTTAGTATATTTTGATTCTGAACTTGCAGATGGCGATGAAATCCTGGAAACTGTTGAAACGGTAATCTATACCTATTCTTTGATAGCCCATAAAAATGAGCAGACAGGAAAAAATGACGTGCCAGTCCAAGAACGAAGACTGCAGGAAGAGTCTTATCAAGATATCTTAGGAAGGATTGCCATAACAGGGGCGGGTTTCTTTGTGGCTAGTTTCACAAAAGGTTATGTGTTGCTGCCACAGCAAGGACTACTGTCCCGTTTTACGACGATTCCTGCGCTTCTTAGTTTAGGATTATCAAAGTCTATTTTTAATAGTGGCATGAAATCTCTGGTCGTTACGAAAAGACCCAATGCCGATACCCTGACCATGGCTTCGATTGTCACGTCCCTTCTTTCCGGCAGTGGAGTATCTGCTTTAACCACGATCTTACTATCGGATGTGGCAGAACTGATCACCGCTTACACTATGAACCGAACGAGAAACGCCATTAAGGATATGATCGAAGTAGGAGAAACCTTCGTTTGGAAGAAATTAGACGATGATTCTGTCGTGCAAATTTCATTATCCGAAATTAAAGTGGAAGATCTGGTCTTGGGGCAAACTGGCAATAAAATCAGTATTGATGGACTCATTGTCGAAGGAGAAGCCGTCATTGATCAGGCCGCCATTACGGGTGAGTTTATGCCGGTCGTCAGAAAAAAAGGAGAGCGCGTCTTTGCAGGGACGGTAATTCAATCTGGAAATGTAACCGTAAAGGCAGAAAAAGTAGGTGACGATACAGCAGTTTCTCGAATTGTCAGTATGGTGGAAGACGCCGGCAATAATAAAGCGCAAATTCAAGTCTATGCCGATCGATTTTCAGCTCATCTAATACCCTTGAATTTTGCCCTTGCCGGCATCGTATATCTGACAACGAAAAGCGTCGTCAGGGCTTTAAATATGCTGATTATCGACTATTCCTGTGGAGTGAGGCTTTCAACAGCTACAGCGTTATCGGCAGCCATTCACACCGCAGCAAAGAATGGCATCCTATTAAAAGGCGGAAATTTAATCGAGGCAATGGCAGAAGCCGATACCTTAATTCTAGATAAAACCGGCACAGTAACCGAAGGGAAGCCTAAAGTCACTAGCATCGTGACTAAGAAGAATGTATCGGAGGCAGAAGTCATCAAGCTTGCGGCAGCTGCAGAAGAAACATCAGATCATCCGTTGGCCTATGCAATTTTATCAAAGCTACGTCGATCCGGATGGACGATACCTGAACATTCTGAAACCATCGTTTATATTGCTAGAGGGGTAGAGACGAAGGTTGATGCTAAGTCGGTGCGAGTAGGGAATCGAAAGTTCATGGAGGAAAATGGCATTGATTTTTCTGAGTTGGAGAAGGAGATCGCTCACTTAATCGATCGAGGAGAAAACGTGATTTTTGTATCCCAGGAGGAGAATCTTGTGGGTGTTTTAGGGGTACAAGATACCTTAAGGGCTAATATGAAAAAGGCTATCAACCGGCTGAGATATTTAGGCTTTGATGAGTTAAAATTGCTCACCGGAGATTTGGCAAACTCGGCAAAGATCGTAGCCAACAGCATGGCCATGGATGGCTTTGAATCAGAGTTGCTTCCGGAGGATAAGGCTAAGTATGTCCTTCAGGCTCAATCACAGGGTTCAAGAGTCATCATGGTGGGAGATGGAATTAATGATGCACCCGCTTTAGCCTATGCCGATGTGGGTGTTGCAATAGGCAATACGAGAACCGATATCGCCATAGAAGCGGCCGATGTCACGATAGCCAGCGATGATCCCTTATTGATTCCAAGTATGGTGAGTATGTCCCGAAAAACAATGTCGATTGTGAAGCAAAACTTCGCAACGACCATTGGAATCAATACGGTTGGACTTATGCTGGGTGCGATAGGGATTTTGCCGGTATTTTGGGGGTCAGTACTTCACAATAGCACCACGATCTTGGTTGTCTGTAACTCTGCCCGATTACTATTTCATAATTTTGAAAGAAATGTGAGTTGATGGTATGAGTTATCCGGTCATGAACATCATTCACCAATTGCCAGGGCGGGTTCGTCTTTCGTTATCGATGCCGCCTAGGAGAATTGAAAAGTTTGAAACGGAAGTCCTCGGACATAACGGAATTCACTGTGTAAAATTCAGTCCTATCACTCGGTCCGTATTGGTGTATTACAATCCAATTGAAATAGAAATGTCAGAAATTATTATCAGGCTTGGGACGGCTTTGTCTATTGAGTATAATATGTGCTCTGTTTATGTGGAAAATAAGAAGCAAAATGTCGGAGTAAGTATCATCGATAATTATGCTCTCGGGGCATTAATTGTCGCCTGGATTGGAAGAAGTGGATGGGCTCCTATAACCAATATAAGCAATCTATTAGAATGGAATGCAGGGGTAAGCACTCTAGCAGCAGTGGTGAATCACGGAATTTCTGAAATTAAGTTTTCAGGTACCCCGGATCCTGAAGTAGTTACTGTAATTTATCTGCTCAATTCCATGCTGAAAAATCAATTCTTAGGGGCTTCAACGATAACCTGGATCTCAACCTTCATAAGACATTTGACAGGAGAGGAATCGGATCGTATTAGTATCCAAGCCTTTCAAGCCTTCAGCCAAGAAGAAAATCGAATGTATTATGACGTAGCCGTAAAATCAGAAGAGACTCTCTATCATAAAAGTATCTTCAAAATCGTGGGGGATGTGTTGAGAAAATATGTTGGTATTCGAAGCAGTATGAGGGTGACTTCTTTACTTAATCAAATAAAAAACGTCTCGAAAAAACATGGCGATGCACTAGAAGGCTTGGCAAGCGAGAAGGATATAATATTTTTAAGATTAGAATTCTAATCTTAATATTTATTATAAATAAACGATTGAAACATTATTGAAAACTGAAGGAGGAAAGAACATGATCATAACCAGAACACATCTAACAGGTTTTGCAGTAGGAGTGGGGGTTTGCGCAGTAGGGTATTACCTCTATAAGAAAAATGAGGACAAAGTAGATCAGTTATTAAGAAATCAGGGAATCGACATTCCGGTATCGGCTAAAAAGGACTATAATTCAATGACTTTAGAAGAATTAGTCGGTCAGAAGGAACGGATCGAAGATCTAATTGCTGAAAAAGAGATGATCAAAAATCAGCTTGCAGTTTCAACACCTATTGAATAGTATCGTTAGCATAACAGCAAGCGGTTAGATGAATAGGGTTATGACAATTTACGCAACAAAAGCCCTGAAACTAAGTCAGTAAAATCAGCTTCAGGGCTTTTCTCCACTATCAGATCACCATGCTGCTGAGGAACCATTTTCTAAGTGCTATTGACAATTTTTAGAATTGCTTGTATAATATTGATAATAATTCTCATTATTATTTGAAGATATAGTTTGTTTTGAGCTTTTTCTTAGACCACAGTTTTTATGATGGTTAAAGTCAATTGTGGAGACGAAGGAGGCGTGAAGGCGTGGAAATTTCAGCACAGATATTAAGTACACTAATCGAAGAGGGTTTACAACTTTCGCAAACAGGATGCAAGATTCAAGAAAGTCGTGCTATACATTGGTATATAAAAAGTAAATCAACAATAGATAACTTACATTTGCAACCCAAAACATTGGATAAGTTTAAGTATAGCTTGGATATTGAAGAAAGAGTTAATATCCTGAAAATGATATCTAATCATTCAGTCATATAACACATTTTGCTTTCCAGTTTATTGATCTCTTTAACTATACCTATTACAAGAGGATATGGGAAATTACAAGTATTTTTTTGGAGCATTTTTTATTATTTTTTGGAGTAAATAATGACAATTGTTATTAAAAAAGATGAAACGTAATCCAGAGCGATAATAATGCTCTGGATTTTTACTTATATACCATATGTATTGTAAGATACAATCGCCCCGATGTTCAACTTTAGCTGAACGAGTTCACTTCTTAGATTTCTTGTTAGTTAAGAACAAGCTGAAATGAGCAATACTAAGCTAAGGATATAGGCTGCCAACCGATCATCTTCATTATGCCACTCGATATATAATTCCAATAGCAGGACCATCGGATCAAGCTCATCAACAAAACTTCTGATATACCCTTCATCAAATCCTACGGCGAGGGCTTTTGCAAAATATTCCTCTGAAGTGCTTCATTCAAAGTTTTAAGGGCCGTTATAGCCAATAGGTTCGTTATTTCCACGATACTGTGAGATCTCTTTAATCCTTCGGCAAAGTTTAAAAGCCGATTCAACAAGAGCTGAGCATCTCCATAACGCTTGGTGGCGATTAAAACCCACGCCAGCACGATTAGCTCATATTCCCGCGTTCTGATAATATCCTAATACAAACTCAACCGGCTTTCCGGAAAGCTATTCAAACCGTCTGATGATAAAGAGCCAAGTGTCTCTTAGTGTCGTAAGGGGCGGGCGAGAGATAATGCGAGAATTGAACGCTTCTTTCGCAACTATAAATGGGAACGTTTGTATCCAGAGGCTCCTGAGACCGTTACAGAGTTGAAGAAAATGACCAAGAACTATATGAAGCATTACAACTGGAACCGACCACATCAATCACTCGAGTATGCTACTCCCGGCAGCATCTACTATTCTCAAAACGATGTTCAAGGGCAGGTAA
>Ga0074193_1001972_pt1 | contig 21152 bp, 27 predicted proteins | sample EPASupsiteHSE605_FD_64523 | JGI IMG/M metagenome (GOLD analysis project Ga0074193, IMG submission 64523) | Bioremediated contaminated groundwater from EPA Superfund site, New Mexico - Sample HSE6-05 | ecosystem: Environmental > Aquatic > Deep subsurface > Groundwater > Contaminated ... | reverse complement strand
ATATAATCAAGGTCAGTACATTTGGACGGCGTTGTAGACATAACTCTAATTATATTTATAATTTTTATATTATAAATAATATTTTAAATGATTTTAAGTTCATGGTGATGCAAGTGCGTAAGTCCTATACTAATCAGGATAATAAAACTATAACACTTACTTACAGCGTTACCAACGGTTCTACAGCATATTCCAATTGCACTATTTATACCGATTCCGGGCAGGTTTACACATCTAATATCTCAACCTTAACCGGGACCTTTGAGTTTACAGGAACTACTGGGAAAAATTACCTGGTCAGTTTTGATATAATGAACAACAATGGAGGGCATTACAGTGGTGCTTTCCCAATACTTTTTTTCCGTGGTCTGCCCACTAACTGGAATCCTTTCCCTTCTGACTATCCGCAATGGCTCAAAAATCACATTATTATTTTTCTTACAATATGCTGCTTTTTATTCTTCGGGAAGGCGTACATTGAAATAGGGCTGATTTTAGGGACTGCAGTTTTAGCTTCTTCTTATATCTGGGGTTTCCTGAATCTCCCTGAAAACGTGCAAACTCCTGTTATAATCTTTTTAACGGCGCTAATTGCCGGAGGCGAATATATAGCTAAACGAAAAATCATGGGGTGACAAACACGCTACTTGAATTATTTTTTTTGATTTATATTGTGTACAAAAAAAGAGAAAGAATTAAGGAATCAATAAATAAAACATTAAAGAGGGTATAACTACGGATTGGGGAACCTGGCCGCCTGAGATTAATCAAGAACTGGCATATCAGAGTTTGAACAACCTTAGCCATGCGAATATTACATGGGATATTTCTAATTATACAACAATCTCAAATTTTACGAACGTCAGTCTGACAAACAGTACGCAGTCCTCAGATGCAGTTTTCGCTCCAGTAAACGAGGTTTTAGTCGCTCAGGTTTTTGGATACTGGTTATATATTATTATAATTTTTTATCTGTCTCTCCTGGTCTACGGGAAAACAGAAAGTCTGGGAGCTACCAGCATAACAATAATGCTATTATCAGCACTTGCTATTGTTCCCTCAGCTGCAGGTGCCTGGTCTATTCCCCCAGAGGTTTCTTCTATTCTGTATATACTTGCAGTCCTGGGTTTGGCTGGATCTCTAATGTCATGGTTGATAGAAGGGTGATTCGATGGTAGGAAATGACACTATACAGGTAAGCGGGTCCGGACAATCTGCACCAACTCCCCCGCCTTCACAGACTTATGATTATGTTACAATGGGGGGTCAAAATCAGGCTGCTGTCAACATAGCACAAACTCAGATAGATTATCTGAGGTCTAAAGATCCAAATGCATTGACAGACGCGGAAAGGGCTTACCTTCAGGCACAGGGTTATACTCCGGTCTATGAACAGGTACCAACAGAGTATTACACTGTAGCAGAAAGGGCTTCAGAATTAGGAGTTAATGAGAGTTTTCTCAGTGGCTGGTATCAAAAGTGGGGCCGGAGTCCTGGAGTAAAAACGTATGAAACCAAATTAACTGGGTATGAATTGGGATCAAGTGAGCAGACTCCAACGGCTACGGGCTGGCAGGCTAATATCAGCAAAATTACTCCTAATTCAGGCTCAATTCAACTTTACATAAACAACGATGAAGTTTTGCGAAGATCAAGAAATCAAGGTATCCCTATAACTTACTCTAACGGTCAGTATGTTATCAATGCTCAAGGCGCCGAATATGAGCGTTATGTCAATCTATTTAATACCATTCAGGATGAGGAGTATAATAAACAGGCCGATGCATGGAATCAATCAATGAAAAACGCTCCTCTTATATCAGCAGAAGAGGATTATAGCAAAATATCTTTTCTCGGGTTAGATCTAGGTAAAATCACATTTGGAAAAAACATAAATGAAGCTGTTGGTAATGTAATAAAACTGCCAAGTCTCAGTGAGGTAGCAGCATACAGAGAAAGAACTTTCGGAGAATCTGGTAATTTCCTTATCAATTACATGGAGTCTGACAAGTTTGGTTCTGGTTCACTAAAAGCCATTAGTGGAGCAAATGAAGACCTTTATTTGTATGCGAGGAAAAACCCAGCAGATGCAATAGCTACAATCGGGGCGCTTTATGCTACAGGGGTGGCAGAAGGTGTAGTCGCAGATGCAGCATTAACTGGTTTAGAACAAGCACTATTAGCTAAGAATTTTCTCACAGCAGCAAGATATGTTAAACCTATAGTGGGTATAGCTGCAATAGGGGCAACAGGTGATTATCTACGAAGCGCTACTTCTGGAGAAGATGCAGTTAAGAAGCTCGGAAAATTAGCAGTTGGTGCCGTAGGGTTTGGCGGGGGCTCAGGTAAATCACTTCAGGCTTACGATGTATTAAGAACAAAGGGATTAAAAGAAATTCCTATTGGTACCGTTGTAAGTGAAAGAGTACTTACTGGTGAAGAAACGGTGCCTTTAGTGGGAGCTGGTAAGAATGCAGACTATCTGGTAAGGATGTTTGAAGGCGAAGGTGGAAAAGTTACCGGATACCATGTAAACCCTACCGGTTTTGAGATCGAACCAGTTGCCGGTATAGATACAACAGTTACCAGAAGAGACGTCAAAAGGCCTACTGATGTCCCAGGTCTTTATATTTCACCTGTACAAAGTGGTCCCTCTATACATTTTAGTAGAGTAACACCAACAAGCTCCTCCGGTGCCTACTTAAAAGCACTTGAAGGTGTGGGGGATGTCACAATCGGAGCTGCGACACTCAGCAGAAAAAGAGTTGGTGAAGGTCTATCGAAACTGTCTGATACTTTAATTGGTTACCCACAACCGAGAAAACCATCTACTTTCCGCATAGAGATTCCTGCAGGCGTGGAAAGATTACCTGAAGAAATTAGATATGACGTACCGGGGTTACCTGAAGAAATGAACCCATCCAGAGAATTTTACCTACTGGAAGGAAAGAAGGGAGCTGCGAAAGCATATATTACACCGGTTGCGGAATCTGGTTTACGCGGTAGTAGTGGTAGAGTAGAGGCCGAGGCCGCTATAGTTCCGGATACTAGACTATACAAGACAGGTGAAGCCGGGTATATAAAATACGGTGGCAGAAGAATAAAAATAGAGGAGTATACTGCAGGTACTCCTAGTAAAATCGAAACATCATTAATAGAAGATACTAATTTACCCGGAAGTGCAGGAAAATTATCTGAAAACATAAATATGCCAGGTATTGAAGAACCAATTTTTAAACCTGGTGAAGTCGAAACAGCAGCAAGGGCAAAACAAGCAAGGAAATCTAAAGCGTGGATGGGAGGGGAACCAGAAACTACAATAGCTGCCCGCCAACTAAATGAATATAATTATTCACTTAGGGGATTAGGTGAAGAAACATCTATTCTTAAACGATATGCTGAGAGTTTGCCTATTGTATATAGCAGCAGCATGCCAAATATGATAAGTGAAACACCATCAATAAGCAGTATTTCTCCTTCCAGGGTTAATATCTCTCCTTCAGTTCCAAGTATGATAAGTGAAACACCATCAATAAGCAGTATTTCTCCTTCTAGGGTTAATATCTCTCCTTCAGTTCCAAGTATGATAAGTGAAACACCATCAATAAGCAATATTTCTCCTTCCAGGGTTAATATCTCTCCTTCAGTTCCAAGTATGATAAGTGAAACACCATCAATAAGCAGTATTTCTCCTTCCAGGGTTAATATCTCTCCTTCAGTTCCAAGTATGATAAGTGAAACACCATCAATAAGCAATATTTCTCCCTCTAGGGTCAATATCTCCCCCTCAAGGCCAAGTATAGTAAGCAATACGCCGAGTACACCGAGGCCAGACCGTGGAACCTCTTATCCAATCTCTGATATTCCAAGTATGCCAAGACCTAGCCGCGAAACTCCAAATCGCATAATAATTGGACATATCCCTTACAACCCTGAACCACGTGAACCTAGCCGCGAAACTCCAAATCGCATAATAATTGGACATATCCCTTACAACCCTGAACCACGTGAACCTAGCCGCGAAACTCCAAATCGCATAATAATTGGACATATCCCTTACAACCCTGGACCACGTGAACCTAGCTACGGATCATGGAGTAAAGTTTCTCTCCCAGGGCCCAGTCCAATTTTTAAAACTAGCAGGTTTGGAACAGACAAAAAAGATGACAATAAGAAAAAACAATTCCAGCCTAAAATCAATTACGGTATCAAGAAAAGGGGATATCTCAGAAACAAATTTGGAAGTTTGGACGGTCTGGTTAAAACAGTTAACAAAAACGGACCAAAAATGAAAAAACTGAGGTTGAAATAATGCCTCTTCCTTCGGTTCGATCTTATGCGTTGACAATGCTAGTTATCCAGGTGTGCTGTGTATTTGTCGGGTCAACTGGTATTTACCCAATGCAGATCTCTGTAGCCGGAGTTTCTACTCAGGACTTTTTGGCAGGCATGATATCAGATCTTCAAACTATTGTTGGCAAACTGTCAGATCCTGGAGTAGTTGAATATATAGGTGCTTTTTATTTGTTTATCTTTTTAGCAATAAAAGTTGTAATCTCCTTCTTAGTCATGGTTTTTTATGGGTTCGGAGCTGTTTTTGCTGCAGTAGGCTTTCCATCTTATATTTATTTGCCTCTCCAGATTATTATTGATGCAGTGGTATTATACGACTTTGCAGAACGCAGGCTTTGATATGGCATTCAAAAAAACCTGGGTTTGCCCGTTATGTTCCCGAAAAATAAAACCAAAAACGGAGCAGAATAGGGCTTTTATGGTATGCCCGATCTGTAACACAAAAATGAGTTATGAAGTGATACGTTACTAATTATTTCTCATTTTTCTATTTTTTTATTGCAAAAAGTATAACCTTGCTATTATGTATATATATCAGATATATTATACATATTAAATATGTCGGGCTCTATGGCAAGTATATACTTAGATGACGAAAGTCAAAAAGCTCTTGCAGATACGTTTGGACCTGGTAAACAGTTTACCAGCGCATCAGCAGCTGTACGACACGCAATTAAAAATACATTCGGAGGGATAACAACTGAAGCTGAGTAATTTAGATACAACGAGAATTGCTTATATTGCACTGGCTTTTATCGGTATTGTAGTTATGAAAATAGGGATGGCTGATATTTCTGTAATGTTAATAGGTTTTGTCATTACAGCAATAGGGTCCTATGCTGCATACAGGCAGAAAAAGCAAACAGGGGTGAAAAATGCACCCTCTAAAAATTAACCAAAAACAGATTTTTTGGCTTATTGATCTTTTTTTGAATTCATCATTTCTTATGATCTGTGTCTACTCTGGGGCTTATGTTCAATATTTTGATCAGAACTTTATTGTGGACAATGTAAATAACTTCCTTTATTCATTCGGATTATTCCTGGTCCTTATGGGTGTTAAAATGGTATATAAAGGCTACATTTGCTATAAAAGTAAAAAATCAGGCAGCTCAGCGTAAAAACAAAAACACACTCAATTTTTTATTTTGGGGTCTTTATGGTGATGAAATTCGATGAAATTATTCCAACTTTCTTTCTTTTAGCTGCAGTAATTGCTTTAGTGCTTGGTTTATCTCAAAGCGCAATTGTCTTTTGTTTAACGGCAATGCTTTCTGCTAAGCTATTGTAAGTAGAATCCAACATAAAAATTAATTTACTCTTACTTTTTTTCATATTTAAAAAACAAATCCTGAAAGTAGCATTTAGAGTGCACATTATTTTTTGTAAATGTATTCAGTATTTATATGTATATAGTTCTAAATATATGTAAAATTTAGCTTATTATATAGTAATCACAATTTTATATATACTAATTGGATAAAATATAATCAATATAAGTATAAGCAATAAGTACTCTTTTCTGTGAATGTGCAGGATGTATTTACTTTAGAAACAGCAACAGAAGTAAATCTTCTTGATGCGTTTCTTTGTGATTGCCAGATAAGGAATTTTACCGAAAGGACAATTGCGTCATATAGGAGCCACATAAAGTATTTTCTTTCTTTATATCCTGTTAGTGCCAGTACGAATGATTTTAAAGATTTTCTTGTTTTACTTCGGGATGAAAGAGGTCTTAGTCCTTCAACCGTAGGAAACTATTTCTGCTCTCTTTCTACCTTCTTTGATTTCCTTGAATGGGAAAAGGTAGTTGAAAAAAACGTAATTCCACAATTCCGGAAAAGGTATATCAGATACTATAAAGAGCCCAGGCATGAAGAAAGACAGCTTATCTCCATGGAACAAATGAAGGACCTGATAAACTCAGCTTCAGAGCTGCAATTTAAGGCAATGTTCTTATTTTTTGCAAAAACAGGGATTAGAAGGCAAGAGTTAATAGATCTTGATCTCAGGGACCTATATATCTCAAAAAATTATGCTGTCCTTAAACCTCATGCGAAAAGGAGCAACCGCATAGTTTTTTTTGATGATGAATGTGCTCAGGTCCTGGATAAATGGGTAAAATGGCGGTATAATCACGGGATTAAATCAAATTCTCTTTTTGTGGGTGCTCAGGGTTGCAGGATCTCCAAAGACCTGGTCTATGATGTTACAACAGCTCACGCTCAAAAACTTGGGTTTCATGATCCTGCAGGCAGACTGAATGAGAAATTTACTCCTCATTGCTTCAGGCATTGGTTTACTACATGGATGCGTAGAGCAGGATGTTCAAGGCCTTTCCTGCAGGAACTCAGGGGAGATATCAGAAAAGAGGCTGTAGATATATACGACCATATAACCCAGGATGAACTAAAGGAAGCATATTTTAAGTATATGCCAAAATTAGAAATCAATTGAAAGACTCTGCTCTATATATTTCATTGTGGCTAATTTTTTATTTATATACACGTCTTTGTTAATGAGGTTCGTTTACATGAGTGATAGTTGGTCTATAATTTGGTTAATTCTATTTCTGGCTTATTTGATCATCCCGGCAAAAGTTTATGGTAAATTATCAGAAGATGTGGGCAGGGGTAAAAAATGGTGGGGGTGGGTGCCACTTCCACTCTTTAGATTCTGTTTACTTTTAGAAATAGCAGGCATGAGTGGTTGGTGGATTTTATCTATTATATTTCCTTTTGTGTCTAATTTAGCTTTGGCTAAAATATGGTATAATATTTCTAAAATTTATAATAAATCAACTTCAGAATCAATAATAGCAGGTATACTTGGATTTTTTATTTTAGGAATCATTCCTGCAATCTATTATGCTTATTTCGGCAATTCGTTGAAAATTAATAATAAAAATATGGTAATTTATGGAAATATTAATAAAAAAGAAAGCATTCAAGCTTCTAGTTGGATGAATGAAGCTCAAAGAAAGGAATTTGAATCTTTGGCTAAGAAATAATTAAACTATATGGTTCATTTATATTTTTGATTTTTGTCAAAAAAGTAAAACTGTTCTAGAATTATCATGAGAATTCTATTATTTACTGATTCTAAATTGCCGCAACTATACAAAATAAAACATTCTAAAATCAAAAACAAAATTAATTTTATAAGAGCAGCCCAATAAATTAAACGCTGAGGGGGAGAACCGAACGCCTCAAACGCCCGGATAATCCCTATCAGTTTACATTTTAGAGGCTGAATTATCAAGATCTCCCTTCTAAGAGGGTCGGAATACAACTTTGAGAAAAGTTTCCCCTCTCTGGCTGGGACGCGTTAGCAGCGCGATGACTCTACAGCCAATATACTAATTTACTTTCTATCTTAAAAAGGTTTTTATACATCTTCGTATCCATTGAAATTAGCTAGAAACTTTAGCAGAGTTTCTGGACTATATTTGAATGGAATACAACAATGAAAACACAAAAATCAAATAGCGTTAGCTCTGGTTTTATCAGCCAGAACCGTTTAGCGGTAGATCTCGATGCCTGTTTTAGGCCAATGTTGAAAGACCTTCATCTTACCCGAATTGATGAAAATTCCATTTCTGATCGGGAATCCTGGGGGCATGAATAATGCTTCGGGTTCCCGTTAACTTGGTGAAACTCTGTTCGGGCTGCAAGAGCCTAAAAACCATGCGTGTTAATGTCGTTGGTCGCGGACATTCTCCGATATATGTCCCGGGTTGCAATAAGAATTTAAGGCCATCCTTTACAGGAAAATGTTTAGTCCAGGATCAAACTGTTTCTGTGGAAGGTGCTAACTGATGCGGCTTTCACTTCAACTTTCTGCAAGTGACAAAAATAAGTATTGCTTTTGTCAGTATCAGCTAAATCCTGCCCAATTCAAGGATATTTTAGAGCTCCTTAAATCTAAAGGCATAAAACCATCCTCTTCTTCCGGGGTGGTTCTCTAATGTCTGAAATTGATAATGGTTGTGTATATCTGGATGACGATCGCTTGACCTGTCAGCTGGACGGTAAGCCCTGCAATAGGTTTGTTTATTGTCCTGCCGAAAATGAGGGGGACGGTTTCCTCTGTGATGGAATCGAGTGTGATATCTGATGCCTCGATATTACGAAAAGCTCCGTGGCCATGGTCCAGGCATGCAGTACAGTAACCTTACTATACCAGTCGGTATTTGCAGGCAAATGAAAATAACTCCGGGTACCCATGTATTCATAGAGCAAAATGATTCAGATTCGTTAATCGTTGGAGTTGTCCGGAGGGTTGCAAATGGCAGCTAATCTGAAAGGTGGTGCTCCTGGACAACCAGACAACCCGGTTCCGTCTGCTCCTGGACAACCAGACAACCCGGCTCCGTCTGCTCCATCCACTCCACCCGCTCAACCTAACGCGGTTTTCTCACACTTCGAAGATGTCCCTACAATGAGACTTCCTGAGGGTACCGTTTTCTTAACTCCGGATCAAGAGAACAAAGGCCGTGTCTATGATGGGAAGGTGGGCATAAAGTACGGAGCTGAAAAAGACGAATGGCTCCGGCTTTCCTACACATCCATGAAGAGACTTATCGATTTCTGTAAAGAAAATTCAGTGGCCTTTAACACGCAGCTCAAGAAAGAAAGGGAAAAATTACAGGTTTCAGACCTGTAACCGGAGGCGATTCTATGAAATACGTTTGTCTTAGATGTGATAGTGAGAGTCCTTGTTATTTGGACGCAGCTGAAGCTGATCCAGACAACAAGCCGGTTTTTTGTCCCTTCGATGCAGGTATAAAACCTAAGTGGAGAATTGACGGGGATTAATCCCCATGTCTTTTTTTGGTGGTTCAATGCCTCATAAATACAAAATCGGTACTTGTTGCCTCGGTGTTTTTTTGGGTAAATTCGATGGCTGCAAATGGTCTATAACGTGTAGGAGTTGTGAATTCAATACTCTTCGTAAAAAGACCGCTCAGAAAAAAAAAGAAGGTGTTTCAGTTGCCTTTGCTAAGTAATCGTGAATGTGAATACTGCAGCAAGTCTTTTACGGTCTCTATATCTTCGCGTAAGCGTTTCTGTTCCAGGCGATGTAGACTGCAGTCACAGAATGAGCGGAATAGGCAAAAGTACGCAGTTAGTAAAGCCTGGTGTGTGAAAAATGAAGAAAGTAAAGCCTGATTCTCTGGACCGTTTTAAGGATGAAGGCCAGCCGATTGACGAAATTTATTTTGGTAAATTCGACCTGGAGAGAATCTGCCTTGATAAAATCTTTTTTGTGGTCTATGATGAGCGATATTCTCAGGTAGACCACGAATTTGACAAAGAACTGAGAGACAGATTTATTCAACATATTAAGCGCAGTCGAGTAAAAAAAGGCCGTTTTGAACAGGTTCTCAGAAAAGAGTCTGATTATTCTTCCTGGGAACTGCAGCTCAGGGGTCCTCGTACAATGTATTTCCACGTAAATGTAATCCATTACCTTCAGCAGCTGCACAGCATCACCCCTAAAAACGTTATTTATGATGATAATTTTATGCCAACAGATACCGTTCTTACGGTTGTAGACTATGTAAAGGCCCTTCGTGCATTTGCTCAGGAAGCCAGGCGCATTTACCATGATATAGTATACCAGTACTGGAAAGAGGACCTTCTTGATATCAAAATAAAATTTGCAGAGGTTGAGGTTCCTTTTGAGGTATATCCTGCTTCTGTGGATGATATTGCAACTTCTCTGTACGCAAAGGGGATTAGCTTTAGGAAATACAACACGCAGAGCGGTACAATATACTTGAACCAGGTCCCCGGGGACAATGAAATTTCTGTTCCCGAAAGGAAATATGACAAAGTTGATAAGATCTCTAATAATGACCTCTCGATAAGTCCGGATATCGTATATCTCAATAAAATTGATTCGGGGAGATCTCTTAACAGGATCCAGGTAAAAATTTATCAAAAAACATTCGGTCTGTGTCGTATTGAATTTACCCTCTACAGTAAAGATGCTAATTCAATTTTTAATTTTTCAAGGACCGATCACGAGATCTCCCTGGATCTGGTGGGCTTCATACACTACAACCTGAAGCTGCAGGATATCCATGTAGAAAGATACGATAGGTCACTTGATGATATTGTCCGGTTCTTGTCAGTTGCTTTGAAGGAACCAGAGGATTTAATCTATCAGCTGAGGGGCCTTGATATATTTGAGGCCGGCCGTTCAAACAGGGTAGTTAAGGAGAGGCTCACCAGGAAAGGGATTCTTTTAAAAAAGGTCGATTCTGATGGAATTCATAAGAGAGGTTATTATCTTGTCAATCCGATAATCAGGGAATTTCTGAATCTTTACCAGGCTAAAGGCAACGAACATTTTGTTAAGAATTCTTTATTTCCGGGGTTGTGAATATGACTGATACTGATATGTGTAGGGCGTGTAATCCAAAATGTCCGGATGACTGCGCCGAATGCGAAAAAGCTTATTTAGAGTATATTAAAGAGGAAGAAGGCTATTATGAAGGAGAATGACACGCTTGAAGACATCGTGTGCTTCTTGGCAAAGGCCCTTAAGGAGCCCGAAGAACTGATCTATCAGCTTAGAGATCTTGATATCTTTGAGGCATCGGCATCTAACCGAGCCGCCAGGCAGAGACTCACCCGGAAAGGTATCTTGATAAAACCAGATGATTCAGATAAGAGAGGTCAGTACATAGTCAATCCCATAGTCAAGGATTTTCTAAACATGTACGAGAAGTAATTTTCCTTTTTTGGATAGAATTTTACTGCAGGCCAGCTCAGAAAGGCCTGCAATTTTCACCAAAAACACATGAAAACGTTGCTATCTGACTTTTCCTTTTTGTGCAGCTGGCCGGCTTCCGGACGAAGAAAACCCGCTCCTGACTTCCGGCCATACTCCTATCCCCTAGGGGTATCTCGGATCCCGGTCCAGCCCTGCGAGGAGCCGAACCCGGACGCTCTGGCATGCCGCTTGCGGCTATCTGCCTGCCACGCGTACAGGTTCCGAGTGTATGACGGGCTGGCCGGCTCACCCATCAGCGGCCACGAAGACCAGCTCCGAGACTTGCCTGGAGTTCCTACATGCATCTACTTGTGGAACTTCCTGGCAGAAAACTTCCTGGCAGAAAACTTCCTGGCAGAAAACTTCCCTGAGGAAAACTCTTTGAGACTAATTTTTTGAGAAAGTTCCTTGAGAAAATTCTTGTCAAAAATTTCTAATTTTTTCTCTTCCCTCTAGGCTATTAGTAGATAGTACCTTTCTGTCCGTAGATCTTACGTACAACTTTTTTTTTAAGCCTCCCGTTTATGGTTTCAACTTTCTAAAAACCGGCCCTTCTATGTCCGGTTTATTTTACATAATGTATAGTTTTCTTTACATTTTACGGTTGTGTGTGATTCGCGCACACTCTGGTGGAAATAGTAACGAGTTTTTACGTACAACTTTTTTTAATGTCTCCTCTTTCTGGTTTAGGATTGCCTAATTTTCTCTAACCTGAGTGAAAGTATTCGGATTTTCTATTATTTCTAGTTATAAAATGATCTCTGGAATATTTCATTTCAGAATTGACTTTGTAAATTGTATGTCTAAAGTTCAATCTTCATACTCTATAAAGATTAAGCAAATTAAAAGAGTTTTTATTCTTTCTATATATATTGTTAGTCTGGTGATTAGATGGATACTGTAAAATATCCTGGAGGTCAGGTTCAGGTAAGGCCTGCTGGTAATTACATGGGAAAAAGCTTCGGTCCTTCTATTGTACTTACCGAAGCGAAGTATGGAAAGATGACACCAGATGCTTTTTTGCAAATGCTTGCAGCTGTAACCGATCCTAAAAACAAGGCTTTCTTAGAAGAGGTTCAGAAGCTCCGTTAAAAAATAAATGGGTGGGTGGTTGGGAATGGAGCTTACTTGCTTTAGTAAAAATGTTGTGTCATATCCGAAATCTCCAGAAAAAAACAACCTTGGGCAGTATAAAAAACGATTTGGAGCAGGCCTTTTATTAGGTCTGTTCCTATTCCTCCTTCTTTCTTTTCCTGCTTCTGCTGATGTTATTAACGGTGATTTTTCTCAGGGAAATTTAAGCTGGAATCCTGAAGTTCGTGATTCTGTAAGTGGTACTCCTACAGTAACTTTTTTAACTTCTGGATCATGGGATAATTCTTCTCATTGTTGTTTATATGCGCGTGGTGATTATGATGATGAAGGAGGTCATGAAGGTTGGTCTTATGTTAATATATCTCAAAATGTTGATCTTACCGGCGTTGATTTTCTTTCTTTTCGTTGTAGGATGACAAAATATCACCCTACTAATACTGCTGTTTTTTATTCAATCATAATTGATAATACCACAGCTTTTAGTCCTGGTCAATTCAATACTAGTTGGACTAACCAAACTGTTAATATTTCTTCATATACTGGTGTGCATAACCTTAAATTTCAGCTTTATGCGCGCGGTAGTAATAATTGGAATGCTTACTGTTATGGATATTGGTACTTGGATGATATTTCCCTTCATTATGGGTCTTCTACTCCCGATACTCCTTATGATTTCAATAACTCCACTACCTGGACCTGTCCTGCAAATGTAACAAGCGTAAATTATATGCTTATTGGTCCTGGTGGAGCTGGTGGAGATGGTGGGTATGGTAATCAAGGACTTACGTTGATTGATGGGGCTATTCCTTGGCCTTCTGTTTATCATGGTGGGGGTGGAGGTGGTGGAGGCACAGGGGGATATAAAACTGGTACTTCTAGTGTTATTCCAGGTCATACTTACAATCTAATTATAAATTCGGAAGGTACCTTTTTTGATTCTGTTGATAGTGTGAATTCTGGTGCTTCTGGGAACGATGGTGGAGATGCTAGTTATAGTTCTAATGGAGCGGGTGGGGCCGGCGGTGCAGGTGGGGCTCCAAGTGGGGTATCTGGTCAATCAGGTGATTCTAACGGGAATGCTGGAATTGGTTCAAGGGGTTTTTTGGTTGATGGTGTTTATCGGGGTGGTGGGGGTGACGGTGGTCGGGGATGTTATGGTTATCCCGACAATTTTTGGTTACATCCCAATATGACTTATGATTCTAACGGGTTTCCCATTGGTTATATTACAGACTCGGCGTGGTTTGATAAGATACCAGGTTCAGCAGGTCAATCTGGTTTCATTCGCGTAATTCCCATTTACAATACTTCGGGGGGCTCTGGTGGCTATTCTCCCACTGCAGATTTTGTGAGTAATACCCAATCAGGCTTAACTCCTTTAACTGTTAGCTTTTCCGATTTGAGCACAGCTTCTCCTACTTTATGGGCTTGGACCTTTGGTGATGGTGAAACTTCCGCTGAGCAGAATCCTTCTCATACTTATGACAATCCTGAAACTTACAACGTCACTCTGACAGTTTCTAATGCTCAAGGCTCTGATGATGAAATAAAAGTTGGCTACATAACGGTTACTAATGCTAATGATCCCGTAGCCGATTTTTCGAATAGTCCTTTTTTTGGGATCGCTCCTTTAGAAGTAGACTTCACTGATTCAAGCACAGGATCTCCTACTTCTTGGTCCTGGGACTTTGGCGACGGTTCGACTTCTACGGATCAGAACCCTACGCACACTTACGATACTGCAGGCAGTTACAACGTTACTTTAACCGTTAGCAATTCTTACGGAGCCGATGAAAAAATAAAAACTTATGCTGTCTATGTTAATTCTCCCGATGCTCCTATTGCTTCATTTTCAGGATATCCGCGGGAAGGTTATTCCCCTCTTGAAGTTGACTTCACCGATTCAAGTACAGGTTCTCCTACTTCCTGGTTATGGAATTTCGGTGACGGTTCAACTTCCACACATCAGAATCCCAGGCATACTTACAATAGTCCGGGTTACTACAACGTTGTTCTGATTGCCACTAATTCATATGGTTCTTCAATGAAAGCTGAGCCTTCTTACATTTCCGTTTCAGGTATAGGTGCTCCTGTCTCTGATTTCTCAGCAAATCCTCAAACAGGAACTTCTCCTCTCGAAGTGGATTTTACTGATTCAAGCACAGGTTCTCCTACTTCTTGGTCATGGAATTTTGGTGATGGAAGCACTTCGACTGAGCAGAATCCTTCCCATATTTACAGTAATCCTGGCATCTATACCGTGCAGTTAATTGCTACTAATTCGGCAGGATCTTCTCTGAAGGTAAAGACTAACCTTATTTCCGTTTCAAGTATAGGTGCTCCTGTCTCTGATTTCTCAGCAAATCCTCAAACAGGAACTTCTCCTCTCGAAGTGGATTTTACGGATTCAAGCACAGGTTCTCCTACTTCTTGGTCATGGAATTTTGGTGATGGAAGCACTTCGACTGAGCAGAATCCTTCCCACACTTACAGTAATCCTGGCATCTATACCGTGCAGCTGATAGCTAGCAATGAAGCAGGTTCTAGTTTGAAGATCCGGACTAACTACATTTCAATTTTGCCATCTGGATCTATAGTCGCTGACTTTTCTTTTAATCCTACTTCCGGAAGCGCTCCTTTACATGTGCAGTTTACGGACGAAAGTGTAGGGTCTCCCGCTTCATGGTATTGGGATTTTGGAGACGGCTCGACCTCCGCGTCTCAAAATCCTATACATTATTTCTATTCTAACCGGAGCTATACGGTTTCTTTACTTGTTTCCAATGGTGTAGCTACCGATTCAATCTCTAAAACAATTGATGTGTCTGAAGAAGAAGGTGGTGGAACCTGGGGCTGGTTAGTTAATTTGCTTTCTCCCCTCAATGGAATTTATGACTTTTTCACAAACACCACTGACGAATCAGATTCAATGATGAATGACTCTGCTTTAGTTGGTTCTATAAGCAATATTGAGTCAGATCTGAACAGTGGCCTATATACCATTGCTTCCTGGATTGCGGGTCTTATTTTGATTCCTGCCTCATATATCAATGACGTTAATACTTCCTGGGCTGCTTCTACGGTAGAACTGCCTAAATATCTATCCTTTTTATCATTCTTGGCTGTTCTTTGGGATGGCCTTCCCCTCAAAGTTTATTTTTTGTTCCTTTATGAAGCTTGTGGCGTTCTGCTGTTAGTTGTTTTGAGGCGGTAACATGTCAAATATATATTCTTTAATTATATTCCTGCTAAAAACCATCCTGTATATTTTTACTAATGCCGCGTCTCTATTAATTTCAGATGTTATGCTAATTTTTAATGCCATTGTTTCCGTATTCGATTCGGGCTACGGATTCGCGATGACCGGCTTAAATTACTTAACTTCGCTTTTTGACGTGATGCTGCCAGCTGCCATCGTTCTTATTTTGATAGCAGCTTTTGTTATTGTTGTCGTTCTTCGCCTTAGAATTTTCCTGGGAGGCAAATAATGGCGGCTTCGTTGGAAGATCTTTCAACTATGGTAACACTTCTTTTGTCAGTTCTTGCTTCTCTTGATTATGTTATTGTGTTTACTACCCCCGTTTACGATTTTACTTTATTAGATATATTTTTGATAATCGAATTTGTGGAGTTTAGTGTCTGGCTATACATAGCGATTGTAGTACCCACGGAGGCTTCAGACAATGCCTAACCCATTGATTGATCCCTGGAACTTTACAACGGTTCCTTACGACATTAATCAAACTACGGTTCAGTATGTTGTAATTATACCATCTGATCCGGTTTTTGTCATGCTCATCATTTGCACCGTTTGCCTGATGATTATCGCCGGCAATGTAATTCGAGAACGTTCTATCATAAAAACGAGAAGGAGTAAAAAATAATGTCTCTGATTGACTTGATGACGGTATTTACAGGTATTCCTGCAAATGATGTGACTCTGTGTCTGCTGATTGTCCTGTCTTACTTTTTCGTTGAAACTATGTTTTACGGGATACTCAGTATATTTTATTATTTAGTCGAATGTATGACTTGAGGTCTTTGTATGTTAGCGAAAAAAGTTAAAACATCTGTTGAAAAAACCGGTAATTTTATTGCAGCTCGCAAGATGAAAGTTGTTTTCACCCTGTTCATGGTTCTCATGTTCACGGGCAACGCGATGGCTGCCAATATGACCACCTCTGAAGCTCAGACTGAAAGTGCAGGCTGGATTACCCTTCTCAGGGATATTATAGGGGTTTTCATGGAACCTCCTCTTGTGTGGTTCGTTGAAATCGCCATATTAATGATCTTTGCCTATGCTGCCAAGCGGCTTATCATGGGCGGCAAGAAAAAATGAGAAGCCCCAATCCAAGTAGGGAACTATCAGGCCAATGGTGGGACCCTAGAGAATGGGACTAAAATTATAATCTCTTCGATGGGATAAAGATATCCCTTATCTTTTTTTAGGTGGTGATCTTCTGAGAAATTCGAGTTTAATTTTTGTTTTAACCTTAACTATTGTAGTACTGTTTTTGATAATACTGGACTTGGAGGGGGTTCTTGTTTTCCATGTTTGATCCTATTCTTTTTTTGCCATGTTTGGGATTAATAAAAATTGTTTTTGCTCCTCCTAAAGAGGGAAAAACTTACTATCTCGTTAAAGAGGCCATGGAAATAATGATACGGGGGCGCATGGTCATTTCAAATTTTCCAATCGAGTTTTGGCACAAAGGGAGAAAATATAAATCTGCTATATGGGATGATACACTTTACGAATGTGATTTGGGCGGTTGCGTTATAATTTTCGATGAAGCGCATAACCTTTTTAATTCTCGTGAATATAGCAAATTTGGAAAAGACAAGACGATGTGGTTTGCTACTCATGAGCACAATAGAATGGATATTTTATTGGCTACACATGACCCAGCAATGATTGATGTGAATATCCAGCGTTGCTGCGGGATATATTATTTTGTTAGAAAGATAACGTGGCCTTTTAGTAAGAGGGCAATTTATTTTGTAGCAGAAACTTATCTAGATTCTGCTGCAGTAGCTAGGCGGTATACCTCTAAAGATGCTATTTACACGGTCGAGAGATACCTGCTCAGGAAAAAAGTATATAGGGCTTACGATTTTCATTTTTTCAGGAACGAGGGAAAGCCAAAGCCCGATTTGGTATTCTGGGATACTTTAGGGAGCTCTGAAGACAAAAACCGAGGCCCGACTGGTTTAGATAAATTTTTAAAAAAATTCGTGGATTTCTATACTTGGTTAAGCAAGGATACTAAACGGGTTGTTATTTACAATATTTGTTTAGTGGGTATTTATTCTTATTGTTTTATTTTAAGTCCTATGATGGCCCTTTCTGCTGTTGCTTTTGTTTTTGTTCTTTGTTGTTTGGCGTTGATTAAAAAACGTATGAAGTTTAAAACAAAACACCCAAGGCCACGCTGATTCCTTTCTTCGGTTCGTGTTTTATTTGCGGTTTCTTATCGGTTTTCCTTGGGTTTTCGCGGGGGGTGCCCGCTTTAGTGGGCCCCTGCGAACCCTGGTAACCGGGATATCGTGTTAAAATACGTTATAAACAGGTAAATTCAATTATAGTTTTTAGTGTAATGTGTGGATTACACTAAAAATTACAGTAATTATTATGATCCCGATTAGAACCGCAATATCGAAGGGTGTGATGAAGTAAGACACTACTTTAATTGGATATACAATCCAGCCGACTATTCCTCTTTTTTGGCTGTTTATTTTGTCTTCGGTCAATTTTTTACCTCTTCAATGTTGTTTATTTATCGTTCTATATCTTTTTTTGTTTTATATACTTTTGGCCGGGTTTATTTTTTTATATACTTCTCATTTTTAATAGTTCTTTTTTATTTTAGTTTATAGCATAATACTTTAAGATCTTGGTTCACCATTTTCTGATTGATATGCAGGATTTTCTATATATCGAGACCACAAAAAACGAAATTGATTTACTCGATTCTTTTCTATGTGACTGTGCGGTCCGTAACTTTTCCCTCCGGACAGCGGCAAGTTACAAAAGCCACATTAAATATTTCCTGACATTTTATAGTATACATGCAACCATTAACGATTTTAAGTCTTTCCTTGTACATATCCGAGATGAAAAAGGTTATTCTGCCTCCACGGTTGAGAATTACTTTTGTAGCTTGAGTACTTTTTATGATTTCCTTGAATGGGAAAGAGTTATTGAAAAAAACATGATTCCGCAATTCCGGAAAAGATATATCAGGCATTACAAAGAGCAAAGGCCTGAAGAAAGGCAATTAATAAGCCTGGAACAAATGAGGGAACTTATAGACTCGGCAGAGTGGTTATGTCATAAGGCAATGTTTATCTTCTTTGCAAAAACAGGTGTAAGAAGGCAGGAGCTTATAGATCTGGATGCTCAAGACATTTACATTACAAAAGGATATGCTGTCCTTAAACCTCATCCTAAGAGGACTAATAGAATAGTTTTTTTCGATGATGAATGTTCTTGGGTTCTTGAGAAGTGGTTAAAATGGCGTCATAATCACAATGTGAAGACCGATTCTTTATTTATTGGTGTTCAGGGCGGCAGGATCTCTCGTGATGCAGTTTATGACATTACAACCGAACACGCTTCCGCTCTTGGTTTTCATGATCCGGATGGTGGGTTAAACGAAAAGTTTACACCTCACTGTTTCCGACATTTCTTTACTACCTGGATGAGGCGGTCAGGTTGTCCAAGGTCCTGCATCCAGGAGCTTCGCGGAGATTCACGGAAGGAAGCTATTGATATTTACGACCATATCACACAAGACGAGTTAAAAGAAGCTTATCTTAAGTACGTTCCTCGGCTAGGGATTTTACCTTAATCTTTCTTTTTTGTGTAATTTATCAGCTCAGCTGCAGAAAATTTCTATCCTTTTTGTGAAATTTTTTATTTTTGATTTTTCAGTTTTCCTTTTTGTGTTATTTTGATCGAATCTGGAGGGCCTTTTTTTATCACTTCTGTATCAATGTAAAAAATTTAAATATGCCGTGACATTAACAAAATTTGTTTACTTAAAATACGAACAAAAAAAGAATGTTTTTGAAGCCTCTAAAATGTAACGCTGAGGGGGAGATTCGAACTCCCGTAGCGCGTGAGCACTACCGGTTTTCAAGACCGGCGCCGTAGTCCGCTGGGCTACCTCAGCAGGTTGAAAGGATGGTTTTTGCAGCTTCCGGAAACATAGAATGGTGCAGATAATCCGACATTCCGGGAAGCGTATACAGAGAACCAGATTATTATATATAAAATTTGCGAAGAGAAAGAGCTCTTCGCTTTTTTGGTGCAGCTTCAGGCTGAAATCATATTTCAGGTTCTGAGGGCTCTTCGGCTTCGGCTTCGGCTTCAGTTTCAGCTTCAATTTCGGAGAGTTTCTGGGCTTCGGATTCGGCTGTGAGCTTTTCGATGAGCTGGATTTCTTTGAGACCTGCGTACTTGAAAAGTTCGGTTGCGACCCTGTTCTTTGCCATGAGCCAGCGCTGGTTGAAGGTCAGGCCCGTGGGGATGTAGATCTTTGCAACGCCGTCAGCTGCTTCGATTTCTATATCCTTGATACCGGTGTAGAGGGCGAGCAAGCCCTGGATTTTCTCGATATCGGTCTCAAGGACTTTTTCAATGGTGTATTCATAATTAACTGTCTTGCCTGCAAGAGGGCTGTTAAAGTCCACAGTGACCCTGCGGCCTATTACTCTGGTGACAACACCTCTTCTGCCGTCGATCTCAACAGAAAGGCCGGGGTGGACGTTTCTGTCCTGCAGCTTTGTAATGGAAACTGTTTCGATAAGCTTGGGGTTGCTCGGGCCAAAGGCCTTTTCCGGAGAGATTACAACTGTTCCGGTGTACCCTACTTCTTTTCCTTCGAGATCCTCATCAAGGCCTTCAATAGTGTGTTCTGCCCCTACAATAACAATGTCTCCGCCGTAAAGGCCACGGGGGTTAAAGACCTCTTCTTTTTTTGCAAGCTCTTCATTTGTTGTATCGAAAACCCTACCGTCTTCGAATCTACCTGTGTAGTTTAATTTTATGAAATCGCCTTTCTGGATTGCCATAATTTCTCAACTCTATGTTAAATTAGCTAAATGATAAGGGGAAGTTATTCTTTGTCCGTTAAAATTCTAAACTTTCAGAGCAAATGTGTTTCACGCTATAGAACTCTGCCTTTAATAAGCTTTTTGGGAATCATCAAGGTTGCTCCGGAGTTGACAGTTCTTCACAAAAATTTTAATTTCAGGGAAATTTTCCCTGAACCCGCACCTGTAGACATCTAGATTGACTTTTTGGGGATTATTGGATTGAAAGCAAACAGGCGAAACTTTTTCGTTTTCTACATACGGAAGCTGTTATCTTCTGCAAGAATATCTCTCTCCTTCGAGTTATTCGTGGAAGAGTAAGGGTTCCGGCAGGAAAAAACAGCCTTTCAATTTTCACAGCAGATATGAGATGACAAAAAAGATGATCAATAATCAGCTTGGTGAAATTTCTGGATAATTCGAAATTGTTGATTTCTCACTTATTTTTGCGTTCTGCTCGTTTATTGTGTTATGTAGCTCTTTATAAAGTTTGGTGATTTTAAAGTTTAACCATTTTTTGAGCTTTTCACCTTAAGTCTGATCTATTTATGTTTTAATACACTTTATGTTTAATACACTTTCTCATATTTCATATATCTCTCGATTACTATTTATGTCTCTGAATTACCTTGACTTTGTCACATTTCCTTTTCACGTCTACCGCGAAGTATATTTTTATCCCTATAAATTTGAGATAGTGAAACAAATAACAGAAGACTTCATCAAGTCAAATAATATTTCTGTAGAAAAATACCTTTCTGAAAAGCATCTTGAATTCTATTTTCAAACTAAAACTCGTTGTGTCGTTTCAACGTGTATTGATT
>Ga0074193_1001968_pt1 | contig 21171 bp, 18 predicted proteins | sample EPASupsiteHSE605_FD_64523 | JGI IMG/M metagenome (GOLD analysis project Ga0074193, IMG submission 64523) | Bioremediated contaminated groundwater from EPA Superfund site, New Mexico - Sample HSE6-05 | ecosystem: Environmental > Aquatic > Deep subsurface > Groundwater > Contaminated ... | reverse complement strand
GATTTTGGTTTAACTGACAGTAAAAATATGGATAATTACCACACTAAATTCCTTAATGAACTCAAACCAGGGGATGAAATAAGGGGTGAAATTGTAATTGGAGAGTTTCAAAAAAGTCCCATGGGAAAAAGGGAAGTGGCAGAATTCTATGTTATAATAACCGATTCCGGGAAACTTAAAAAATGGGTTTGTGAATTTGTTACCCCTTATTATCCAGAAACCGATAACATCTACGGTGAAAATGGTGGTTTGTTCTACACATTCATTGATAGCTTGAACCATAGGGTGAATAAAACACCCCTAAACTGGCAGGATAACTATTCTGTGAATTTCAGTAGATTCAGAAAAACAGTGAACCAGCACATCTCTAGCATCACCCTGGAAGCAGTTCCCCCGGTTAATTCTGATGCTAAAACTGTTAATCTAATGGTGAAAGATGCTGTTGTTAAAACTGAATCTAAAAAACGTTCCCCTGCAACCATTTATGACCTGGCACAGCAGGATTCAGTGGTGCTCATGGCCTATGCCAATCTACGTAATAAAGGGGATAGGATCACTGTAAAAAATATTTCTTTTGAATTAAAGGGATTTCTTGATGATGGAAAAATAACCCGAAACGCATACCAAACTGCCATCGATGAATTGAAAAATTTAAAACCACCGGTAGACTTCCAATAGTGATTGGTACGGTTCTAAATTACCCTCTTTTTCTAATTCTTATTTTAGCATAAGATGAAACTTACTTGTTAGGTTATGAAACTTACTTGCAAATATCATGAAACTTACTAGTTAGGTTATGAAACTCACTTGTAAATATGAAACTTAGTTGTAGGTATCATAAAACTTTACTATTATAATAATATTATTTTTTAGATGTACTAGAAATTTTGTTGACCGATAGGAATATATATCTCCATTAACATAAATCGCAAGTGTGATCATAATGTAATAAGCTTATAAATATTCCCATTTGCGTTTGAATGTGAGCACTTATATATAGAGTTATAGGAATGATATATCGATGTAAACCTTAGGCGGTTTAAGTGTAAATCATAGGACGGTGGTAAAAAAATGGCTTGGATCAAAAGAAAATTAAGATCACTAATGATCATTATCATCTTAACATATCTATGATTTGATGAATTTAGTGAGTTTTTAATTGGGTAATGTCCAAAATTAGTGATGCGCACAAAAATGTGCAGAGATACCAACACAATATAAAATTATTAATAACACCCATATTTCCACATCACTATGCGGAAATTTTCATTAAAATTCAGGTGTTACTGATAATGGATTAAGTAAATCTATAAGACTATTAGGGGGTCTAACATTGGGTAAAATGAATAGAGTAACTATCTCAGTACCAAATGTAACAGATTTAAACTTTCGGAAAAAGGCGGCAATAAAATTTTCATTTGAGAGAGGATGGTATGGGCGTGCAGTAAAGGAAGCAATGCAATTATGGATCAACGTACAAAGTATTACAGAAGAGAGTATTTCTGATGAAAAAAAGGATTTTATATGGGAGAAATTCAAAGATAACCTGAATATTGAAACCCAAGATCCCAGTGAAATACTGGATAATATTGTACAATATTTTACTTCTGAATTTAAAATCGCTGAAGAAATTGACTATGAAATTAATGATAACGAAGTCATAGTAATGAAGAAGGGTTCATTAGAACCTTTCTTTTCTCAGTTATTAACCAAAAAGGGGGATTATGTAATCTTTAATTGTCCGGTAAAAATTGTTATGGATGCTGCCCTGAAAGATTTAACCGGGAAAACATATGCAATTAAATCAGAAGCACATACCATGATCACTCCTAAAGCCATTAAAGGACCTAAAGCCATTAAAGGATAATGCATAGTAAGATCCTGTTGTATTTAGAAAAAATGAATTTGAGGAGTACCATATACACAAGGTGTTAAAAACCAAATCTTTTATCAGGAGGCGGCATGACCTTTTTAAGGACATTAAATATCCTTAAGGACATTGAATATCAAGATAAAGGATTTCTATTAAAAAAGAAGTTCGTTCTTTAATTGTTTCAATTCTAATTAATCCACTTAATTGTTCTAATAATACATTGGTAAGTTTCAATTTCTTATCAGTGCCAGTTCCCATTAAAGTGGGAGTTTCCACGGTAGGGCCATTATCAATGATTCTAATGGTAATTTTTCCATTTTCTGCTTTTAATTTCAATAGTAAATCAAATTCTTTACTCTTTGTAAATGATTTAAGTCTGTAATTAATAATTTCATCAATAATAAGTCCACAGGGCAACACCAAATCCAGAGTTATTAGTGCTGAACCTTCAACTTCCAGTTTAACCTGTTGATTCAAATTGTATACATCTAAAAGTTCAAAACATATGTTTTCTGCATAATTCTTGAAATCAACATATTTATCATCATCATAACTTGAGAGGTTTTCATGGATTTGATGTATGAAATTCAAGCGAACCCTATTCTCATTAATATAAAACTCATTATACACTCCCCCCTGCTGGTTTACTTCTTCATTCACGTGCAGAAGACAGGTGATGGTTTGTAAAATATTCAAAACCCGGTTGTTGAACTCTTCGGATATTATATTTTTAACATTTATGGTGTTAATCAGATCTCTTTCTGTTCTTTTTAATTGAGACATGTCGGAGATAGCAGTGATGGAAGCGGTTATACTTCCAGATCTATCATATATTGGTGAAGAATTTATTAATACTGCAATTTCATCTCCTTTTTCCTGATTTTTTACAATAAGTTCTAAATCTTTAATATCCTCACCATTGATTGATTTAAAGAAGGGCAGTTCTTCCCTGCTGATTTGTTTACCATCTACTGAGTAAAAGTTAAAAGAATTGGCATCCCTGGTATATATTAAATTCTTCTGCTGTTCCTGTTCAAGGTTTGTAGTTCCAAGAATTATTAATGATTCTTTATTCATAATAAGTTCATCAGAACTACGACGGTCAAAGATAACAATTCCACATGGAACGGCATTTAATAGAATTTCAAGCCATTTAAGTTCTGATTTAGTGGTATTATATTCACTGAAAAATTCCCTTTCTTTTTGAATTACCTGTGTCATGTCCCTACTTAAAGTGTTCTTTGACAATTTATGGAAATCCTGATAACCCTCAATCATTTTACTCAAAGGAAGATTTCTTTTTTCCTGGATTACCAGTTTAATGGATGCTTCCAATAAAGGGACAGTTAACTGTTCCAGGAACAAACAGTGTTCAGTTAATTTATAGGCTCTTTTACTGTTTTTACCTGAAGTTAATAGAATAAGGGGGTTACTTGAAATTTCTTGGAATAATTCCACATCAAAACCATGGAAAAAACCTGTTAAAAATATAATAACGTCAAAATCAGACAACTGAAGGTTTGAAAGATTAGTTAACTCCTCAATGATGGTATTTTTTATTTTAAGTGATGTGAGACCAATAATATCCTCCAGCGGATAGCTGATTTTGTCTTTAATTAAGAGAGTTTTCAAACCCATAATTACTTTTCTATCTTGGTGGTCTATTAAAACCTAATTGGTTTGGGCATGATCACAGAAACATTTTAACGACTTTAACACATAAAAACGCTTGTCATTATTATTTATGCTAATTTATATGAAGTTGTAACTATCCTCTTAAGAATATGGGGGTTAAATCTGTTTATCAGGGAAGATCAAAAAAAATGATAGTTGGAAAATGATAGTTGGTTCTCAATTAGAAAAGATAATCCTAATATGCATTTTAGGAACTATTTTAGTTTCCCTTAGTCATTATTATGCTTTGGAGGCTGATCAACACACACAGTATCCTTCTTACAGAGCTATTTTAGATAATTACCCCCTTGGTGAGGTTGTGTATGTTCAGGGTTCAGTTACTGAGATTGATCCTGAAGGATATTTCATTATAGAAAAATATCACAGTCAAAATATAATAATGCATGTATCTGGAGAGTTGCCTGGAGAATTAGGGGATGAAGTAAGTCTTTTAGGTGTTTTAAAACCATCATATCATGTGGAGGATGTTAAAAGGATACATGTTATATCCTACCGTAAGTATGATTTTTCTCTAATAAGGTCTCTGGCGGCAATTATTTTCCTGGTTATTTTCTTTTTTTACTGCTGGAAATTTGATTTCAAAAGATTTGTTTTCAGGAGGCGGTAGTTGGTGCCAGACTGGATAGTTCACATAGGAGTGGTTTACATTATTTGCAGGATATTGTACGTTAAATATGATATCTTCAACCACCCTAATATCAGCCTGGCCATGATTGGCTCGTTAATACCGGACATAGTTAAATTGGGAATGGTAACCGAGTACTTTGGATTAGATCTCTGGGATTATCTGCTGGTTTTCCACCTGCCCCTGACCTCATTAATTGTTGCCGCTTTATTCTCCTTGTTTTTTTGTAAGAAGAAAATTGCATGGGGATTGTTAACCCTGGGATTGTCTACACACTTTGTTTTGGATCTCCTACTCATTAATATTGGTGAGGGCATCTACCTTTTCTTCCCCTTAAACTGGCAGACATTCCATTTTGATATAATTTCCCCGGATGATTATTATTTAAGTATGATTACTCTGACCGTGGCCTTTCTTGTTTTTGCAGCAGGATACTATAAAAAAATACAAAAATAATGAATAAAAACTTCAGATATCTCTATTTCTACTAAAACTTATCATTATCAGGATAATTGGAAAAAATTTATCACATATCGATTTTTTCATGGAAAAAATGGTTTAAGACTTGTTTATCCTTAAGATCAATTCCCCTTAAGATCAATTCCCATGTAAAAAACAGTATCGAAGTTCACGGAATCATCTTTACCTCAAGTGTGTTTTTTAAAATAAATCATTGAAACCACCGTTGTGTAGGGTAGATTTTATGTTTTTATGATATTCGTATGGCTCTTTATAGAATTATTCAGATAGGATTTACGGGGTTAGAATGGATCTAGAAAATCTAAAACAAAACATGGTTTCGAATAATTTGGAGCTTATACAAGATATAGAGCAATATTCCGAGACACATACCAATAATCTAACTGTAAATCGTATTATGGATAGTTATTATGACCATTCAATGAAACATGTGACGTTTTTATTACCAGCATATAATGAAGAACAATCCCTTGAACCTTTACTTAAAAAAGTGCGTAAATACCGAAATTCCCGGGTTATTGTGGTGGATAACAACTCCAAAGATAAAACTGCGGAAATTGCCGGGAAATCCGGCGCTAACGTTCTTAAAGAACATAAACAGGGAAAGGGCAATGCCATTAAAACCGGTTTTGAAAATGTTAAATCCAATTTTACAGTGATGCTTGATGCCGATAATACTTATGACCCTCAGGATGCTCAAAAATTACTGAAACCACTCATGGAAGATGAGGCAGATGTGGTACTTGGGTCACGTCTTCTGGGAAAACGCGAAAAGGGTTCTATAAGTCGTTTTAACCTCATGGGTAATTATTTATTAAGTTTAATTGCCAGTTTACTCTTCTCGAAAGTATCCGATGTATGTACTGGTTACTGGGCCTTTAAAAAGCACGTTATCGATTATTTACTGACTGAAGGAATAGACTCTGATGGCTTTGACCTGGAGGTGGAAATGTTCTCTAAGATCGCTACAAAAAATTTTCGGATAATAGAAATTCCAATTTCTTATAAAAATCGCTTAGATTCTCCTAAATTGAATTCCTTCAATGATGGTATACAAATTTTCAAACGAATGTTAAGTATCTGGTTAAAAAAGAGATGGGGATAACATGGATATTGCAATAATAGGATGTCGAGGCATACCCGCCGAGTACGGTGGTTTTGAAACTTTTGCTGAAGGATTGACGGAAAATTTAGAGGATGAAGGATATGAAATTACAGTGAGCTGTGAATACAAACCACCTGACCAGCGTAAAGAAAGACATAACGGAGCGAAACTGGATTATTTCCCAATTAAACCTCCTAAAAATTATATTTTAAGGAAATTTTACGAAAATATATCTGATATCTACTTTTTAATCAAATTAAGCCGGGGAAATAACCTCATATATTTCCTTGGCATTGAAGTAGGTATGTTCATCTTCCTTCCTAAACTCTTCAACCGAAAATCCAAGGTTATGGTAAACATTGACGGAGTAATGTGGAAAAGAAGCAAATTCAACCCATTAGAAAGGTGGCTTCTAAAAGTAAACCATGATCTGGCCACTGTATTTGCAGATACCATTATAGTTGATTCTCAGGAGATGAAAGATTACGTAGATGAAAATAAATTGCACAAAACTAGCTACTTATCATATGGAATTAACATCCCAGAGAGAATAACCTGGAATGGTAACACGTTAGAACGTCTGAAAAGCTATACTTCAATTGACATAACACCGGGTAACTATTATTTACTGGTGGCACGTTTAGAACCAGAAAACAATATCCACACCATAATAAGTGCTTTTTGTCAGGCAAATGTCAAGATTCCCCTGGTTGTTCTGGGTGATTTCACCAGCACCACTTATCAAGAAGAAATCAAAACACTCGCCCAAAACTGTACAAATCCTGGTGTGATTTTTTTAGGATCAGTCTACGATGAGAAACTTCTGAACATGTTAAGACAGAATTGTACTGCATATATCCATGGTCATTCTGTTGGTGGGACCAATCCATCCTTATTGGAGGCGGCTATTTCCAGAAACATAATTATTGCCCATGATAACAAGTTCAACCGAGAAGTGTGTGATACATCAGCAGTATACTTTAAAAACGAAAATGAACTAGCTATGAAACTTAAATCGATACATCGGAATCCTGAGAGTTATAGTGAACTTAAAACTCGGGTTTATCATAAGGTCAAAAACAATTACTCGTGGGATCATATCAGCGCAGGATACTTATCTCTTTTTAAAAAAATCAAACAGGAGAATAGTGGACGATTCACACACATGGAGATGAATTATGAACAAAAAAAAGCATAGTTGTTGTGACCTGTGTGGTTCCATGAACCATAAACTGGTTTTCACCAATAAAGATCGTATGTTTCCAGAGATTGAAGGAAAATTTAAACTGTACCAGTGCCAAAGTTGTGGTTTACTATTCTTAGAACAACCCTGCCCGCATGTACTTAAGAAACATTATTCCGCTGGTTATTCTGTTTTTTCAGATTCAAGTGAGACTAAAGATGCCAGGAAAATATTCACATTGATCGAAATGTTGTATCATTATGTTCAAGAAAGAAAAGACGTATCCGGATTTTCAAGGGTGCTGAAGTTCCTGTTTACACCTTTCTCACCATTTTTCCGGACAGCTAAAATCATTGATGAGGGCAGGTATTTAGATGTTGGATGCGGTATTGGCTACTTTCCCTTAACCATGAAATATCTGGGAATGGAACCAAATGGGGTTGAACCAGCCAGTTTCGACCCTGAACTTTCCAACCGATATAATCTGAATATTTTTAATGGAACCCTGGATCAGGCTAATTATGAAGATGAATATTTTGATGTTATCACCCTTAATCATGTACTGGAACATGTCACCAGTCCCTCGGAAACTATGGGGGAACTTAATCGGATTTTAAAGCCAGGGGGTTATCTTATAATTGCGGTTCCGGTGAATGATTCCCTGGCTTCCAAAATATTTGGAAAATACTGGGCACAAATGGACACTCCTCGTCATTTGTACCTGTTTTCCACGGAGATTCTAGAAAAATACGCACGAAAATACAATTTTAGCATACTGGACGTGAGGTACAATTCAGATCCCCGCTACCAAATCATAAGTTCTTTCATATACTTTCTGGAGAATTTTTTCAATAAAAAAATCAATCGGGCTTTTATCCACAATATCTATCTTAATTTGCTCCTTATTCCATTTACATCAATATTAAATCTATTTAAACTTGGTGATCAATGCGAAATTGTATTGAAAAAAAATTAAATGGTTATAAGGGGAATATGGCCCGAATAAACGATGCAAACAGACTAAATGTGATTCATGAGGTGTTCTAAATTGACCGGTCAACCATTGGTTTCAGTAGTTATTCCTGCATATAACTCGGAGGATACTTTAGAAAAATGTTTGAAAAGTGTCATAAACCAGAGTTATCCGAATATAGAAATTTTAGTAGTGGAAAGTAAAAAATCCCAGGATAAAACACGAGAAATTGCCAGTAAACTCCACTGTAATCTGTTCTGTTTAAAGAATAAGGAAAGAACCGCAGCCACTAATGCAGGAATAAAGATGGCTGAGGGTAAATACATTTACAGAGTAGACTCCGATTTAGTTTTGGATTCTAATTTAATAGAAGAAGCTGTTAATAAATGTGAAAATGAAGGTTATGACGCGGTTTCAGTTTTATGTCCTCCTGATCCAGATATTAGTTTCTGGGCCAAGGTCAGGAAGCTTGAAAAAGATTGTTATAAATATGATAGCTTCCATTCTGGAGCTAGATTCTTCAGAAAGGATATAATTCAGGTGATCGGTGATTTTAACGAAAGTATGGTCTTAGGAGAAGATTATGACTTCTATAATAGGCTAGTTAATGCTAATTTCATTGTTGGGATAATTGAACCCCAGGAAGTCCATTTAGGAGAGCCGAAATCCTTGAAAGAAATTATTGTTAAACAATTTTATTATGGTAAAACCCTTAGAGAATTTTTAAGGGTTAATAAGGGTGTGGGGATAGTGCAAATGTCTCCCCTTAGAAAATCATTACTTAAAAACTGGAAGAAATTCGCCCAACATCCATTTTTAACATTGGGCTTTATTTTTTATTCCTTTGTTTATTATTCCAGTAGCATATCCGGATTCTTAGTAGCAATGGTTAAAAACTCATAAATCAGGAAATGGATGATATAATGAACGAAAAATCTAATGTAAATTATGATAGTCCTTCAAAACCAGTGATAATGATGGTAATCTCTTACCCTGATACCCGTCTTAAAAAGGAGATGGAATCCCTGCAGAAAAACGGTTATAATGTTCGGGTGACAATGTGGCAGAGGGGTTGGCCATTCCCTCATAACGAAGAAATTCCAGTTAAGAGTTTGAAGATCAACGCACCGGCAGGAGATATTAAATCCGTCTTGTACTTCCCCTTTTGGTGGTTATTCCTTATTGTTGAATTGTTTAAGTCAGATTGGGATGTGGTTCATGCTGTGAATTTTGATACATATTTATTCTCATTAATTGCAGCAAGATTAAAAAATAAACCTATAATTTATGATATATTCGACTTTTATGGTGATGTAATGCCATATTTCCTTCGAAAAATCGTTGTAACTTTGGATAAATTGTTACTACCCTATTCTAACGCTTTGATCCTGGCAGATGACAGCAGGATAGAACAGATAGGTGGAAGAATCCACAGTAACATTTACACCATAAACAACAGCCCCATGGAACATCTTTTCAGCCATGATGAGGATGATACTCCCAGTGAGGAATTTGTAGTTTTTGTTGGTGGTAAAATTGCTGAACAAAGATCATTAGATATGTTAATTTCTGCTGTAAGCAAAATAGAAGGCGTGAAATTAATAATACGTGGCCATTGTGGGGAGCCAATTTATAAACAACGTTTACTGCGGCTTGGGGAAAAATTGGAGGATGTTGATATCTACCTGGATGGCGTGCCATATGAAGAGATAATTGAGGGAACCCAGGGGGCTGATCTGACAATTGCTTTATACGATCCCCATATTCCCAATAACAAATACGCCAGTCCTAACAAGCTTTTCGAAGCAATGGCATCAAAAATTCCAATAATAGTTAATGAAAACACGTCGATGGCAGATATTGTAAAAAATGAGAAGTGCGGTATGATTATACCCTATGGGGATGAAAATGCTTTAAAGGATGCAATATCAATTTTAAAGGATAGTCCTAGTTTGAAAAAGCGTTTAGGAAATAACGGTAGGATTGCTTACGAAAAAAAATATAAATGGTCCATTATGGAAAACCGGCTGGTTAATATCTATAGCCAGGTGTTGAGTTGGGAAAGTTATCAAGGTTAGGAGAAAGGATATTGGTTGGGAAAGTTAATCCGGGTCAGGAGAAAGGATAGTGTATATAAAAAATCCATTCAGAATGAAAGATTGGCAGGTATCTGAATTTATCAGGTTAATTATCATAATCCAATCTTTATTTTTATTCCTGACTTTTCTGAACTATAATGGTGTTCAGACTTTTTTCTTTGATGATGTGATTGGATTTCTGTTGATCCTCTTTGTTCCCGGTACTCTACTAATCAGATTAATGAATTTAGGTAGATTGGAAAGTAAGGGGCAGATACTCTTATTTACAGTCGGATTGACACTGGTTAGTCTAATGTTAATTGGGTTTTTGATGAACTTTTTATATCCTCTCTTTGGAATTAGTGCGCCTTTATCTCCTCTTTCCATTATAATTACTATTAATGTGTTCATTTTCAGCACCTGTTTACTAATCTACTTTATAGAAAAAGGCAGGCTGTCCCAGAGAATTTCCAGACCTTTAAAAAATCAGGTGATTAAAAAATCACCTTCCCCCACTATTGAACTTGGAAAGTTAGTTACGCCTTCCTTTTTATTTCCCTTTCTCCTGCCGATTTTAAGCATTCTAGGTGCTTATGCCATGAATGTTTATCATTTCAATGGGTTGACAATTCTAATGATTCTTTTAATAGCTGTTCTGGCATTTATGGTGAGTATTGGTAGGTTACCCAGTAAGTTATATCCCTTAATTATTTTCCTAATTTCAATTTCCCTTTTGTTTCATAAATCCCTTATAACCAATTATATTTGGGGTTGGGATATTAACTCTGAATATTTCCTGGCAAATCAGGTGATATCAAACTCTATCTGGAATGAGAATCTTCCAGTGAGTTATAATTCAATGTTAAGCGTGATGATACTGGCACCAATCTTAAACAGTTTCATTAATTGTGGACTGGTGTGGATAATGAAGGTGGTTTACCCCTTTATCTTTTCACTGGTACCAGTGGGTTTGTACTACATATTCCGTAAACAGACCAGCACCAAGATAGCTTTTCTGGCGGTTTTCTTTTTCATGATCCAGTTCACCTTTTACACTGAAATGTTATCTCTCCTCCGGCAGCAAATTGCCGAGTTAATGCTGGTACTGGTGTTAATGATAGTAATCAGCACTCCCCTTGATATTAAAAATAGATACCTACTGGTGGTCTTATTTGGAATGTCCATTATTGTAGCCCATTATGGATTGGCTTTAATATTGATGATTATCCTCATACTGAGCATTATAATTCTTTATATATCCGAAAAAGAACCATTAGGCGGGTTCAAAAATTATTGGCTGAAGTTGATTCAATCCAATCGGGTAATGTCTGTTGTGCTGTTCTTTTCAAGTTATTTTTCGGGATTGGTTGGAACTCAGCAAAGTAGGGTAGAACACCAACCCCCGGTAAGTGAAAAAATAGAAAGGTACAGGTCTATGGAGCGGACCAGTGTTATCTCCTCCTCATTTATTGTACTGTTGTTGGTATTCCTTTTAACTTGGTATATCTACACTTCTGATTCTGCGATTTTCCAAAGTTTAATGGATATTGGACGTAATATCTTTGAAAACCTTTACAGTTTTATGGATCCCAACGCCACCCAGGGTTTGAACCTGGTAATGGAAGAACAGACAACTCCTCTCCGAAATTTACATAAATATTTCTATTTAGGTAGCGAGCTCTTTATAGCCATAGGTATTTTGGCATTGTTACTTGGAAAAGACGGGATGAACTTTAACAGGGAATACAAAGCCATTAGTATAGCTACGTTCCTGGTTTTGGTGGGGGGAGTTGTGGTACCATTCTTCTCCAGCCAGATGAATACCACCCGTCTTTATCACGTTGCCCTGATAATTCTAGCCCCTTACTGTGTTGTAGGTATGCTGACCCTGTTAAATATATTAAAATCAATTTTCAGGGTTAATATCAGTCGTGAAACTTTGTTTAAAGTGGTAGCCATTTTCTTCATTCTGCTCCTGTTTTTTGATACGGGTTTAGTCTATCAAGCCCTGGACAATGAGCATCCTACTTCCATTGCTTTAAATTCATCCTATGATTTCCCAAAATTCAACCAGTACGAAGTGAGTGGAGGGTACTGGTTACGTGATAATGGATATAATCAAACTGTCTACGCGGATAAATATCGTTCATCAGTTCTGGGAAGTATTTTACCCTGCGAAGAAATACCAACTTACTTTGACCTGGTATCCAGTCAGTCGTACATCTTTTTGGGGACTCAAAATCTAATTAAAGGTCAGATCCTAGTGTATAGTATGGCTGGATCCAACATAATCCAACAGGAAAGCTATCAATCACCCCAGGAAATTCTTAAATCACGATACAGGGTCTATGACAATGGAGGATCAAATATTTATAGTGAAGTAATCACCTGGTAAGTTAAATGATAAAAGGGAGGAATTTTAATGGATATAGGTATTGTCAGTAATTTTGTAGATGAATTTAGTGGTGGAATTGGAGTTTACACTCATCAAATACTAAAAAATCTGTACAGAATGGATAAAGAGAATGATTATCACCTCATCCATTCCTCAAAAAATGATTTAGATATTTACAATCAATATAATGAGATTATTATCCCAAAAAGTAGGTTTATAAAAGGATGGGGGCATCATATGTTTTGGAGATATTTCACACTACCCTTAAACCTGAAAAAACATCAACTGGATGTGGTTCATGACCCCTACGAATTAGGGCCTTTCACATTTAACCAGCCCTTCCGAAAAGTGATTACTGTTCATGATCTGGGACCATTAATATTACCAGAACTCTTCAAAAACGGAGATGTTTTATTACACCGTTTACTCCTTAAAAAAACGATTCAAAAAGCGGATAAAATAATCACAGTATCTTATAATTCACAAAAAGACTTAATGGACTACTTAAATGTTCCAGAGGAAGATATTGAGGTAATATATAACGGAGTAGATGAATTCTACCAATCACTGGATGAAGAAGAAGTTTGGAAATTCAAAGAAAGATCTAGCTTACCCGATCATTTTATTCTAACCGTGGGAGGCTTACATCCCATAAAAAACTTACCACGCCTTCTCCAGGCCTATTATCTTGCCAAAAAGAATGGTCTGGAACACAAATTGGTAGTAGCAGGGGGAATAATTGATAGAGCCCAGGAAATCTTTGAAACTTTAAGGATACTGCATCTGGAGAAAGATGTCATTTTCACTGGCACCGTCCCCAAAGAAGATTTATTAGGGCTTTACAATGCTGCTGACATATTTTTATACCCCTGTCTCTACGCTGGTTTTGGCATACCCCCATTAGAAGCAATGGCTTGCGGTACACCCGTAATAACTTCCTGTAACAGTTCTTTACCCGAGATAGTGGGTGACGCTGCAATGCTGATAGACCCCTACCAGGTAAAGGAAATTGCCCATGCCATTAACATTTTACTAGAAGATGAGGAACTGAAAAAAATACTAATAAAAAATGGATTTAAACGAGCAAAAATGTTTAATTGGAGAAAAACTGCCTATCAAACGCTCAAAATATACAGGGAAGTTTATAATTACTAAAATCATTTGATTCACAACCAAACAGGAGAATAAAAACCCAAAATTAACCTATAAAGAGGGGATTAAAATGTTTAAAGAACCTAAAATATCAGAATGCAGGCTTGTCTATCTTCCTAAAGTCGATGATGTAAGGGGTAACTTGACTTTCATCGAAGAAAATCAGCACATACCATTCCCCATCAGGAGGGTTTACTATCTTTATGATGTTCCTGGAGGGGAAAGCAGGGGCGGGCATGCTCATAAAGAATTAGAACAATTCATTATTGCTGCAAATGGGAGTTTTGATGTGGTATTAGATGATGGTGACAACAAGGAACGTTATCATTTGAATCGATCATATTACGGTCTTTATATTCCCAAAATGGTGTGGCGGGAACTGGATAACTTTTCTTCTGGCTCAGTGTGCCTGGTTTTAGCATCACAACTCTTTGATGAAGGAGACTACATTAGAGAGTATGATAATTTTCAAAGTAACATATCAAAATAACGGCTCCCATCTAGAATATAAGGCCCAACTAGAATATAAGGCCCAACTAGAATATAAGGCCCAACTAGAATATAAGGCCCAACTAGAATATAAGGCCCAACTAGAATATAAGGCCCAACTAGAATATAAGGCCCAACTAGAATATAAGGCCCAACTAGAATATAAGAAAATCCCTGATCTTGAGGATTGGTTAAATGATTAATATCAGACGATACACTGGTGAGGATAAAAAACTGTGGGACGACTTTGTAAAAAAGTCAAAAAATGGGGTATTCCTATTTTTAAGAGACTACATGGAGTATCATAGTGATCGATTTCAGGATCATTCTTTGATTTTTATGAATGGAAACAAACCACTGGCTCTTTTACCAGCTAACCTTAAAGACCGTACACTGTTAAGTCATGAGGGTCTAACCTTTGGAGGTATGGTAACTAATCGAAAAATGAAAACCTCCATAATGCTGGATATATTTGATGCATTAAAGACCTATTTAAAATTAAATAACATAAAAACCCTTTTCTATAAGTCAATACCTCACATATACCATATCTATCCTTCTGAAGAAGATTTGTATGCTCTTTTTATTAATAACGCTTATCTAGTTAAAAGGGAAGTCTCAACCACCATTGAAATGAATAATAAATTACAATACAATAGAGGTCGGAAGCGAAATATTCAAATGGCTGAAAAAATGGGTTTAGTATTCAAAGAAAGTGATGATTACCGTACTTTTATGGCTTTAAAAGAGGAAAAACTCTTAAAAAAGTATAATGTGAAACCTACCCACACCGCCCAGGAAATGGAGTATCTGGCTGGAAAATTTCCTGAAAATATCAAACTATTTACCGTAGAAAATGGGGGTGAAATGATCTATGGGTTGATAATGTACGAAAGCACCAATGTGGCCCATGGCCAGTATCATGAATCAACAGAGGAGGGGATAAAGCAACGGGTACCCGACTTTGTTTTTGATAGGCTCATTAACAATTATTATAAAGAAAGTAAATATTTTGATTTTGGGATATCAACTGAAAATAATGGTTACTACTTGAACAGGGGCCTTATAAATTATAAAGAAACCTTTGGCGGTAGAGCTGTCGTTTATGATACTTATAAGATGGATTTAGAAGATTAAAATAGAAAATTATCCCGGTGAAAACATGGTTTTATTAATTGATTTACAAAAGGAGTATCAGTCTATAAGTGAAGAATTAAACTATAACCTCCAAAAAGTCCTTAATTCAGGAGTGTATGTGTTAGGAGAAGAAGTAAAAAAATTTGAAAACGCTTTTTCCAACTATTTAGGCGTTAATCATACAGTAAGTGTTAATTCGGGTTCTGATGCTCTTTTTTTGGCAATTAAATCATTAGGAATTGGCAATGGAGATGAAGTGATAACTGTTTCACACACATTCAACTCTACTGTTGATGCCATAGTAAGGACTGGTGCTAAGCCGATTTTTGTGGATATAAATCCAGAAACCTATTGTATTGATGTCGAGAAGATCCAAGGTAAATTAACCCCCAAGACAAAGGCTATTTTACTGGTCCACCTCTATGGCCACCCTGCAGACATGGACCAGATACTTGAACTGAAGGATGAACATCATATCTATATAATTGAAGATGCTTGTCAGGCACATGGTGCTGAGTATAAAAGCGAGAAAGTGGGGACTATTGGTGATTTAGGCTGCTTTAGCTTTTACCCAACGAAAAACCTTGGAGCATATGGTGATGGTGGGGCTATTGTAACAAATAACAGGGAATTAATGGAAAAACTCACATGGTTAAGGAATTACGGACAGTCCCAAAAATATCATCATGACTTTCTAGGGATAAATAGCAGACTAGATGAATTACAGGCATCCATCCTCAGGACTAAACTAAAATATCTGGACCAGTGGATTGGATGCAGACGAAAAAATGCCAGGATATACAACGAACTTCTCCAGAATTCGGATATTATTACTCCAGTTGAAAGACCATTTTCTAAACACGTCTACCATCTTTACGTAATCCAGTCTAAAAAAAGGGACCAGCTGAAAAATAAACTAGAATCCCATCAAATACAAACTCAAATCCATTATCCAATACCGGTTCATCAGCAAAAGCCTTATTTACATATCAATGGAAGTTGCAAATTACCAGTAACTGAACGAATATCCCAGGAGATATTATCTTTACCCCTACATCCCTGGATGAACTATGAAGATATATCCAAAGTGATTGATTGTTTGGGGGATTGTAAATGATAGATAATATCACCAGTGACTATAATGTTAAATATGACTTAGAACTGTACCAATCTATCAAAAACAGGGCAATTACTGAATTTTATCAGGGAAATTTAGAAAATTCTGTGGATTGTGCACGTGTAGCTGCATTATCTGCCTGGCAATGTCACTGTGGATTGTGGTACGATGATGATTTGGATAATCTGCTAAAAAAGATAGGTATAAGTTTAATTGACTCAGTTAACGCTGTCAGTAATAAACCGGAGCCTTCTAAAATCGCCTATATAACATCCGCTATTAATGTGGGCGGATTAACCCGGTTACTTAACCAGTGGATGGTTTTTCTTAACAAACATTTTACAACTAAAGAACTTTACATTACCAATACCTACACCTCTCATAGAAATTTTTACTGTACTCAAAATACATTTAAAGATCCTGAACTCCAATTTTACAATTTATCCTGTCATAAAAAATACACCGACAGAATCAAAGAACTCATTGAACTGTTAATTAAAGAACCACCGGAACAGGTTATTCTATTCATTGACCCGGATGATGTTATTGCCATTTCAGCTATTAACGCAGCAAAACACTGCCTGAAAGAATTAAATCATGATTTACGTGTGATTTATGTCAACCATGCCGACCATGCTTTTTGGTTAGGGAGAAATATCATCAACACCCTGGTAAATTTTAGAAAAGAGGGGGCACTGTTTTCTGAAAAATACAGGAGAATGAATTCTCTGGTTATCCCCATATCAAGCAATATCCAACCTAAAAAGGTTTCTAAAGACAATTTTAATATAGATAACAATTCCACCATCTCTCTTTCAGTAGGTACTTTCCCGAAGGTTATGGGTCATGGCAAGCATAATTATTTTCGTACTATTACTCGTTTGTTAAGAGAATACCCAAATCATTATCATTTTTTTATAACCAATCCTCCAAAACAGGATATTTTAAATGATTACCTACCAGATGATGATGAAATAAGAAGACGCTTTGTTGTAGCAGGACCATTTCCAGATTTAGTGCCCTATTATGGGGTTGCTGACTTTTTGATAGAGACTTTTCCCCTTACTGGCTACACAGTACAGGTTGAGGCCATGTCCTTCCACTTACCAATTGTAGCTTTTAAGAATGAAAAATTCCCACTATTTTCTTCCACTGCAAACATGCCTTCATATCCTTTTACAGCCACCACCGAAGAAGAAATCATTAACTTGTGTGGGAAATTAATCAAAAACCAGGAATTGAGAGAAGAACTGGGGAATCAGTTGTACACTTACTATTCTAGGGAAATGGAACATAAAAGAGTATATTCCCTGTTAAAGGACATGATCAATGATGGAATTAATTACTTAGATGATGTAACTGATGGAAAGGAGAATGATGGAGTTGAAGATGAGCAAATCAAATCAGATAAAATGATTACTGATGGCTGTTCATATGATATTAATGAATCCAGAGTTTTCTGTGCTAACTTAAAGCCCTATAAACAATTACTACTCCAATCTATTTTAAAAAAATCCACATTTTCCATCAAAGAAAGAATTGAATTTTTTAAAGAATCAATCCGGAGAAACGAATTCGACTCTAGAATAGAGTTATATAAATATATTATCCCCTTAATTTTCGGTAGAAATCATTTGTAAACCCCCAGAAATCATTTGTAAACCCTATTGATCATGTAAAAAACCCTATTGATCATGTAAAAAACCCTATTGATCATCTAAGAAATTTTTTCAAGTTTCCAAATCCTATTAGATAAGTAATAAGCAAATGAGTTGGATATAATGAGAATTAAAGAAAAATTTAGCGGAAAAATTTCAATTATCATCATAAACTGGAATGGATGGCAAGATACAATAGAATGTTTGGAATCACTGTTCCAGATCGGTTATCCTAATTATCAGATTGTTATTGTTGATAATGGTTCACAAGACCAATCAGTCAAGCGAATCAGGGATTATATTAACGGTAGGATTAGTATTGAATCTCCATTTATAAAAAACCCATCTACTGCACCGCCACGTCAAATGATAGAATATAGTTTAGAAGAAATTAATAAAAGCACTTTCATGGCGGGGAAGGATAATTTAAATGTATCTGGTCAGGTAATCTTACTGAAATGTGATAAAAATTACGGTTTTGCAGAGGGTAACAATATTGGAATCAGGTTCTCCTTGCAAAATCTTTCCCCCGACTATGTGCTGCTTCTAAACAACGACACATTTGTGGAAAGTGATTTCTTAGAAAAATTGGTTGAAATAGCAGAAAATTATCAACGGATAGGAGTGGTAGGACCTAAAGTGTGTTACTACCACCAGCCTAATATCATCAACTCTGCAGGAGTGGTTATGGACTGGTACTCTGGCACAGGTTGTAATCAGGGCATAAACAAGGTTGACAGTGAACAATTTGATGTGACTCTGGATTTTGATGCGTTAATCGGTGTTTGTCTTTTGATAAGAGCTTCTTTATTTGAAAAGGTTGGTTTTTTAGATAAGAAATTTTTCCTGTTACTGGAAGAAACTGATTTCTGTTTAAGGGTTAAAAAAAACAACTTCAGGGTTGTATTTCATCCAAAATCTAAAGTATACCACAAAGAAGGTTTTTCTGGAAGCTTAAAACCATCTAGTTTATATTTCTCATCAAGAAATCGGCTATTTCTTATAAAAAAACATCAAACACTTGAAAAAAGAATATTCTACCTCATATTTATCTCCTTAAGGGCGATACTTGATTCAACATTCTACTTAATTAAGGGGCAGATTGAATTTTCCAGGGCCATACTTCGCGGACACCTGCATGGATTAATAAGGTAAGATATAGGTAATTTTTAGTTGGATATGGCTTGAATATATCCAAACAGCAAGATACAAGTATGTTAAGACAATACCTAGTTAAGACAATACCAGATAAGGAAATTCCAAGTTAAGACAATACCAGACAGGGAAATTCCAAGTTAAGACAATCCAGTTAGGGTAATTTCCAGATAAAAAAAATCCATTAATTTAATTTATCGAATTTTTATAGTTTAAAGCATTAAGATTCCTTTTCATGATTTTCCTTAACATATAATCTTTTCAATAAAGCATAATCATCTGGAGTGAAGACTTTAAAGAGTATTAAAAGAATTATATACAGAAATATACCAAAAACCAAGGGAATTATTAGGGGTAAGTTGGTTTTAAAAAGAAGAACACCAGACATGATTAGTGTTGCTAAAACCGGTTTTACTACAATTTTTCTAAACTTGATGGGAGCTATATATCTTGATAAGTAGTAAATACAGATTACACTTCCTATTGCCTCAGTAAGCACAGTTACCACAGATGCAGCCACATAGCTATATTTAGGTATCAGTATAAGATTCACTACTACATTGAAGATCATAGCAACCCCAGTGGTTTTAAGGATTAAATTCTGTTTATCTATGGATATTAAAATAGTAGCAAATAAATAAGTTAAAAAAAGGAAAGGTACAGTCCAGATGAGGATTTGAAGTGCAATCACAGAGGAAGAATAAGAACTACCGTACAATAAGCTGATAATTTCTTGTGAATAAATGGTGATTATTGCTGCAACAGGCAGGCTTATTATTATTGAATATTTAACCGATTTTTCATAAAGTAAATTCAATGACTTTTTGAGAGAGTGAAAACTCGATACAACCGGGAAGATTGCCGCAGTATAAACCATTGGAATGAACATTAAACTCTCAATTAATTTATAAGCAGCACCATACCATCCTACCGCTGTAGCACCCTGTAAGAATGATAATAAAACAGTATCAACCCTAAATGCTATTATTGAAAATATTGAAGCTACAGACAGGGGTAATGCTGCCAACATACTAGATTTCCAGAATATGGTGTTCACTTCCAATTCCGGAAACTTAAACTTTGCCCAGTAAATGGTAAAACAATAAATCAGTACAATTAAACTGGCCAGTAAATAGATGAATGCAAACCATAAAACACCAAAACCCTGAATAGATCCAAAAATAACCCCCACAAGTATAATTATACTGTTTATTATTGAAGAAATTGATTGATATTCCATCTTTTCATGGGCCTGAAATATGGAATAGAATAGTTGGGAAAACGAGTTAACAACCACCCATAATGCCAAAATGTAAACCACCTGAATGGTCAATGAGGAATAATTTTGGATGTTAATGATCACCATCATGGAAATGACACTTACTATGGAAAGAAAAATTTTTATTATCAAAAAATTTCCAGCATACTTTGATGTAAGTGATTTATTTCGACTTACTTCACGGACAACCAGTGATGATAGCCCTAAATCTGCAGATATTCCCAGTATCAGGACAAATGAGAGTCCAAATGTTAATATTCCAAATCCTTCTGCTCCAAGGTAACGGGCCATGTTAATTGTGTAAAAAAAGGCAATGATGTATGTGATAACCTGGGCTACGAAAAAAACCCCTGTGTTCTTTACAATTCTTTTAAGAGTGTTCATTTTTCCCCTAATTTATTACAATTAATATAATAATGGTATTGGGGATTTGATTAAAAAATATATTACATATTCACAACTATGCTAACGCATAAATGTGATTTACTGATTAAAAGAAATTTATTTTACTAAATAAAACTTATTATTGATTGTAGATGGTTTTCATGTTATTTAATCCATTTTTGGATATAATATCTCATAAATCAGGAGAGTTCACATGAACAAAGACGATGTTGATGTTGGGGATATCCATTTGACTCATTATAAATCCTTAGAAAAGTATGAAAAATCCCTGGAACAATTTAGTAGACTCAAAAGTGGTTTATTTGCCGCTAAAATATTAGTTAAAATCGGTGATCTATACAAAGACTTGAAGAATAATGGGAAAGCTATTGA
>Ga0074193_1001967_pt1 | contig 21173 bp, 18 predicted proteins | sample EPASupsiteHSE605_FD_64523 | JGI IMG/M metagenome (GOLD analysis project Ga0074193, IMG submission 64523) | Bioremediated contaminated groundwater from EPA Superfund site, New Mexico - Sample HSE6-05 | ecosystem: Environmental > Aquatic > Deep subsurface > Groundwater > Contaminated ... | reverse complement strand
GTGCGTAAAGCCTCTGTCGCCCGCCCAGCCGCAGCAGTTGATGCCGTCCGGCACCACCACGGTTTCGGCGCACTTGCGGGCCAGTTCTTCCAGCTTGCCCTCAAGGCCCATCTTGCGCATGGAGCAGGTGGCGTGCAGGGCCACGGTTTTGGGCAGCTTTTTGAGCTTGAGCGTATCCATGAGATTCTCAAGGATAAACTGCACAGGCTCCATGAGCTTGATGCCGGGGTCGAGGGTCTGCTTCATGTGCAGCAGGCAGGGGCTGGTTTCGCACAGCACGGGGTATTCGCCATTGTTGCTGGCCTGCCGCAGGGCCTTTTCCAGCTCCTGCTCTTTTTTGTGTGCGGCGTCTGCGAGGCCCTTGCTGGCAAAGGCCATGCCGCAGCACAGCTTGTCCAGATTATTGGGCAGAATGACGTCATACCCGCCCTTGAGCAGCACGCTGATGACGGCTTCCGGCTCTGTACGGCGGTCGCTGTGCTCCTCGCCGGGGCCCATGTTGCGGGCGATGCAGCTGGGGAAGTAGACGACCTTCTTGGCGTTGCCCGAGTACGGGGTGGGCAGATAGACCGAGCCCCCGCCCTTGGGCATGTTTTTGTTCCACAGTGGCACCTTGTTGAAGGTCAGGCAGCGCAGGAGGCGCGAGCCATCGCGCATGATGGTGGTGCCAAGGGCGCGGTGCAGGGCGTCCACGCTGTTGAGCGCAATGGACATGGCCTTGCAGGTTCCCGCAAAGTGGTCGGCAATGGTTCCGGCAATGCTCTTGCCTAGGGAACCGGCGTCCTTTTTGCGCAGGCTCTTGATGAACACGCCCGTATCCACGCCTGCGGGGCAGCGCGGGCGGCACAGGCTGTCTGTGGCGCAGGTGGCCTTGCCCATGTATTCGTAGCCCTTTTGCAGCTTTTTCAGCTCGCTGCTTTCAGGGGCAGCCTCGCGCAGGCGGCAGATTTCGCGGTATACGGTGATGCGCTGGCGCGGCGTGAGCGTAAGATCGCGCGAGGGACAGACAGACTCGCAGAAACCGCATTCCATGCATTTGTCCACCAGTTCGTCGGCGGGGTGCAGGGGCTTGAGATTTTTGAGATGCCCCTGCGAATCGCTGTTGAGCAGCACGCCGGGGTTGAGGATGTTCTTGGGGTCGAGCAGGCTCTTGATGCTCTTCATGATGGCGTAGGCCTGACTGCCCCACTCCAGCTCCACAAAGGGCGCGATGTTGCGGCCAGTGCCGTGTTCCGCCTTGAGCGAACCATCGTATTTTTCCGTAACCAGCTTGCAGAAGTCTTCCATGAACCCCTTGTAGCGGGCCACTTCTGCCGGAGCGCCAAAGTCCTGCCAGAAAACAAAGTGCAGGTTGCCGTCGCGCGCGTGACCGAAGAGCGGGGCCACCGTGTAGCCGTGGCGGGCAAAAAGCTCCTGCAGGTCTGTGGCGGCCTCGCCCAGCCTGTCGAGGGTGAAGGCCACGTCTTCAATGACAATGGAGGTGCCCACGGGCCGCATGCCGCCCACCGAGGCCAGAATGCCCTTGCGGATGAGCCACAGCTTGGTGAATTCCTCGGGTTTGTCGGTAAAGGCGTAGGGCCGCACAAAGGTCACGTTGCTGAAAGCCGCATTGATGGTGGCAATGTTCTTTTCAAGCTGTTCGTGGGTGGCGGCGCGGGTTTCCACCAGCAGGGAACAGACGTCGTCGTCCAGGGTTTCCAGCCCTTCGGGCAGGCCGGGGGTGCCTTCCACCGAGCGCAGGGATGCCCTGTCCATAAGTTCCGCAGCAGCAACGGGCAGGGTTGCCACGGCAGAAGCCAGATCACAGGCGGCCTTGACCGTGGGCAGGAGCAGCAGGGCAGAGGCCTTGAAGGGGGCCTCCTCCACCGTGCGGTAAGTCACTTCGGCAATAAAACCCAGCGTGCCTTCGGAGCCGACCATGACGTGCTGCAAAATTTCAAAGGGGTCTTCGTAATCCACCAGGGCGTTGAGGCTGTAACCCGTGGTGTTCTTGATCTTGAACTTGCGCCGGATGCGGTCGGCAAGTTCGGGATTGTCCATGATCTGTTTGCGCAGGTCGGCAAGGCCGTTGAGAATATGGGCGTGGGTTCTGGCAAAGGCGGCGCGGCTTTTGGCGTCCGCCGTGTCCAGCATGGTGCCGTCTGCCAGCACCATGCGCGAGGAAACAACGGTCTTATAGGAGTTGTCGGAGGTGCCGCAGCACATGCCGCTGGCATTGTTGGCAAAGATGCCGCCGATAAAGCAACTGTCGATGGAGGCCGGGTCAGGCCCGATTTTTTTGCCAAATTCCGCCAGAATCTTGTTGGCCCCAGAGCCGATGATGCCGGGTTGCAGGGTGATGCGCTCGGCGTTTTCGCCCACGCGCCAGTTGCGCCAGCCCTTGCCTATGCGCACAAGGACGGAATCGGACACCGCCTGACCGGACAGGCTGGTGCCTGCGGCGCGAAAGGTCACAGGCACGCGCATGCGGTCGGCCAGAGCCACCAGTTGCACCACTTCGGCCTCGTCCAGCACGTCCACCACGATCTTGGGGATCAGGCGGTACACGCTGGCGTCTGTGCCGTAGGCCAGCAGGCGCAGGGGATCAGTATGGATGCGGTCTTTGGGAATAAAGTCCAGAAGGGCTTCTTTGAATTCTTTGTAGGGAGAAGCAAGCATGGACAAACCTCCGTGGCGGTTCATGCCGTCATTGGGTGGGCGCTTAAAATAGCGCTGGGCGGGGAATTACTGCCGTTGAAACCTGGATGGAATCCCGGCATTTCTGCAAATGCGGGATGTGCTGATCTGGAGATGACAATGGATTACCAATAACAATTCTCGGCTCGGATTGCTACTGTTTTACAATCAAAAAGCACTTCGGCCTGCGCAATCCTTGTGCCCCTGCCGCCCCTGCGTTACAAAAAAGAAAAACAGTTTGCTGATTTGATTTACAGCACTCCAGCGCCTGCCGCTGGGGTTACTGGCGTTTTTGCGTATCGGTTTGAGCATGCGGGATGTTACGGTCTGATTTTTTATGGAGGTTCCATGAAGCGGCTGATCGTCTTATGCTGTGTCTCTCTGGCCCTGCTGCTGCCTCAGGCAGCCCTTGCCTGCACCACCTTTATTGTCACCAAAGGGGCCAGCGCCGATGGCTCCGTGATGGTAAGCCATTCTGACGACAACGATCTCAACGACCAGTCCATTGTGTACGTTCCCGCCCGCGACTGGCCGGAAGGCGCGCAGCGCCCCGTGTACGATTCCGCCGTGGCGGTGAAGGAAAATCCCGCCACCAATACCTTTCTTGTTCCCCGCCTTTCCGACCCCAAGCGCGCGCCGGGCTATAACCACCCGGATACGCCGCGCACGATTGCCATCGGCTTCATCCCTCAGGTGCGGCACACCTTTGCCTATATTGACGGCAACTACGCGATCATGAACGAGCATGGCCTCATGTTTGGCGAATGCACGGATGGGGCGCACAATACCTGCACGGCAGAGCCGGGCAAGCGCATTTTCTATTCGTCCGAGCTGGCGCGCGTGGCGCTGGAGCGCTGCAAAACAGCCCGCGAGGCCATTGAGCTGATGGGCGCGCTCATTGAGCAGTATGGCTACTACGGGACGGGCGAAACCCTGCCCGTGGCCGACAAAAACGAAGCCTGGGTTATGGAAATGGCCCCCTCCCCGTCGGGAACAGGGGGCTTGTGGGTAGCCCAGCGCGTGCCGGACGGCCAGTTTTTTGTGGCGGCCAACGAATTTCGCATCCGCGACATCACGCCCGGCAACCCCGACCAGATGTACGGCAAAACCCTGTTTGCCACGGTAGACAAGTACAACATGCGCAGCCCCAAGGACGCCTCCAAGCCTCTGGACTGGCTGACCACCGTGAGCGATGGTGAATATAACCACCCGTATTATTCGCTGCGCCGCGTGTGGCGGGCGCTCTCTCTGGCGGCTCCTTCGCTGAAACTGCCCGCATGGGTGGAAAGCGGCGCAACACGCGCCTATCCTTTTTCCGTCAAGCCGGACAAGCTGCTGAGCCTGGACGACATCAAGCGCATGCACCGCGACCACTACGAGGGAACGGAATTCGACCTCACCAAGGGCACTGCGGCGGGGCCGTTTGGCAATCCCAACCGCATTATCGGCCCCAAGGATCCCAGCGGCGACGTGAGCCCGACCACCAAGCTTGAAGGCGCGTGGGAACGGCCCATGGGCATGTACTATGTGGGCTACACGACCATTGCGCAGTATCGGCCCGATGTGCCGGAACCGCTCGCGCTGGTGTGCTGGGTTGCGCTCGCTCCGGCGGCGGAATCTGTCTTTGTGCCGCTGGCGGTCGCCCCCATGCCCGCAGGCTACGAACAGGGCGACACCCGCCGCTTTACCAATGATTCCGCATGGTGGGCCTATTCCCTGGTGAGCGATTACGCCAACATCCGTTACGACCTGATTTCTCAGGAGATTCAGACCAGAGTTGCCAGCATGGAAGCCGCCTTTGCCGCCCGCGTAGCCGCGCTGCAAAAGGAACTGGCCCCCAAGGCGGCATCATCCCCGGCGCAGGCGCAGGCTGCCTTTGCCAAGGCCCTGCGGGCGCAGGCAGAGGGTGCGTTGCGCGACTGGCGGGAATTTTTTCCCCAACTGGTGGCGCGGCACTGTCAGGGCTTTCTCAACAGCCCGGACAAAATGGCCCAGAATATCGGCTATCCCGATGCATGGCTGCCCCGCACCAACTATTCCACCGGCCCGGTTTCGTACCAAAAGCCCCGGCAGTCGGCTTCGCAATCTGCCAGATAACTCAGGAGGATGCATGTATGCACTGTAATCGTCGGCGTTTCCTGCAATCAATGGCTGTGACGGGCGCGGGCCTGTGCCTGCCCTCACTCACGTGGGCAGGCTTTGACCCCCTGTGGAAGCCTGGCTCCGTGTGCGCCAATCCCATTGATGTGACCGTGTTCGAGATGTTCAAGATCGGCCCTGGCCCCTCCAGTTCGCACACCATTGCGCCCATGTCGGCGGGCAATGATTTTATCCATCTGTGCGCCCAGTTGCCGCAGGAGCAGCTTGCCCAGGCGGATGCCGTCAAGGTGCATCTGTACGGCAGCCTCTCGGCCACGGGCAAGGGGCACGGCACTGACCGCGCCGTGGCGGCGGGCCTGCTTGGGCAAAAGCCCGATGAATGCAAGGCCGAATTTCTGGACAATCTTTTTGTAAAGCCGGACGACACCCGCACCGTGGTGCTTGGCCCGGCCCGGATTCCGCTCAAGGATTCGGACGTGATCTTTGAGCAGGGCACCATCGAGGCCCCGTTCAGTAACGTGCTGGTCATTGAGCTGCTGGGCAAGGGCAAGCAGCTCGCCACGCGCGAATACTATTCCGTGGGCGGCGGATTTTTGCAGTGGAAGGGCTGGAAGGCACCGGACAAAGGCAAGCCCGTGCATGCCTTTGATTCCATGAACGGCCTGCTTGAAATCGTGAAGAACTCGGGCAAGAGCATCCCGCTCATTATGCTGGAAAACGAAATGGCCATCACCGGGCAGTCGGAACAGAACATCCGGCAGGGCGCGCAGCGCATCATCCACGTGATGGACAGTTGCGCCGCCACGGGCCTTGGGCTGGAAGGCAAACTCAAGGGGCCGTTTGGCCTGGAGCGCCGGGCCAAGCTCATGCTGGAGCAGGCCGCCAGCTCGCCGGAGCCAGCGGATGCCTTTGCGGCGCGGCTGTCGGCCTACGGGCAGGCCGGGTCGGAAGAAAACGCCATGGGCCACCCCATTGTAACCGCGCCCACGGCGGGTTCCGCAGGGGTTATGCCTGCGGTGGTGCACATGCTCATCAAGGAGCGCGGCAAAACAGAGGCCGACCTTGTGGACGGTCTGCTGGTGGCTTCTATGGTGGGTACGCTTATCAAGCGGCACGCCAGTGTGGCGGGCGCGGATGTGGGCTGTCAGGGCGAGATCGGCTCGGCCTCAAGTATGGCGGCTGCCATGCTGTCGCAGGTCATGGGCGAAACGCCCGATGTGGTGGAAAATGCGGCGGAGTTCGCGCTGGAGCACCACCTGGGCATGACCTGCGACCCTGTGGGCGGTTATGTGCAGATTCCCTGTATTTCGCGCAACGCCATGAGTTCCGTGAAGTCGTGGAACGCATGGATGATGGCCCGCACCGGGCAGGGCACCAAGCACCCTGTGGGGCTTGATCTCTGCATACGCACCATGAACCAGACAGGCCGCGACATGAAGGATGACTACCGCGAAACCGCGCGCGGCGGGCTGGCCTTGTTCTATACGCAGGGGTGCTAGAAGCCCCCTAGGCCTTTTGCTTTTAAGGTAGTGCTAACGGCATCGGCTATTTTTGTGGTCGATGCCGTTTTTGTGGGCAACTAACTTATAGTAATAGATTGAATATTATAAATAGTTATGGAGAGCTGTGTGAATTCCATGTAATAACAGCGATATTGCCCCAACCAGTTATATCCAAGTGGATATTGGGAGACCTCGCTTTGAAATATGTGCTTTCAATAGCAGCATATTCAAAATATATGCTGTCTTTGTTGCCATCTTTATTTGAATAAAGGAGCCGATCATAATAAAGTAATAAAATATATAATCCGGAAAGAGATTTCAAAAAATATTCAAGGTTTCCAGCATGTATCGATGAGCTATTGTCATGCTTTATTTCTTCGTAAGCATTCCACCAGTCAGGTTTGCTATCCGGTAGGCTTTTCCACGGTGCAAACGTAAGAGACCACAGGGGCAAAAAAACTTCAGCATCACGGATGTCGGGATATAGCTCAAACAGTCGCGTTGCCGCGCTCCCGTTATCTTTTTTCTCAGTCATCCGTTTGCGAATGATTTCTACGTCTGTGCAAGCCCGAAGAATGAGGGCAGAAAGCTCAAAGGAATGTGTTTTTAGATTGTTTTCGCAGATATTGATATACCTTGAAACAGTGGACAGTTCTGTCTCAAGAATTTTAAATTTTTCCCAATGCTGATACCTGGGGTACTGTTCTCTGAGCTTATCACGCAACAAAGACAGGTCTTGCATGCTGTTCTCGGTTGTATAAGGCAATGAGCAAGTATTCAGGCCCGCGATTTCACCCATGCGCTGATCTCTTGGCCAAATCCCGCAAAGTCTTCAATGTGCGTATGCGCCACGGCGTAGACCACATTCCAGTCCAGACTGGTGTATTCATGCACTGCGATATTGCGCAGGCCAACGCTCTTGGCGAGTTTGCGCGCCACAGCCTCGGAGAGTACCCCCTGTCTGTGCAGCAGCAAAAAGGCCTCCGCCATCGTTGAAGGCACCGCCGGGGAGTCGGCAAGGATGCTGGTGGCAATATCAATGCTGATCTGCACGGCACGTTGCAGGTTCAGAATGAGAATGTCCTGGAGGTCAAAGTCCTCTGCGAGTTGCTGCGCATTTGCCGGTGTTTTCTGGCGTATGCGCTCCATACAGCGCTGGAGTGAAACAAGCTTTGTCTTGATGACATCCGTATCCATCAGAACCCCCGTTCCAGACTTTTTTCAATGATTCTTTGGCGCAGCGGTTCCATGTCCGCCTGATCAAAAAGCATGCGCTTGAGCAGCATGGCATGTGCAGTGTCTGACCGCTTGAGGGCCAGTGTGCCTGTGGTCAGCACCTGACGTAAAATCAGCCCCCAGGCCGTAGAAAGGTCAACAAGATCAATCTCTCGTTTCACGGCAAGGCCGAGTTCGGCCATGAGTTCAAGCCGAGCCTCGGGCGAGAGCCGAGATGCCGCAAGCACGGCCACGTCCACATCGCTGTCGGGCCGTAGCGCGTCACGGGCTGCGGAGCCAAACACGAACGCCAGTTGAATTTCAGGATGAGGCGCGAGCGTTCTTGCTACTTGTTGGACGAGGGTGATTGTCATGCTGCGTTCCAGTATTGCGGTGGTTGATGCAACATAACAATCAATATGCGGGATGACCAGCGTGAGTGCGCCCTGCCAAAACAAAAGAGCTGAAACCCGCAAAGGCTTCAGCTCTTTTCCAATCACGTACAAGCAAACTGGCGGAGGGGGAGGGATTTGAACCCCCGGAAGGCTCACACCTTCAACGGTTTTCAAGACCGCCGCGATCAACCGCTCTGCCACCCCTCCGCAGGGGTGTTTTCTCCAGCTTTATGTAGTGCGGCCAAAATGCCGCGTACATGGCGGGAGAAAATATCGACGGCGCGATTACCCTGTGTGAAGGCAATAGCGCCGCCGAAAAAATGTGTCGCTACGCCACTTACTTAATGGCGTCTTTCAGGCCCTTGCCGGGCGTGAACTTGGCAACCTTGCTGGCAGGAATGGTGATTTCCTTGCCGGTGCGGGGGTTGCGACCCTTGCGGGCGGCGCGCTCAACTACCTTGAAGCTGCCGAAACCGGTGAAGGTCACGGATTCGCCAGAGGCCAGGGCTTCGCGCAGCGAGGCCACCACGGCGTCAAGAGCTTCTTCGGCTTTGGCCTTGGTGGGCAGGCCGGCTTTGGCATGGATCTTTTCTACGAGCTCAGCTTTGGTCATGATGCTACTCCATAAAGGATTTCGGTTATTCCCTGCAAGCCGGATCGGGTAGACATGCCAGAAGTCTGGTGCCGGGGCCCGATTCGCCGCACTCAAATGAAACAGCCGCAAAAAAGCCGCCAAGGCTTTTTCACGTCATGGGGGAATCGTAAGCAAAACCGCTTCTACAGCGGTCAGAACTTTTGTTTCCTTACGTTAGGGGCGGTTTCCTGTCAACGAAAAAGCGCAGAATCCCGCGTCTGCTCTAGCTTTTCACGAAAAACCGTTTGGGCAAACAGGCTCGATGCAAGAGTCAGCCCCTTACTGGAGGTTTTTTATCTGCCCGAAATATAATGATTAAAAAATACTGTTACAGGTCAACCAGGCAAACTTCGTCATCGCCGAGGTTTCGGCCCAGAAAAAGGCTGCCTGTCCGGGCAAAGCGGGCGGCATTGTCAGTGGTCAAAAAGCGGTAGTGCGCGGCGCTATCCGCAGATCGCAGCAGGTTGGTGGCCCGCAGTTCGTCAGCCACGCACTGTGCCGTGGTGGCGGCAGAATCCACTATCCGCACCTGTGGCCCCACCACGTTTTGCAATGCCTCCTGCAACAGTGGAAAGTGCGTGCAGCCAAGCAGCAGGGTATCGGGTTCCAGATTCCCTGCGGGGGCGGCTCCCTCAAGCGGAAAAATATCAGCCAGATAGCGCCTTGCAACGCCTTCCACAATAGGGCCGTTCATCCAGCCTTCTTCGGCAAGGGGCACAAAGAGGGTGCAGGCGCGTCCGGTCACAACGGCGTCGGGCCGGATGCGGGCAATGGCCTTTTGGTATGCGCCGCCGGAGATGGTGGCCTCTGTCGCCACTACAACTATATGACCGTTGGCGCTGGCTGTGGCGGCCGCCTGCGCGCCGGGATCCACCACGCCCATGACCGGCAGCGGGGCAAACTGCTCCCGCACTGCGGAAAGCGCCGCAGAGGTAGCCGTATTGCAGGCAATAACGAGCATTTTAACGCCCAGGTCCACCAGCTTTTGGGCGGCCTTGAGCGTATAGCGCGTTATAGTGTCGCGCCCCTTGGTGCCGTAGGGCAGGCGGGCGGTGTCGCCAAGGTAGAGCAGATCTTCGCCGGGCAGACATTCTGCCAGAGCCTTGAAAACCGTGAGGCCGCCCATGCCGGAATCAAACAGGCCAATGGGCAACCGGGAAGAATCATTCATTGCAATTTCCTTTACAGTGCCGCGCGCGATACTGCAAAACGCGCGCCTTGGGGGCTTTGCTGCCTGCCCAAAACAGACGAAGCGCCTCCGGCGCTGCCCTGAGGCAGGTCGAAAGCGCTCCGGCCAGAAAAATTCCGGGCGGCAGCGGCGCTAGAAACCTTGGCCCAAATAGCGCACGGCTGTAAAGAGCAAAACTGCGGTCAAAAGGGCCTTCAAGGCAATGGAAGGCACAAACTTCTGACAACGCGCACCGGCATACATGCCGCACATGCCGCCAAGGCCCACCAGAACGCCCATGCGCCAGTCAGGCGCAACGGCCATATCCGGGTAAAAGGGCGCGAGCAGGGCGTAAAACGACACGCCCGCCACGGATGTTACAAAGGTGGCAAAGAGCGTGGAGCCAGCAACAACATAGACAGGCAGCCCGAAAAACGAAACCAGAAACGGCGCCATAATGGCACCGCCGCCGATGCCGTAAATGCCGCCCACAAGCCCCACCACAAGGCTCAGCAGCACAAGCGCGCGGGTGGCGACAACATACTTGGTTTCCTGAAATACAAAGGCCACTTCCTTCATATTCCAGTAAAGCACGTGGCAGCACATGAGCCTGCCGTTTTTGTCCTCGCAGGTGGGCATGTTCTCTTTCTTTTCCTTGCGCGCCCAAAGCGAGGCCCTGCCTTGCCATGTGGTCATGGCCATGCGCCCGCCAATGTACAGCAGCACAAGGCCCGCAAAAATTTTAAAGCTCTGGGGATTGGGCAGCAGATTGATGCGCACGATGGCCCCTATAAACACGCCCGGCAATGTGCCCAAGGCAATGGTAAAGGCCAGCGGCCACACAAGCCGCCCCTCGTGCCAGTAACGCCATACGCCCGAGGGACAGGCCAGCACGTTAAAGAACTGGTTGGTGGCGCTGACGCTGGGGTTGGTATAACCCAGAACGCTCATCTGAAACGGCAGCAGCAAAAAAGCGCCCGAGATGCCGCCCATGGATGTGAAAAAAGAGATGCCAAGAGCCACCGCAAAAGGAACAAACGGGTTGCACTCAATGCCTGCAGTGGGAAAATACATGCTGGCCTCCTGCGCGAATGGCGTTGTAACTAGAGTAAAATATTAAATAAATTCTTTACATGGGAAGTTCTGATGTTCACGGTTTCTATGATAACCGTGAACATTGAAATTGTCACGCCATTCCGCAAAAGGTTTGCCGCCGCCGCTTGCTGGCGCGCTGATTTTTCCTGCGATGCCGGGGCATCATGCCAGCCTGCGCGTTGCCTGCGCACCGGCAAAAAGGTATGATACATCTTTCAAAGCCACTAGCCGCCAATCCCCCCACGGCAACAACAAGCAGAGGATGCACCATGCTGGCCATTCTGGACTACAAGGCAGGCAATCAGACAAGCGTGCGCCGCGCCCTTGAACATTTGGGTATACCTTGCGCCATCACGGCGGACCCCGCAACACTGGAACGCGCCCACGGCATCATTTTTCCCGGTGTGGGCGCTGCCGGGCAGGCCATGCGCGCCCTGCACCCCACGGGCCTTGACGTGCTGCTGCGCGAGTGCGTCAAGCGCGGCCAGCCCCTGCTGGGTATCTGTCTGGGCTGCCAGATTCTGCTTGACCGCAGTGAAGAAAACGACACCACAACCCTTGGCATCGTGCCGGGCCTGTGCCGCCGTTTTGAAGACAACATGCGCGAAGAGGACGGCACCCCCGCGCCCATCCCGCATATGGGCTGGAACAGCCTGAAAGCGACCGCCCCCTGCCCTCTGCTCGCGGGTGTTGCCCCCACTGCGGAATTTTATTTCGTGCACAGCTATTATGTGGAGCCGGACCCCACCTTTGTGATTGCCACCACCACCTACGGCAAGGATTTCTGCTCCGTATACGGGCGCGACGGCCTGTGGGCCACCCAGTTCCATCCCGAAAAAAGCGGGCGACCGGGGCTGACAATTCTGCGCAACTTCTACGACTACTGCGAGGCGCGTCATGCTCAGTAAGCGAGTGATTCCCTGTCTGGATGTGCGCAACGGCCGACTGACCAAGGGCGTCAAATTCGTGGGCAACGAAGACATCGGCGATCCGGTTGAAACCGCGCGGCGGTACTATGAGGAAGGCGCGGACGAAATCGTGTTTTACGACATCACGGCCTCTGCCGAGGCGCGCGGTATCTTTATTGATGTGGTGGAGCACGTGGCGGAGCAGATTTTCATTCCCTTTTCTGTTGGCGGCGGCATTTCAAGCGTGGCAGACATGCGCGCCGTGCTGCTGGCCGGGGCGGAAAAGGTTTCGGTCAATTCGGCTGCGGTCAAGGATCCGCACATCATCAGCGATGGCGCGGATGCTTTCGGTTCCCAGGCTATCGTGGTGGGCATGGACGTGCTGGCTGTTCCGGTAAGCGCAGAGATTCCCTCGGGCTATGAAATCGTCATCCACGGCGGCCGCAAGCGCATGGGGCTGGATGCCATTGCCTGGGCGCGCCGCTGTCAGAAGCTGGGCGCTGGCGAACTCTGCGTCAATTCCATTGATGCGGACGGCACCAAGGACGGCTACGAACTCAAGCTGACCCGCGCCATAGTCGATGCCGTGTCCATCCCCGTGATCGCTTCCGGCGGTGCGGGCGAGCCGCGCCACATGCTCGAGGCAGTTACCGAAGGCGGGGCCTCTGCTGCGCTGATCGCGTCCATTGTTCACTACGGGCAGTACTCCATCCGGCAGTGCAAGGAATATATGGCCGGGCACGGGGCCAAGGTGCGTATGACCTGGTAGGCCCGGTCCAAGGCTTGTGCGGCCTTTTGTCGTATCAAGAGTAGAAGATATGAGTAAAAATCCTTTCCGCGCGGATCAGGTTCCAGCTGCGCTTGCCGCTGTGCTGCGCGATCTGCCCCGCTTGGCGGTGGCTTTTTCCGGCGGGCTGGACAGTCGTTTTTTATGCCATGCGGCCCTGTTGTGCGGTTGCGACGTGCTGGCCGTGCATGTTTACGGCCCGCACATCCCCCCGCAGGAAAGCGCCGGGGCCGCAGCCTGGGCGCGTGAGCGCGGCATGCGCCTGCACACGGCGCGGTTTGATCCTCTTGCCCTGGCGGAGGTGGAGACCAACAGTCCGCAGCGTTGCTACGGCTGTAAGACTGGGCTTGTGGCTCTGTTGCGCGGCGAGCTTGCCCCCATGGCGGAAGCTCATGACCGCGTGCTCTGCGATGGCACCAATGCCGATGATTTGCAGGCCTACAGACCGGGCTTGCGCGCGCTTGAAGAAGGCCGCGTGCGTTCCCCCCTGGCCGAAGCCGGGCTGACCAAGGCGCTAGTGCACGAGGCCGCCCGCGCCACTGGGCTGGACAGGCCGTGGCAGTGCGCACGGCCTTGCCTGCTGACGCGGCTGGCCTACGGCATGCGGCCCGAGGCCAGCACTCTGGCGCGTCTGGCGGCGGCGGAGGCCGATCTTGCGACTTTGGGAGCAACCGCCTCCGCACAAGAGGAGTCGCAATGTGTTGTGCCGGAGGAGGGCAGCGTGGGCGCGCTGGGGGATTTTCGTCTGCGGCTCACGCCGGAGCCTGTGTTGCAGGCTGAAAAACTGCCGGAAGAACTGCTCCCCGAATTGCGGAACATCCTGATCCGTCATGGTTTCTGGCCGTGCGGGCTGGAGGCTGGCGGCAATATCAGCGGCTTTTACGATGCGGGCAACAGCGCCGGAAGGCACTAGACGAGGCAGATATTTTTCCGCCTGCGGTCAGTGTTTTCGGCCCGGAATGTGGCTCGGGGCTGGACTTTGCCGATCAAAGAGCATATGAATACCCACTTATATTAACGGGGCTTGCCCCTGGAGGGAATCATGGCACATAAGAAAATTGAGCGTAAGAAAGAACTGGATCGCCGCCGTAAGCGCCGTGAAGAGCGTCTGAAGCAGCGCGTGCGCGAAGCCAAGGCTGCCAAGGCCTAAGCTTCGGACACGGGAAACCGGCGTTCCGACGGCTGCGGATTGACGCGCCGTCACATATGGTGCTCGGCCCGGCTGCCTCCTGGCAGCCGCGCGGGGCGCAAACAAGCAGCAGCGGTCAGCGCGGCAGCATGCCGTGTCATGGCCTTTTTAGTGTTACCATGCCTATCTACGAATATCAGTGCCCCAAGTGTCAGCATACGTTTGAGGAATGGGTCAAGGCATCGGAATCCCACGGGCAGGAACCCTGCCCCAAGTGCGGTGAGCCTTCGCCCCGCATCATGTCGCACACATCGTTCGTCCTCAAGGGCGGCGGCTGGTATGTGAGCGACTACGGCTACCGCAAGGGCGTCAAGGAAGAAGGCGGCTCAACTGCCTCCTCCTCCGACACATCCGGCGGTTCCTCCGCCCCCGCTTCCGGCGGTACGGCAGGCGAAAAAGCCTCTGCATCTGCATCCGATTCTGGAAACAGCGCCGCCAAGGCGGCCTCCGCCCCTACGCCAACCACAGGGTCCGCAGCGTCGGCACCCACCAAAGCCGCCAGCTCGGCTTCATGAGGCAGCCATGATTGATCGCTACACCCGTCAGGAAATGGGCCGTATCTGGACCCTTGAGAACCGCTATCAGGCATGGCTTGATGTGGAAGTTGCCGTTTGCCGGGCCTGGAGCGACATGGGCCGCATCCCAGCCGCCGCGGTGGAAAATATTCAGGCCAAGGCTTCCATTGATGTGGATCGCATTCTGGCTATTGAAGAAGTGACCCGCCACGACGTCATCGCTTTTTTGACCTCGCTTGAAGAAAAGGTTGGCGCGGAAGACGCGCGCTACATCCATCTGGGCTGTACCTCCTCCGATATCGTGGATACGGCCAACGCCCTTCTGCTCATGCAGGCCGGGCGCCTGATTCTCAAGGACATCCGCGCGCTCCTGACCGCCATTGAAAGTCTGGCCCGCCGCCACAAGGGTGTGCTGTGCATGGGCCGCACCCACGGCATCCACGCGGAACCCACCAGCTTTGGGCTCAAAATGGCCGGATTCTACGCCGAGTTTGAGCGGCACCTTGCCCGGGTTGAGGCCGGGATTGAAAGCGTGCGCGTGGGCAAAATTTCTGGCGCGGTGGGCACCTATGCATTTTTGTCGCCCGAGCTTGAGCAGCGCGCCCTGAGCTATCTTGAGCTTGAGGTTGATCCGCACTCCACCCAGATCATTCAGCGCGACCGTTACGCCCACTTCTTCACCTCGCTTGCCGTGCTGGCTGGCGGCGTAGAGCGCCTGTGCGTTGAATTGCGCCACCTGCAACGCACGGAAGTGCTTGAGGTGGAAGAAGGCTTTGCCAAGGGGCAGAAGGGTTCGTCGGCCATGCCGCACAAAAAGAACCCCATTTCGGCAGAAAACATGAGCGGTCTTTCGCGCCTTTTGCGCACCAACGCTCTTGCCTCGCTGGAAAATCAGGCCCTGTGGCACGAGCGCGACATCAGCCATTCTTCAGTGGAGCGGGTCATTATGCCCGATTCCACCATCCTGGCCGATTATGTGCTGAGCCGCCTCACCAAGCTGCTTGAAGGGCTGGTGGTCAAGCCCGAGCGCATGCGTGAAAATATGGAACGTTCTTACGGCCTGTATTTTTCGCAGCGTGTGCTGACGGCCCTTATTGCCACCGGGCTTCCGCGTCAGCAGGCCTATGAAGCCGTGCAGCGCCTTGCCATGCAGAGCTGGGAAAGCCGCACGCCCTTCCCCGATCTGGTGCGCAACGATGCCGACATGAGCGGGCGGCTGGGCGCAGCTGCGCTGGCCGAGCTTTTTGATCCTTCGTACTACCTGCAGCACGAAGACGAAATTTTTGCCCGGGTGTTCAAGAACGCTGCGGCCAACAAGGCGTAAGGAGCTGTCATGCAAACTCTTTCTTCTGAAGAACTGCTGGCGCTCAAGCGCCGCCTTGCCCGCCTGCTGGTAGAAAAATCATACCGCGAGGGAGATTTTGTGCTGGCATCAGGCCGCAGAAGCGATTATTATTTTGATTGCCGCGTCACGGCGCTCCACGCCGAAGGATCGTGGCTTATTGGAACCCTGTTCAACCACATGCTCCGCGAGATGGACATCAAGGGTGTGGGCGGCATGACCATGGGCGCTGACCCGCTGGTTGCAGCTACCACTGTCATCTCGCATGAACAGGGCAGACCGCTGAACGGCCTTTTGGTCCGCAAGGAAGCCAAGGGGCACGGCACAGGGCAGTTTGTTGAAGGGCTGGGCAATTTCTGCGCGGGCGACCGCGTGGCCATGCTTGAAGACGTTGTTACCACCGGCGGTTCTCTGCTGAAGGCCTGTGATCGTATTACAGATGCTGGCCTGTCCATTGTGGCGGTTTGCGCCATTCTGGATCGCGAGGAAGGTGGCCGGGAAAAGCTCCGTGAGGCGGGATATGACCTGCTTGCGCTCTTTACCCGTGCGGAATTGGTGGACCTTGCGCGTTAAGGTTCTCACCGACCCGCGCGCCTTGCCCCATGTGGCATTGTCGCAACGTCTGGCTGGCTCTGCTGTCAGTTCCATTGTCAGGCCGTTGATCAGCTGTCTGGCCAATTGCCTTGTCAGATGCATGGCCTTGGGGCTGCTGATGGCCTTTGGCATTGGTTGCCCACTTGCCGCTCCACATCTGGCGCAGGCCGAAGAATGGCAAGCCTCTCTGTACAACGAGGGGCTTCCTACGCATTTGGTGGCTGTGGACAAAAAGCGCCAGACCTTCATGTTTTTTGAGAAGAAAAGCCCCCTCAAGCTCAAATACACCTATCCCTGCACCACAGGCCAGTTGCCCGGCGACAAACAGGCGCTCAACGATCTGCGTACGCCCGAAGGCATCTACTTTGTGGAATACAAAATTGCCAGCGGGCTGGATTTTAAGGAATACGGCGGCATTGCCTATACCCTGAACTATCCTAACCCCGTGGATCGCCTGCGCGGCAAAACCGGCCACGGCATCTGGATTCACAGCAAGGGTTTTGGCATTGAACCGCTTTCCACACGTGGCTGCGTGGCCATTGGCCTTAAGGAAATCGACGAGGTCGGGCCGCAGCTGACGCCCGGTACGGCAGTGGTTCTGGCCGAAAATATGGACGAGACCGCCCAGCCCCGGCCCGACAGCAGCACCGCCAACGAACTGCGCCGCCTGATGCAGAACTGGAGCACCGCCTGGGCCTCCCGTTCGGTCAAGATGTTTGATTACTATAATCCCGATGCCTATTCCAAGGCTATGACGGAAAATTTTACGGCCTTTCGGCAGAACAAGGAGCGTCTGTTCAAGTCGCTCCAGTTCATCAAGATTTTCAATCGCAAGATCAATGTGCTGGAAGGGCCGGGGTATTGGGTGACCTGGTCAGAGCAGCTCTATACGGCATCCAATCTTTCCACAGAAGGTGTGCGCCGTTTGTACTGGCAGCGCGGTAACGACCAGAAGTTCCGTATTGTTGGAATGGAATGGACACCGCGCGATCTGGGTATGCGCGCCGATTTCCAGAAAGGCCAGCTTGTGGCCGAAGCGCCTTTGCAGCAGGTCAGCGATGCTTCTTCCGAAGCGCCGCAGCGCCCCCGGCTGGATATGCCAGAGGCCGCGCCTGAAAAGACGGAGGCCACGGCCCTCGCCGCGCCGCAGCCTTCGCAGGACAAAGCCGCTACCGCCAGGGCTGGTCAGGGCGACAAGCTCATGGCGGTCAATGATCCCCTGGTGCCCCGCCGCAGCAGTGCAACACCCCCGGCAGAAGTAAACTGGGGCGCGCGCCCGGCAATGGAAGAAGCGGCCCGCAGCGTGGTAGAATCCGCCCCCAAGGCCGCACCAGTCAAGCCTGCCGATCAGGCGGTAAAGTCCGCAGAAGCCCAGCAGGCTGTTAACTTGCCTGCACCGACATCTGTTCAGGCTCCCATCGCAGCTCCGGCACAAGCCAACGCTCCCGTGGCAGCGGCAGCCCAGCAGCTGACCCTCACACCGGAAGTTCGCGCCGCTCTGGAAAAGGCCGTACAGGCCTGGAATGCGGATTTTTCCGCGCGTTCGACCAACATCGCCTCTCTTTACGATCAGGCCAAGTACAACCGCGAAGCCGGAACCCCTCGGGGATATTCCTACAATTCGACCATGCGCGAATTTGATCGCCGCTTTGCCGTGCCGTGGCTGCGCCTCATAAGCCGCAAGCCCAAGTTCGAGATCCAGGGTTCACTGGCGGTGAGTCATTGCGAGCAGCTTGTGGTGGCCCCCAACGGTATGGAGCAGGGCGTGCGTTCCTTCTGGTGGAGCCGGGACGACAAGGGCGGTTTCCGCATTGTTGCCTCGCAGTTCAAGCCAGAAGAACTTGGCCTTGCTGCGGATTATCTGGATCAGGTCAGCGACGCCGCCAGCGCTATGGTTGAAAAATGGCGCAAAGCCTGGGAAGCTGGACGTCTGGACGAATACATTGAATACTATGCGGACGATGCCATCCAGCAGGGGCGCTGGGGCGCAAAGAATATTCAGAAGCAGAAGGAACTGCTCTGGCAGCGCGTGCAGCCCACCTTGGTTCAGATCACGGGCCTGCGGCTGGTGGCTGACAAGCAGGGCCTGCGCGCCGACATGAATCAGGTCTACGCCGACAGCTCCGGTCACACTGACCGGGGCACCAAGACCCTTTTGCTGCGCTTTGACGGCAAGGGCTGGCGTATCGCCCGCGAGGACTGGGCACCTCTTGGCGCTCCCGTTGCTCCCATCGGAGAGGCAGGTCAATAGGGTCTTCTGCCGTCTTGTCTCTTTGGACAGTGGGCTGAGGCTGGTCAAACAGTTTGCCCCGTTTTATGGCGAGGTATCATAACAAGGTGTTGTGTGCGGCCATCCCGAAATTTCAAACGCAAAGTTCGTGAGGACCGTTTGAAGTACCGCGAAAATCTCAGCATAATCCTGATGCGGGATAACGGCCCCAGGCGCAGCTATCGAGTGCGCAGGGGGCGGTTTGTGGCGGCCCTTGGGGTGATGGCCTGCCTGCCCGTGGCCTGCGCTGTTCTGGGATGGCTGTGCTGGACTTTGTGGCAGCAGAACGTGCAGTTGCGGGACAATGTGCTGCGCTTTGAAAGCGATTCGCAGACGGCACAGGCCAATGCGGAACGGCTGGAACACCTTGAAGAACTGCTGCGTGAAGAAAATATACCAGGTCGGGAGCTTGTGCTGCGCAGGCTCAGCACTGGCGGCGCCGCTGCGGAAGCGCCGGGTGAAGGCCCCGCAATTACAGGCGGGCCAGCGGCGGCAGACAAGCCTCAGGCCGGGGTCAGCGACGCGGCCCGCACCACCGAAGGGCCGGGGCATGAGGACTTTCCCTCCATTGACCTTGATTACGTCAAGGTAGGGAATGTGCAGGTGCGTGAAATCAGGGGCGGCAAGCTTCGCGTCGCACTGGATCTGCGCAATACCGACAGCCAGAAGATACTTTCTGGTATGGTCAGCGGCACGTTGCTGACAGCCGATGGCAAAAAATATTCCCTGCGTTTTGAGCCCGAAGATGTGGGCAGTTTTCGTATCAGCCGGTTCAAGCGCGCCGTCATGGTTGCTTCTGCCGAGCACCCCATGAGTCTCACCAACGCCCAGGTCATTCTTGAAGTGCGCAGCCAGGAAAATGGCGTTGTGTTCCGCAATATTTACGCCGTTGAGCATTAAGGCGATTTTCAACATCCGTTGCCGATGCACCCAGAGCAAGAGGTGCTGCTAACCGGCCTCTGACCATGAAAAAGCGGCCGGGGCCTTGGCATTGCGAGGCCTTTGTGGCTGAAAGTTCCACCCTGTTGTGCTATTTTGCCACCATCCATGCGGCCTGGCCCTGGATGCGGCAGACAGAAGACGGCAACGGCGCTCTGGGCCGTGCGCAATTTGTGCTGCCTCCTCCAGCCTTTCATTCCCCTACATCGCTCCCCTCCTCGCTGGAAACTGCCAGCGCTTGGCTTGTGGTTGTTGACGAAGCCCCTGCGGGTTTCAGCACCACAGTGCCCCGTGAACGGCGTATCCTCTTTGTCACCGAGCCGCCTGAAATCAAGAAATATCCCCGTTCCTACCTCGGACAGTTCGGCACGGTGGTGTCGCCTTATGACTTGCGCGGTGTCGAGCGGCGCAGCATGGTCATCAGCAACCCCTGTCTGAGCTGGCACTACGGCGTCGAACGCTCATCAGGAAGAAATATAAGTAAATTCAGCAATATTAGTGAATTACGCGCATTTCCTATGCCAGAAAAAACAGGCTTGATTTCCGTAGTCTGTTCCACCAAGACGGCAACGTCGGCACAGCGCGCACGACTAGCACTGGTGAGTATGCTCAAGGAGCGGCTGGGGGACGCGCTGCATGTGTACGGGCGCGAATTCAATCCCGTGGACGACAAAATGTCGGCCATTGCGCCCTACAAGTATCATGTGGTGCTTGAAAACAACTACCTCGACAACTTCTGGACAGAAAAACTGTCCGATGCCTGGCTCGGCTGGGCGCTGCCGCTCTATCTTGGAGCGCCCAACCTTGGCGCTGTTTGCCCAGCACCCGGATTTTTGCCCTTGCCGCTCGGCGATCTGGAAGCCTGCGTGCAGAGCATCCTGTCTGCAATCAAGAGCCATTTGTGGGAGGCCCGGCAAGCAGAGCTGGTTCTGTGCCGCAACTGGATGCTGGAAACCACCAATGTTTTTGCCCGCGCTGCCAGGATGATGGAAACAGCGCCGGATTATTGCCGCAGACTGCCTGCGCTGGGCAGACCGGAGCCCATATTTGGCGCGGGGCGCGATGATGTGGCCGCCATGTACAGGCAGGTGAGGGGGGAGGGTAAGTGAGTTCGTCCACGCCAGAAATCACTGTGGCAATGCCCGCCTATAATGCCGCCTCCCATCTGCTTGAAGCGATAGAGTCCATCCTGGCCCAGAGCTTTGAAGACTTTGAGCTGCTGGTGGTGGACGATGGTTCCACAGACAATACCCTTGCCCTTGCGAAGTCCTTTGACGACAAAAGGATTCGAGTTGAGCTGCTGCCATCCAACAAGGGGCGGGCCACGGCGCGCAATATGGCCTTGGGCCGTGCGCGTGGTCGGTATCTGGCCTGGATGGACGCGGACGACATTGCCATGCCCCACCGGCTGGAAGCGCAACATGCCTGCCTTGAGGCGCAATCCCAGATTCATATCTGCGGTGCTGGCGTGCAGTATTTCGAGCAATCAAGCGCGCTTGAGCTGTTTCCCGAACAGCCGGGCGCAACACGAGCCGCCACACTGTTTGGGGTGCCTGTGCCCAACTGTTGCGTCATGGTGCGGCTGGACGCGATGCGCGCCTTTGGCTTACGCTATGACGCCAGCCTGGCAAGGGCAGAAGACATGGCCTTTTGGGCCGATGCCCTGCTCAAGGCCGGATTGCAGGCGGTCAATTTGCAAGAGCCGCTGCTGCACTATCGTTATGCGCCAGCAGCCCATGCCCGTCAGTGGCACATGCGTGCACTGCTTGGGCATGTGTTTCCTCCGCTGGGTATCCGGGCGGCAGGCGCACAGGCGGCACTGCACGCAGGGCTGATCTATGGCGG
>Ga0074193_1001966_pt1 | contig 21176 bp, 19 predicted proteins | sample EPASupsiteHSE605_FD_64523 | JGI IMG/M metagenome (GOLD analysis project Ga0074193, IMG submission 64523) | Bioremediated contaminated groundwater from EPA Superfund site, New Mexico - Sample HSE6-05 | ecosystem: Environmental > Aquatic > Deep subsurface > Groundwater > Contaminated ... | reverse complement strand
GTTTTCACCGTAAAATGAAGTTGATCCAGCGGCGTGCGTATGGCTTCCGTAATTTCGAAAATTATCGGTTGAGAGTGCGCGTTCTGTGCTGCTGAAATGGCTGGAGAATTGTTCAGAAACCTGTCGGGAAAACTGCCCATTGAGGGGCTTGCCCCCGTCTTTGGTGTAAAGCCGTTTAGTGCCAGCAACTTCAGCCAACAAACTGGATGCTTAAAAAGCAGAAAACCCGCCAAGCTGTTAGCTTAGCGGGCTTCTTTGAACTCTCTTGGAGTTCAAGATGGTGCCGAAGGGGAGAATAGGCACCGCGACACCATCGAGTCCAAAACAACCTGATATAGTTGATAAAATTTTTCAGATATTTTGTCTATGCCCCCGCACTTTGACCCCATGGTTTGACCCCACTTAGGTGAGATTCGCGTAGGCAAGCCGTGTGGCACGGCGAGATCAAAAGTTGATTATTAATTTCATCTTTTGCAACAAACTACCGCTACATTAATCCCAACGACAGGAGAAAACTTTACTTTTACGTTGGGAGCAAAAAATGCAACAGAATCTCATGGCATGTCCGGCGTGCCATAAAAAAATAGCAATTGAAGCTTATAATTGCCCACATTGCGGGCTGCCCATTGATGATGCACTCCGCACACAGGTTCGGGAAAGCCAGCGTGTCGAAGCCGAAAAAGTACGGCATGAAGCAAAGAGAAATCGCTGGGCTCTGTTGGCCATATTTATTCTGGGGATGGGTTGGAGCTATTTTCAGGAGTCGACCGCTCAGGATCAGGCAATTTCTTTGCGACGGGATGCCGTGCCAAAATGTTCGAGCGCAATTGAAGGCCAAGCTATCTATGGCTTTGAATGGGAGACCCTAGCGTTGGAATTTATCCCTCGTTTCCCATACGCCGAACACATGGCGAATGATGAAAACACCGTGTTGCTGAAAGGCAGCACGAATATAAAGGCCTTATTGTTCAAAAATGCTTTTGGCGTTATGGTTCCCATGGAATATTCCTGCCTCTACGACACAAAATCACGCACAGTGGTGCAGGTTCATGTAATCCCCAGATGAATTCAGAGCTGATTTCAATAGCAAGATAGGGTCTAGTCAAGAAAGCCTATTGAGGCTAATAGCGTGATAGTTTGAGCTAGTTAATACCTGACTTTTATAGAGTCGAGTTGTGCTGGAGTATGTAATGCGAAATTATACTGAGCAATCTTATTGTAATGCACTAAAAGATCAAATACAGCATGTTATAGGTGGTTTGCAGCCAGAATCCAGGAATTTTTTCTATGATAAATCTCTTCTGAGTTTCATTGATGGGCCGTTTGCTGCAGCTTTTGTAGAAGAAACTCGTAATATTACGAGCCTTATATGCAAAGAAAGCTGTTTTGATTCGTATGGCCATGGTGCAAGCTTGAACAGCAGTGATCTAAATTTTATCTGGGGACAAGATTGGCCCGGACATGCCCTGCGCAATCCACCAATTTTTTGGCATAGGCCGTTGCGAGAAGCTGATATTACAAAGTTGATTGTAGCGACATTGCAAGATGACAGATTGAGCATTCGTGCATTTTTGCGTGCACTCTGTGAGTCAAGCGGCTCTTTGAACGACGTAGAGAACGTGGAAAGATTTTTGCCCAAACATGATGATGTTGCAGTAAGGGCAGAAGATTTGGCGAAGGGCAAAAAAAGAATTGATATTCTTTTTGAATGGGGAAGGGGCAGCGCTGCAAGAGTAGTAGTGTTAGAAGTAAAATTTGGAGCGAGCGCCGAGAACCCATTTGATGTGTATGAGGAGCAAGCCAAAATTCGCCTAAGAAAAAGAATTCATCCCGACAAGAGAAATGGTGACGATTTCTCTAGTGCCATTGGCTACTTTTTTGTCATACAGCACGCATCTAGTGAACGTGAGGTCAGAAAAAAAAGTTGTTTTACACGGGACTGCAACGCTTGGCGTGTCGTGTATTGGCAAGATTTACTACGGCGGTGGGAAAAGCATTTGCAGAAAGAATATATCACAAATCTTCCTGATAGCACGGGTGCATCAGTACGGCACAGTATATTTAATAAAGTGTATGGAGGTGTCTAATGTGTGCCATTGAGAAAATAATTGAGATTCCTGAGAGCGTGCGTTTCTTTTTTTCTGACAACAATCGAACTAGGCTTATGGAATTTGATAAAAGCAGTGTTCCTCCTCCACCATTTGAATTTGATGAAGTATTGCAATTTTATCAAGCAAAACGGAATATTACATTTTGTAAAATGGATTTATTCCAATTCATGGGCGATGTCTTTCAGAAAGTATGGTTGCCAGCATTGGAAGGGACCTTTTTCCCACAAAAAGTTAAAGATTTGACCTTTAGAAACGTAGGCGACATTTTTAATCCTGATAGTGTCTGGAAAGATAAATTTCATGCTCTTTTATGGTATTTTTGTTCAAAAGATTTCCACAAAAATGATCAGATATGTGTTAGTGTCTATGTTGCCAGCATAGAAAATGATCTTAAGATTTGTATTTGCTTTTACCTATACAATTCTACTGAGGGATGGATTCAAGAAAAAGTGAACGATTTAAAATTGGGTGAATCCTGGATTCAAAATGAGGCGGACAACACCGAATATTATCTGGACAAAGCATCATGTCCCCCCTTGAGAGGAAAAGATTCCCTTGATATTTCCGAGCTTGTAGAAAAGGCTGGTCAGGCGGTGCAGGCTATTAGAGAGTATCTTGAAATCCATAGAGACAAATCTTAACCGCTATAAAGACTAGCCAGCATAGCCAGTTCCGCCCGCATGCGCTGCACCAGCCATGCGGGCTCTATTGTTTTGGCCTTACTTCCGAAGCCCAATATCCAGGCCATCACCTCCATGTCGCTGTGCGCTGTGAAGGTAAGCTCGATGCCGCCTTCTACCTTCTCAATTAGTTGCTCTGTGCTGAAGCGGCGTTCACGAATATATGTTTCCAGTTCACTGACAAAGAACACCTTGACGGTAAAAGGGGTGTCTTCGATAAGCCCAAAGTGCTGCGTATCATCGTGGGTTAACGGTATTTGGTGCGTCCGGCGTGTGAGGATGATTTCTTCCATCCGATGTACAGCCAAAAAAAGTGGATGCAATGGCATTGCCTTGCCTTTATTTTGTACGCTCCATCCTTTTGCATACAAAGCCTGCCGACTGCCATAAAGACCCACAACTGCCATTTCATGAGTACGTGAAGGCTTGTCTTGTGCCTTATAGGCTATTTGGCAAATTTGTTTTTTGCTTATTGCCTTTAGAAGTGTTTGCAAAATAATCTGGAATGGGTCGTAATCAATAGTACCCAGCATGGCCATGCGGAGCTGCGGATATTGCGGCTCCTGCCAGGTATCCTCAGATGGCACGAGCACAGAAGTGCGTCGTAGGGTCGCATCCATCGTTTTCTGTACATTCTCAGGTAGCAAGGGCAGTGCAATATCACGGCACAGGTGTAGGAGTCGCATTTCTTCTGCACTTACATTGTAATGGGATTTTTCTTCATCTCGCAGTATTCTTTCAAGCATATAACATTTTTCTGGCCTGCCGACAGTGCTGCGGGAGCGGCTTATAAGACGGATTCCTTCAAAACACTCAATCTTAGTTAAAAGTCGAAGGGCGGTTGACTTGGAGCACTGCAAGTAATTAGCTAATTCCGTCAATGACCATTCTCGAGATGAAAGTATAAGCAATGAATACAAATCAAGCATTTTTTCCGCAGATGTCCTGTCATTTGTCTTAGAGGGCATAGCTTTCCCTTACTGCTTATGGTGATCAGAATGAACTTTGTAAACGATTTATTGCAAATTATGCAATAAAGTTAATCCATGGTGCACCCATGAGCAACCAGGGAGAAATCAAGGTGATGGATAGTACTCTTTCTCCGTTGCGCCGGGTGGGCAAAGCCATGGTCTTGATTTACACCTAGATGGAGCAGGCGATTTTGGAATACCTGCCTGCCCCATAAATGCTACCATTCAGTCAATAAATGACAAAATTTATTAATGTTTTTGCTTAGTCTGTACTTGTGAAATTGCAGGAGGCGGGGAATTCCCGCCTCCTGCATGCCAGCCCGAGTAGGGCTAGTCGTCCCAATTATCTTTGATGGCCTGAAGTACAGCTATCACAACTGGTATCCAGCTAACATAGTTGTTCATTTATCCTCCCTGCGTTTAACAGCGCTGGATGCGTCGTTTTTTGTTAAGCGTATATAAACGAAAAATCCCCACTCGGTACCAATCGCTGAAATCGAGGGGGACGATCATACCGCACCACCCGTGAGCAATGCAGCCTGCAGCATGGCAAACATGGCAGGCACCAGCTCGGGCAAGTCGTTGACCACCTTGCTGGTATGCGGCAGCAGGCGTGCTATGTATTCATCTCGAATGCCAAGGCCGTAAACTTCAAAGCCGAGTTTTTGGGCCGCCCCTATGGCATTGTTTGCGGCCAGCGGGTTGTCCGGCATGCCGTCAGTGATAACCAAGATCATCTTGCGTTGTTCGTTGAGAGGCAGCATGGTTTGCAAAACCCACCACAAGGCCCCAGCCAAGGGTGTGCCGCCAGAAGCCCGAAGGTCGAACAGGTCAGGCACCGCCTGCCCATGCCGCATGATGGGGAATACAGAGTTTGTGACCGTTGTAGCGGGGAAAGCCGTAACCGCTGGATTCACGCCACGGATCTGGCTCAGCGCCGTTGCCACGGCAAAGCATGCCCGATTGGCAAGATTAATTGGTGCGCCAGCCATGCTGCCGCTTACGTCCAGCAGAACATGAACAGCGGTGTTTAGCCCTTGCTGCTCCGATTCTTTTTGGAAAACACGAGCATTGCCAACCTGCAGACGGTGTAGCGAATTGGCATGCAATGTCCCTCTACGCCCGATGCTGCGACGCTTCTGGGTGTGTGCCTGCAGAAAGCCCTGAAGGCGAATGCGCAGGGCAATGCTGGCCTGAAGCGCTTGCAGCTTCTGATTAGCTGGCAAGGGTGTTGCTGGTCGTGTACCTTCTACCGCGACGTTAAGAGCGTCACCGGCAGCTTCGACACTATTATTGGTAAGTTCAATCGCCATGATTTCGCCGAGTTGCTGGGGTAGATCCTGCCCCTCCGCATGAAACAGGGCCTTGAGCGGTAACGCACTCAAAGCCCCCAAAGGGGCTTCTGCTTCAGACGAAAGGGCGGGATGCCCCTGTTGCTCAATTTGCGTGATATTTTCGCGGGGTTTGTGTAGTTGTTGTGATGGTTCCCACTGCCGGATGCACTGGGCGATCTGCCTCGCGTATTCAACCGCTGCCTTTGTATCCGGGCAATGGATGTAGACCTTGACCAATATGGCATCCAGGGCCTCTTTCAATCCGGGGAAGTGATGCTCCATGATGCTCGCCGCGTTTTGGCGTGCCGGGGTTACCTCATCCACATTCCAGGCCCGCACCGTCAACAGCGCATAGTCCAAAACAGCAAGGGCCGGGGATGATTCCCAGACCCTTGGCTGTGCTTGCTCTACAAAGAATCGTCGTATCAACCAGTTCAGGTTTTCCCGGCAGCCAGGGAAAATGCCTGACAGCTTCTTTTCAACACGCCAATCTTCGAGACAGTTGAACAAATTAAAGGTCACAGGATCAAGGTTGGCGGCTTGCAGTGCGCTAAAATCCGTATACCGGATATGGCCGGATTCATGGTCAATAAACGCTCTGGTCAGTGCCAGCAATTCCGGTTCGCAATCCATCGGCAAGGAGGGCAAGAAGATGATCTTACCGTTGGTGCAGGCATCCTTGCCGCCGATTCGAACCTGCACTCCATAGCGGTCGCCCAAAATGGACGCCACCAGAGGCAGGCAGTTAAGAACGTCTTTGGTGCGAATCATAGTACCCCACAATACAATAAGAAAGCCCGACATTTCTGCCGGGCTACTGCTTGGGTTTGTTAGGCAACGCTACAAAGCATGGCGGATCGTTTGCCATCGTAGTATGTCGCCCTACGGGCGGGAGGTAAGCTGGATTCATTTTGCCAACTTTTTATAAAGCGTATCGTGTTCAAGCATGCTTTTATCAAGAGCCTCAAGTACTCTTTTCTGTGCAACATTTTCCTTGCGATTTTCAATGAATGCACGTGCAGCATCTTCCAGTACTGCACTAATTGGACGGCCTTCCTGTCGAGCGATTGTTTTGAGGCATTCATAGAGGTCCGCATCCATCTGGCTGGCGAACCTTGTCCGTCTGGTTGATACTTGTTGCATGGGGCTCCTTTTCCTTGAGGCTAGCCATAGCGTTGGCCTTATTCAATGAATTTTGAGATTACCACAGACCTAGGCTGGGAATGGAAGGATGCGGCAAAGCGCTATCTGCCACGGGAATCTCAGGCAAGATGGGCTCATCGTCCATATTCCCATCCATGGTGTCATCCATCTGTCCAGCAAGGCCGTCCGGCTCGTGGATAACGTCCGGACCAGCCAGCAGGGCATCCAGCACAAAGGCCGGGCCGTAGCCCTCAACAACTTTTTGGGCGTGGCCCACAAGGGCCGTACTGTCCTTGAGCAGGCAGACTAGACCCTGCAAAAGCAGGAGGTCTGTGCCGGTGATGTTGCCCTTCTTGGGCATGCGCTGCAACGCAGCCTGCACGATGTCAGCCACCGGGGCCACATGCGGCTCTACAAATGACAAGCCCGTGAGCTTGGTATGCAGGGTACGCAGCGGAGAGAGCGCCTTGTGGGTTACCTCCGTTTTGCCGTGGTAAACCCTGCGCCATATATCGTCAGCCGACTTGGCCACCTCATCAAACAGGGTGCCGCCGAGGCCTTGCACCTCTTCCGCCAGACCGGCTTCCAACACAGCGGTGTTGTCTGTGTGCTGTTCAAGCGGGGCCACCTTGTATAACTGCCAGCGAAAATCCATGCGGGCGCGTACATAGTCAGGCCCCACAAGGGAGTTGCGAATAATTTCGCCCCACTGATGGTGCTTCTCAATCCATGCCTGCACATTTTGGTCGTAGCCAGCCAGAAAAGCTTCCTTTTCTTTCTGGAATTCGGTGCGGATGTTAAGCAGCTCCTGCACGATCTCGCCAGCCCTTTCTTCGGGTATGGCCCAGCCGGACATGAACCGTACCCCGTGCCGGTCAAGGTAGTTGAAGGCGCGAGCCTTGAGCGTGCCGAACACTTTGAGGTTTTCCGGGTCGGCAATGCGCTTGGAGCCCAAAGATGCCAGATCTTCAGGGGGCAGTTCTGCGCCGCCCAGGTCTTCCTGACTCATTTTGCGACGGGCAGACCACAAGCTGACGTTAAGGTTAAGGGCCAGTAAATTATCCAAAATGCGGATGTCAGAAACAAGCTGTGTCATTATAGCCTCCTATAAAGAACTTTTTGCAAGGTTGAGGGCGTAGCCCTGCGTGATCTTTTTTGTCGCGCGAGCTTCGAGTTCCAGCACGGAATTGTTGCCAGCGCAATTTTCGGCCGAGATAAAGTGTTGTTGGCCGACAGTGTCCGGTTTGCCCCACTTTAGCGTGAGGCCCACAGGGCTGGCTTCGCCGATCCAGAATTTGCCGTCCTGTTTTTTGCCAGAAAGGTTGTGGACTACTTGAAGATGAACGCGGGGCTTGGCCACCGTGGGTGTGTGGTGCAGATGGTCGCGCATGAAGAGTAGGGCTTGCTTACCTTGCAGGACTTCTGTTTCTGCCTTTAAGGTTTGGGGGGACTCAACTTCCACCTGTTGAGGGAACATGCGTTGAGCCAGTTCGTGCAGCATGGCGCGGGTTTCACGGCTTGCACGGTAGGCCAGCGCCCGGTCGAGAGCGTAGGTGACAGGCTGTACGCCCTGATGGGCCAGAGGCTGAAAGCGTACGGTCAGATTTCCCCAGCGCAGCAAACTGCGTGTGGAAAATGTAACTTCAATGGTATTGGTCAGATTGCTGGTGGAAGCCTCGCCCATGAACAGTTTGCGAACCTCATTGGCGTAGTCCACCATGGTGGCGCACAACGATTCGGGCAGCGATGGGAAGCGTCGGGCAAGCAGGCTTTTTTCCACATCGGCAGATGGGTAGCCCACTTCGCAGATAGTAAAGCGGTCCAGCCAGGCGAGGTTTTGCCGCTGGGTGCCCTGGTAGAGGCCGGTGTCATCGCCACCGCCATTGGTATTGGCCGTGGCAACCAGACGGAACATGGGATGCGGCACAATCAGTTCGCCGCCGTTTTCCGCTATGCACAGGGGGGAGCCGTCCAGCACGCTGTTCAGCCCTGCTGCAATCTCTGGCGAGGTCAGGTCAATTTCGTTCAGCAAAATTATCGCCCCGTAGCGCATGGCAAGCGCAAGCGGGCCGTACTCGAAGGTCATGTTGCCGTCCTTGACGCTCAGGTGACCAACTAGGTCGGCAAACTCCAACCGCCCATGTCCGGTGACCTCAAAGACGGGATAGTTAAGCCTGGCTGCTAGCTGCTTGATGCATGTCGTTTTACCGCAGCCTGTGGGACCGAAGACGTACAGCGGTTCCTGTGGGTTGAGAAACCAGACCACAACATCGCGGCTCGACTCATGGAAGATATAGTCGTGATCAATGGCCGGGGTGTAGGCCGAAGGAACGGCGTAGCCCCTGACCGTGGTGCCAGAGGGCTTGCCGCTGAAAACTTGACCGGCATTAAGGTCGGTGGGTTGCAGGTTACTAAGTCCTTCGATCAAATTTGTGTTCATCATTGCTGCTCCTTAGATGCAGAAAAAGCCCGGCTCCTTTTAAGGGAACCGGGCTCTTCGAAATATGGTATCAGTCTGGCTAGGATGGTTTTTTGTGAATTATACGGAATTGTCTGACTGGAGAACTTCTGTGCCCTCAGGCAGCGAGACGACTTTCATATGACCATCAGGGTAACGCAGGGTGCATTGCCCTTTTTCATCCAGATAGTTCAACGGAATGCCTTTTTTAAGCTCAAATTCAAGAATAACATGCTGATTTTCAATGGCAGCTGCAACCAGCTCTTCAAGGGGAAGTGGCATAATGCCTCCGCTGCACTGCTTACAATTTGCCTATCAGGAAGCAGTGTTCTCCTTATGGCACTATTCTTCAGAGGGCATACGTCGTAGGGCTTGTCGATATGCCTCAAGGCGTTCACGCTTGCCAATGGAGATGACCGTTACAAAGAGAATGTCATCATTCACCTTGTACACCAGGCGATACCCAATGGAGCGCAATTTGATTTTGTAGCAATCACGCATGCCAGACAGAGCAGATGAAGGAACTCTCGGCTGTTGTAACCGTTCTGCCAGTTTCTTTTTAAACTGCTCTCTGATGCTGTCATCCAGCTTTTTCCATTCTTTCAGTGCTAGTGCATGAAACTGCAGACTATAGCTCATCAAGCGTTACCTTGACAAAAGGGCCATCTTCGCGCTTTTCAACAATCTTTTTGTCTTCAAGATCTTCGAGAATTCCGAGGATTTCTTCGTAGTGCTTTGCGGACAACAGGTAGGCCTCTGGCTTGTTATGATTCAAAACTGCCACCGGCGCATCCTTGGCAGTTGCCAGGACATTCGCAAAGTTCCGTTTGAGTTCTGTGACGCTAACGGTGATATTGGAGTGTATGGAATCCATGAAATCCTCCAGGTTGGATAGATTCGATATCTTTTATGACATCAAATTTGGCATCAGTCAATAAGGATCAGTCCGCTGCAATTTCCCGGGCAATTCGCACCCGCTGCGGATTGCACTGATAACTACCGCGAGCTTCAATGTCGTCATAATCTTCGCCAATACGGATGAACAGGAATTCTTCGTGGGGCAAATTGTCCATGAGCTCACCAACAAAGGCTATTTCAGCAAATTCATCGTACCACTTTTCCCCTTCCCACAGAAAGACAACGGAGCCTGAGCCTTCATCAATTTTGCTGGGTTCGCCACCGATGAGCATTTTGATTGCTGCAAAGTTGTCGGGGGTGTTCTTTTTTGCCTCTGCAAGAGCTGTTTTTAACTGATCCATGCCATTTTTTGTCAGGCACAGGGCCACGTCAGAATAATATCCCATGAGATCTCCCGAAGTTCAGTTTATGGGCGAAATGCTCAATTTTTCGAAAGGTGAACCAACACGCTCACAGCGGGCCAGCAAGGTATCCACGTCGATGTCGCCCAGATGCCCCGCATGAAAAATCTCGGTCAACTCCTCCCGCAGAGCATCCTTGTCCAAAGTGGTGCGACCAGCTGCCACTGACATGCGGAAGCGATAGTTTCCCGTGTCTACCCAGTCCCGAGTGCCAGCCTGGCGGTGAACAAGCTTGAGCACAGTTTCCATCTCTTTTATTTCGCTATCTAAAGCGGTGCGCTGCTCCTTGAGGGCCGCCAGCTTTTCCAGAGCTGGTTCCCATTGGGGCATTTGCACGCCCTGCGGGAATTTGGGGCAGCCACCGTTGTGTTCGCAGTACGAGCACAATGGGTAAAACCCTTGAGCGCAATCCACCTGTGCTAGGGTTATGTGCCCGGCGCGGAATGCTGTAAGCTCGCCCCAAAGCTGCGCCGCATGGTCAAGGGCCGTATCCAGAATGGCCTGATTGAAGCCATAGGGGCCGGATGCTTTAACCTCTTTCATGGAAAGGCAGAGCAACCACGCTTCCACGCTTGCCTCGGCAGCCGTTGCGGGCAAATGAAGACCAAGCTGGGCACGGCAAAGTTGAGGGAAGGTCATCTTCTCATGCAGAAGCGTACCGTCCTCAGCACGGAGGCTGAAGACGGGCTTGTTCCATGCTTTTACCAAAAGGCCGATTTGCCCGTGCAGTTGCAGCAGATGGGAATCGTGAGGCGAAGCTGGCAGCTTGTCGGTGCTTTTCACTTCCAGAATGCGAATGGCGTTAACGGGAGCGCCCCAGACCAGCACAAAATCAAGATGGGCTTTGATAGGTACGCCCTGATGCTGCCAGTTGATCTCAAGCTGGGGCAGTACATGGAGGCCAAGTGATACCAGAGCTTGCCCAACCCCAGATTCGAACCAGTGCCCGCGTTGCAAAGTAAGCAGACGTTCCAGGCTGTTTGTGGTGGGTAGCACCTTTCTGGCCAGTGCAGCCCGTGGACATTCCCAGTGTTGGCCGATATCGCTCATACCGATATAGCCGGTGCGGTCACCCAAATGGGCTAGTGTGTCTTTGTGGGCGACGGCTTGTAGGCCCTGTCTGATTAACGCCCGTAATCCTTCTGTGCGGTCTTTCTGTTCCATGAGTTATCTCCATAAAAGCGAAAGGGCCGCCATCAGGCAGCCCTCTCACTCGGTACTTTTATTTTTTCTATGCGGCGTCAACATACTTCCACCACAATTTTCTCTGCGGGTTCCAACGGAAGCCCGAACCGGTCAGTAATTCCTTTTTGGCCTGCGTGTTGCCGGTGGCAATGATGCAGGGACGCCCATCTTGAGCGGTAACCTGCTGGTAGGTGACGCCTTCTAGGGGCGGTAGATTTTCAAGGCTTGCTGAGGGGCGATTTGAGGAGTTTGAAATGTCGTTTGCTGTGGATGGGTCGCGATGACGCGCTTTTTGTGATTCAGGGGTAATTACGGGCAATTTTGGCCGTGTAGGCGATTTTTTGCCATTTTTTGCACCTTCACCATCGTCATCTTCTGTTACCATGCCCAACATGGCGGTTAAAGCGTAGCGGCGAGCATATGTCATTGCCGATCCCATGCCCTGCGGGTCGGCCTTGGGCAAAGGAACCACGGCAAGAGAGCTTTGCCACTGGCCAGACTCTGCATGTGTCAGCTTGGTGACTAAGCCGATGGCATTGGGCTGTTCCACAGGCACAGGATACTGGCACAGCCAGATGCCATTTTCGATGAGCGCATCTCGGCAGGTATCCATGACGCTGTTGAGGCTGGCGTACCAGCTTTTGGTGAAAGGATTTTCAGCATCTTTTGTAACAGGTTGCACGGTTCGCTGTACGCAGAGCAGGGCCTTAGCCAAATCAGTAATACTTGCTGATTGGTATTGGTTCATATGAACATCCTCCTTCGATAGCAAAATGATAAAGCCCCGTCCGGCTTGTGGCCGAACAGGGCTTTCAGGTTGATTTGAAGCATTACTCTGGTGTTCTTGTAAGAGTAATATATTCTTGAAAACTGATGAGTAACACGACCTTTCAACTTTTGCTCTCTGTGTCAGAGGCGCTGATAGGTCGATGGCATCCTTTCGGAGGGAAGGTCACATCCACTCATAAAAAGAGGAAAAGCGAATTTCCAGCGTTTGCACAGGCTAAAAGACGTTTAAGCGTAGAGGCCAGATTTTAAGATATTCTCTCAGGTTATCCGCCCTAAGCAAATAAAACATCTTCATTGATTGCGGCAATATTCTTGCAGCCTGTCAGCACCATAGTCTGCACAAGTTCGCCCTTGACCTGGGCAATATACTTGCTCACGCCCTCAGTGCCTCCACCAATTGCAGCCCAAACAATAGGGCGGCCAATTCCCACAAGGTCGGCCCCAAGCGCCAGCATTTTGAAAACATCAGCCCCGCTGCGCACGCCGCCGTCCACCATGATTGTTACCTGGCCTTTAACCGCCCTGGCAATCGCGGGCAGCACCCGTGCCGTACCCGGGGCATACTCCATCACACGGCCACCATGATTGGAGACCACAATACAGTCTACCCCGGCCGTCACGGCTTCCTCAGCGTCCGCAACCGTCATAATACCCTTTAAGATGAACTTGCAACCGGCCGTATGAACTTTTTCAGCAATCGCGGCCAGTTCCTTGGGAGACTTGGGGCCAACCGGGTGCCCCATTTTGCGCAGGGTAATCAGTCCCGCGGCATCAATATCCATGCCTACTATCTTGCAACCGCTGGCAAAAGAACGGTCGAGCTTTTCATCAAGCTCGTCACTCTCCCAGGGCTTGATGAAAGAAATGCCGTGCCCTTTGGCTGCCGTAATGGCAGCAAAAGCAGCTTGAGTAATTATTGGGGGTACGCCATCGCCGGTGCAACCGATAATTCCTGCGTTCTTACAGCCTTCAACCACAGCTTCGGCATATGTTTCTTCAGTTACGGCGTCATTGAAATTGAACATGCCGCCAATGGGCGCCGCCACCACCGGCATATCCAGGTTCATCCCAAGGTGGCTACAGGAGGTCTCGGGAGCGCTGGCAGTGTGAATGAGGCGCATGTTCAACGCGATTTCGGCCAACGCCTTAACATTATTTTTAAAAGCAGTGCCACTGCCCAGGCCACCCATGCCCGGTACTTCACCAGCGCACACTCGCCCGTCGCAAATTGGGCAAAGCCGGCAAGCTCCCCGCATAAGTTCTTTGGCCTTTTGTCGAATATCTTTCATACGAATCTCCATTTAAATTCAGGGGCATAAGCAAGCCCCTTTAGTTCATATGCCTTTTAGCTGTGCTACTCTATATCAAAGCCGCCTTCGAGCAGGAACCTGCGCAAAAATCCATCAAGCAGGCTGAGCGCCTTAAACAGGCTAACGTCTGCCCCTTGCTGGGCAGCAAAAAAAGTACGGGCCTTTTCCATGTCAACCGTTGCTTTCAGCGCATCAAAGCGGCCATATTCGTTGATATTTGCTTCTGTCAGCTTAAGGCCCATCATGTCCCTGAGCTTTGCCTCGTCCAAACCAAGCGCCACCGCTGCGTGGTGAATCTGGTCGGCTTTTGCCCGTGCCTGATACTCGGTAATATAGTCGCGCAGGGTCTTGCCGTCTTCTACAATAACATCGCCGCGTTCTATGTCGCGCAAAAAGATGCCCGCGTATTTCTGTTCTTCCTGGGTCAGCAGGGCAAAGGTTTTGTGCAGGTCGCTTTTGACCTGCTCCACTTCTTCTTTTGCCTGCAACGCCCTTAGATACTTGTCGAAGCGCGAGTTCATGTAGTCGGCATCAATTTTCCCGGTATCAATCTCGGTCAGGTGTCCGTCAAGGGCATAAGGGATTTCTTCGTCACCCTCGCCGCCACCGCCGCCACCGCCACCGGCAAACAATTCCTTATAGCGTTGCGCGAACACACGATAGTCGTTCTCGTCAAAAACGGTCTTGATGATGGTCTTTTTTGCGCCCGGTTTGCTCTGAAAGGTGTACTCCCGCTTGCTCCAGGTGAAACCCTGAATTCTGGCTGCCTCAAGAACCGCATTGAATTCTTTGAAGAGCGCGGCGAACTTGCCGCAAGCACTTTTGTCTGACGGATTTTTGGTGAAATCCGGCACACCGGCATCAACAAACACCTGTTTGATGCGGGCAAACAGGTTGTTCATGGTTTCAAGATTTGTCTGAAGCTTCTGCACAAACAGGCCAATAGGCTTGTCGCCAGAATAGAGCTTAACGGCCTCTGCAATATTCCGCTCCATGGTGTGCGGCATGCGGTAGTAGCGTATGGTTCCAAACGGTTTGTCATGCCCAAACAGGCGGTTGGTGCGCGAGAATGCCTGAATGATGTTCTGGTATTCCAGCTTCTTGTCCATGTAGAGCGTGTTTATCCATTTGGAATCAAAGCCCGTGAGCATCTGATCGACAACAATAAGCAGGTCAATCTGTTTATCGCTGCTAATGCGCTGGTGGGGCTCTTTATGGGCAAGGCGCGCCGCTATGTCCTTTTTAAATCTGGCGTGTGTTCCAAGTTCAAAGGTCTGGTTGTAGCGGGCGTTGTAGTCGGTGATGATTTCCACCAGTCCGGCTTCCTTGAACGCCGTTGTGGCACCGTCGCCGTTGTCGATATGCGGATCAAAGAGCGCCGTGATTTTCAGATCGGGCTTTTTCATTTTGAAAAGCCGGTAATAGGCAATGGCCTCTGGTATGCTGCTTGTGGCAAACAGTGCGTGGAATTTGCCCGCGTGCGAGAGCATCACCCAGTTATCAAGAATGTCCGCCACAACCTGTTCTGTGTGTTCGTCGCGGGTGTACTGGCTTTTGGGAAGGTAGTCTTCAATGCCCTTCACATATTTGCCGGTCTTGTCAACGTGCCCGGCCATGGCAACGTCATTCATGAATCTGTAGTAGATTTTGCTCTTGTGCGGGTCGGCAATGGCTTCTTGCTCTGTGGCGGCCTTTGCCTCATCGAGCGCAACAGCCTTGCGCACGTCCTTGTCCCTGTATGTGAGCACCTTGTAGGGGTCAAATCCCAGCACGTTTTCGTCGCGTATGCCGTCGGCAATGCTGTATCTGTGCAGCTCGTTGCCAAAAACGTCGGCTGTTGTGCTGCCCTTGATCTGGTTTTCAATGTGTATGGGCGTGCCGGTAAAGCCAAAAAATATCGCGTTGGGAAAGTTCTGCTTCACGTCATGCAGCATGTCGCCAAAGGTGGAGCGGTGCGCCTCATCCACGATGAAGACTATGCGCTTGTCGGCCATCTGTTTGATGTCTGCGGCATTCATGCCGTTTTCTTGGCTGATGTTGCTCATTTTTTGTATGGAAGTGACGATGAGCGTATGGGCAGGGTCATTGCTTTTTAATTTGGCGACAAGTGCGTGCGTGCTTTCTGTGGCCTGCACCTCGTCGTTGTCATCGGCAAAGCCCTGATATTCTTTGAGCGATTGCGTGCCAAGCTCGATGCGGTCAATAAGAAAGATAACCTTGTCGGCATCCTTGGAGTTGGCAATAAGCTGGGCAGACTTGAAGCTTGTCATGGTTTTGCCGGAGCCAGTGGTGTGCCAGATGTAGCCGCCGCGCTGGTTTTTTTCTCCCCACTTTGTGTTTGCTACGCGGTCAGAGATGGCGCTTGCAGCGTAGTACTGGTAGCTGCGCATGACTTTAAGGATGCCGTCCGAGTCGTCCGGCACGGTGTAAAAGCCGATAAGCTGATGCGTCATGGGTATGGAGAGCAGCTTTTCTGCCACTTCCTTCCAGTTGTTGATGGGCTCGTTGTTGGTATTTGCCCAGTGGAAGTAGAAATCGGGGTTAAACTTGCCGTCTCTGCCGGGGTTGGCAAAATACAGGGCTTCTGCTGGCTCCATTGCCACAAAAATCTGCACCAGCGAAAACAGCCCGCTAAACACACCCTCGCGGGAATATTTTTCAATCTGGTTGGCGGCCTGCATAACGGAAACGCCGCTTTTTTTCAGCTCAAGATGGATGAGCGGCATGCCGTTGATGAGCAGCATGATGTCGCCCCGCCGGTCGTTCAAAATGCCGTGCGTGGGAAACTTGGGCTGCTGCACAATCTGGTAGCGGCTCTGGCCTGCGGCAATCTCTTGCCTGTCATAGATCTTGAGCGAAACTTCCGTGCCAAAATGGGCCGCGTCATCCGGGTTGTCGCGTATGATTGCTACGGTCTTGCCGTTGATAAAGCCGTTGAGATTGAGCGGAGTATTGAGGGAATGTATCTGCTCGATAATCTGCTGCATCTCGCCCGGTGTGAGCGGCTGGTTGTTGAGGCGGTCGACACTGCGGTTGTTGTTAAAGAGAATGCCAGCCCAGTTTTCGATAAGCTGCTGCTCTGTGGGGTTTTTGATGACTGCCGCTTCCCATCCGTATTGCGTGGTGAGCACCTTGATGAGGGCTTCTTCAAATTCGGATTCTTTGTTGAACGCCATTGTGCAGTCCCCTATACGAACATTTTTTCAAGCAGAGCTTTCTTGATGTTTTGGAGCTTGGTCAATTCGCGCTGGTGCTGGGCGATAAGATTGTCAAGGAGAGTAAAGATTCGTCCGATTTTCTTCTGCTCCGATTGCTCAGGCACGAAAAACGTCATTTTCTTGAACTCACCTGTTGTGATTTGGTTGATTGTCGCGCCGAGATTCTTCTTGATTTCATTGTCGAAATGATGAGTATCCAAAAGCGCATTTGTGAACTCCGGGATGTGGCAACGAAGTCCTGTCATAAACGCGCCAATGACGGTATTAGGCATAGATCGTTTGATTAGCGCGTGTTTTCCGATTAGATTTCTCGATCCGTTTCGAACAACGACGACAATATCGCCAACCTGTACGTTGGATACATTCACACACTCTGCTTCGACAAAGACGTTGTCAGCGTTAATTATCGCTCCCTCCTTGACGTTTGAAGAACGTAAGACAAGAGTGCCATCGCTGACAACATTATGGGGGGAATATGTCAACCCGGAGAAGAATTCAACCAAGTTCCCCAACTTCCGCTGTTCCCAGGCGCCAGTAAAGCCAGCGAAACGGATTTCGGGTTTATCCTCGCCATCCTTTGGGAACATCTTTTCAAGCAGGGCTTTTTTGATGTTGACCGTCTTGTCATGTTCACGCTGGTGAAGGGTGATAAGGCGATCGAGTTTGCAGAAAGTGGCACCGATTTTGGCTTGTTCGACCTCGTCGTCCGGCATCATAATTTTGACTTCGGACAGGTCGGTGGCGTTGATGGCCGGATAGCTTGTGCCAGTACAACGGTCTAAAACTGTTTTGACGAAGCTATCTCCTTGTAGTCTGCTGAACAAAAAACTACTACTAATGCTCGGCCTCATTTGAGCGTACCCCGTCGAGAAAACATAGTCACAGTAGGGCAACGTAAAGATATAGTTATTTTTCTGGTATGGCCTGACGGTCTGATAAAACACATCGCCGCGTTGGGCGAGCCGTTGCGCTCTGGAGGGCGCTGTCGCCCTAGATTCAGTTCTGTGGCCTATCAATTCTGTGCCGACGACAGATTCCAAGTCTACATACTCAAATGTATTCGGCAGCACCGCTTTAGGGTTGAACTCGGCTACGTCCCCCAGCTTCCGCTCTTCCCAATCCTCAGCAAATCCGGCGAAACGGATGGCGGGGCTATTCATATGCCTCACCCTTCAGCAGGGCATTAAACTCGGCAAGCCCCTTCATGTCGTAGTCGTTGCCTGTCAGATCGTCGATCAGGGTGGCGAGCGACGATTTAGTTTCCGCGATCTGCCCGGCCAGTTCCGCATAGGTGGTGGCGTATTTTTCTGCCAATGCCCGCACGCGGGAAACAAGGTCGGCAATGATGCTGCCCGGTAAGCTGTGCAGCGCGGCAATCAGCGGCTGAATCCACTTGGCTTCCAGCATGGCTGCAACCTGTGCGTCCGTCATGCCCTCAATCATGGTCTTGGTCGCATTGTGCAGTGCATCCGCGTCGACCTTGATCTGTTTTTTTAGGCTTTTTTCCTTGTCTACCAGTTCCTGAACCTGTACGAGCTTGCGCTCCAGTGAATCTTCATCATAGGCAAGCACGGCGGTTTTGGCCTTTGCAAGCGAGCCAAACAACTGTTTGATCTGCTTGCCTACCTCTGCAACGACAAAGGCGTCCTTGGCCTCGTTGACCACGCTGCTTTCCTTGTCTTCCTCCGCCAGGGAATCAAGAATCTCGTCGTAGGTGGACTGAATCTCCGCAAGGCCTTCTTCTTTCTGCTTCAGGGCATGGTGCTGCACGTGCAGCAAGGAGGTCTGCACCAGTTCAAAAGGAATGACATGCCCAAGCCAGCCATCCTGTACTTCAGTGTCCTTGCCGTCCTTCTTTTTCAGCACAATGTTGGGATCGACCTTTTTTGCGGCCTCGAAACCCTCGGTCTGCAGAATTTCCAGATCCACGGCAATTTTTGTCCATTGGTCGTCAAGGGTCTGGTAGGCACTGTACCTGTCCACAAGGGCGATCTGCTCAAGCCGCCTGAATATTGCATCCGCAATGGCGGATTCTTCTTTGCCGATGTTGAGCGTTGCCCAGTTGTCGATAAGTTCGGTCTTTAAATACGCGGCAAAGTCTGCGAAAGCCGCAGTGTATTTTTGCTGCCAGGCGAGTACGGCGGCATTGCCATGTATGGCAGCCGCCACGTCCTCCACCGCAAGTGTTGCGTAGGGGGTGCCGTTGTGAGCGAACAGGGTTTCTTTCAGGCCGCCAAAGGTCTGCCAGTACGCATCCAGTGCCGCTATCTCGTTCATGGGTATGCCGCCGAACATGGAGGCGTAAATGTCCCACGTTTCGGCACTGTCTGATGCATCGACATAGCGGGGGATATTGAGATTGTACTCGTTGTCGCGAATCTCTTGCTGGCTGACCACGCGGGAAAACTTGTCCACTGTAATGCGCTGGGTTCCGGTATCGACAATTTTTTTGATGTCCGAGGCGCGCAGCACGTTGTTTTTGCCGACCTTGGCAAAGCCCCTGGAAGCGTCGATAACAAGCACGTCTGTGCTTGCCCGCGTTTTTTTCAGCACCATGATAATTGTCGGTATGCCTGTGCCAAAAAAGATGTTGGCGGGCAGGCCGATAATGGTGTCGATATGGTTTTGCTCAATAAGGTTCTTGCGGATCGTACCTTCCTCGCCGCCACGAAACAGCACCCCGTGCGGCAGCACGATGGTCATTATGCCGTCTGGCTTCAGGTGAAACAGGTCGTGGAGCAGAAAGGCAAAGTCGGCCTTGGTCTTGGGTGCCAGCCCAAAGGCCGCAAAACGGGCGTCCGCATCCTTGTGGGTGGGCTCCCACGCCTGAGAGTACGGGGGGTTGGATACCACCGCATCCACATAAAGCGGATTGTACGAGCCTGCGGGGTCGCTGTCGTCAAAGTACGGCCAGTCGTCTTCAAGGGTATCGCCGTTTCTTGTGACGATGTTGTCTGGCAGGATGCCGCGCATCACAAGGTTCATGCGCGTGAGGTTGTAGGTGTTTTCTTTCAGCTCTTGGGCGTAGTATTTGATGTTGTTTTCGCTGGCGATGTGCTTGGCTACTGATTTGCCGATGTTGATGAGCAGTGAGCCGGAGCCGCTGGTGGGGTCGTAAATCTTGATTTCGTTGCGGTCTTTCAAATGGTCGGCCACTATTTCGGACATGAGCAGCGAAACCTCGTGGGGCGTGTAGAACTCGCCCGCCTTTTTTCCGGCATTGGCGGCAAACATGCTGATGAGGTATTCGTAAATGAACCCCAAAACGTCGTAGTCCTGCCTGCCGTCCATGGGGATGACATCTATCAGCTGGATAAGATTGCTGATGGACTTTGTTTGCGTGCCGGAGCTGTCGCCAAGCTTGGAAAGCCCGGTTTGCAGGGTATCAAGAATGCGGTGGAAGACTTTTTTGTGCGTGGGGTTAATGAGGCGGCTGAAGGCAGAGAGCGCGTCGCGTACATTGGACACGTCAAAGTCTCTGCCCATTTCAAGCCAGGTGGAGAACAGGTTTTCGTAGGCGATGAAGTAGCCAATGTTCTGCTGTATGGTCTTGACGATACCAGTGTCTTCTTCCGACAGGGCCTTGATGTCTTCAGTGGTGCCCTTCAGAACATTGCGGACGTACTTTACTTCAGTATCAGAAAGATATTTGTAGAAGATAAATCCAAGAATATAGTCTTTATATTCATTCGCCTCAATCTTGGAACGCATTTTGTTTGCGGATTCCCAAATTTTTGACGCCAATTGCTGCTTGTTCATTATCTCACCAAGTTAGCTATTCGATTGTAATGTGTTTTTCTGGAGTTGCCCCGTTAAGCCGGACACCCATGTTTTTCAAAGAACGGATGAATTCACAAGGTGAAAGTATCCGTACTTGTGCGGGGCGTTTTCATTCCTAGGAGCAACGCCATCACTGTTTCGGTATCAGGTCAATCATTGCAGAGAACATAATCCCCTTTGAATATTTAGCGAGAGCTTCAGTCATGCCGGTGCGTTGGGCATTGTTAGCCGGTTTACCCCGGCTCACATCCTCAAAGCACCGGCAAAGGCTACCGTTTTTCTAGTTACATATAGGGCAAAAAATATCGCGCGCGCTCCCCGTAGTGCGTTTTGTCATGTCGGCTACCAGTAACCTGTGCCATCAACAGGTTACTCTGCCTCATTATCCTGTATGCACAGTTATGGTTGATCGGATTGCGCCCACTGGCAGCCAGTAGCCGATTACCCCCGCAGCACCTTGTGCGCAAGCTGCCCAGCCACATCACGTCGAGAATCGAATACCCAATGGACATGCACCACAGCCTCAAGCGCCTCGTAGATTATGCGCCATGGGTGGACATGTATTTCACGGTAGCGGGTAATGCCCACTATTTCTAGCTCAGGGGGAACATTGCCACGCAGAGGTAAACTTTCCAGAGAGAGGATGGCCTGCTCAAGCTTGCCCAGAATCGTATCAGCTTGCTCCTGCCCCGCATTGGCTGCTGTATAGGTGTATATCTCCAGCAAGTCCTGTTCGGCCTCGGGGGAGAACAATACCTCCAGAAGTGGCGTCCCAGTGGGAAGGGTCATCGTTCACCCTTTGCGCGTAGGCCTGCGAAAACTTCCCGAGCGGGGCGTCCCTTGCCCGCCTCAACGCTCTTGCCGGAACGCCTGAGAGC
>Ga0074193_1001965_pt1 | contig 21177 bp, 18 predicted proteins | sample EPASupsiteHSE605_FD_64523 | JGI IMG/M metagenome (GOLD analysis project Ga0074193, IMG submission 64523) | Bioremediated contaminated groundwater from EPA Superfund site, New Mexico - Sample HSE6-05 | ecosystem: Environmental > Aquatic > Deep subsurface > Groundwater > Contaminated ... | reverse complement strand
ACTATGTTAAAGACATTATGTATTTTCACTTTAGTCTTTTTTGTCCTGTCAATGACAGGAGCAGCATGTAGTAACAGCTGTAAAACGAAAACCGATGCAAGAAACGATACATTTACATGTAACTGTAAATCCAAGTCTTGTTGCTTTAATGTACTGAGTAATGACAAAGGATGCAACCTTAAGGTCGTAAAAACAGGATGTTTTACTACAGCAAAGGGTGGTAAGGTCTGTATGCAGAGTAATGGTAAATTCTGCTACACAAAACCAGCAAGTTGCAAAAACTCTTGCACTGACAGTTTCAAATACTGTGTAAAAGGTAAGGATGGAAAAACCGACTGTGCAACTGTTACAATTGCAGTTAAATGCTCTAGCTGTTCCAGCTGCACAACCTGCTGAAAGTACCCAAAAGTACTTGCTTCAGTAGGAATACTTTTGCAACCAAGCACATTAAAGGGAAAAGGAAGTATTAATCTTCCGGGATAAAATCCCAAACCCCTTTTAATGCTTTAACTTAATGATTTTACTTGAATTATAATTTAGAGGTAAGGAATTACCTGTTCAATTAACCTGTGTTTACGGTTCTTTACAATGTATTTTAAAATTATGCATAAAACAAATTGATCCAAATTCCCCCAATTCTTCCAAAAGAAAATTAAATTGAAAGCAATACTATTTATGAAGAATGATTTAGTAAAATTTAACAAAATATTATAAAATAGAGCTATATATTCAATTCTATGATTACAATATTAAGAGACTTCCCTTTACAGAGAAGCAATGAAATAGATAACAATCAATAAATGTTTTTAGGCAATTTCTGTCTATAGCTGGCCATGTAGATGAGATTTAGGTAGAAACTTCGAAGTGTTAGATTAATATAAAATCATCCAGGATATAGCTATTTTTAACTTTGTTCAGCACCTTTACTTTCCTTCTTTATCGATTGTAAAAAACTAATTTTTCAAAAAGGTAAAGAAATGTAAATCATATAAAAACTAGAGTTCTCATGAATCCTATTTAAACCCTGCAATTACATCTTCTTTCTTTAAGGAGCCTGACCTGTTCTTCATAAGAGTCCACAAACTCGTCCTGAATGGTTTTTCCTGTAGCGAGGGCAGGATCGAGAGGAGTATGGTGTTTGTAACCTCGTTTTGTCATTTCCTCTACCAGGGCTTCATGCCTCAGATAAAGAGCTTTAAGCTTTCCTCTCCAGCGCATTGTTTCCGGATGGTGAGCATAGGCTTTCTTATTATTCGTGATTATAGACCAGAGAGCATGTAACTCACGGTGTTCCCCTAAAAGATGCTGCCTGCACATTTTCTCAGGAGATATGTCCCAGATTCTCATAAGATAAGTTTCTAGCATATCTAAGAAATGGTTTTCGGAAATGAAAAAGAGTTCACTTAATACGAAAATTAAGACCTATGTTCTGTGTCTGATTCTTTATTCTTATACATATTTACATACTACATGAGAAGATATAGCCCATGAAACGTGGGATAGTCTGGTTTTCGGGAATTTTTCTACTGGTCGTTACATACTTTTTATCCGCTCCTGCGCTTGCCCACGTGCCAATTTTCGGAGGGGAAGGCAAAAGTATTGAAACAGCAATCCAGATTGAAGATCCTTCGAAATCAAGAGTATTTTATGGGGAATTAGGTTCCGGAGATTTTAGGTATTATGGTTTTAATGCGGAAAAAGGAGAGAGAATTGTACTCGGGCTCACTATTCCTGTTGAAGATGGAAACAAGGGTTTTACCCCGCACCTGATTCTTATAGGACCTGGGCTTAAGGATGAAGGAAAAGTGCCCGATAAACTGGAAGTGCCTGAAGGATACGGTGCAAAAGTTCTTTCCTACAACCTGCCTGAGAACCCTGTATATGAAGGATTTACCCCAAGCGCCTTTTACTCACCTGTTAAGCTCGATATCAAAGCTCCGGAAAGCGGAATTTATTATGTTGTAGTAGGAGCGGCACAGGAAACAGACTTGAGAGAAGGAGAAAATGTGATATATGGAAAAGGTTTGCAGGAAAAGGAAATCCCAAGGGAAGGAAATTATGGGCTAATTCTGGGGTACAGAGAAACTTTTACCTTGAAAGAATGGTTATCCATACCTCTGAGTCAGATAAAGATATATCATTGGGAGGGTCAAAGCCTGTTTTTGATCTTTACTCCACTTGCACTAACCCTTGCAGCCGGGCTTCTAGCAATTTTCTTAAAAAGGGAAACTGTAGCAGAGTACAGTCCGGCACGCATCTCAGGAATGCTTGCAGGTCTTTTTTTTCTGGGTACAGGAGTAACATATATTTTTCAGATGCTGATTTCGTTGAGTAAAAGTTCATATTCTTCAGAAATTGGCATTACTCTCATTTTAATTTTGCTAAGTATAGGACTTGGAATTATCGCAATAGCTTTAATCCTCAGAAATGAAAATTATGGTAAAAGATCAGCAAGAAAGCGACTTTACTTCTTTGGTCTGGGAATATTCGGGCTTTTATTCTGGGCAGGATGGTTTATAGGTCCTTTTCTGGCATTTGAAGCAGCATTGTTGCCCTGGAAGCTTAAAAGATAAAGTTTAAAGCCAAAAATAAGAAAAATATTAGAGAAAATATCAGAGAAATATCAGAGAAGATATTAGAGAAGATATTGAAGATATTAGAGAAAATATTAGAGAATATATTAGATATAGATAAAACGTGTCCTGAAGACCTGAGAGGAAAATGGATAATCACCTATTTTATCCTGGAGATATCACGCCAGTTTACAGTCTTGGCACAGCCTTGAGGCAAAGAATTGAAGACAAAGTAAGGACAGAAAAAGTATAAAAAACTAAAAAAATAAGAATAAAATTTTAAAATCTTATTTTAAAATAAATTGTTAAAAGAAACAAAAAGTAATATTATTAAAAAGGAACAAAGTAACCTTATCTTAATTTGATATCCAGCCTTCTGAAAAAACTATGGCTGGTTAAGGTCCCTTTCACAGTATTAACACTGCTAAGGAGTTTATTAATTTGTTATTTAGTGGTGTGTCGTAGCCTCACGAGTATGATATGTGTCAGCTCTTGTAGCGAAATAAATCGTATAAAGCGCTGCAAGCCCAACAATTATGTACACAATTCTCGAAAGTGTACTTCCTACCCCGAAGATGGCATCCACAAGGTTATAGTCGAAAAGCCCTATAAGCCCCCAGTTTAATCCACCTATTATAACAAGTATAAGTGCAATTAAATCCACTGGATTTCTTACTACCATAGATATCACTCCATTTTTATTTTATTATTTTATATTTTATAATAGGAAGAAATATAATAACCCCGATATTAAAATTAGATGTACTTGTATTTATATGTGACTATTATAAAAACTAGAACCTTTTAGAGAAAAAAAATAGAAAACTAGAAATTAAATCTCACTATAGCCATGTCCTCGAGTTCAGGTTTAAGTAACCCATTCCTTTACGAAGGCTTACTGGTGAGTATCAGAACGTACCAAATAGTCCAAATATTAAGTATATAGAGATTACGTAAAAAATTAAGTTTATAAATACTTTACCAGCTTTATAGTCAGAAATAGCTTGATACTCATTTTCGTATAGCTCAACGTACAACCTGTACTTTATTGATTTTCGATTCCAATTATCAATGAACACGCAAAATAATCCTACTAACATAATAAAAAAGCTAGACTTTGTTGCTAAATTGACAACAGTTGGATAACTTTTTATTATTAAAAAAGTAAGTATTATGCCGTCAAGACCTATGAAATACTTATAATAATTATCTAGAGAAAAGTAATGCCGATTCATGCTTTTACACCGTATAAACTCCTTTAATAAAAATAAAAACATCTAGATAAATATTAACTTAATGCTCCAATGCGAATTATGTTTACCTGCTGATTCGTAAGTTTGAAGGCCAGTCCATGTAAAGAACTAGATCCGTTTTAAGCTCAAACTCTAGAAACATAAAAAGCACTTCAATCATCTGGGAAAAATGTAAATCTAAGTTTCAATAAATTTGCATACATACCGACAAAAGTTAAAATTTTGACTGCAAAATAAAACAAAAATTTGTATAAATTTTTTGAATGAAATTGAAAATTTCTACAGAGCCGAATATTTTTCAATATATGATTTAATGTTGAACTTTCTTTTACTACCCTCATAACTCATGTATCTGATTTTTCCAAAAATTTCTCTTTCCTGCCAGGCACGGTCATGAACCCCTCCGATACTCCAGGCGATTCCAGCATATCCATTCGGGTCTCGTCCATCCAGTTCGTATTTATCGTTCAGATAGATTGCAGTCTCGAGGGCTTTTTCGGGAGATTCGCTCCATTCGAGAATCTTCTTTGCCCAGTACATCCGCATATAGCTGTGCATTTTTCCCCTTCTTAGGAGTTCTATCTGGCTGGCGTTCCAGAGAGGATCATATGTCCTTCCTGTTTCCAATTCTTCCAGTGTAAAAATATGACTTCTTTGATCATGCCTGTGAGAGTTAAGGGTTTTCTTTGCCCATTCAGGAAAGCCATCAAAACTATCATAAGAAGGATTATAATAGCAGAAATTATCGGCAAGCTCTTTACGCACAAGGAGCTCATCGAGAAATACTCTTTTTGATTCCATGTCAGCTTTTGTTTTTTCTACTTTGAGAGCTACCCTTTGAGCTGAGATCTGTCCAAAGTGCAGATAAGGAGAGAGATTGGATAAGGCATCTTTAGTTGGATCATTTCGCAGAGTAGAGTAAGAGTCAAGCTTATTAGTGAGAAATTCATTCATAACTTTTCGTGCAGCTGTTTCTCCAGCTTTGAAAGGTACAAGGTCAGGTAAGAAACCTGTTTTTTCTTCAAGAAATTCCCCCGGAAAAAGAGATCCAGGTTTATTTTTATGAAATTCTGAAAACGTCTCTGATTTTTCGAAGTTTGCAGCGATTTCAGGAAATTCGGAATTTGCTTCAAGCTCAGGATACTCCGTAAGGAATTCAGGAAGGAGCTTTAAGAAGTTAGGACGAAAAGTATGGGCAGCGTATTCCTGCTTATTAGAAGCTTCCCAGCAGGGAACGACATTATGGGCATCAACCTCAAAGAAGGGTACATTAATGCCTGATGCGATTTTTTCTGTCCATACTCTCTTAATCCTAAGTGGACTAAAATCAGTAACAAGAATTCCAATTTCATATCTCTTAATAAAATCCGGAATTTCTTCTTCAGGGTCTCCTCGAAGGAAAAAAAATGGAATTTTTTTCCTTGCAAGAGTAGCTTCAACTTCCTGAAGCCCTTTGAGCATAAACTCATATTGTCTTCTTATAGCTCCCAGAAACTTATCTACCAGACAAAAGACAACAAAAATAGGCACATCGGCTTCCAACGCTATTTTTCGGGCAAATAGAAGAGCCCAGTTGTCCTCAACCCTCTGGTCACGGCTCATCCAGTAAGCAACCGGTCCTTTGCCTGGTTTCCCGGATAGAATGGTCCGAATACGTTTAGGGTTCATTAATGGTTTTTGGGATCCGGAATATATAGAGCTAACATAAGGATAATAAAAAGATAGTGTTAAACAAAGATCCCGGATTAATTTAAGCATGAGTTTTAGAAAGATTTTAATAGTAATTAAATCTTTAAAAATTTTTAAAACTCAAAAACCTGCCCATCATATCCAAGGGGCAAAAATAATGCTTCGATATGGTGAGGACGAAATAGATGACTGAGATGAGTCAAAGCTACTTCTTTTGCATTGAGCTGCTCTGCAAGTGCCATAGCCTCCTCTGAATTCATGTGTTTTTTGATATGGATATTAGGAGGTACTATAGCATCGGCGATAAGAAGGTCAGGATTTTTCATAAGCTCCAGGCTAGCTTCAGGAATTTCTGAGTTTGTATCTCCTGTAATTACTATTTTTTTATTGCCTTCCCGAATTACAACCCCTGCCGGAACTTCTACAGGAGGGTGGTTGACCTTAAAAAGAGTGAATTGCAGCCCGATTAGCTCGAAAGGCTCATAGAGCTTCACATAATGATATCTGGGTTTCAGGAAGGAGACGTACCGGTTTATGTATTCAAGGGTTTCCCGAACCCCATAGACATCAACCTTATTTTGAACCCTGTAGAACTCTCCAAATCCGGAGTAGTGGTCGTAATGTCCGTGCGTCCAGATCACTCCGTCTATACAGGACAGGTTTTGTTTGAGAAATTGCTGCCTTAAATCAGGGCTGGTGTCAATGAGGATCTTACCTTTGTCGGACTCTACAAGGATGGAAGAACGAAGACGCTGGCTTTTTCCACCATTTCGGGCGTCTTCGCAGGCAGGACAATTGCATCCGATCTTAGGAGTTCCGACAGCATCGCCGGTCCCAAGCAGTGTTAGCCTCATCTTACTTCTTCCTTTCGTACTCTTCGGATTTGAGACCAGCCCTCTCATTGAAAGAGTCTACGGCGTCCAGCAGGTCCTGCTGAGTAAGTATTTTACGCTCTTCAAGAAGAGCACTCAGAACAGCTTCCCTTATAACTACGCGCAAGTCCGAACCTGAATACCCATCTGTCAATTCTGCAATTACCCCTGTATCATAATCCCCTTCAATATGTCGAGTTACGATATTCAAAATATCTTTACGCATTTCAAGGTCAGGGAGAGGAAAATGAACAATCTCGTCAAAGCGTCTCCATGCTGCGCTATCAAGCATGCGGGGATGGTTGGTCGCGGCAATAAGAAGAACTCCATGATCCACAAGGCTGATTTCATCTATGGCCTTCAGGAGAGTATTTACTGCCCGCTTGATGGCAGCATTCTCGTCAGACGTTCTTGCTTTTGCTACGAAATCTAGTTCATCTATGAAAAGAATGCATGGATTCAGCTTCTTTGCGAGCAAAAAGACTCTGTCAATGTTCTTTGCAGTCTCACCAAGATACTGGTCTGTTATCATGGAGAGTTTGACCTCCACAAACGGGATTGAGAGCCGTTCTGAAAGTGCGCGGGCAACAGAGGTCTTTCCGGTCCCTGGAGGGCCGACAAACAGAAGTTTTCCGATATCATGAAGGCCGATTTCCCGCAGATATTCCCTGTAATCGATGGCTTTCGTAATCTTTTCAACTTCGTTCTTTTGTTCTCCGGTAAGCACAAGGTCTTTGACTTTTTGCTTTACATCCTCAGGGGCAATAATGACCACGAGTTTCAGCATATCTTCGCCTTTGTCTTCTTTCCGGATCTCCGCTACCAGGGACTCTATCCATTCCCTGTCGACTTCCTTGGGCCTTATTTTCGCCTTTGCAAGTGCATAGTTTGCAGTCTCACCCTGTCTTATTTCTCCAAAGTAATAAGCCAGAACAGGGTTACTTTCAATCCTTTCCTGAGATCCTTCCTGCTTTTCAAACCATTCCGCAGCAAGTTCGAAAGCGCTCAGACGAAGTTCAAAGTGAGACTTGTCAGTACTTATGAAGGGAACGTTCCTTACAATTTTTTCAACATCCTTAAGCCCGTACAGTTTTTCAATTCGGATAAAAGTGGCTGTGATGGGTTTGGGAACTGTTTTTTCTGTGCTGTTCCAGTAGTTTTTCCGAATGTTTTTTGGAAGATCATTTACATCCAGCTCTGGATAGCGATTATAGATCTCTGCGGTTAGCAGTAGTTCTACGATATCTAATATAGCGCCTGACATGTTTTTACCTGTTGCGTGCTTGGATTAATCCACTATCAAGTGTTGGGCACTCAAATGCGGTAAGTTCTTAAATCCTTCTTTAATTTGTTAAACCTAGTAATTGGTTTTCTTTAGTGATAAAATTTACGAAGCAGTCGGCAGTAAAAGGAAAAACCGACTGGAGATGATAACTTTATCTAGCAGAACATGTTATCATCTACTCTATCTCTTTTGGGAGTCAAAGCATATTTCCGGAAAAAGCATCTACTGCCTCCGGAAAAGTGTCTCACTTTCAGAGAGTGATTGTGAATTCTGGAAATAACCGAATTGTCTCCGTGAGATGTACTTGCGTACTAGAGAGGATCCGATCTATATAGCTTATTTCTGGAATGCCACGACATTATCAAAACTTCTGCATTATCAGAACTAGTATATTAAAACTATCATTCCTAAGATCTCTCTATCTAAGTAAATTCAGAATTATCCCTAGAGAGGACCATTGCATGACAAGAAAACAGCTCTATTCAGGGAAAGCAAAAACTATCTATGAGACGGATGATCCTGACACCCTTATTACTGAATTCCGAAACAGTCTGACTGCATTCAACGGAGAAAAGAAAGGGGAAATGGAAAAAAAAGGGTATTACAATGCCCAAATCTCAAAAAAACTCTTTGAGATGCTCGAAGCCGAGGGAATAAAGACTCACTTTATCGAAATGCTTTCTGACATTGATATGCTTGTGAAGAAAGTCGAGATTATAAAAATCGAGGTCATTGTCAGGAATATTGCCGCAGGTTCGATTACAAAAAGATATCCCATAAAAGAAGGCACGAACTTCAAGTCCCCAGTACTTGTTTTTGATTTCAAAAACGATGAATACGGGGACCCAATGCTGAATGATGATATTGCTCTTACGCTTGGACTGGCAACAGAGGAAGAACTTGCCACACTCAGGAAACTCGCCCTGAGGATCAATAGCCTGCTTGTGCCCTACCTGGACAAAAAAGGTATCTTACTTCCGGATTTCAAGCTAGAATTCGGAAGGAGGAACGGAGAAATCATCCTTGCAGACGAGATTTCCTGCGATACTTGTCGGTTCTGGGACAAAAAGACCGGGCAGTCCATGGATAAAGACGTCTTCAGGTTTGACAAAGGCGACATTTCCAAGGCTTACGAAGAAGTTGCACGTCGTATAGTGCCTGAAATATTTGAATAAACGTAAAAAAGGCCAGGAAACTTAAACAAGCCGGACAAAAGGCTTTAAAGTTTTCCTACCTGTTTATTTTTGTTTTAAATAATAGTCAGCAATCTATCCTTATTTACGAGATTTCTGCGGCTACATAATTTCTATTTGCGATTTTTATTTAGCACTGTTTCTGCTTTTACGTTATTTTTGTTTTTACGTGGGCTTGTTTTTACACTGACTCTGATTTACGTTGACTCTGATTCTACAGACTCTAAATTTACAGACTCTAATTTTGAGTTATGCTTTAAAAAAGAAGTCCAGAGTCGTTTGAAAGCGAAAGTCCGAAAGTGTCTTTGCTTGCTGTACCCATTCGGATTTTGGTGTGTTTATCCTGCCTGCTAGATCTGAAACTGCCGCTTCGAGAGAATCGAATTTTTTTGGAGGATTCTGAAGAGCTTTTCTCATACCCTCCCTGACGACCCAGACTCCGAGAGGGGCCCAGTAGTCTGGAGTTATCTCCCGGAGTACGAAGACCGAGGCTTGCCTTTTGATTTCTGTCAGATATTCAAGTACAGGCAACCTTGAGGCATAATAACCTCCAGCCAGAGGAGAATAACCTTTTTTTCCATCATAACCCTCACTGTCTTCTCCAATCCAGCTTGATTCTCCAGACCAGACTGCTTTTGGGAGCCAGATTTCCATAAGTTCGAAGGCATAAGCCCGTGGAAGGATAAGGACTTCAAAATGGTTACCAAAATGAGTCCCGCTAAAAAGCTGAATCTCCGAGATCCAGGGAAAATCCTTTATGCGGCCTGCAAGTTCCTTTCCTGCCATATCGTCCACAGCTGTAATTGACCAGCGTGTTGGCACGATTTTTCGTTCTTTTCCAAGAAGGCCAATTGAGAACAGGCGAGTAATATGTTCAGCAGGAATATCCCCTTTATAGAGTTCAAGCACCGCATCTTTCGCCAGGGCATCAGTGTCATAGACAAGGTAATCGACTTTTTTTGGGACATTCGGATTTTCTGCAAGCTCAAAGTCTTTAACAAGCCCTGATGGGCCCATAGGTGTCAGTACGGCATCGAATTTGAGTTCCTGTTTAGGGGCTTTAAAAAACCAGGCTTCTGTATCCACCGGTTTTCTGGAGAGGGCAAGTTCCTGTGCCTTTACAAGGAGAGGGTTTTCTTTGCTGCGGGCATCTTTTACATGAAAGTTTGTGTTTGCTCTGACCATACGGGAACGCATGGAGATAATGTCTTCAATCTGCATGTTTGCCCAGGCTGAGGGGTCTTCAAAAATCGAGGCTTCGCTCTCTTTTGCCAGAGGGGGAATGAGCGGGCCTGCCGAGACCCTGGGGTAACCATAGCTTCCGACAAAAATAGCTGGGGGAGATGCTCCAAAAACCGAGTCTCCTGAGATTGCAGGAACAATCGACTGTAAGGATTTGAATTTTTCAAGTATCGGACAACGGGGACGTCCACAAAGTCCTTTTCCTTTACATTTAATACACAGCGTTCCATTCACTCTAAATCCGTATCCTCGCAGATAATGCAGGCTTTAGCTTCAGGAGCGTTCCTATATAGCCAGCCGGATTTCTGAACAAACCTGCAAACATTGCACATGCCTTTTACCTTTTCCTGAGAGGATAAGTCTTTATTTACAAGCACTGATGCAAATTTCCGAATTTCGTATTGAGTCTCCTCGGAAAAACCGACTTCAGCCCCACGTTTTTCACTCACGTACTGGGATACCGCAGCCCTTGAAAGTTCCAGGATGTCCGCTACATCCTGCTGCGTGCACCCATGCTCAAAGATCATTGTTCTGGAAAGCTCTGCCCTAATTGCAGGCAAGACTTTCTGTACCATAATTTCACATGTTGTTTTCATGGGAGACCAACACCGCATAAATCAGGTAAATTTACGAAAGATTCTCTTAACCAGTTCATATTTATAGATTTCTTAATCAATTATGTATCCTTATACTTTTGTTTTTGAGTAGAAATATATCTCGTAATTTACCTAAAACGCATGCTATTAAAATACCGACAAAAATATATGCGATTCCAGACCTGAAAATGTTATTGCTACTTCTCAGATCCGGTTTATTCCTGAAGCTTGTCAGGGTTTAGTTTTTAATCTGTTCAGCAGAGAAACCCTTTTCCATGAGGACTTCTTTCATGCGGGTCAGGTGATTGCCCTGAAGTTCCACAGTATTTCCTTTTACCGTACCGCCGCATGCAAACTTTGATTTAAGATAAGTTGACAGTTCGTGAAGATCTATTTCACTTGCGTCGAAACCTTCTACAACGGTAACTTCTTTGCCGTATCTTCTTCGGTTAACTTTTACAGTAATTCTCTGTTGCTCTTTTGCAACTTCTTCGCAAATGCAAAGTTCTTTTGGAAGCCCACATACTGGGCACATTCCGCTGCTCATTTGTTGATATATCCTCCGAATTTGTAATCATTGTATATGTAATTTACATCTAAAAATAACTAAATAGATATAAAGTACTTATCAATGAAGGTATTAAAGCCTAATGGTATTTTTCAGGCACTTTATATTGAATTACAGATAACAACCTGAACTTATTGACAATATAAAAAGCCAGCCAGAGCTTTATTATTTTTCAATTTTTTATATTAGTATATTCGTTTAATATTCGTTTAATATTCGTTTAATGTTCGTTTAATATTTAGTTATAATATTTACTTATAACTAAGTTAGTAATTATACTCTTAGTGAATATTACAGATTGGTAAAAATTGCAAACGAAAATTGGAATGTTTAAAGGAAATTCAAAAGCTTAACACTCTGGAAATGCGGATCTAAGCCGAAAAATTGAAAAAACCGAGAAAGCTAAACAAAGCTTAAAATTCCTGATTTTTCCGGAAAGAACCTTTCATACCCAGCGATAAATTAGATATATCTTGAATTCCATCTCTTTCTTTAACCTGCATTGATATATATGTACTTCTATTATATAAATATAGCAGTATAAAAATAAAAAGTACACTAATAAATCGGGGGCACCTGATGAACGAATTAAACGAGTTAATAGGTTTCGTAAACGGAAATAATATAAGACAAAAAGTACTCTCCTTACTTTCCTCAAAAGGAGAAATGGAAGGGAAAAGAGTTTCAAAAACCCTGAGAGTTGCACATCCCACCGTTGCAAAAACTCTCGACGAACTTGAACAGAAAGAATTGATTACAAAAAAGGAAGAAATGTATTCCCTTACCGAATCCGGAGTAAAAGTGGAAAAAATGATCCAGCAAATATAACCTTAAAACATAGTTTTTTTACCCATTTTATTTTAAATCCTTTTTTACCCTTAGCTAATCCAAAACCGGTTTTATTCTCAATCAATAAAAATTCCAAGACCATTCTTTTCTCAAAAGGTTTGCGAGCACGCAGATAGAGATTGAGGATAAGGTATTCAAACTCAGAAATCTAAGGTTTTCGATCAAACCTTTTCTCAAAAGGTTTGAGATCAAACTTATTCTTAAAAGGTTTGCGGCCAAGCAGTTTTTTGAAAAGGCTTGGGTTAGAAATGTTTATTTAATTCTTATCCCTTTATGTCGGCATAGACTGTTAACGCTAATACTAAAACTCTTGAACTTAATTGAATAATCAAAAATCAATAATCTATTAAGAAAAAACCAGAGCTTCGATATCCAAAAAAGGATTAAGCATCAGAGGCAAGGCAATGTTACCTGAAGAAGACCTTAAGATTATTAAAAAAGAATTAGGGCGAGAGCCCACCCTGGTAGAACAGGGCTGCTTTTTAAATTTATGGAGCGAACACTGTTCCTACCGCTCAAGTGCTCCTCTCCTGAAAACTTTTACCAGTACTGGTGAAAACGTGATTATTGGCCCGGGGGACGATGCTGCAATTATAAAGTTCGATGATGGCTATGTACTTGCCATAGGCATGGAAAGCCATAATCACCCTTCATATGTCGATCCCTATAATGGGGCTGCTACCGGAATAGGAGGCATTGTAAGGGACATAATATCAATGGGAGCTCGCCCAATAGCCCTTATGGACCCACTCTATTTCGGGCCTCTGGACACTCCAAAAAATATGTTCCTCTTTGAACAGATAATTAAGGGAATTGCAGGGTATGGAAACTGCATAGGAGTGCCAGTCGTCAATGGCGAAACTTTCTTTGATAGAAGATACAGTGGAAACCCTCTTGTAAACGTGGTTGCAGTAGGGCTCTGCCGGGAAGAGGAGGTTATAACTGCCCGCTCCCAGAAAGCCGGAAACAAGATTGTACTCGCAGGTTCCAGCACAGGAAGAGATGGACTTGGAGGAGCTTCCTTTGCCTCCAGGGATCTTTCCGAATCAGCCGAAGCTGAAGACCGCCCAAGTGTTCAGGTGGGAGATCCTTATACTGAGAAGCTTGTAATTGAAATGACGCTGGAAGCTATGAGGAAGGGATATATAAAATCCTGCAAAGACCTTGGAGCCGCCGGTCTTGGAGGGGCAAGCTCAGAACTGGCTGCAAAGGGAGGACTGGGAGCCCATATTATTGCAGATGCAGTACCCCAGCGCGAACCCAATATGAACGCGTACGAAATCCTGCTTGCAGAATCTCAGGAACGCATGGTCTTTGAAGTAACTCCTGAAGACGTTGATGCCGTACTTGCTCTGATAGCAAAATACGACCTTAATGGGGCTGTAGTGGGATACTTGACAGAAAAGCAAAATTATACGGTTGAGTTTAAAGGAGAAATCGTTGCAGATATCCCGATTAATTTCCTGACAGGTGGAGCTCCGACCTGCGAAAAACCCTCAGTAGCTCCTATTCCCCGGGTTGAAGAAAATAAAGCTCCCGAAACTCCGGAAAACCTTAAGGCAGCCTTCCTGAAAGTTCTTTCTTCTTACAATATTGCCTCAAAAGAATGGATCTACAGGCAGTATGATCATGAAGTCCAGTTGAGAACAGTTGTCAAACCCGGAGAAGACTCCGGTGTGCTCAAGATAACAGATAAAAAAGGACTCGTACTTTCTTGCGGCTGCCAGCCAAGAGCTACCCTGCTTGACCCCTATAACGGAGGAAAGATTGCAGTAATTGAAAATGCCATGAACCTTGCAGTAAAAGGGGCCGACGGGCTTGCTATTGTAAACTGTCTGAATTTTGGAAACCCAGATCGCCCGGAAATTTACTGGCAGTTCAAAAACGCCGTACTCGGGCTTGGAGATGGAGCAAGGGAACTCACAATCCCGGTCGTTGGAGGAAATGTTTCCCTGTATAATGAAAGCGATGAATTTAAGACCGCAATTCTTCCAACCCCTTCAATAGGAGTAATAGGAAAAGTCAACCTTGAGACTCCTCTTCCTTCAGGTTTCTTTGCAAAACCCGGAGATACCATCATCCTTGTAGGAGAGACAACTGCGGATATGGGAGCTTCCGAATACTATACCTGTTTAGGGGCTCAGAATGCCGGAAAAGTTCCTTCTGTCCCGAAAAATGCTCCTGAGATAATAAAAGCCGTAATAGAAGCAGCAAGAAGCGGAAAACTCAGTTCAGCACACGACCTTTCCCTTGGAGGAATTGCCGCAGGACTTGCGAGGATGTGCAGGAACTCCGGTGCAAAGGTAGATCTGAGTGAAGTTTCAGGATTAAAAACTGAAGAATTGTTATTCTCAGAAGCTCCGGCAAGAGCTCTACTTGCTACAGGCGAACCTGAAGCTGTCCTCGAAATCCTCACAGATGTGCCTCATATGATAATCGGAAAAGTAGAAGGCGATTCCCTTGAGGTTAAAGGGAAAGACTTCGAGATTTCTCTCTCCCTCAAAGAGATCTCCGACGCATATGGTAGCCTTACAAGGTTTATGATGGGATAAGAAATTCCCTCTTATTTTTAGATTTCACCCCATCTTTTTATTTACAATTCTTTTTTTCAACAATTCATTCTGAAAATTCAAAAATTTGTTTTTTGATCTGTTTTTGATCTGTTTTTGATCTGTTTTTGATACATTTTTGATCCGTTTTTTGATCTTATCCTCATTTTTGTCCATTGCAAGTTTTAGATTTGACATAAAAAATAGTTTTGAGTTAACCAAAACAATAGTTTTTAGTAGGTTTCCATACTAGATTACTGTGTTATGAAAGCTGTATGCATCTGTATGGGAGTGCATCTGCCTTACAGTCCCAAGTGGTACTGGCCTGTAGAAGGGTTTTTCGGGGTGCCTGAAATGGATCGGTATTTTGACCGGAATAATATTTTTTCAAAATTTTTAAAAACAAGCCGACAGTTTTTACGCCTTAATGATCTAATTATAGAGTCCATAGAAAAAGGGGGAAAATATTCTTTTGATCTATCCGGGCCATTCCTTAGACAGTGTCGATGGGACCCCGAACTTCTTGAATCATTCCACGAACTAGGGGAAAATGTGAGCGTAGAATTTACAGGGAGTTGCAGTTATCACTCCCTGAGTTCGCTTTATCCCAATCTTTCAGAATTTAAGGAAGAAGTGCTCATGTACAGAGAAATGCTTCGGGAATTACTGGATATCACTCCTGAAACCTTCGTAAACACAGAGCTTCTATACACCGAAAGAGTAGGGAAGATTCTTACGGATCTGGGTTTTAACGGTCTTATCACCGAAGGGTCCAGGAACCTTATGAACGGATATGAACCTGTACATATCTTTAAAAATAACCTTCCGACTTTGTTAAGGCACATAAACCTTAGCGAGGACCTTGAACTGCGCTTTTCGGAAAAAAACTGGCAAGGCTATCCTCTTATTCCGGAAAAGTTCGCGGACTGGATTGCCAGCATGGAAGGTGATGTTCTTACCCTTTATTTTAATTATACAAGCCTCTGCTTTCACTACAGAAATAAAAGCATGATAGACGATTTTATCAGGATGTTTCCAGAAGCCCTAAAGTCCAGGGGCATTGACATGCTCACACCTTCCGAAGCTGTCAAGATATTTGAACCCTTAAGACTTCCTACCCTGGGAACCGAACAGACAATCCGTTATGGAATGAATAACGCACTAGGTAATCATGCTCAGCAGCTTTACTTACGAGAACTGGTAAGAATTCAAGAAGAACTCTCAGAGCTTAAAGAAAATAAGAACTATCGAGAACTTAAACAGATATTCGGTTACCTTCAACAGAGTGAAATCTTTTTCTCTATGAACTCTGGGAATATCAGGGAAGGGTATGAAAGGGCTGTCAATTACTTTTCCATCCTGTCCGATTTCAGGAGAGCTGTGCTGGAGGAGGGAGCATGACTTCGGTTTGTATATATTTCCAGGTACATCAGCCTTTCAGACTGCGCAGGTTCTGGCCTGATGACCGAACAGGTTTTTTCCGCTATTTTGACGAGAGAAGCAACAGGGAGATCTTTGAAAGAGTAGCCCGGAAATGCTACATTCCCACAAACAGACTCCTCCTGGACGCTCTTGATGAACATAAAGGAGAATTCAGGTTTTCTCTCTCGGTTACCGGAACCCTGCTCGAACAATGCGAACTCTGGGAAAAAGATACCCTAGAAGGGTTCAGGCAGATGGCAGAAACCGGAGCAGTAGAATTTCTGGATGAAACATTTTATCACTCCCTTTCAAGCCTTTTTGAAGACAAAACCGAATTTATTGAAGAGATAAAAGAACATAGGAAACTTATGTTTGACCTTCTGGGAGTTAAACCTCAGGTATTCCGGAATACCGAATTGCTTTACAATAACACCATAGCGAAGCTTGTTTCGGATCTCGGGTACAGGGCAATCCTTACCGAAGGAGCGGACCATATGCTTGATGGAAAGTCTCCCAACGTACTTTATAGGGCAAAAGGTTCGGGACTTCCCATTATCTTCAGGAATTACAAGTTGAGTGACGATATAGGATACAGGTTTTCTGCAAGGTGGTGGGAAGGATATCCCCTCACTGCAGAGAAATGGGCCTCATGGGCTTCAGGGAATAATGAAGATTGTGTTAATATCTTTATGGACTACGAGACTTTCGGAGAGCATCAGTGGGAAGAAACCGGGATATTTTCCTTCCTGAAAGACCTTCCGGGAGAAGTGCTCAAAAATCACCTGAGTTTCAACACCCCTCTTGAGCTTGTAGAGAAATATTCACCTGTAGCTGAGATCGATGTTGGGGACTTTTCCACAATTTCCTGGGCTGATATGGAACGTGATACAAGCGCGTGGCTTGGGAACGATATGCAAAGGCGCTGCTTTGAAGAAATAAAGCTGCTTGAACCATTTGTAAGGAGGACAGAAGACCCTGAAATCCTGCGTATATGGAAGCATCTGCTGACTTCGGACCATTACTACTATATGTGTACCAAATGGCTCGGAGATGGGGATGTACATTCATACTTCAGTGTTCACTCAACACCTTTCGATGCAGCGGTTAATTTTATGGCTGTAATTATGGATTTCAAAGCACAAATATTCAGAAAACTTAGCATAATAGCTTAACTAAAGAACACATACTAACTCATGGGAGTCAGGTCACATGGTAAGAGACTTATTCACGTTTGCAGGTTTCAACGAAAACTCGCAGATTGTATGGTTTAAGATAATCTACTCGAAAGAACCCGGATCTCTGTCTTTAATAACTGATTTTCTCGAAAAGAAGAATGCGTTTATTATGTTTGGTCATCTGGATAATATCACACAGAAAACCGGAGAATACTCAGTATTTACCGAGCTCAATAAAGATGTTGATCCTGAGGATTTCGCTCTAAAAATAAAAGAACTTGAGGTTGTAAATGAGGTAGAGTACGGGATTTCAGAGTACGGGATGGTTTATTCAGTGGACTTCCCTCTAAATGTTATAGGAGTCAGGGGAGTTATGGCAAGGGCACTTACCATTGTTGATATCATTAAAACTTTAAACCAGAGTGCACCGCACGCAGAAGGACTTCTCACTTTCTCAGGACTTAAGGGTGGAACTCACGCTGCAAAGTATTTCAAGAGTATTCTGGATCTAAATGACAGTAACTTTGCAAACGTGCTTGCAGAACTTTTTAAAGGTGTGGGATGGGGAATTCTTGAAATCGAATGTGATCCCAGAACTTACGAAGGAAAAATCATTGTGAAAGATTCGTTTATAGCTGATGTCTACGGAGAATCAGACCAGCCGGTTTGTGCCTTTATGAGTGGTTATTTTGCAGGTTACCTGACCGAATATTTCGGGAAAAACATAAGTGTGAGGGAGGTAAGCTGTAAAGCTACAGGAAAAGAATTCTGCGAACACATAATCTCACCGGCTCCATCGGGCGGTACAAGCCAGGAATACCAGATGAGAGGGGAGATGCGGTGATAAAGCAACCCAATGTCATTCTTGGAAATGACGAGCTGCTTGTAACAATGGGAAAAAAAGGAGACATTATAGGTTTTTTTTACCCACGTAGAGACCATGCTCAGCATGTCGAGGAATCCTTAGCCTGTATTCATACAGGAGAAAGGCTTCTCTGGACCAATGATAACGAGTGGAACGGCATCCAGAATTATGTAGAGGACACAAATATTGTGTCAACAAAACTTTATCATGATTCGGGAATCCGGATTTCCATTCTTGACCTTGTACACCCTGATGTGCCTGTCCTTATCCGCAGGTTTAAGATTCAGTCCCAGAAAAAGCTTTCAGGAAAATTTTTTTATTATTCGAACTTTAATGTGGGAGAAACCTCCAAGAAAAACTCCGGATTCTGCGATACAGACACTCATTTGCTCGTACAGTACTGGCAAAACTATCATATAGGGATATACTCCCAGCCAGAATTTACCGAATGGCAAATCGGAAAGGCAATGGACACTATATGGTGGACGAACTCCAAGTATGATATGGAAGATGGAAAGCTCCAGAGGAATAAAGAAGACATAGGAAACATTAATAATGCGGCTGGTTGGGATCTTGAACTGGAAGCTGACGGAGCAAACGAGTTTGTTATTCTTATAGGCGCCGCTTCTTCCCGACGCCTCCTGTATAAGAGAATGCAGGAGCTCTCAAAACTGCCTCTTGAACATATTTTTGAAAAGACGAGGGAACACTGGGTTATGTGGCTCTCCAGAAAGCAGGTTATAAAGATCCCAGGGTTGGAAGAGTACGATAATCTGCGTCAGGAGCTGTTTAATGCCTACAACAGAGCTCTTCTCATGCTTTACCTTCTTAATGACCGCGAATATGGGTCTTTTGTAGCTGCTCCCGAATTTGACTCAAACTTCGAGAAATGCGGAGGGTACGGGTTCTGCTGGAACAGAGATGCCGCAGAAATCGTACTCGCACTAAGGCATTCAGGCTATCCAGAATACTGCGATATGTTTTTTAAATGGTGCATCCAGACTCAGCTCTCTGATGGTTCATGGTTTCAACGTTACTGGCTAAATGGAGATATTGCTCCCTCCTGGGGCAATTTTGAGTACTCGACTCAGATTGACGAAACCGGATCCACGCTATATGCTATGGATGTTTACTACAGGATTCTCGAAGGCCTGAAAAAAGCTGAATTTCTGGAAGAGGTCTGGGTCTCGGTTCTCAGGGCTGCCGAATATCTGATGAAGCGGACAAAGTCAGGAATTCACGAAAGCTGTATGGATCTCTGGGAGACTTACTACGGAATTTTTACATATACGAATGCTTCAATTTATGCCGGGCTCATGGGTGCTTCCCACCTCGCTGAAGAAAATGGGGAAGCTGGCATGGCAAGGCGCTGGAAAAAGAGAGCGGAGTTCATCAAACAGGCTACAATTGACCGTTTCTGGCTTCAGGAAGGTTACTTTGCAAAAGGAGTGATTAACGAAAAACTGGACAAAACTATTGATGCAAGTATTCTCGGTACCTATGTTCCTTTTGGAATGCTCTCTCCAAAAGATCCAATTGAGAAAGATATGATCCAGTTCATGATAGATAACATTCGGAAAAAACTCTCGATGTCAGTAAACCACGGTTATGGTATTAAAAGGTATGAAAACGACAGTTACATAAACGGAAACCCGTGGATAGTAACTACTCTCTGGCTTTCGGAAGCGATGTTCGCCTTTGCCCTTGACCTTCCCTATGAAAAAACAAGCTTTGCCTCCACTCCCCCCACACATGAAAACTCATATGAAAAAGAAGAAATCCCTGAAGAAAAAGTGAAAACACTGACCAATGAAGGAATTAAATGCCTCAAATGGGCTCTTGCCGGAGCAACCAGTACAGGATTACTTCCTGAACAAGTGGACCAGTCTACAGGCAACCCTGCATGGGCAATCCCTCTCGGATGGAGCGGATCTCTAATACTGAACAATATTCTGCTTCTGGACAAAATCTGCAGGAGAAAAGCCGGGAATTCAGAAGAAAATTGAGAAGTAACGAAAGGTAGAAAACCTAACAAGTAGAAAGAGGTATTGAAATATATAAAAAAGTAGGAGCGCAGGAGAGCATTGAAAACCCGAAACCGGTAGTGGGAATATTAGGGCTTCTGAAACGAACGTAGTAAAAGTGCTTAATTATTTTAACACTAATTTTACTACACAGACCTATTCTAACCGGTACTTGTTTAGTTATAAAACTCATCCATATCCAAAGGTGGTCAACTAGAAAAAGTTATAAAAAATTCCCCACTCCTTTTTAGCCTTGAGTTTTTCTTTTTCAATTTGAGGTTTATTCATTCTTCAGAGTATATACCCGGTCTTGTATTTGTTGTTACTTTTATGAAATTTGTCTTGGTTACAGTACTGCTGCCTGCGGTATTGCTTACTGTAAGTGTAATCTTATATTTTCCTTCCTGTAAATACTTATGAGTCGGATTCTTTTCTCTTGAAGTTGTCCCATCTCCAAAATTCCATTTCCATTTCTCAGGTAAGCCTGTACTTTTGTCAGTAAAGGCAACAGTTAATGGGGCTTTTCCTGATGTGACATTACTGATGAAGTTTGCAACAGGCTTTTCTATTACTGTTATATAATTTTCTTTTGTTGTTGTATTATTACCTGCTGCATTTATCGCTATAAGGGTGACCGTATAATTCCCTACTTTTGAATACTTATGGACCGGATTCTGCTGGGTTGAAGTTGTTCCGTCTCCAAAACTCCATTTCCAGGAAGTAGGTGTGTTTTTACTCTTGTCAGTAAAGGCAACCTTTAATGGTACTTTTCCAGTAGTAGGAGATGCAGAAAAAACAGCGACCGGAACTTTCTCATTATTAAGAAAAGGTAGAACCGTTATATAATTTGGTTTTGTTGTTTTATTACTGCCGGCTGCATTGGTCACTGTCAATGTTATCGTATATTTTCCTGCTTTGAAATACTTATGGATTGGATCCTGCTCGGTTGAAGTATCCCCGTCTCCAAAAGTCCATTTCCATTTATCTGGTAAGCCCGTACTTTTGTCAGTAAACTTAACTGT
>Ga0074193_1001964_pt1 | contig 21224 bp, 28 predicted proteins | sample EPASupsiteHSE605_FD_64523 | JGI IMG/M metagenome (GOLD analysis project Ga0074193, IMG submission 64523) | Bioremediated contaminated groundwater from EPA Superfund site, New Mexico - Sample HSE6-05 | ecosystem: Environmental > Aquatic > Deep subsurface > Groundwater > Contaminated ... | reverse complement strand
CGTAGAACGGGTGCTTGGAAAATGTACTGTTGGCAGTGTGCTTTTGAGGCTAAGCGGGAGCAGTTAATTATAGAATTAATGGATGCTTTTAGTAAAGGATATGCGGACATGCTTAATGATCGTGATAATATACGAACTAAGTTACTAACACTTAGTAGGATACTATAAGGAGGTAAGAATATGTGGGTAAAAGAAAGTAAAAAGCAACCTGTGATAGTTGTTATTTCAGAAAATTATGAAAACGTAATGCCTAGTTTAAGAGAGCAGATTAGGCAAGCTATTGTTAATTTAGAAATTGCTGAAGCTAATTATAACGATTGTGCTCCTACATGGGAAAAAGTTTGTTTCCATGAATGGGTTGCTGCTAAGGAACGGTTAAACGTATTGTTAAAAGAAGCTAAGGAGGGGCCATGCGAATAGCTTTTATTAAGATCAAGGGTACTTGGCGCGAAATTTGTGATAGTTGCAGGGTAACTGTAGGTAAAGAAGCAGGGCAGGGAGAGCCATCAAGTGCGTATAAACGTAGGTTGTTACTATCTGAGCACAGTCCTATTCGTAAGTTAATTGTTAACTGGAAGTGGACAAGCCTATTATGGTGGACGCAGACGCATTTTACAAGGCATCACGTGGGCGTGGAGTGGTTTGTGCAGACTAGTAGAGAGGACAGGACAAGCATTAAGCGGGAAGGGTTATCCCAGGATGCACCAGTGGATGTTGAAGGTGAGGCTAATGCTCAGGCGATTATTAATATTAGTCGTAAACGGTTATGTACTAAAGCAAGCCCTGAAACTAGACAAGCTTGGCAAGCATTTCTTATTAATTTAAAGGCTGTAGAACCTGAATTAGTTAGCGTATGTGTACGGGAGTGTGTATACCGCGGATGGTGCTTTGAAATGGATAGTTGTGGGTACCATCAAACGCAGGGGTTTAGGGATGCTCTAAATGCATATCGTGCTAATATTAATGGCTGGGATAACCTTAATATAAAGGAGGATAATTAATATGCCAAATAGAGAAATTTTAGATAGGCTATTAGAAGCAGTAAGAAGTAATACGTATGTAGATAATAACGGTAGAACTGTACTTAATGTGCCTGTAGATGATGATGCACCCTCACAAGAAGGACGAGCTATAGACTCAGGTGCTTTTACTGTACAGGCTATTGAAAATGCACGTACTACTATGGATGCTATTGTAGGGACTACTAACGCACGTAACACTTTACGTAGGCAAGCACAAGAGGCTGCATATAGTTATCATATACCTAATGTAGGCTATTGTACCACACTTAGTGTTGCCAGCAATCCTTATGATGCATGGGGGCATGCTGAGTACATACCCTCACCTACACTGAGTTATTTGCATATGTTTTTTAACTTTGATGGGTACTACGAAGGGAAGGAATTTAGTCATGTGCCACATAAAGTGTTACAAAGTACTAAGCGTAGGGGTATTGAACTTGATTTTACACCTACTTTATTAGAAGATTCTGTATATGATATGACTACTATAGAGTGTATGGTAGATAATGCTTTAGCTAAAATACGTGCGGAGATTATAGCGGGTATACACAAAGATGCTTGCATGCTGTATGGTAAGAATGATGCCTGTATTAATCATAAGGCTCCTAAAAATGAAGAATAAACCTATAGTACTAATACAAGGAGTGCCTATAAATACTGTTTTAAGTCCTGCTGAACGTGAAATTGTCCTTCATTTCTTTAAGGATTTACTAAATGCTTATGTTCGATGTAAAAAATGTGGTATTGCTCCTGATATTCCTAGGTTTATGGCATTGTGGAGGGTTATCAATGGTTAATTGTTTAGGGTGTAAAGTTAAATTACCCCCAAGTTCCAGTAGAAAGCGTAAATATTGTGATAAATGTATTAAAGAAAGGCAGATACGGGCGGGTAGGGAGCGTAAAGGCATCCCTTTCCTGCCTAGTAGCTACCGCCCATGTGCTGCTTGCGGTACTAGATTTACTGCTAAGGTCGATTCTGAGCGCACATTGTGCAAATCTTGCTTAAAGGAAAGACAGCGAGCAGTGCACATGGCTAATACGGTAAGATTACTAGGTGCTATACAGCGACGGGAGGATGATGGTATGTGGTATACCTGTGAATGTGGTCATGCGGTAACTTGGCAAAATACGGTACTTGATAAAGAACATTTAGTGATGGTGGGTATTGAAAAATGTGGCTCTTGCGGTTTGGAAACTGAAATAGCAGTGCCTGTTACCCAGTTTTGTGCTATATGCCAAGAGCCTTTGTTTGCTAGAAAGGGTACTAAGATAAAACACTGCACCCAGTGTGCTAAAGAGCTTAAACGGCAGGAGATTATTGCTTATCTTGCAGGCGTAGTTTTGGATTATCCTACTGTAGATAAGTTATTATCCCAAAGGCACACACTCATTAAGAAGTTGCAGGAATGGGATAAATTATTATAAGCATATTAAATTTGACTAAAAATGTTTTATAGTGATATACTATACACATAAGGAGGGGTTATATGGCACATCATAGTTGGGCATTAGGAGATTGTGCCCATGATTTTATTCCTTGTCGTAAGGGTAGTAAAGAAAAAGTGTGTATTATATGTGGTAGGTTTAAACATGTCGATGGTACTATAACGGTTGACCCTGGGTATAAAAGACCTAGTGTGCTGAAACAAATTAAGGCAGGAGGTAAATAATGAGTAAGTCAACGTGGGTAGCTATACTAAGCGTAGTTATTCTTATGACATTTATGTTAAATATTGTAGCTCCTCACCGACGACCCATAATCGCTGATCAAGATAAGTTAACTATGCTAGAGCAACGTATAACTGCTTTAGAGGAGAGTAACCAGTATACGTTGCAAAGGTGGGATGAAGTACGTAAAACACAATTGATAATTTTGGACTTGTTTGATGAAAGGATGTAATCATGAGTCGTAAGAATATTTATTTTAGTCGTGTGGATGAAGAACTGCTACGTAAGTTAGCAGTGATAGCGGATATGTCTATGTCTGGTGTAGTTGCAGATTCCTTAAAATTGTTTTGGGATGAAATATTAGCTAAAAGGTACACGTTAGAGACTATTAATGCTATGGGGCATAGGATGCTTAGTTGTGCTAACACATGTATATGTGAGGCTAGGTGGGGTTTAGTAGACTTAGGAGAGGGGGCAGTGGTATATAGGCCATTAAATTATGCTGCCACTAAAATGTGCACACATGTTGAGATTAAATAAGGGGGTTTATAGCGTGGGTAAGACTGCTGAAGAATTAGCGGTTGAGTATTATGATAGTGTGTGGGCTGAGGAACATATAAAACCTGCTGTAGATGCTTTACCAATAGATGTTGTTATGCAGATGGACAAGTTAATACAGCTTCGTGAGGCTTTGCGTACTAATGTTGATGGCATAATCGTAAATATGTGCGAGCTGTGCCAGTTGGATGACTTTAAAGAATGCCAGGCTAAGAAATTATGTATTGATGGTGTAGTAAACTCAAATTATGTTTCTGACTAAAGTAATAAGGAGATACCATACATGAATGACTATGAGTGGGAGTTCATGCAAGATTCACGGGATAAGAAGCGTACTGCTAGGGGAGCGTCAGCTAGGGCATCTCGTAGGCGTGGTTTAAAAGGAGCAGTGAAAACACCTGTAGATTATTTGAAAGGTAAGGAGAGAAAAGCATACATGAGTGAGAATACTATTACAAGTATTATTTCCTATGTTGAATTTAAAGCATTAGACCTTAGTCAACGAGGTAGAGTATTAGCTAGGTTGTTGCAAAAATATACTAAAGCACAATTGCGTTTAGAGTGGGGTGTTTCTTCGGCAGTGCTTTCAGGCATTATATATCGTTTGAAAAAAATATGTCCTGAATTAGTTGATGTAGCTGCTGTTACTCGTTATGCTGCACCAGCGATGGTTACTACTATTTCTTCAGAACCTTGTTGTTCTGTTGAAGGTGGTGTTCCTGCTGCTAAGGTTATTTTTTCAATGGCTTTGAATGGTGAATTTAGTGGTTCTGATTTACCAAATAGGTTATTAAACATATCAGGATTGCTTGATGCTGGTAAAATGTATCATGTTACTTTCACACTTGAGGAATTGGAGGATACCATATGTCTGTCCGAAAACGAGCTGATGTAATTACTCCCGAAGGGTGGGATAAGCGATATTTTAATGTAGATGATCGACAAATAGCCGTAATTATGGGGGCTTTAATTATTAAGTGTGAAGATTATGCTGATCAGTGGGTTAAAGCTAAACGTCCTAAAGAAATGATCAGGATGCTTCGAATGGCTGCTGCTTTTGCAGATCGTTTTTTAAGGATGATGTTGTCTAGCTTAGAAGGAGAAGAACGAGTCAGGGTGTGTAGGGATTTAGACAGGTACCAGATTTATGCTGCATATAGACAACAAGCACAGAACGAACTTAAAAAGCTTAAAGAAGATAACAATAATATTATCGTAACCAGGGACGATTTGTTTGATTTAATGGAGAGTGTAGCAGATGCGATGTGTAAAGGATGCACAGCAGACCATACTCAATGTGCTATGGGCAGGTTATATACTCGTTATGGTCTGCCGTACTACGATGACACCGCTGAAGGGTGTCCGTTTAAAATAGCGTAAGGTGTGGGGGTGTTTGTTATTAAAACTACGAAGTGTTTATACCAACTACGTGATCTCCTGATTTCTGATCAGTGCCAGCGACTTTGTAATAAAGGTGCTTGCACTACTGTGGAAGGTGGTGATTGCACCATACTTAGAATGTTACTTTTAATAGATTGTGCCCTTAAAGAGTTAACAATATCCTAGATGCAACACCACTAAGTTTGACAAAAAGGTATTGGGTGTATTATACTAAAAGTGCCAAGATTCACCTCCTTTACCGTTATTGTTGGGGTTTTCATTTTTACTTACCCTCCTTTGGTAACCTAGGTTTCTACCCAAACCTAGGTTATTTTTTGCTTTCTGGCATGTAATTTTGATAATAGTATATAACTATGCTATACTAAAAATATTAAGTCCCGTCGTGGAATAGTCCAGGTTTTGCTGTATACCTGGGCTATTTCTTATTATCAGGCATGTACTTATACGCACTTACCAGATCGATTTTACCGTTCATCTTTTCTATTTTCTGTGCTTTGGCTTGTAATTTTGGGCCGTTGAACCCCCGTAGGCAGAGTTGGTGCCACCATTGGGGGTTGTGTTCTAGGTCGTAATCCCTGGACTGTTCCCAGCTTTTCTGTATGACTTTCCCTAATAGTTTCCCTAGCCCTCCCTTTTTCATGTGGTGCAGTCAACTCCTTATACCAGCATAAATAGTCTAATTTAATATCCAATGTGCTAATTACCGAAAACTTTACCATTTCACTGGGAGTATTAACTATTTTTGCTTTTAATCGCTCCTTTCTTGTGGGGGATGCAATTACTACTACTGGGATAATTGCTCTGCTTAAGCCTAGTTCTAGGGCTAGTTTATTGTAGTTATCGATTTTTTTGTTAAAGTCATGAGGACTGTTTTCAATTTCTACGTAAAAATTGACTATTTTATCCTCAGTTATTTTATATTTAATAAAAGCATCTGCTACCATATGTGTGCCATCATTAAAATTAACTTTTTTTTCTATATCAATGCTTATTACTTTTTGCCACTGTTTAGAATTTACTACGAGTTCTGTATAGAAAGTAGCTACTTGTAAGCAAGATTCTGCATGGCTAGATCGCTTACCTACATAATACACGTAGCTTTGGTAAATACTTTCTCTGTAACGGCTTAGTTTACCTTCTTCATGCAATACCTGTAGTCTGTGCCTAGCTTTTCGTAAAGCACTTACAGGTTTCAATTTGGCGTACACCAATTTAGCAATGTGCTGAGCTGTGATGTATTTGAATAATTCTGCTAAATCCATCACTGCTTCACTACGGTTAATGCCTATTAGTTTGGTGTTGCCTGGGCTATCATTGAGCACGCCGACACCTCCTTTAATAACTGAACATTGGAGAAAAAAGAAAACTCACTTGAATGGCCTTTAGGCCAAAAGTATTATATAAGATACACACTACATAAGACTGACAATATCAGACTGACATTCCTTAATTGAACTAGTACCCTGACCATACTGTGCTATACCTTGCTGAACAAGTTGCTCTATATCTTCTTCTTTAATATAAGGAACTTGCATTTGCCAATTAGCCCCTCTTTGAAAAATAGCTCTGCCTGGATATGGTGGTAAACTAGCTGCGTCACTATCATCTAAAAGTATACCCGAATTAACTTTATTCTTACAACGGAAAGCTATGGAAACAGGCGTATTAGCTTTTAGTTGTCCAGGAAGTATATCCTTATCAGGACGTTGCGTACAGATAACACAATGTATCCCTGCAAATCTAGCCATACGAAGTAACTTAGATACACTACCAAACACCTTTGGGTTAGCATCAGCAAATTCATCAATAATCACAAACACATACGGTAAAGGATTTTCTGCTTGAGCATTGTACTTTGATAGCTTATCGTAGCCTGTTTTACTTAGTAAATCCATACGGTAGTTTAGTTCATTAATAAGCATAAGTAGTAGCCGTTGAGCATCATCTGCCGTTTGTGCTACATGACTAACCATAGGGTGGTTACGAAGTACCTCAAAATCAACTTTCTTATAGTCAATAATATTAATCTGTACTTGGTCTGGGGTGTAATTAGTCATTAATCCTGCCATCATATACTTCAAGCAAATAGTTTTACCCCAACCAGTCATACCCCCCATTAGCGCATGTGCATCTGTTTCAGGGTCTATTACTTCTAATCCTCTACAAGAGTATCCAGTAGCGAGCACAGGATACTTATACTTACTAAGATCAGGAGCTTCATATTGTATTAGAGATTTTATGATGTTTTGATATACCTTAACATAAGCATATTTGCCTTCAGCCCATATTTCAATTTGCCTACCTTCTAATGATTGTTCTAATTCAGGTTTAATTAGTTGAAAGTCATTTTCACACCAGCCTAAAGGCAAGGCGTAAACCAGCGTAAAAAATTCTCCTGAAGGGTCAACATCTTTTCTAACTAATTTAGGGCGTAATATTTTATTATTTAGTTCTACTTTAGGACCAGCAATTTCTATTACTGCATCCAGCCTCCCTTCCATTGATCGATGTTTATTCCATTTGTAATATGCTGCACCGCCTACTGCTGCTGCTCCAGTAGCTATAATTGGTAAAGTGCTTACTAATGCACCCATTGCCCCTGCGGGGTTGAACATTCCGTAGGCTGTTAAACCTGTAGCTCCTAAAAACACACCCTCTGCAACAGACCATATCGTACTTTGCATTCCGTTCATTTTAACGTACCTCCTTCCTCTCTACTTTTAATATATTCCGTACTATATATAATGTGCCTAGTAAATTATGGTAATTAAAAACCCCCTGTATAGGAGGGGGTTTACGCTTTACTATGGTGTTTGTCTTTTTAGTTTAAGTAAAGCTCCTGCAATTTTATTAATAGCCTGTTCTAAAATTAATTCTTCTACTGAATCTTTAGCTGTTTTATCTGCTTGTTGAAATAAAATATGCACTAATTCGTGTACTAATGAGTGCTCCATATCTTGTTGCGCATCTACTTGATGTATATTAGCATAATCTATATTGTCCATAACTTTAATCAATGCATCAGAATTACTAAAATTAATATTACATTGTGCCTGCCAGTTAGGATTAGCTATTTCTGTTTGGCGTACTAGTTTTACTTCAATATCCCAATCCTGTAAGCGTAAACGTTCTTGCCATTCAACACATAATTCTACTAGTTCTTCCTGGGTAAGTACTACTTCCATGTTAATACTCCTTCCTAACACAATTCCATTAGAAACCTAATTGCTGTTACAGCAGTGTGGGCAGCTTCCTCACGTAGTTTATAGCCTTTACGGTGTTCTTCTTTAGCCATTACCTCTGCCCAAAGCTCGGTTAACTCCTCGTATATGATAGCCCAGCCTTCATGGGCTGAATTTATTTTACTGTGCTTGGCTATGGCTAAGTCTAGTTCTTTAGATACCAGAGCTAACGCGGCATCTTTAGTCATGGGATAATCCTCCTATTGCTTTTAAGCAAGCATCTACCCAATCCTCTCTGTAGGAAGAAAGGTGTAGTACTTTGCAGGGTACTTCAGGCAACAAAGCTAGGATAGCATCATCAACTATTTGTTGGGATTTAATATCAGTTAGTCTGAAACCATCAGGGGTAGGTACTGTATCTATAGGAATAGGACATCTGATTAGTAAATCGTAATTATTAGCTAGTAGCAGTGCTTTAGTATACATAGGTGCTATGGTGATGCTGGGAAGTTCATACAAAAAGTTATATGCTAAAAAGTCTATCATGGAACGGTCACTGATAAATCCTTGGGGGTGAGCATTTTCCTGCATAAGTTGTGCTTCTAGTAAATCCTGCTGAAATTTTATTTGCTGGTCTTTAGCAGCAGTAACTACTTGATCGGTATTTTTAAATCCATGCGTTGCAGCTATGCCACGTACTACTTCAGTTATTAAGGGAAGTCCTGTCTTTTCACTTAAGATAGTAGCAAGCGTACTTTTGCCGACTGAGTGAGTACCACATATAGCTATTTTCATACTATATCCTCCTAATAGATTATTAGCTTGTTGGTCATTGTATCTAGGCCAATTTTACGGGCAGTAATATCATATTTAGTACGTACAGCATTCCAAGTTTCTTGATACGTATAAAAAGCATCTTCATACGCAGTAATAGCTTCTCGAATATTATCGGTATTTCCACTAAGCATTCTTTCGGCTGCTTCTAAACGGGCAGTTACATTAAAGAGTTGCGTAGCTTCTTCTTGCGTTATATCAATAGGGGGGATATACCATAGTCCTATTTTACTAAGTATTTTTTTGACTAGTTTAAACATTCAATTTTCTCCTTCCTCATTAATATTAGGTAACTCCATGTACCAGTCTTTGCCATATTTACGGGCACGGATTCCTAGTGCGGATTTAGCTTTTTTAAGGGCTGCTTCAGATATATGTGCAGTTTTTGCGGCTTTAAATATTTCCCCTGTAAGTACTTTACCTCTAGCTAGTTCTTCTAGCAGAAACTCCTCTGCACTTCGGGCAACATCTTTATCCTCACCGTTATTCTGTCTTGGTTCTGCAGTGATATTATCTGCTGTAACATCCATGCTTGTCCCAACCCACTGAAAAGGAGGATCACATCCTGGTTGCAGTGTAAACATTAAAGACGGGCCAGTAGGAGCTAAATTACACTTAGCATGTGCTATGCAACGTATTGTGGGGTTATCGGGGTGCTTACCTAGCACTAGCACAGAACGTGATGTAGCTACGTGGTCTACGGAGCCTACCCCTCGATGTATTGCTCTGTCTGCTGTTTGTTTTCTAAAATGCCTGACAATTACTGTAGCACAGTCGGTCTGTCTGGTAATTGTTTTAATCTCATTAAGCATACCCCGAACCTTAACCCCTTTGTCACTATCGTACTTTTCATCACCTGTAGCGTACAAGGTGATCGGATCAATAATTATTAAATCAGGTTTCATACGTAGTATAAGTTCTTTTACATGGGGCAGTTCTTTGGCAGTTACGCCTTGCACATCCCTGTAATCGCCATCTTCAGGGGTACTACTAATTACTGTCACACAGTTTTTATTAGCACCTAGTAGGTCTAACCGTGCGGATAAACCTCCTAAGTCATCTTCCGTAGTCAAAATTAGTATTTTACAATTTTTAGGGGCTGTATTGTCATACGGCACAGGGCATATTTTACTGCCTGTAAGACCCGCAATTAATGCTAGGATAACGAAAGTATTGTGCGTTACGATGTACTTATCTGTGCACAAATAGGTATGCTCAGGGGCTTCTACCGTAATACACTTAACAGGCACACTGGGTACTTCTTCAATTGCCGTGATATATCGTCTGCGTGTTACTACGCTAGTTTTTTTAGGTAATCGTTCTTTTTTGCGACTTAAGCGGAACACAGGGAGTGTAGTAGTAAATGTCAAACGATACCTTGTTGTGACTATGCCAAATCCTTTAGCAATACCTGCTTTTAAAGTACATTTAATGCCTAGACTGTTGATTAATATACGTACTTGTTCCGCAAGGGCAGCTTTAGTGCTGGTGAATTCACATTGTCCTCTTGGGGACACGCTACCATCAGTATCCATTAAGCCTTGTAGCAGTGCTAGGCGTTGCTCAAAAGAGCTATGCAGATATACTTGGGGAATATGCTTGTTATTTAATAAGTTGTTGCGTCTGAGAGCTGCAGATAATGATGTTTCTTTTGCCACGCCTCTAAGTTCCGCAGGAATGCCTTTACAATTAATACCACGTGTTAGTCTAATTTTATCCCCATTACTATATGATTTGGTGACATTAAATCCTTTGGCAATTATATTTTGTAATATTTCTACGTCAGGGTTAGTTATTTCGGCATACACAGCGGTACCATCACCTAGCCATGCACCTAGCACATAGGGGCTTATAGGTAAATCTTGGTGCTTACCATACGCAGGAACAATATCTATACTGTAGTTCTTTTTACCATCTTTATCTATTACGTTGGGTATTAGTGCTTTCGTAGTTAACACACTGTGTCCTGCTATTCTGTTAGGTGCAGGTTTTTTAGGGTTTGCTAACCACCTACGGGTATTACATCGTTGTAGTACGGTTTGTACTTTCCATAGGTGCTCTGCATCGGCAATTACTTCAGACTCATCATCAAAACATACTTTGTAACAGGTACGCCCGTATTTTACAGGACTGATATACGTTACCAAGGTAGGGTTACCTGTACCATCAAAAACTGTATCCCCAACTTTGAGAGCACCCATGGTGGTAAAACCATTAGGTGTAGGTATTACTGTGTCTAATGCGAGTGCTTTTCCATCACCCGAATCCCCATCGAATAGTGTTATTTCACCACGGGGTAGGTACGGATTGACCAAGAATTTAGGTTCTTGGGCGGGTACGTCTGATAATTTAATAGTGCGGTATTTAGTACTTAATTCTTCTACAAGTATATCCTGCTTAGGGGCTACTTCCTCTAGTACTTTATCGGCTAGTTTACAAGCATGACCCCAGTTTCCCCATTCTGAATTTTGCCGTTCAGCCGTAGCATACTTAGCAGTATGCCAGATATGACTTATTAATAGGGTCGCCAAATCACGCCTATCACGGATACCTGAACGTACTAACTCACAAGCCAGGTAATAGCACTGTGCTGACCTGTCTGTAGGGGGCACGTTACCTAGTAACACTTCTTTGGCTTCTTCGGATAACTTATTGGTATATTGCTGAGCTGCTTTTCGGATTTCTTCTGCGGTAGGTTCATTTAAACTGGGAAGGTTGTCTTGTTTCTTGGTGACGGTAAGCAGGGAATACACTGCTTCTAGTTGCGTGCCTTCCCAAGAAATTCTTTGGGACATATCTGTTAGGTAAGAGTATGTTCCTTGGCAACCTGTGCGCTTACTGTAGCTAATGGTAGGGGGCATTACGGCAATAGACCCATCTCCGCGTAACTCGATGTGTCCGCACTTGCCTTCAAATATCTGTTTAGTGCGTATGGATTTAGCACAGTGGTAATGATCGTGGTATGCTCCACCACTAGTACTTACCCTGCATGTTTGGGGGAAAGTAAAAGGTTCATTTAGCAGTTTACTAAAATGTGCCTCGGCTTCAGCAATAAGGTTGTCCACGGTATGTGGGGGTGTAGGGTCAAAATCTAAGACTACATCACGGCTACTTATTCCTGTGATAATTCCTAGACCATTAGCAGTATCGTTTGCCCACCAGGAGTTTAGTTGCTCTAGGGAAGCTCTTTCTGTTTGGTATTTTTTCCACACACCTACAGGATTTTTTTGTCCTGGTACTATTGGCAGCACGGTAAAGTCTAACTCCCATAAAGTCACAGCATTTGCCAAGATTGTTGGATATAGGGGCACGTATGTTTCACCTCCCTTGCTACTAAAAATGGGTAACTTACTATATTTACACTAGCATACCATAATTATACCAGTCAAGTTTACCCTTTGTTGTATTTATGTGTTATTCATGCTAAAATGAAGTAATTATGGATTCGTTATAAGGTAGGTGAAATTATTGGAACGGAAACAATTGTTGGGTCTTTCTGAGGTTTTACCTAATGGCTATCCTAAGCAGGGTGGCGTTATTGTGGTGCGTAATGATGGTAAGAGTGCTCCTGCTAGTAAATCGCGTAAAAGGCGGCAAAAAAAATATCCTATAATACCTTGGTATCGCAGGTAAGTGCTATTGACACTTGTATAACCCGTGTGGTATTATATAATTAACCAGTTTTGTATCACTATCTCATGTGGGAAAGTGATATTTTTTTTTGGGGTGATTTATTATTAGATCAATTAAAACTCCCGCGCAAATAGCTAGATCAGCGGCCAAGGCTGCGCGTAACTTGGATACCATTGTGTATTCTGTTAATATAGCTTCTTTACGATACTATGGTAGTGTTTTTTACGCAAGTGTTTCGCCAGATACTGCCCAGCAGTTTACTAGTGTATGTAGAAATACTAGTGGTTGGCAACGTATTCCTCACTTAATTAGATGGGGAACCCACCTAAATAAAACTGTGTATTTTACTATGTCTACTTTTCACTTTTTAGCCCTTACTTTGCATATTCCTGCAGAGTTGCTTATAGAGGAAGCTAAGTACTTTAACCGTATGGGTATTGCAGGATACCGTATAGCTTGTGAAGCTTATCGGCAGGGATATACACTTGAACTTTTAGCCGAGAACAATCTCAGTGACCCTGACCAGCCTAGGGGTAAAGCATATAGAAGGGCATGGCACACAATACTTACAGGTAACTTGGACTCGTATACTTATGGCAACTACCTGCAGCGTATTTTTAAAGTATGTCGTACTAAGTTGGGTATTGATATAGGTGACTTATTAAGCAAGCCTGTGCAAAACGTTACCAAAGACACCACTATACTTACATTTTCAGAAATGCTCAGTACTTTATCCCCTTTAGATACAGCCGTATTAATGGGTATGGCTAAACTATTACATGAGTACAACTTAAATAATAAATCTAAGCAGTTTGACACTAATTGCAAAACACTTTTAAGGTGGTATCAAGATGGCAGAAAAAAAGAGCGTAGTAGTACCAAAGGACACATTGGGAGCAAACCTTGATGTTACCCGATTTGTAGAGCAGTTAGTAGCATCTACGGATGTAATGGACTTAAATGAATGTTTCAGGTCTGCTGTGGATACTGCTAGTTATTTAAGTGCTATACGCAGCAAAACAATGGTACAAGCTTCTCGTTATGTGCCAGGTATTATTCGTACTTTTGGTGAAAAAGCTGCCTCGGGGGACATGGAAAGTGCTCGTATGATCCTTGATTATGTTGGTTTTGCAGAAAAAGATGTCCCTGCACAGATTAATACTCAAGTTAACGTCAGTATTCCTACGTTAAAAGATGTGCTTACAGTAACTCCTGTTACTCCTATCATTGAGGGGGGTGGCACTGATTGATTATGGTAAGTATCTAGTCAATCTGTTAGCTGAAATTTTACCTAGGCATCCTGCTGAAATAACTGAAAAGTTGCAGGATAGTCCTCTAATAGGGCCTACGGGAGTACGTAAACTCTTAGGTGAAATTGATACGGAATTTTTTGCTAGAGCGTATTTTCCTGAATACTTTGAATATGAGGTTCCTGACTTTCATCGAGAAGCTTATGCTGAACTTGATGCTATGTTAAACCAAAAACCCTGTGGTACCCGTAAGGTAAGAGCATGGCCTAGAAGTAATGCTAAGTCCACGATTTATAACTTTTTTTCTCCTTGCAAGGCAGCCTTATACGGACTTCGTAACTTCATTGTGCAAGGTTCTGATTCTGAGGGACAAGCTCAGGGTTTTTTAGGTGATATTAAGACTGCCATAGAAAATAATGCTTACATCATTGAGGATTTTGGTGATGTTAAGGGTGCTGTTTGGCGTATGGATATGATTTCGGTCATGTCTACCAGGGGTAATTTCGTATGGCTCGCTGCCATTGGCGCGGGGAGCGCAGTGAGGGGGCTTCGTAAAGGCAGGTTTCGGCCTGATTACATCACTTTAGATGACGCTGAATCCGATGACTCTGTGCTAACACCTGACCGTATTACCAAGTTAATGCGCTGGTTTAATAGGGCTTTAATGAACTTAGGTACGGCAACTACTGACGTTATTGTTGTGGGTACGGTACTCGCATATGAATCACTATTAGACCAGCTATTAAAAGCACCTACTTGGGATGCACGAAAATACTCCGCTATTGTTAATTGGTCTAATTCATCCTTATGGGATGATTGGAAAAAGATATATACCGATTTAAGTATAAGTAAAGATGCCCGTCAGGAGGGGGCTGATAGGTTTTACTATGCGCATGAAGCAGAAATGCTTGAGGGTACTGAGGTACTGTGGCCTGCGGGTAAACCTTATAAAACCTTAATGGAAGTGTATACCACCATCGGGGAAGCAGCGTTTTGGGCAGAACATCAAAATGACCCCGTTAACCTTGATGAATGTATCTTTAAGCATGAATGGATTACTTATTATGATGCTGAGGAATTAAGACGCACGCGTATTGTTGAGGTATTTGGTGCATTAGACCCTTCTCTTGGTAAAACCAAACTAGCAGACTATTCTGCTTTTATTGTACTTGGTCGCGGGGAGAATGGGTTTTTCTATGTGCTGGAATCCATTACGGAGCGTATGAATCCTGACAAAATACTTGAAACTCTTATGAATTTAGGTAGAACATACAACTTTACTAGATTTGGTATCGAGGTAAACCAGTGGCAAGACTTACTTAGAGTTATGTTTATTGAAAGAAGTGCTAAACAAAACATCTATTTACCTATTGTAGAACTACGGCACAACAAAGATAAAGTACTTCGAGTACAAACTTTAATTCCTTACATCAAAAACGGGTATGTCAAATTTAACAAAGAGCATAGGCTTTTAATGGAACAATTATTGGGTTTCCCTAAGCTGAGGCACGATGATAGTGCAGATTGCCTAGAAATGGCAATTCGGATGGGGTCAAGAGGTTTTGATGACGGAGAACCACTGTTGACTGGAACGTACCCAGAAGACCGATACCACCGTTACACATCCGATGACTACGATGATTTACAAGAACCACACCACTATTATTCCTAAAGTTAGGCACGGTGTTGGTAATTATAGGAGGTACTTTATGTACTTAGGATTAGTTATATTTGTGCTTCTATGGGTTCCTGTAGTGTGCATGAGTTGCTTAGTGGCAGGGGCTTACATTATGTTCTGTAAGCAAAATAATCTAAACCCTGTACGTAGTGGGTTAGTACTACACTGCCAGGAACCTGATTTTGAAGCAGTAGTTACTAACAAACCTGATAGTATTCCAGGATTCTATGATTGATTGGGGGTGTTAGTACTTTGATTGCTGAAGAATTTATGGATATTGAAGAAGAAATAAAAGACCCAAAATTAGAGACTTCCAGAGACTTAGAACGTTTGCAACAACGTGTGTATAACCACCTAGACTGGGCCAAGACTTCTGCGGATAGGCAAAGTGCCGAGGATAGATGGACCGACTGTCAAAATTTTTGGTTAGGTAAACATTGGGACGGTATTAAGTCTTTTAATATTAGTGGGCGTAGTGCCGCAAATAAAAAACTACACCCAAACCCTGTGGATAATTATTTTAAAACCCACGTTGAGGGTTTAGTCGGGGATATTTGTGATAGACCTGCGGATATTCAAGTAAGCCCTAGGGAAAAGGGCGATGATACAATGGCTGAAAAAATGGATGCTGCGGTTAAGTATTGCTGGTATCGAAATAGCGGTGATCGTAAGTTAGAGTATGCTACCAGACGCGGTGTTTTACATGGGCCTTTAATTGCTAAGGTGTTTTGGAATCCCGATTGGAAAGGCTCTACAGCTAACCCATTTACGGGTGACGCACAGTTTATTACGGTACCAGCCCCTAATATTTTTATTGACCCGCGTATTAAGGGTATTGAAGAAGGTGTTATACAGCACGCAGGTTTTATCGTTCATGCCGTTAGACGGTCATTAGCCTATATACAAGAAAACTACCCTGATAAGGGGTTTGATGTTACTGCGGATAGTTACGCTACTTACGTAGATACTCTTAGCGGTGATATTGACGATGTAGATATTTACCCCGAAGATCAAGAAGTTTTACTTGTAGAATATTGGTATAAGGGAGAACCTTTAGCCTCTGAATTTCCTGCATTAGAAGAAGCTACTGAGCCTAAAGAGGGATGGGTGCATAAAGTCGTTGTTGCTGGAGGTATTCTTTTAGAACATCGTACTTATGTATATCCTTGGTATCCATTCGTAATGGAGTGGATATATCCTAGTGATGAATCCGTGTATGGTTATGGTGATGGCTATGACATTTTAATGCCCCAACTAGTTATTAATAAGTTAAACGAACTTTCTATTGAAGGTGCAGATATACAATCACAAGGTACTTGGCTTACTGAAGAAGGTAATGTACGTAACAAAGCACAGTTTCAGAAATACGCTCGTATGGGCGGCTCTGTGCAGTCTGTAGTAGATATAAATAGAACTAGGCGTGAACCTGGGGGTAACGTACCTTCATCGTTGTTCACTCATTATAAACAACAAACGCAAGCTATGGAAAGTATTAGTGGTAGGACGGATGTAGCACAGGGGCGTACATCACGTAGGGTTGAAGCGGCATCGGCTATTGCACTACTACTACAGCAGTCGGGAGGCAGGGTACGCCAACGATCTAGGGCATTAAGCAGTTTTACTACCCAAATAATAACTATGCTTGTGGATTTGATAGGACAAAATTATACAGAAGAACGTTTAGTACGGGTTACAGGTGCCGATGGAACTAATAGTTGGCAACCAGTATCCCGTACTGATTTTATTAAGCAAAAAACTTGGACAGACCCTGCAACAGGACAAGTCACTAAAGAAGATTACATTCCTGAGTTTGACGTTATTGTTACTGCGGGGGCTGAGACTCCTACTTCGAGAGCGTACTACAGCGAACTGGCAATGCAATTATTCCAGGCAGGCATTATTGATGATATAGCGTTGCTAGAAGTTGTGCAGTTTCCCAGGTGGCGGGAAGCATTAGCTAGGAAGCAGCAAGCAATACTTGAACAACAAAAAATGGAGCAGCAAAAAATAGAGCAGATGCAGCAAATGGAACAACAAATGGCTCAGCAGCAGCAACAAGCACCCCCTGTGCAACAAGAGGGTATTCCTCCTGAGCTACTAGCAATGATACAGTCGGGGCAGCTACAACCTGTGTCTGAAGATCAAGTACCTCAAGAACAACCACCACAAGATAATATTACTGCACTTATGCAGTTACTTAGTCAACTAGAGCAACAGGGACAAGGAGGTAATGGTTAGTGTTAAGTAAAATACTTGATAAAGATAATGTTAATCAATTAGTTGTAGATTCATCTGGCGCAGCTAGTACGAAGGTAAAAGAGTCGGCATTGCCTACGGGGGCCGCAACCGCAGCAAAACAAGACGCGCTGGCAGTGTTGATCGGTGCCTTAACTGACGCAGTGGTTACCGATCCTACGGCAAGTGGAAGTGAAATTGCACTACTCAAAGGGATAATTAAACAACTCCAAGGGACTTCGGGAACGGTTACCCCTATTTCACTATCGGGGGCTACCGTGGCTGTTCCTGTAGATTTACAGTATAACCAACTGACAGATGCTGAGGCGTTACCCGTTACAGTTTCGGGGAGTAAAACAGGAAAGCAAGCCAGCGATACAATTACACTAGCACACGATGTCGGTATCCATTCTGCATTAGATGTTTTATCCACAGCGGCGGGAGAAGTGTTAGAGTTTGCTAGTTTAGGTGAAGCAGGGGATTTAATCGCTATACTCGGACTAAGGTATAAGTATGCTGCTAATGCTATACCAACAGCTTGTGCTGGATATCGGTTGCATCTTTACAATGCCAGTCCAACCGCCATAGCCGATAATGCAACATACAATCTCCCTAGTGGTGACCTCGCTAAGTATATTGGTTCAATTTTTATACCCATTCCAACAGATTTAGGGGATGAATGCCATGCTCAAGTGGATAATATCAACCTTACCGCTAAATTGGTCGGTACAGGGTTATTCGGAATACTTTCATGTGTAGGGGCTGAAACTCCGGCAATAGATACGGTGATTACCATAATCATTAATACGATGGCAGTATAGGAGGGGTGATAATATGACTCCTATACAAAAACAATTACTATTGTCGGGAGGTTCTAGGCTTGTTGTTTCCGATTCTTTTAATCGTGCCGACAATGCTTTAACATTAGGCAACGCTGATACTGGTCAAGCGTGGAATCCTGATATCGGTACATGGGGGATTAATAGTAACCTCGCGACACAGATTACTTCAAGCGAAGCCGTTTGTTCCATAAACTCAGGTATTTCAAATTTGTATTTGAAAGTAACTTTCGCTATAAGAGCCGCCGCGGCTGTCCATAGAATTAGATTTAGGGCGGCTAGCGACGCTGTTAATGGAGATAGGATCACTTTACTCGCTAATGACGCAGGGTACTCGTTATATAAGACATCCGCAGGGGCTAGCACGTCTATAGCAAGCTGGGCAGTACCACCCCAAAATGGGGATATTGTCGAGATATATGCTAAAGGGTCTAATATCCGAATAATAATAAACGGAGTGGAGCGCTTTAACGTGAATGAATCTACAAGCCAATTCAACACCTATGTAGCATTATCGGGAAACTCTATTGCCCTTAGATGGAATAATTTGGAGGTATATGCTATATGACGCTGACAGTACCCAAAATTGGCACTGGTACAGAAGAAGATCCCATTCGACCCGATATTATCGCTGAGTGGTGGGAAGTAATTGAGGAACGAGAAACCGAGTTTGTAATCCGTATACGTTCTTAAGCTATCGGAATAGCGACATACCTTATTTGTGCTATAAAGATGTATAACTTTTTGGAATATGTATTTAATTACCATATTTACGATACCAGAGTAATGAGGTGATATTATATGGATATGGAAAAACCTATAAAAGTTGCTATATCACTCGCTAAGTCAGCACCACAAACGGCTAAAAGTGTATCTGCGGATAAAAGAGTAAAAACTATTGGCTATGTGTTTATATCTAACGGAATGATCATAGCTGAAAAATAAGGAGGTTTTTAAAATTGTCCTATAGTACTAAGGCATTAAAAACGGATGTTAACGGCAAACCCGCCTCTCAGTATTTTAGTGTTGCATTGGATGATTATGTGCCCAACGATGCTCCCGCTTCGGAGGCTAAACAAACAGCACTAGAAGCACTAATCGGAGAAGTACAGGCTAGTCCTACTGAGAATACAGTGCTGGAAAGATTGAAAGCAATTGAGGATAAACTTATTTCTGGTATTCCGTTATCGGGGAGTAATCTTAAAGGAGCGAATGTTGCAAGCGTAACCACAGCAGGAACGAGAGTCCAGTTGCCTACATTATCATGCAGCAAAGTTACTATTATAGCCAAACGTGCTAATACAGGATATATTTATGTTGGCATGAATACGGTATCCTCTACCGTATACGCTGTGGAATTATCAGCTAAGGATAGCATGGATTTTGGAGTTAATAACCTCAACGAACTATGGATTGATTCCTCTGTGAATGGGGAGGGGATCAGTTATGCCGTTATCTAGCTTCCGCAAAGCACAAGATAGACAGGTTATTTCTTTTCCTCCTGGTTGGACATGGATTTCCGCACCAATAACTATATATCGCGACCCGAAAGGCATAATTACTACTGATTTTGATGTCGCTAACTTTAAGATTAACGGGGTGGGAAAAACATACTATGTTAAGAAAACAGGGGGAAATGATAATAATGACGGTTTAACGTCTGATACTGCATTTGCAACATTATATAAGGCAATTACTAAAGCAGATGTTGATATTATTGTTGTTTATGATGGAGTATATACTAGGGAAAACGCTTTTAACGACGCTTCCCCCGCTAGGGATATATCAATAATAGCTGCAACTGGGAACAATGATGTTATTATAACAGGGCATTCCGCTTTAACATGGACAAAAACAGCAGATAAAACCAACGTTTATCAAGCAACACGAACGCTAGTTGTGAGTGTTTATGATGCCGGCGTATTAGATGCTAACGGAGACTATACAAGATTAATATTGAAAACCAGTATTGATGAAGTGGATGCTAATGCGGGGAGTTATTATATTGATGGGTCAAATGTTGTTTATGTTCATACGGCTGATTCTAGGGCCGCCGACAGTTCAATTTATTCATTCCTGAATGTTAAGGCAGGTTCAGTCGCGAGTGGGAAATCAATCTATTTAGAAGGATTAAATTTTATAGGTGGCTATACACCTTTTTACGCTTTGACCGATTTTATAGCAGTTTATGCCAAAAATTGCACATTCAAATATGGTACACAAAATGGTTTTACACAAATGGGTGGAACGGCGTATTTACAAAATTGCACTTGTTCTAAAAACAGTGAGGATGGATTCAATTATCATTCAACCGTGGGCGAGGTAAAACCGTATGCCATAGAAATTAATTGTAAAGGATATAGAAACGGCTTAGATACCAACGATAATGGGTCTTCCATGCACGATGGAGGCAAGATTATAAGGGTAAACGGAGAATATTACGAAAATACAGCCCACAATGTAGTCGATGTAACAGCAGATACCCAATCTTGGAATATTGGGTGTGTAGCACACGATTCTTCTGGGGGTGCTAATATATGCGATTTTTTGGTAACTACGGGGGCGGCAAAGATGTGGTTAGATAGTTGCATTGCTTATGGATCGACATATTCTCTAGGTATAACAGATGCCGCTTCTATATGTTATTTAAGAAATTGCACTTTATTACCACCTCAAAGTATTGTAGGCACAAAATTGACTTATTAAGGTATCGGAATAGCGACATACCTTATTTGTGCTATAAAGATGTATAACTTTTTGGAATATGTATTTAATTACCATATTTACGATACCAGAATAATGAGGTGATATTATATGGATATGGAAAAACCTATAAAAGTTGCTATATCACTCGCTAAGTCAGCACCACAAACGGCTAAAAGTGTATCTGCGGATAAAAGAGTAAAAACTATTGGCTATGTGTT
>Ga0074193_1001963_pt1 | contig 21233 bp, 17 predicted proteins | sample EPASupsiteHSE605_FD_64523 | JGI IMG/M metagenome (GOLD analysis project Ga0074193, IMG submission 64523) | Bioremediated contaminated groundwater from EPA Superfund site, New Mexico - Sample HSE6-05 | ecosystem: Environmental > Aquatic > Deep subsurface > Groundwater > Contaminated ... | reverse complement strand
TGGAAACTTATCAAAAGAATTTTCCCAAGCTATTTTATGTCAAGTTATGCATTGGATTGCTACTCAGCCCTCGTATATCAGGGCTTTGATGCCTGATTTATGCTGCGAAATTTGAGTAATTTAAGTTTATATAATAATATTTTTGTTGGAGGCACTCATGAGCATTTTGAATGTAGAAAATGTATCCTGTGGATTTGGTTCACGAAGCATTTTAGAAAAAGTATCGTTTCGACTGTTAAATGGTGAGCACGTAGGCCTCGTTGGAGCAAACGGCGAGGGAAAGTCCACCTTTCTTAATATAATCACCGGCAACCAAATTCCTGATGAGGGAAAGGTGAGTTGGTGCAAACGCATTACGACGGGCTACCTTGACCAAAGCAGCACCCTAACCAAAGGGAAAACAATCCGTGACGTGCTGCGTGAAGCATTTAGTGATATGTACCTGAAAGAACAGGAAATGCTGGAAATGTACGATCGAATGTCAAATTGCAGTGAAGAGGAAATGACTGCACTGCTTGAGGACGTTGGAGAAATACAGGAAATGCTGGAACACAACGGCTTTTATATACTGGATACCCGCATAGAAGAGTACGCCAATGGTCTGGGCCTTCGCGATATTGGTCTGGACAAAGATGTGGGAGACCTCAGCGGAGGCCAGCGCACAAAAGTGTTACTAACCAAGCTTTTGTTAGAGAATCCTATGATTTTGATTTTAGATGAACCCACCAATTTCTTGGATGAAAATCATATTGCATGGCTGACTAACCTTCTGCAGAATTATGAAAACGCCTTTATTTTAGTCTCCCATGATATACCTTTTCTTAATTCAGTGGTCAATGTGGTATATCATTTTGATAATGCAACAGTGACTCGATATAAAGGTAATTATGATAACTTTATTGTTATGAGTGAGCTTAAAAAACGCCAGCTTGAACAGGCCTATGATAAGCAGCAAAAAGAGATTTCACACCTGGAGGATTTTATTGCCCGCAACAAAGCGAGAATAGCCACAACCAATATGGCCAAGAGCCGCCAAAAGAAACTGGACAAGATGGATATCATTGAGTTAGGCAGGGAAAAGATAAAGCCGATTTTTTCTTTTTCTTCAGCCCGGACCACCGGGAAAATCGTTATTGATGCAAAAGATCTGGTACTCGGTTATGAGGAGCCGCTCACCGCTCCGCTTAATTTACGGCTGGAGAGAGGACAAAAAATTGCCGTCAGGGGTGTCAACGGCTTGGGGAAATCCACTTTGCTGAAAACATTACTGGGCATTCAACCGCCAATTGCGGGAACGATTGAGCTTGATACGTTTGTCGAAACCGGTTATTTTGAGCAGGAGAAAGCCGCAGGCAGCCATACAGCGCATGAGGAAATATGGCAGGAATTCCCGTCCCTGACGAACGCGCAGGTACGTGGTGCTCTGGCTAAATGCGGCCTGACTGCCGAACACATAGGAAGTCAGATGAAAGTGCTCAGCGGCGGTGAAAATGCCAAGGTGAGGTTATGCAAGCTCATGCTTCGAAACATGAATTTACTGGTTCTTGATGAGCCGACAAATCATCTTGACGTGAATGCCAAGGAAGCACTGAAAACTGCGTTGTCAGAGTATCGCGGCACGTTGCTGTTAGTGAGTCATGAGCCTGAATTTTATCAGGATATAGTATCAGGTATTTGGAATCTAGAGGAATGGACAACAAAAATTGTGTAAAGACAATCAGATAATGCAATGAAAAAGGGCCATTTTAAGCACAAAATAGCTTTTAATCATAGTAAGCATAAAGCAAAATAATTCAGAGACGTGCAGAGGACAGTACTAACATGGAAAACGTATCAAATGTAAAGAAATTGGAATCAATAAAATCCTTCCAGTCGACAATCAGTAAATCCGAAAAGGCCTTGGCTCAGATGATTCAGAAGGGCGCAAATACTACCTTATTAAAGAAACGAATCATAGCTCTTCACATCGGCTTAGCCATACTAGAAAACGTTTGGAATCAAAGACCCCATCATTACACCCGGGAAGATTTAGCTGAAGCTCGCAATGTTCTTACCGGTTTATTCCCATCCATTGAGGACATTTATGCTAAGTCAAAGGCAGGGAGTCCTCAAAGAACGCTTTTAGAAAGAAGAATTAAAGCATTGAAACTAGCTGTTCAAGCGATTGACGATATTTCCAAGGGTTAACAACAACCCCGTCAGACTTGTTACATTTAGCGAACTCAGGTCTCAACCTGGGTTTTATCTTTTTCTGGATAATGCGGCTTGGATTCAATAGTTAGAACATAAAACCAACAAAAAGAACGTCCCTCTGTTGGCTCGAGGTTTGTAGTGCTGGTTATAAACGACTAATGACAAAGGTTGCCAGTTATTTAATGCAATATTGACATACATAGAACAGCTAGGTATACTGTCATTATACATAGAAGTATTAGGTATAGAGGGGGGGATTTAATGAATGTATCTAAGGATTTGATTGCCGCCTCTGCGACACCCCTAATTTTGGCCATTCTCAAGGAAAATGACAGTTATGGGTATGCTATCATCAAACGCGTGAAAGAAATGTCTGAGAATCAACTAATCTGGACCGAAGGCATGTTGTATCCGGTATTGCATCGTTTGGAAGAACAGCAGTTAATTGAATCTTACTGGAATAAATCGGAAGCAGGCAGGCAGCGTAAATACTACAGGATTAAAGATGCGGGGTTAAACGAGTTGGAATTGCAAAGACAGCAATGGGAAGTAGTTCATTCTGCTCTATCAAAAACTTGGAGTAAAGAGGAATAGACGTAAGGAGGGTTAGTATGTTTGATTTGGAAACACAGATTCAATCGTGGAGCGATCATTTAAGAGCCCGTGGTAATTTCACCGATGCAGATATTAGCGAGTTAGAGGATCATTTGCGGGACGAAATCGAGGATTTAATAACAGCCGGACTCACCCCAGATGAATCGTTTTTAATTAGTGTCAAACGTTTAGGAAATGTAGATGCGGTTTCACACGAATTTGCCAAAGTGAATACCGACAACCTGTGGAAACATTTGTTCATTGAGTCGGTAGACAGCAAGGCAAAAAAAGAAAGCAGGCGCGATATTTTTCTGGTAGTGATTTTTGCACTGCTGGCAGGGACCCTAATCAAAATTCCGGGATTATTTGGATTAGGATTTGATGATCCAGGTGCCGACCATTTCTATATAAAAAATATACCCCTGTTTATTCTGCCGTTTATAGCAGCGTTTTTCATGATTAAGAGAAAAGCTAACCGGAAAACTTGGTTAACTATTCTGGGGACTTTTATCATTGCGGCAGTGATTATTAATATCTATCCGTCATTTTCCCCATATAATACCGAAATTTTAAGCAGTCTTCATTTACCGTTACTTTTGTGGTTAGTCGTTGGGGTGGCCTATATAGGCAAAAAGTGGCGAAGCAGCCAGGGCAGAATGAATTTTATACGCTTTACAGGTGAAATGTTGGTCTACGGTGTCTTGGTATCTGCGGGAGTATTGGTATTAGGTGCATTTACGGTGGCTATATTTGGAGCCATCCAAATTGATGCCGAAAAATTCATGGAGAATTATTATGTTATTTATGGAGCCTGTGCGGCAGTCCTAATAACTGCTTATTTAGTTGAAGCAAAGAAAAGTATAGTTGAAAATTTTGCGCCTATTTTAGCAAAGATATTTAGTCCATTATTTTTGGCAATTATGGTTTCATTCTTAGTAGTGATGATTATTACAGGTAAGAGTCCATTTATGGAACGAGAATTTTTAATAGCATTTGATCTCATGCTTGCTTTGGTGTTGGGATTGGTTTTGTATGTAATTTCGTCACGCAACGATCAACAACCGCCCAACTTGTTTGATTATCTGAATCTAGCCCTAATACTAACAGCTCTCATAATTGATGGGGTTGCCTTATCTGCCATACTTTTCCGTCTGTCGGCCTTTGGCATTACCCCCAATAAGCTTGCAGCTCTGGGCGAAAATCTAATTTTATTGGGTAACTTAGGCGGCCTTGCGTGGCTATATGTTGTTTATTTCAAGAGAAAATGTGATTTTATTAAGTTAGAAAAATGGCAGACAGGTTATCTGAATGTTTATTTCATCTGGACCGCAGTTGTAGCATTTATATTTCCAATCTTATTTGGGTTTTATTAATATGTATGGTTGTTGTGAGATTAACCTACTTAAGATGAGAAGAGCTCCAGAGCTATAATGGCGTAAAACCGTCGATAATATAGGAAGCATAAGCTTTCACTTTTAGAAGGCTTATGCTTCTTTTTACTTGCAGAAAACTAATGCTTCCAGTATTAGCAGGGCATGACGTATAGATTATTTAATTCAAGGATTTTTTATTCGGTTTGTACAAGTAAAAAATGAGCAAAAAGATAAAGGCTTTCCCGTTAAAGTATAGTAGAATATGGAAAAAGTCGTATAAATTTTGGAGAGATGTAGGTGGGTTCTTTGAAGCTGCTGCTAAGAACTATTTGGGATTATTTTGGCCAGTATAAGCTTTATTCTTCTATATACTTCATCGGATTACTTCTGGATCTGGCGGTTGAAAGCTTCATTGCACTAAGCTTTAAATTCCTACTGGATAACGCTATTGTACCAAAGAACCAAACAATTTTAATAAATGTAATGATCCTGCTGATTTTAGGCACGGTGGTTGCAAAAGTAGGATATGTTTTCCGCTGGTATTTATATTCCAAAATGGTTGCTGGAATTATGCGGAATGTCAGAAACCAGCTTTTTCACTGGCTTCAGCAACTTTCAATGAAGTACTTCTCAAATGCCAAAACGGGAGACATTTTATCACACTTTTCCAGTGATCTCTCAAGTGTTCAATGTCTTTTGAACATGGCCGTACCGGTGGGTGTTGGCGCCGTTCTCAGTATTGTAATTAATATGGTCATTATTTTCATCCTGTCATGGAAGCTGGCAATAATTGCCTTAGGAGGACTGCTGCTTTGCATAATAGGCACCTGCATATTTAGTTCAAGGGCTTCACAAGCCAATGATCTGATGAAAAACAAGCAGGCAAAGCTTCTGTCTGTGGTGGAAGAGAATATTATGGCCCAGAAAGTGGTAAAATCCTTTAATCTTAACAATGTTGTCATAGAGGATTATCGGAGGAATACCGAAGAGCTTTCAAATATGACATCAAAGGCTTTATTCCTTAATGAGGTTATTGAATTTATACCCAAAAGCATTATTGAAATGTTTAACGTATTTATTATTTGTGTTGGCTCTTTCCTGGCATTCAAAAACTATATCACACCGGGAACCCTTGTTTCCTTTAACAGCCTTTTCATTGGCCTTTCGACAGCCGTTGGAAACTTTGTTTGGGTATTTCCCATTCTTATAGACGCTTCTTCTTCAATGAAACGAATTAAAGGCTTTATGGATGAAAGTTTGGAGGTCTATGATTCTTCTAAGGCGCAGGATATTCTGGAATTTCGTAACAGGATTGAGTTTTCAGATGTGACATTTGGCTATACCCATCATCAGATTTGCCTGGACCACCTCAATCTTCAGATACCGAAAGGTATGTCGGTGGCCTTTGTAGGGCATAGCGGTTCAGGGAAAAGCTCTATTGTGAACCTAATTATGCGATTTTATGATCCTCAGTGTGGCAGCGTGAAAATTGATGATAAGGATGTAAGAAATATTACTACGGAATCGCTGCATCGGCTTAGAGGAGTTGTTCTTCAGGAAAATTTTCTTTTTAATACATCCATCAAAGAAAATCTGTTACTGGTAAATCCGAATGCCGATGACAAAGATATTTTTAAAGCCGCCAAGGCAGCGGAAATCCATGATTTCATCATGACCCTCCCGGAAGGATATGATACAGTGGTGGGCGAACACGGTGGACTGCTATCGGGAGGCCAGCGCCAGAGAATTGCACTAGCGCGGGCTCTGGTATGTAAACCCTCCATTTTGATAATGGACGAAGTAACATCCGCACTGGATCCCAAAACAGAAAAAGCAATAAATAAGACCCTAAAAAGAATTACAAAGGGAATGACAGTTGTCAATGTTACACACCGCCTGGAAAGTATAATGGAGTATGATTTAATTTATGTAATGGAGAAAGGCCGTATAGCCGAATGCGGTTCACATGAAGCTCTAATGGAAAAGAATGGCGTATATGCAGAACTTTTCGGCAAGCAAAGCGGCTTTATTATTGCAGAAGACCTCAAATATGCGGAAATTGAAGTGGACAGGCTGGCAAAAATTGCTTTGTTCAGACAGCTTGACAGTAAAATGTTGGAAGAGCTGGCGGAGCTCTTTGTATCGGAGTATTATTCTCCGGGGCAAATTATCATTAATGCAGGAGAATATGGGGACAGATTTTATGTGATTGTACGTGGCAGGATTGAAGTCTATGTTTTTTTAGACAATGGTACCGAAAAAATTATAAGCGTTTTGGAGGATGGGGACTATTTTGGAGAAATAGCTATTATAAAAGAAGTTGTGAGGACTGCAAACATAAGGGCTTGTACACCGTGTATGGTTCTATCCTTAAAGAGGAGACATTTCGATAGGATCATTTCGAAAGCACCGGAGTTAAAACAGAAATTGGAAAAAGAAATAAATACCCGTCTTATGCAGCTTCCGAGTTAAGGAAGTAGGACATGTACTTAGTTGGGAAGATCCGAGGCGATTTATGGACCAATACTAATTTATCTACTTTTTGGATAAAGCGTTATAAGATTAAAGTGAACGAACGTACACTCGGAGGAAATAAGTTACTCAAGAAATATTGAATATGGTATTAAAAAGGGTGTCTTTAAAAGTATCCCGGTTTCTCCTATCGCACACTCCATATTAGGCACTGAAAATTCTTGTTATACAAATGGAGCAGTATATGCTGCATTACCGGGAGAATCCCTCATGAGTGCTGAAAACTTGGATTATGCACCTCCTATTGGAAAACGAGGAGGTGCATCGTTAATAGAGCCCGCTAATTACCCACCTATCAGGGGGCCACATGAAATAAATCCGTACTCAAGTATTTTTCTCCCCGGTCGGGCAACACTACCACCACAAAGCCTTCCTCTAAGTCTTTGATGCATTCCAGTGCGGCAACCATGGCTGCTCCGCTGCTCATGCCCACAAAGATGCCTTCCTGCGCCACAATGGTTCGGGCCATCGCAAAGGCAGCCTCGGATTCAATCATAATCTTTCGGTCGATCTGGGTGGGATCGTAGATTTCAGGGACTATGGCCTCTTGCATGTTTTTGAGGCCTTGAATGTAATGGCCCAGAACAGGATGTGCCTCAACTATCTGAATATCAGGATTTTTGGCTTTTAGTCCCATTCCCACTCCCATGATGGTTCCTGAGGTGCCAAGAGCGGAAACAAAATGGGTAACCTTGCCCCCGGTGTCCTCCCAGATTTCATTGGCGGTAGTTTCATAATGGGCCAGTTTGTTATATTCATTGGAAAACTGGTTGGGCATAAAGTATTTATCAGGATAGCTGCGGCGAAGTTCATGGGCTTTTCTAATGGCTCCATCCGTGCCTTGGGAGGCATCCGTAAGAGTAGTCTTAGCTCCGAAAGCTTCAATCATCTTGCGGCGTTCAACGGAAACTGCTTCACTCATGACTATTTCAACCGAATACCCTTTTACTGCACCTATCATCGCCAGACCGATCCCTGTATTGCCGGAGGTGGGCTCGATTATGGTTTTTCCCTTCGTCAGAGTACCGGCTTCTTCCGCCTGCTCAATCATTTTTATGGCAATACGATCTTTGATACTCCCCGTTGGGTTAAAGCCCTCCAGCTTTGCGTACAGCGGGATATGCGGCTTGGGGTTTAACCTATTTATCCTAACAAGCGGAGTATGCCCAATGGTATCAATAATATTGTCGTACATATGCATTCATCCTTCCAGTTTACTATCAACACTATATTATATATTATCATTCACAATAACAGTTAGGAAAAGTATATCTGGCATGAAGGCTGATGCCCGATTACCACTCGGTGGCAGTAACAAAGAGGCGGAGTAGCGGGGCCATAACTAAAGCTCCATACATAGTAATTTAAAGCCATCTGGAAAAAAATGTTAGACAAGGTTTTATCTGCACAATATAATGTAAATAATGGATATTAGCTATTAGAAAGGGAGAGGGTATATTGAATAAAGTTTATCAAGTTATCGAGGGTTATTATTATACTGATGAGAAACATGAAACTTTACTGGGTATTTATTCAACCAGAGAAAAAGCTCAAATCAGATCAGAGCAAGTGAAAAAGCAGGCCAATGTAGATACTTGCAGTATTTTTATAAAAGAGATACAGCTCGATGTCGATATATATGCAGATCCTTACGAATCCTGCATTTGTGGATAACTAACAGGCACTCCCCTGCCAAGCGCCACCTGGTCTTCGGGCAACCCTGCTGTGGCTATCATATAAGTTTTATTATTTATTACTTTTGCGCCAGATGTTCATTTTTTTAGCGTCTTTAATTAATTCATCTCTTAGATCGGGATGCGCTATATTAATCAAAGCCTCAGCCCGCTGCCATGAAGAACGACCGGCCAAGTCGGCTATACCATATTCAGTTACTATACAATGGGCCTGTGATCGGGGGACCGTCACTATAGACCCTGGCGATAGCGTGGGGACGATGCGAGACCTGAGATTTCCATCTTTGGTCTTGTAAGAAGCATTGCAGCAGATGAAAGAAATCCCACCCTGGGATATATAAGCTCCAGTGGCAAAGTCAAGTTGGCCGCCGGTTCCGCTAATATGGCGAGTTCCAGATGACTCTGAGGAAATCTGTCCAAACAGGTCGACTTCCAGGCACGCATTTATGGATATGGTATTAGTATTTTGTGCGATTATCCAGGGGTTGTTGGTATATGATGCCGGGTAGGTAACTAATAAAGGATTATTATCAAGCCAATCATAAAGGAACTGACTCCCCGCCGCGAAGGCAAAAGTGGATTTACCCTTGTCCACGCCCTTCTTGCTGTTGGTCAGTTTCCCCGCTTCATTAAGGTGGTAAAAAGCGTCCACTAGCATCTCCGAGTGGCAACCCAAATCTTTAATGTCGGATTCAACGAGCATAGTACCTACGAAGTTGGGGAGACCGCCAATACCTAGCTGGATGCAGGCACCATTCGGTATAAGGGAAACGATGTGTTCGGCAATTTTTTTATCTGTTTCGCTTGGAGAAGCGGCAGGAATTGCCTCGACCTTGGATTCAGCTTCTACAATGTAATCAACCTCGGAAATATGGACAACCTCGTCTGATCCACCCATAGCCCAGGGGAGCTTTTCGTTAACTTCAAATATGACCTTTTTAGCTGCTTTAAGAGTTGCACGCCCTGAAGCACAAGCGCAGTGGAGATTAAAAAAGCCGTCTTTGTTCATGTTGGTGACCCGAAACATAGCTACATCGACTTGTTCGTTAATACTTTTATGGTAGTATAAAGCCTGGTTGCTAAAAATCATGGGAGTATGAAAAGCCCGCCCTCTATCATGAAGTTTGCGATCATAACCAGAAAAATACCATGCATTCAGGGTAAATACTTCACCTTCTGGATCAGCCTCGATACAGGCCTGCGGACTTAGACTTAGAACGTGGCGAATATTTATATCTTTTAACTCACCTTTCCGGACCGCCAGTGCGTTATCAAGAGCTATTGGCTTGGAATGGCCGAATCCATAGTCAATCCAGTCTCCACTTTTGACTATTTTTACTGCTTCTTCTGCGCTAACGAGTTTTGATTTATATTCTTCTGTATAATGCATTTTATATAACGCCTCCTTATTATTTCTATTTAGGGCTTTCTAACTAAACTCGAAATATCTGTGTTTACCAAAATCTAGGATAATATTGTAGTAGTGACTACGGAATCCATATCAAAGAAAAAGAACTCTGAGCCTGTACTCTGCGTTCAGCTGTACCCTGGCCGCAGATGCACTACTCGCCAAAGTTCTTTTTACTGCTTCTAATTTGAATTGGGAACTGTATGGCTTTACCATACTTTTGACTTCTCTATTGATGTTTAGTATATAATACGCGTTTTTACTGTACATCAAAAGGAGGTACAGTACAATGCTCCCCAGAGCATCCGCACGGGCTTTACTACATTTCCTGGCTATTTGTTTAGGGGGGCAAACCAAAAAGGTTCATTTATTTAGAATTTTGATATATCATGGGTTTGGAATATACCAGAGATAAGAACTAGATAGGAACAATTTTTATGACTAGAGAAAAAGCACTATTCGCTGGCTGCTTGGTAACCTCCCGCTTTCCGGAATACGAACTTTCGAGTAAACTGGTTCTAGAAGCCATAGGTATTAAGACGCATACGCTTCCCGAGGTAATGTGCTGCGGGCAGGTCCTGCAAGGTGTAATTCCCAACTGGATATACATGGCAGGATATAATCTGGCCCTGGCTGAGCAAAACAATATGGACATAATCACCCTTTGCGGAGGGTGTACCAATACCTTCAAACGGGTGCAGTTTATGTGCCGCGAGAATCCGGCAACGCTGAAAGACATAAATCGGCTGCTCGCCAAAATAGGACTGGAGTTTCATAACACTGTGAACACTCAACATCTTCTGGAGGTTCTGCATGAACACAATGATGAGGTATTTGCGGTTGCTAAAAAGCGCCTGCCTGTAAGAGCGGCTGTCATGAACCCTTGCCAGGTATTTCGGCCTGTGGCTGTTATGCAGTTTGATGATTCTGAACATCCCCGAGTTATGGAAAAATTAGTGCGCGGGGTAACTGCGGCTATTATTCCTTATTCCCTTCAGGATAACTGTTGCGGGGCTTCTCTTACCATGAGCAACCTTGAGGCGGCTTATCAGATGGGCCGGGCCCGGCTTGATGAACTCAAATGTAAGGATACCGAAGTTATAATTACGGCTTGCGGAAACTGCCACCTTCTACTTGACCACAACCAATCTGCTTATTATAACGGTCGGAAAATACCGTGTTTATTTCTCCCCCAATTGTTGGGCGTGGCAATGGGAATTACACCCGGTGAATTGATGATAAATGATTTTGATATTAGGAGTCTCTTAAGTAATGTTTGATTCTTGTTTAAAGTGCGGCATTTGTAATAAAAACTGCTATTTGGAGCAGATAGGAATTCCCTCATTTGTTCACCTTCTTGTTCACGAGGGTGCAGCCAGCTTATGGACATGCTCCAACTGCTGGACTTGTCAGGATAGTTGTCCGGTTGGTATTCCTTTAATGGAATTGAAATGGCAGATGCAGCAAGAAGTTCAATCACCGCCCGTTTATACGGCCTCATTGGCCAACATACTCAAATGCGGCTATTGCCTGCCTGTTGATCCAGGTGACATAAACTCGTTTCGCATCGATGATGGCCTTGAGCCTTTAACCCTCGCTCCGCCTGCCACAATTAACGTTCTCATTCAAAATAAGCGGAAGGGTTAAATGAGGTCTGGAATTTCGATATAAAAAACAGATTTCATTAATTAAAATATTTATTAACAAGTTTTTCGGCTGTACGTACTGCAAGAGCCTGAGTTGTGAGAGTAGGATTAGGCCCGCCCAAGCTGTTATAATGTACACTGTTATCAGCAATATACAGCCTTTTAACTTGCAGAGCTTCGCAATCTGAATCCGTAACATACCCCATACGCATTGTACTTTCGATATGAATAAACAATCCAGGAGGTAAATTGGGGCGTATGATTCTTTTAGCTCCTGCTTTTTTTAAAATATCAGCTGCTATAACACAAAGTGTATCCCTCTTTTTTTTATCGGTATTACTTGGTTCATACTTTATCTTTGGTATACGGCCGTGAGCATCTCTAAGAAAAGTATCCAATGTAACTCCATTTTTTTGGTTTACTTCATCATCAGTAAATATCAAAACACTTAACGTCCTTGGATATTCTGTCATGAATTCTGTTAATTCCTTTCCAACCACTCTTCCCTTAATATCCCAAGGCTCGGTCGGATTAGGCTGCCGTAAAAAGTTATATCCATCGTTACTTAGTGAATATAATATTGTGGAATGTAACCCCGGACTAATGCCTAATAACTGAATTACTCCCAACCCGGGATAATCAAATCGCGCAGCTGAATTTTGTCCTATATAAGGCTCAGCACTGCTGGTACCTATCACATCAAGTAAAACTTTCTCATCAAATATGCCTGCAACACAATCGAACCAATGATTTGTAAGTCCTTTGCCCACCCATGGATTACCAGGTAGTTTAGAATTCAACCAAAGCCGAGGTGATTCTATTGTCCCTGCTGCCATAACTACCACCTTGGCATTAAGTTCACCGATTTCTCCTGTCCATGTATCTCTGAATCTTACTCCTACAGACTTTAAACCCTCTTCTTTATCTTTTTCCGCCAGTATTGTTGTAACAAAGGTGTTTGGCCTAACCTCAACTCTACCTGTTTTTAGAGCATAAGGTATGTAACTTACCAATGTAGAACGTTTAGCTGCTTTCTCTACCTTTGGACCAATACAGCATCCATTAACACAATGACCACAGAGAGTACAGCCCTCTGAATTACCATCAAATTTAAAGTTTGAATCATTTATATTGGTAGGTGGAGACAAAATTGCGTTAGGTTGAGGTCTGTAGCCCGGACTTGTAACATTAAGAGTTCTTAAAAGTGACCATCCTGCTTTCTTAGCACCATAAAAAAACAGCTCTTCTTTGGATGTCATAGGTGCTGGAGATACAGACAAGGCTGCCTCAACTTTCTCATAATATGGAATCATTTCACGGTAAGATATTGGCCAAATACCATCCATTGCAATTTGGAATGCTCTTGGTGAATTCGCAAAATATAGCAGCGTGGACCCGCCAACTCCGGAACTCTGCCAGGCAAAACCTACTTGAGGTATGTTTCTGTTCCATGTATTCTGACTTCTGTCTGCAGGACCCCATCGTAATTTTCCGGTTATGATATCATTCATATCGCTTTCATAATTTGTAAAGCACTTATGTAAAATCTCAATGCTTAAATCATCAGCTTCAGAACTGCTTACAGCACCATGTTCCTGATTAGGAGTCGGCCATTTTTTATTCCCATACCATGGTCCTGCTTCAAGCAGTACTACATTTATTCCCTTTTCACCAAGTTCCTTTGCAACAACTGATCCGCCTCCGCCAGCTCCGATAATTATAACGTCGGTATTCTGTGTCATTTATATCCCGTCCTATTCTGTAAATTTATCAATTAAATATCCTTTAAAACCATGATATCCTTTAGAAGGACCGGGATATCCGGCTTGTTCCCAGCATGCTGGATAGTATTCCGTTTTGCGCTTCTCAGGTGTTTCCAAACTGGTAGAACCATATCCAGACCATCCGGAATAATACCCAATTGTAGTAAGCATTATTACAGTACCTAGTATTGAGAGCACCAAACCGGAGTTATAAAAGAAAGGAAGGGGCAAACTGAAAGGATTAACTTTAAGCTGTTCCAGGAGAGAGACTGCGCGCAGCCGATCGCTGGGGGCAAGGGCTGCAAATGTTCCTGCCTCACGCAGCATTGTAGGATTTACAGGTTCTTTATGGCCTGTATTCTTGATTAACTGTCTGGCAGCTTTATCGAGTATTTTTGCAGTTGGTTTAGCCAAATGAATATTAATAACCATTTTAAATATAGTTTGAGAAAGGCTATGATTTAATTCCCAAATCTGATATTCATAAATACTATGCTCCAATGTATCAGATGACGGAGTCGGACCTTGATTTTGAGCCAAATCCAGGGGTTCGGCAATCACTGCATCATTTAATGCCCTAAAGGTTGCATTGGTATGGTTCATCTTTCTTTGAATCTTAAACATTTTTATACCTTCACTTTTAGATATTTGTAAATAAACGTCTTTAGAAACTACTTTTAGTTTATATCAGATATAAATTACTATTCATTGAACCCTTAAGGAGCTTGCCAGATACAAATAGGGCGGGTATTATGTGATTTTGCAAATAACTTGAAAATAAGACACTCTGATTAACAAAACACGTTCAAGGTCTGTTTATTCGTACGATATTAATGACATTGCATATAATAGTTCTATTTGTTATAGTGATCGTACGAGGTGATTGATATGAATAATACCACAAAAGTTATTACCGCCACTGAGTTAAAGACCAATCTGGGTAAATACATCGACTATGTTATTGATGACCACGAAGTTGTCATTACAAAAAACGGTAAAAAGGCCATAAGAATTACCCCTTACATCACAGAAATCGAACGATATTTTATAGTTAAGGAAAACGCATTGGATTATCAATATGGCGGCAAAAAAGTATCATATGAAGAATTCATGGAGATTTATGAGAAAAGCGAGTTAAGAATGGAGTATATCAACGGTGAAATAGTCCTTTTGGCTTCCCCCAGCACCTATCATCAGGATATATCCGGTAATTTGCATATCCATCTGCGATCATATCTAAAAGGCAAGAATTGCAAGGTTTTCTACGCCCCATTTGATGTCCATTTTTTCAAAAAGGATCTTAAAACACCCGATGTAATGCAGCCCGATTTGCTCATAGCATGCGATTTGAAGAATAACGTTAATGAAAATGGACGATACATGGGTACACCCACGCTTTGCATTGAAATTTTATCAAAGAGCACCCGTTCTAAGGATATGGTAGATAAGCTCAATACTTATATGTTATCCGGTGTAAGGGAATTCTGGGTTGTCGATCCTTTTAAACATTCAGTTATGGTCTATAGCTTTAAGGACTTTGAAATTGACGAGTATGCCACCTGTAAACTCGGTGATACTCTAACTTCGTATTTTTTTGAGGGTTTGGAAATTCTGATAAATGAAATATTCGAGCCGTAAAAGCGACTGGGGAGTTGCTGCTACGTAATAGATATAAATTAATTTTGCCAATAAATTGAAAGTCAAACATAGTGATTGACAAAACACGGGCAAGTGAGTATATTTATTTATAACTTAAAATTTCAAAGGCATTGACGGAGAGAGTAAGTTTCAGCGCGAACGTTTACAGCGAGCCGGGGTTTGGTGCAAGCCGGTACTATTAGTCTGAACCCGAAAATCACTCCTGAGCTGCGGACCGAACGAATAATCTAGTAGGCTCCGACGGTTTCCCCCGTCACAGGGAACGCATATGATGGTATGTTGTATTTAATGGGTGGTATAGCGAATGTCTTTAAGGCTTTCGTCCCTTTGGGGGACGAAAGCTTTTTTACTTTCTTCCTTTTTCATCTGCGCACCGTATTTACGGTGCCGTCTAAGGAGGAAAGTACGTACGCCGGACGCAAGGGAACTGTTGACAGTCCGGCTCCCAGTACTTATCAATCATAACGACTGGAGGAAAGAGCAATGGCAACCAATGATATGGTAGAGATTCGCTGGCACGGCCGGGGCGGACAGGGAGCCAAGAGCGCCTGCCTGCTGCTGGCGGATGTAGCTGGTTTAGAAGGGAAATTCGTGCAGGGATTCCCGGAGTATGGACCGGAACGTATGGGAGCCCCTATTACAGCTTATAATCGCATTAGTGAAAAACGATGTTCTATCCATTCCAACATTTACTATCCGGACTATGTGGTCGTGGTAGATGAAAGTCTGCTGGACAGCGTCGATGTTACCGGAGGACTGAAAGAGGGCGGGGCGATAATCATTAACACTCCCAGCTCTCCCCAGGAGATGCGTCCCAGGCTGCGGGGATGGACCGGGAAAATTTCTACCATAGATGCCCGCCGCATTTCGGAAGAGTTTCTGGGCAAAAACTTACCGAATACCCCTATGCTGGCCGCTGTGGTCAAGATGAGCGGTGTTTTGGAACCCGAGCGTTTTTTAGTGGATATAGAAGAATCCTTTAAACATAAATTTGCTGACAAGCCCCAGGTTATCGAGGGGAACATGGCAACACTGAAAAAATCCATGGAGGAGGTGCAGGTAGGATGATTTATGCAAAGGATATCAACGAACGTACCCCTTGGCAGGATTTGACCCCCGGCGGGGAGATCTACGAACCAGGAACTGCACGGGAGTTTAATACTGGTACTTGGCGGACCAACACGCCCGTCTTTCACAAGGAAGCATGTAAACACTGTATGCTTTGTATTCCATTCTGCCCGGACAGTGCTATTCCGGTGAAGGATGGGAAACGTCTGGACTTCGATTATATGCACTGTAAGGGCTGCGGCATCTGTGAGAACGTGTGTCCCTTCCCGGCGATTACAATGGTGACTGGAGGTGAGGCCATATGAGCAGCCGCCTTTCCGGCAACGAGGCTGTAGCTTATGCCATGAAGCAGATAAATCCTGATGTTATGGGAGCGTTCCCGATCACTCCTTCCACAGAAATTCCTGAATACTTTGCCAATTATGTGGCTGACGGCGAGGTAGATACTGAATACGTAACCGTTGAGTCTGAGCACAGTTCAATGTCCGTGTGTATTGCGGCGCAAGCTGCAGGAGCCAGGTCCGTCTGTGCTACTTCATCCTGCGGACTGGCACTGATGTACGAAATGTTGTATGTGGCGGCTTCATGCCGTCTGCCTATTGCCCTGGCCTGCGTCAACCGCGCCCTTTCGGGGCCAATTAACATAAACAACGATCATTCCGACTCTATGGGAGCCCGTGATACCGGCTGGCTCCAAATCTATGCCGAAAATAATCAGGAGGCCTACGATAACTTTATCATGGCCATGCCCATCGGCGAGACCCCGAGTGTACGCTTACCGGTAATGACCTGTATGGATGGCTTCATTACCAGTCATGCCGTAGAGAACATAGAGCTTTTGGAGACGGAAGCTGTGCGCAAGTTTATCGGGGAATATAACCCTGAAAACTACCTGCTGAAAAAAGAAAACCCGCTGGCGGTAGGACCGTACGATGTGAGTCCTTATTACATGGAACACAAGGTCCTGGAGGCTGAGGCAATGAAGGCGGCCAAGGCTCGCATACTGGAGGTAGCCGCAGAGTTTGAAAAGATTTCCGGCCGGCACTATGGCTTGTTTGAAGAATATAGGATGGAGGATGCCCAGCTTGCTCTGGTTCTAATCGGATCCAGTGCCGGAACTGCCAAAGCAGCTATCGACAAGCTGCGGGAGAATGGAGTAAAGGCAGGACTTGTTAAAATCAGGGTATTCCGTCCTTTCCCAGGCGAAGAACTGGCCCGGGCATTGGCGGGCACCAGGGCCGTAGCCGTTATGGATAAGTCCGAGGGATTTTCGGCAAACGGAGGTCCTTTATTTGCCGAGACCCGCAGCGCTTTGTATGATCTGAAGGAACGCCCGTATCTGATAAATATCGTTTACGGTCTGGGCGGCCGTGACGTGAAGACCGAGGATATTGAAAAAGTGTTCGGCCGGCTGGCTGATATTGCTGTGACCGGCGAGATTGGACCGGTATATACCCATATGGGCCAGAGGTCAAAGGAGGATAGAGCATGAGCACGGTATATAACCTGAAACAGGAAGTAGAAAAGCCGGTACGTCTCACCGGAGGGCATCGACTCTGCGCCGGGTGTGGCGCCGGAATCGTTGTGTCAGGGGTTCTGCGTGCCCTGGATAAAGAGGACAGGGCAGTGGTGGTTAATGCTACCAGTTGTTTAGAGGTCTCCACTTTTATGTATCCTTACACTGCCTATATGGACAGCTATATTCATTCTGCTTTTGAGAACTCCGCGGCTACCTGTTCCGGAGTGGAAGCAGCATATAACGCTTTGAAACGCCGCGGTAAGGTGGAAGGAACCGTCAAGTTTATTACTTTTGCAGGTGACGGCGGCACCTATGATATAGGGTTTCAATCCCTGTCAGGTGCTATGGAACGCGGTCATGACATGGTCTACGTCTGCTATGACAACGAGGCTTACATGAATACCGGAATCCAGCGTTCATCTTCAACGCCTCATTTTGCCCGCACGACTACCACGCCTATAGGTTCTGTGGGGCAGGGTAAGAAACAGAATAAAAAAGATCTAACTGAGATTCTGGTTGCTCATAATATTCCTTATGTAGCTCAGACTGCCCCTATAGGTAATTTTAAGGATCTGCACACCAAGTCTTATAAAGCCATTTATACTGAAGGCCCCTGCTTTTTGAACATATTGTCCCCATGTCCTCGCGGATGGGACTACCCCATGGCCAAGCTTTCAGAGATCACTAAGCTGGCGGTGGATACCTGCGTCTGGCCCCTGTACGAAGTAGACGAGGGAGTGTGGCGGTTAAACTATACACCGAAGAAAAAGCTGCCCGTGGAAGACTTCCTCCGCTCTCAGGGTAGATTTAAGCATATGTTCCAGAAAGGCAATGAGTGGATGATTGCAGAAGCTCAAGCATTTGTGGATCAAAAATGGGAACGCTTGCTGGAGCACACCGGCGCTTAAGATGAACTGGGAATAAATCCAAAAAATATGGTATGATAACTGTTAATAAGGAGGTTTTGCCTGTGGAACAAACAATGTTTACTAATGACGTCATTTTATCTTGGCTCCAGTATTTCTCACGGAACGTTGAGATCAACCTGGCAAAACTGAAGATGCTGGACATTACAGGGAAGAATCAGAACCTGATTCCGACCGTTATGAGCAACCGGGCAGTGCTGGTCTTTACGGACGCCGGACATCCGGATATCTTCTACGACATGTGGAATGCGGAACTGGGGGACTGTGATATCTGGTACAATGAGGGCTCGGATCCATCCGGAGAGATCAAGCACGACAAGCTCTCAGACATGATCAACCGAGGGATAAATGCCTCTGCAGCTATGTTGATTCTTAATCCTAACGCTGCAACGAATTATCATATAGGTATGGAAAACAGCCGTTTCTCCTGCGGCTCTGTTCAGTATGTGTGCCGGGAAGTTCGGGCTGTTATAATGAGTAAGCTCAATCTGGGGGACCAGGATAATATATGTATAATATCGGGTGAGAGCATCGCGGTCGAGGCCGCCATGATTGCTGCTGAGGGCAGTGTCATTGCTGTGGAATATGACCGCAGGGATCAGACTACCATGAAATGTAACGTTGACAAATTTGGCCTGAGCAACGTAATAATCGTTGAATCTCTGGAAGACGGTATCCTGGATAAGCTGCCGGTGCCGGACATAGCGTTTATAGTGGGTTCTCCGAGGATCGGCAGTGAAATAAAGAGTCTGCTGGCCATTAATCCCATTATGGATTTTGTAATCTACACGCTGGACTTCGAGATTTTAACGTCTCTGCCTGCTTTGTTTCGGGAAAACGGCTTGGAGCGCACTGAAGCAATCCACATAGCGGTATCGCGAGTCAATAGCAAAAAAATGATGGAGCCATTTCCAGCTCCCTGGCTGATATCTGCCAGAAGCGTTAAAGGATAGTAATAACGTTGAGATCTGGATACCGCTGGCATGAATCTCACTTTTATTTAAACAATAACCTGGTTATAATTTTAACCAGGTTTTTTTTGTAAAGAGGTATATGAATGAAAAACTATAATTTAATGCAATCGATATTAAAAGAAGGCTTATGGGGGTAATATGACTAATCAAATCTTTTCTTGATCAGCACTATCTAATTTTACCATAGGTAATACAAACCCCCAGCTATTTCCTCTGATTTAGCGGGGGTTTTATGATGGTCTGAAATACCGGGACTTTCCATAACTTTGTAACGTTTATCTGAGTAGTTAAATATCATGTATAAAGCATGTTGTCTATTTTACCAAATTTGGAAAGAGGTGTTTTTTATGCAAACTATAAATCCATTAGACATTCCCAAATATGAAAATGAAATAACAGGGCCACCGCCAGTGCATGTTCCATCCCGTTACAAGTGTGAATATGTAGTAGATATTCTGGAATTCCGACAGCAGATCCTTCCGCCTGGTTTCCCGGTCACAACAGTTTGGGGTTATGGAGGGCAGGCAATAGATGCCGTTACCGGTGAGTACCTAGGCTATATAAAACATTCTCCCGGTGCCACCTTCGAAGCTAGAAGAAATTCTCCCTTAACTGTCAAATGGATAAATAAGCTTTCAAGCCCACATCAATTGCCGGTGGATCCAACATTGCACTGGGCTGACCCTAATAATTTGGGCATGGTTATGTGTCCGTGCCTCCCTTTTCCACCGGGATATGAAAAGGCACAGTATCCTGTTCCAATTGTGACACATTTACATGGCGGGGAAGTTCCATCCGCTTTCGATGGACACCCTGATGCATGGTTCACCTACCTTCATAATTATTCTTCATCAAAAGGAAAACCAAGAACAGGTCCTGCTTACATCACTGACAAATACACTTATCCTAATAGGCAACAGGCTACCACTCTCTGGTACCATGATCACGCTTTGGGTATAACCCGCTTAAACGTAGTCATGGGGCTTGCCGGCTTTTATCTATTAAGGGATCCATATGACCCCGTAGCTAATTCACTGCCCAGTAGAAAATACGAGATTCCACTAGTAATCCAGGATAGAACCTTTAATAGTGAAGGCACCTTCTTTTTCCCCAATGTAGGAATTAACCCAGATGTCCATCCATACTGGGTTCCGGAATTTTTTGGTGATACTATTATGGTAAACGGCCTGGTCTGGCCTAATTTAAACGTTGAACCAACAAAATATCGCTTCCGGCTATTAAATGGATCAAACGCCCGCTTCTATACGCTCAGTCTTTCAAATGCCCAGACATTTGTCCAAATCGGGACAGACGGCGGCTATCTCCCTTCGCCGGTAACACTTAACGAACTTACTATTGCCCCAGGTGAACGGGCTGATATTTTAATCGATTTTTCTACCCTTAGTCCTGGTACTACAGTAATCTTTACGAATACAGCCCCGGCTCCTTTCCCCGATGGAGATCCTGCCGATCCGCAAACAACAGGGCAAATTATGCAGTTCACTGTAGTTTCTCCAGTTGGCCCATTACCTGTACTTCCGCCTTTACCTGAAACTCTCAATATAATACCAACATTGACCCCCAATGCCCCAAAAAGGACATTAACTCTTGTGGAAGTCATGGGTTCTGAAGGCCCCATTGAGGTATTACTAGACGGGCAGAAATGGAGTGCGCCTATTTCAGAATTCCCAGTACTTGGCACTACTGAAGAATGGGAAATTGTTAATCTTACTGCTGATACCCATCCGATACATTTGCATCTTGTCCAATTTCAGCTCTTCACTAGACAACAGTTAGATACCGATATGTATATGGCTGACTGGATTGCTGCCAATGGTGGCATGATGCCGCCTTTTACACAACCGACTAAACCATGGCCGGTGG